>BNJV01003022.1_pt1 | contig 120318 bp, 158 predicted proteins | sample 8540591 | NCBI WGS metagenome assembly BNJV01 (sample SAMD00202457, study PRJDB9452) | human saliva metagenome | host: Homo sapiens
TGGAGGCGCATACGGCCCCGATGTCCTCAACTACTCGGTCAAGCGCCGCGGACCGCGGCTGCGTCCCGGCATGGTGCTGGCCATCGAGCCCATGCTGACGGCCGGCAGCCCGGCCACGCGCGAGCTCGACGACGGTTGGACCGTTGTCACCCAGGACGGCTCCCACGCTGCTCAGTGGGAGCACACCGTGGCCATCGTCCCCGGCGGCGTGTGGGTCCTCACGGCACCCGACGGCGGCGCCGAGAGGCTCGCCCCTACGGCATCGAGCCCAAGGCGCTGGGCTAGGGAGGCGGACGGCTTCCGGTGTCGCTCGTCGGCCGGTCGTCATGACACCGGTGTGTCAGGAAACACCGCGTGATGACGCCATCTGGCATGGTGGAGCCCGGGCTGCCTGCCGTAAAGTTATCCGCTGGACGCGCGTCCGTCGATGACGCATGCCCGCATCACGCAACCGGGACCCTGGCAACAGGGGACTGCCCGTGGTGGGGCCTCTGCAACGGCGACCGCGGCTGCCCGGCGACGTCGTCGTCGGGGTGAACTCGAGCGAGAAAGCACCGACGGAGGAACATGGCTAGAAGGACGGAGTCATCGAGGTCGAGGGATCGGTCGTCGAGGCCCTTCCGAACGCGATGTTCCGGGTGGAGCTGAGCAACGGGCACGTCGTGCTCGCGCACATCTCCGGAAAGATGCGGCAGCACTACATCCGCATCCTCCCCGAGGACCGGGTGGTCGTGGAGCTGAGCCCCTACGACCTGTCCCGCGGCCGAATCGTCTACCGGTACAAGTGACATGTCGGCTCTTAGAGCCGGCGGAGGAACATCATGAAGGTCAAGCCGAGCGTCAAGAAGATCTGTGACAGCTGCAAGGTGATTCGTCGCCACGGCCGCGTCATGGTCATCTGCGAGAACCCGCGGCACAAGCAGCGTCAGGGCTGGAGTCCCGGCGCCGGGCCGCTCAGAGACCTGGACGGCCCTTTCCAGCACCCATCCCAGCGCACCCGCACCGCGGGTCCGCAACCCCCAGTTCTCGGAGGCCGGGGCCACCCAGCAGTGGGGAGATGGGTGACGACCTCCGGGAGCACACAGGAGAACCACACCGTGGCACGCATTTCCGGTGTCGACCTGCCTCGCGAGAAGCGAGTCGAGATCGCACTCACCTACATCTTCGGGATCGGACGCACCCGCGCGGACGAGACCCTGAAGGCGACGGGCGTCAGCGACACCCGCGTCAAGGACCTCACCGAGGAGGAGCTGGTCAAGCTCCGCACCCACATCGACGGCAGCTACCAGGTTGAGGGTGACCTGCGTCGTGAGGTTCAGGCGGACATCCGCCGCAAGATCGAGATCGGCTGCTACCAGGGCCTGCGCCACCGCCGTCACCTGCCGGTGCACGGTCAGCGCACCAAGACCAACGCGCGTACCCGCAAGGGTCCCAAGCGCACCGTGGCCGGTAGAAGAAGGCCAAGTAAGCAGCAGCTCGCGCCCGCCTAGCTCAGGGCGCAGTGACGACCCTCATCACGAAGAAGGAAGAATGCCTCCCAAGACCCGCGCCGCCGCGCTCAAGACGCGCCGCAAGGACCGCAAGAACGTCACCCACGGTCACGCCTACATCAAGTCCACCTTCAACAACACCATCGTCTCCCTGACGGACCCGCAGGGCGCCGTCATCGCCTGGTGCTCCTCCGGCCAGGTCGGCTTCAAGGGCTCGCGCAAGTCGACCCCCTACGCCGCCCAGCTCGCCGCCGAGGCCGCCGCCCGGCGCGCTCAGGAGCACGGCATGAAGAAGGTTGACGTCTTCGTCAAGGGTCCCGGCTCCGGCCGCGAGACCGCGATCCGCTCCCTCCAGGCCGCCGGCCTCGAGGTCGGCTCGATCACCGACGTCACCCCCCAGGCCTTCAACGGTTGCCGCCCGCCCAAGCGCCGCCGCGTCTGAGGCTTCACGGGACGACGGCGCAGCCAGTGCTGCGTCGTCGTCTCACGTCCCGCCCGACCGGCGGGGCGCAGGGAGAGGACCGGTCCGGGCGGGCCGGCGGCTCCACCGCGAGGAACGGCGTCATATAGCGGGCGCCGCGACGAAAGGAAACCACGTGCTCATTGCACAGCGACCCACGCTCACCGAGGAGGTCGTGGTCGAGGACCGCCGCTCGCGCTTCGTGCTCGAGCCCCTCGAGCCCGGCTTCGGCTACACGCTCGGCAACTCCCTGCGCCGCACGCTGCTGTCCTCCATCCCGGGGCGGCCGTGACCAGCGTCCGCATCGACAGGGTGCCCCACGAGTTCCGCACGATCCCCGGGGTCAAGGAGGATCGTCGCCCAGATCATCCTCAACATCAAGGAGATCGTCCTGTCCTCGGAGAACGACGAGCCGGTCGTCATGTACCTGCGCAAGTCCGGTCCGAGCGAGGTCACCGCCGGTGACATCACCCCGCCGGCCGGCGTCGAGATCCACAACCCCGACCTGGTCATCGCCACTCTCAACGAGAAGGGCAAGCTGGAGATCGAGCTGACGGTCGAGCGCGGCCGCGGCTACGTCTCCGCCAACCAGAACAAGGACCCCAACGCGGAGATCTCCCGCATCCCGGTGGACTCGATCTACTCGCCGGTCAAGAAGGTCTCCTACTCCGTCGAGGCCACCCGTGTGGAGCAGCGCACCGACTTCGACCGTCTCATCGTCGACGTCGAGACCAAGGCCTCCATCACCCCGCGCGACGCCCTGGCCTCCGCCGGCAAGACGCTCGTGGAGCTCTTCGGCCTGGCCCGTGAGCTCAACGTCGAGGCCGAGGGCATCGAGGTCGGCCCCTCGCCGATCGACGAGGCCTTCCAGCAGGACCTCGCCCTCATGATCGACGAGCTCGACCTGCAGGCCCGTTCCTCCAACGCCCTCAAGCGCGAGGGCATCCACACCGTCGGCGAGCTCGTCTCGCGCAGCGAGGCCGACCTGCTCGACATCCGTAACTTCGGTGCCAAGTCCATCTCCGAGATCAAGGACAAGCTGGCCGAGCTGGGGCTCTCCCTCAAGGGCTCCCCGGTCGACTACATCTCGGATGACGACTACGCCAACCCCACCTTCAGCGACGAGAACCAGGCCTGAGCCGGCTCGTTATTCACCTAGGAGACAACCATGCCTCGCCCCACTAAGGGTCCCCGTCTGGGCGGCAGCGCCCAGCACGAGCGTCACCTGCTCGCCAACCTGGCCACGCAGCTCATCGTCCACGAGTCGATCAAAACCACGGAGGCTCGCGCCCGCCGCCTGCGCCCCTACGTCGAGAAGCTCATCACCAAGGGCAAGCGCGGTGACCTGCACGCCCGCCGCACCGTGCTGAAGAAGGTGACGGACAAGTACGCCGTCTACCGCCTCTTCGAGGCTCGCCCCCAGTTCGAGGGCCGCGAGGGCGGCTACACCCGCATCATCAAGACGACCCCCCGTAAGGGCGACAACGCCCCCATGGCGGTCATCTCCCTGGTGCTGGAGCCGGTTGCCCGCAAGGAGGTCGTGGACGACGCGATCGCCACCGCCAAGAAGGCCGCCCAGAAGGCCGTCGCCGACGAGGACAAGGCCGAGAAGAAGGCCACGACCGAGAAGGCTGAGGAGAAGGCGGAGAAGGCCGAGTACGCCGGTGCGGTTCGCCTGGAGGAGGGCTCCACGGACGCTCCCGACGACGACCACCTGGTCAAGGGCAACGAGGACTCCATGAAGTACCACGTTCCCGGCTCGCGCTGGTACGACGCCACGGTCGCCGAGGTCTGGTTCGCCAGCGCTGAGGAGGCCGAGGCCGCGGGCTTCGCTCCCGCCGGCGGCGCCTCCGCCCAGAAGGTCGAGAAGTGACTCAGGGCTGACACTCTGAGCAGAACTCCGGGAGGGCCGGTCACCTGATGGTGGCCGGCCCTCCCGGTGCTTGTCGGCAGTAGCTGACGACGACGTGTGGGCGCGTCAGGCGTTGCCCTCCTCCATATCCTTCATCCGCTTGAGGATCTCATCTCGCTCCTGCCGGATGCGGGCGGCCTCCTTAGTGCTGCCACTCCGTTTCCAGGATGTTTGCGTAGGTTTTGAGGGAGCTGGTGAGATTGGGGGTGTGGGCTGCTGGGTTGTGCTCGGCCAGATTTCGGCGGATAGTGACTGCTTCTTGGGCGGTCTTGAGGGCCTCTCGCTGTTGCCCGTTGCTGTCCAGACGGTTGGCGAGGTTGTTGAGGGACATGGCGAGGTCGGGGGTGTGGGCTGCTGGGTTGTGCTCGGCCAGGGTCCGGTAGAGGTTGGTGGCTTCTGGGCGGTCATGAGGGCCTCTCGCTGTTGCCCGTTGCTGTCCAGATGGATGGCGAGGTTGTTGAGGGACATGACGAGGTTTGGGGGTGTGGGCTGCTGGGTTGTGCTCGGCCAGGGTCCGGTAGAGGTTGGTGGCTTCTTGGGCGGTCTTGAGAGCCTTGCTGCCGCTGCCCGTTCTCGGCCTGACTGCTGGCGAGGTTGTTGAGGGACATGGCGAGGTCGGGGGTGTAGGCGGCTGGGTTCTGTCGCTCTCAGAACTCGGAAGAGGTTTGTGGCTTCTCGTGCGGCTTTGAGGGCTTCATCGTGTCTTCCGGTATTGGCCAAGCATCTGATGAGTGACAATCTCCGTGAAAGCGTAGGTCGCTCGATCGGTTTCAGGGAGTGTCATCTGTCGGACGACCGATATTGGCTGCACGTTGAGCAAGCTCGCATTCCAAGAATGACGGTGAAGTATCCAGCCTCGGATAGGGTCTGCTCTGCCTCGTGAGCCTTGTTTGGGGTCGATGTGGGAACGCACTGCGCTAAAGAGTTTGGTGAAGCCTGCTGCGAGGTCTGGGCTCTGGGGATCGACGACCTGCGCGTGAACTGCTTGAGTGACCTCTACCAGTACATCGTTGAGAATCAGTCCTGCGCGCTCATTGAGGTGAGGATCTGTCGACACGCGTTCGAGGATGGTCCAGGTTCGTAGGGATGACGTTCCCACTCTGCTCCGGGGACAAAAAGTTCTCGGAGAAGAGGTGCTAGGTTGTTAGCCTCGGAGACAACGAGGTGCTCACCGATGCGGTCCGGCTCAAGGTGTTCGCACCACAAGGCCGAGTGCCCGTTACCGTTCATGTGGGGTGGGTAGCAGTCTCGCAGCCACTCGGCCAGGTCCTTGATGCTCTCGCCGGGATTGGTCGGAAGAAGTTGGAGAAGGCTGATGGCGTCCTTCTCGTCCTGAATGTCGGTGAGTGTAGCGGCGGCCACTGCCTGGCGCGCCAGTTCCCGATTGAGGGATTTTCGCTTCTCATCCTGCGCCTCGGCGGGAGTTGCTCCAGCTCTTCATCTGTTGATCTTGGTCGGTATTGACGGCGAGGCTTGACGGCCAGTGTTCGGCCCAGTAGCGCTCCTCATGACGAAGAACTTCCTCGAACAACTCACCCGGGGAGCAGCCATTCCGAGAATTCGGTAGGGGACGTGCGTTCAGGAAGGCGTCGACTGTAACGAGAAGGGGCTGGGAGTACACTAGGGTTGCTCGAGTCGCGATGATATCGTTCGATGATGGCGATCCAGGTGGCTCGGTGAATGATTTGTAGGCTGCTTCAAATAGGTCGTCTCGTTCCTTTCTGGACAGTTCTTCGTTGTTGAGAACGATCGTTGAGGCTTCGTCGAGAACACGATTGAGCTCTTCATTCTGGGATTCCTGTGGGCGAAGAGCGTCAAGCCACTTGTTGGAGCTTTGACGGGTGGCGGAAGTGGTGCTGGCCGCCGGACCAGGAAGACGATCCGTACTCGTCGCCTCTCGGGATCCTCGGCTGCGCGGAGAGCAATGATGACCTCCTTGACTGTATCCGGCCGTCCCTCGGCGTAGTCGATCACGAGCAACAGCGACGAAGCATCGTCGCTGGATGAAAGCGTTGTCGGAATGTTTGATGTTCTGAAGGAATCCTGCCTGCCAGACCTCAGCACCTCGGTGATGAGTGTTTGGCATGGTGAGCGTCAGCAGAGCTTCCACGCCGAGGCGAGTCTTCCCGGATCCGCCGTCCCCGCCCAGAACGTGGATCGCAAGTGGCTCCTCGCTTCGCGCCCACGTCTCCAAGCGGGTGAGTGCCTCTGCACGGTCGAGAAGGGAACCGGGGTCGACTAGCGCTCAGAAGTCGGACAATGCTCATGCCTTCTGGCACACTTTCATGCTGAGGCTGGGCAGGCTCCAGGATTAACCGCCTGCCTCTGGATTCCACCGTGAACGGAGGGAGAGTTGGTGGAAGCTGTTGCCGGCGCCTGGTAATGCGCTGCTTGTGCTGCTTGTTTCGCCATTTCTCCATACCTGGATGCGCGCCCAAGCCGATCTTCGCCAGAACTGCGGTGATGAGCGACTCCGAGGACGAACGCGACGAAGGATGGGTTCGCTCCACAGGTTGTCCAGTGGGCCCGATCCAGTCGAGCCGCGACTGACCTGAGGACGTCGTCGGTATGGGTGAAGGGACGGCTCTGTCACGGTACGGACCTCGAGGAGAAGAGGAAGACTGCTGTGAGGGAGTCTACCGAGCAGCCGCTCGGTTTCTCACGGAAGACTGGCACTGCGGAAGGTCTACGGTCACTGTGCGCAGGGCGGTTGCGCAGGTCAGTTACAGTTGTTCCTTCGGCCTCCGGTCGATGGGTGACGGCAGCGAGCCTCTGGTGAACTCGGCCCGCTTGCGCCAGCTCCTTGCGCCAGCCGACGCTGACCGGCTATACATCCGGTGACTGGGTGAGGCTGATGGAGAGCTGAGAAGATCAGGAGGACTGGCAGATTGGGGCCTTTCGTGCCGGACGGTCTTTGATCGGGGACGTACTTCTCCACGAGAACTGCGATGTCCTGCAGACCACTGGGGACGGACCGCAGTCGTTTGTGGGAGAAGTACGTTCTGGATGGAGAACGCAGTTCCCGACCTGCTCGAGCTCCGCGCCCCACGCTGGTACGGCGTTCAGGCTAGCCAGGCCGTGCGCTCGGCTGGCTCCGCAGATGATGACGACAGCGTCGTCACCGACCGGGTCCCGTATCAGGGGAGTGTCCGGCTGAGAGGACGGGTCGCTACTCCACGAGGTCCGGGTCGTCTTGGCCAAGGGGTGTGCGTACTGCACGAGCCTCCGAACCCCGCGGAGTACACCCATCTCCCCGATCAGTGGTACCCGACCCTCGTGCAGTACCAGCAGTTGCCACCAGAAGCCGTCGTCTCGCCATATGCGTCCGCATCACCGACCGACACGACCTCTTAGAAGCCTCAGACGGAGGTCTTCAGTGCCATCTGCTCCGTCACGTCCTCGACCTCCTGGCGGATGCGGGCGGCGTCGGACTCCTTACCCACCCACTGGAGGACTGAGGCGTAGGTGCCGAGGGTATCGGCCAGCCCCTGTCTGAAGGTCTCCGGGCGTTTGCGGGCCAGGCTCAGTAGAGATCGACCCGCCTCCCGCGCAGTCTCCAGCGCCTCGCCCCGGTGGCCGGCCTCGGCCAGGCGCTTGGCGAGCCGGTGCAGGCACGGTGCCAGCGCCGGGGCGTGAGTCGCCGGATCGCGCTCGGCCAGCTCCCGGCGGATCGTCGTCGTCTCCCGGATCGCGGCCAGGGCGGCTGAGCGGTGCCCGGTGTCGCCCAGGCACGTGGCGACATTGTGCAGGCATGCGGCCAGGTCCGGTTTGTAGGCCGCCGGATCGATCTGCGCCAGGCTGCGGTAGATGGTGACCGCCTCCTGAACGGCTGCCAGGGCCTCGTTCAGCCGCCCGCCCCGATTGAGGTTCAAGGTGAGGGATATTGAGCGCACGCAGGCCAGGGTCGGCGGTGTAGGAGGCCGGATTGGCTCGGACCAGGCGCCGGTAGATGTCGATGGCCTCCCGGGCCGCCGTGAAGGACTCGGGCAGCTGCTTGGCCGAGTACAGGGCGACGGCAAGGATGTACAGGGGACTCGGCCAGCGCCGGGGTGTCAGGTGGTGGGACTGCAGCACCAGGGTGCGCCGGATGCTGACCACCTCCGAGCCGCGGCCAGCGCGAGGTCCAGTCTGTCGGCGTCACGCAGGCAGGCGGCGTGCGTCTTGAGGGCGTCGGCCAGATCGGGCAGATGGGTGTCGGGAGGCGCTGTGAGCCAGAGCGCGAGCGATGCCGACCGCCTCCCTGAGTCATGGCGAGGGCCTCATGATGCCTTCCCACATCGCTCATGCGCTCGGGCCAGGGTGCCCGAGGGCTGATGACCTCAGGGGGAGTAGAGGGCGGGAGCGCGGCGGGCCAGCCCCGGAAGAGCGCAGTAGCCTCCTCGGCCGCGTCCAGGGCCTCGTCGCGGCGCCCGACGGCGGCCCCGCAGGCGACCAGGACCTCCAGGGCCCCGGCAAGCTCACCGGTGCAGGAACCGGGTTCGTCCTCATCGAGGCCGCGGTACAGACGACGGCCTCCCGGGCCTGGTCAAGGGCCTCCTCGACGTACCCACCGTGCGCAGGCGCGGCGCCAGGCTGCTCAGGGCCGCTGCGAGCCGGCGGACCTGGGTGTCGGGGGCGAACTGGACCAGACGCCGTCGGACGCTGATCGCCTGCTGCGCGGTGATGAGAAAGCGTCGCTCCGGACTCACCCAGACAGCAGGCGAGGCGTGGTGAGGCCCGAGCCAGGCCGGTGTGGGTGGCGGAGGCTTCCCGACTCAGGCTCCGATGAGGGCGACGGACTCCTGCGCGGTGGCCAGGGCGTCGCGCAGCTCACCAGCTGCGCTCCAGATCGACGGCGAGTCGGCGCAGCGACTCCGCCAGGCCGAGGCGCATGCGCGTCGTCAGTCCTGCTGGGTCAGGGCGCCGTCGGATCTGGGTCGTTTCCGCGGATACCGACACCCTCGCGGATCCGGCGGGACCTCGCGCAGGCGGATGGCCAGGACTGTCAGTGCGTGGGCGAGGTCGGCCAGGTGGAGATCCGGGTTGACGCGTGCCAGACCGCGAAGGATCTCGCTCGCCTCGAGCGGCGTCGAGGGGCCTCGCCACGGCGCCCCGAGGCCGCCAGGCGCTCACTGAGCTCCAGCAGCCGGCCGGCACGGGCCCGCGCCCTCGGGGCTGACATGGGGTGAGAGCGACACGGATTGAAGACCTCAGGATCAGGGAGAACGGTGACGGCACGTTACGCGGGCGCGAGCTCGCGCCGCGATGAGGAGAGGTCACCGAGGACGCGTCCCACTGGACACCTCCCTTAGAATCGGCGCAGGACCAGTAGTGCGGGTATCGCCATCGCAAGGAAGGGGACGATAGTGGGCGCGTTGTTCAGCCTGAATCACGTCGGGGCCCAGGTCGTCGCCATGACGGCGACCTTCATCCTGTGCCTGACGCTCGGCGCCGAGCGCCACCTGCGCCACAAGGACGCCGGCGTCAAGACGCACGTCCTGGTGGGACTGGGCTCCTGCCTGTTCACCCTCGTATCCGCCTACGGATTCGCCCCGGTCACCGGCGCGGATGTCGCCGTCGACCCCAGCCGTGTGGCCGCGCAGATCGTCTCCGGCATCGGCTCCTGGGCGCCGGGGTCATCTTCGTCAGCAACGACACCGTCCGGGGCCTGACCACCGCCGCGACCGTCTGGCTCAGCGCCGCCATCGGCATGGCCTGCGGAGCGGGCATGATCCCCCTGGCGGCTACGGCCGTCGCGCTCGACTACGTCGTCGTCCTGCTGCTGGGCCCCCTCACCTCGCGCCTGCAGCACCGCCGCGACGGTGACCGTGCGCATCGACTGCGAGGTCGGCCGCGCCATCATGCCGGAGATCCTCCAGGCAGCCACGGCCTCCGGCTACGGCCACCCTCGAGGAGACCGAGATGATCCGTGGAGCGCGGGCGCACCATGAACGCCGTCATGCGCTTCCACGGGCAGCGCCGCCGCCAACCTCATCGAGTCCCTGTCCGGGCTCGACGGGGTTGACGGCGTCGAGTGCCTCGAGCGCGGCCGGCTCGACTGACCCGAGCGGTTCCTGGATCCCGGCGCCTCCTACTCCAGGGCGCGGATGATGGCCTCGACGGTGTCCTTGGCGTCGCCGAAGAGCATGGAGGTGTTCCCTCCCGGAAGAAGAGCGGGTTGTCCACCCGGCGTAGCCGAGCCATGGGCGCTTGAGAGACGATGACCCGGCCGGCCTCCCACGTGCAGCACCGGCATGCCCGCGATCGGCGAGCCCGGCTCCTGGGCCGCCGGGTTGACGGTGTCATTGGCGCCGATGATGAGGACGACGTCGACGTCGTCGAAGGTCGTTGACCTCGTCCATCTCCAGGACGATGTCGTAGGGGACCTTCGCCTCGGCCAGCAGCACGTTCATGTGTCCGGGCGGGCGGCCCGCCACCAGGTGGATGCCGAAGGTGACTTCCACGCCCTCAGAGCGCAGCATCTCGGTGAGGGTGGCCACCGGGTCACTGGGCCTGGGCGACGGCCATCCGTAGCCGGGGGTGATGACCACGCGTCGGGCGTTCTGCAGCAGATGAGCCACCTCGCCGGCGCTGGTCTCGTCCACCGAGCCCTGGTGCTGAGGGCCGCCCACGGCGGCGCTGGTGGAGTCGGTCCCGTAGCCGCCCAGCAGCACCGAGACGAAGGGCGGTTCATGGCCTGGCACATGGTAGCAGGTAGGCCCCGAGGAGCCCGCAGCGCCCCGGTGATGATGAGCAGGTCGTTGTCCACCATGAAGCCGGTGAAGGCAGGCCCACCCAGTAGGAGTTCATGATCCGACGACCACCGGCATGTCGCCGCCGCCGATCGCCAGCACCGGGTGGGCGCCCAGGGCCAGCGCGATGGTCATCACCGCGAGAAGGCCCAGCCGGTACCGGATCCGGACGGCACCATCATGAAACCCACCATGGGGCAGGGAGACGATGAAGCGCTCCTGAGTTGAGGCAGGTTGCGGCCCGGCGGCGTCAGCGGGCGCCCGGTACCCGGCCGGCCAGCTTGAGGGCAGCCAGGACCGATCCGGTGAAGGTCACCCCGCCGACGAACACGCAGGAAGACCTCACCGAGGTGGAAGGCCCCCAGCGGACGGACGGCGCGTCGGGAGACGTGAGTTGTAGCCCACCAGGACGGCCGCCAGTCCCACCAGCCCGTTGAGCACGGCGATGAGCTGGGGCATTCCGGTCAGCAGCCACGCGTCTGGCCACCACCAGCCCGATGACCGAGCCCAGGCCAGGCCCATGGCGATGCAGCAGGGTGGGCAGCGCCCGCACTGGGCCGGTTGCTCAGAGCCAGGCCGATGGCGGCGAGCACCGCCACATGCCGACGGCGCCCGCCACGTTGCCGGCCACGGCCGTCTCGCTGGCGGGACAGACCGGCCGCGGCCAGGATGAACAGGATCGCGGCGGCGATGTAGGCCAGGACCACCGGCGAGGGCAGCGAGGGCACAGCGGCGATCAGTGTGTCCGACGACGCGGCCGGCATCAGCATGTGGTCATCATCTGTCCTCACCTCAGTCCTTCGTGAACATGGCGAGCATGCGGTGGGTGACCGCGAGGCCGCCGACGATGCTGATCGTGGCCAGGACCACGCGCGGCCAGGCCGATGGCGCTGATGATCGGATGGGGGTGGCCCGCGAGATCGCCCGACCAGGATGATCCCCGAGATCGCGTTGGTCACCGACATGAGCGGTGTGTGCAGGGCGGGGTCACGTTGGAGATGATGTAGACGCAGGATCACCGAGCATGGGCACGATGTGGCTGGCTCGTGGCGGCCGCCGGCGTCACCAGCACTCAGGGCTGCGGCCACGAGGCTCGCAGCGGCCAGTCCCAGCCACTGCCGGGGCGCGAGCGCGCCTGGGCCACGCGGCGGCCTCCTGGGCAGCTGCGTCCTCGGCCGCCTGCTCAGGCGTCGCCGGGAGTGGCCGAGACCTGGATCGGGGAGGGCCAGAGCACTGGGCGTCGTGGTGACATGATGGCCCGGACCACCTCGTCGTCAGGTCAGGGCGAGCTCTCCGTCCTGGCGGGGGTGATCAGGCCCAGCAGGTTGACCGATGTTGCGCCCGTAGAGCTGGGAGGCCTGGGCGAGTAGCATCAGCCAGGTCCGTGTGCCCCACGATCGTGACGCCGCCGTCGGTGGTGACCACCTCGCCGGGCACCGTCAGCTCAGGTGCCGCCGGTCGCCGCCGCCATGTCGATGATGACCGATCCGGGGCGCATGGCCTCGATTGCGGAGCGGTCCAGGAGCATCGGCGCGCGGCGCCCCGGGATGCTCGCCGTGGTGATGACGACGTCGGACTCGGCTGCCTGCTGGGCGTAGAGCGCGTTGGCCGCACTCGCCTGATCGGCGCTCATCTCCTTGGCGTAGCCGTCGGAGGACACCTCCTGGGCGCTGGGCAGCGGCACGAACTGCGCCCCCATGGAACGAACCTGGTCGGCGACCTCGGGACGCACGTCGGAGCCGCGCACCTGCGCGCCCAGGGAGTAGGCGGTCCCGATCGCTGACAGGCCGGCCACGCCCGCACCGATGACGTAGACGGTGGCGGGGAGGGAACTGCCCGCGGCGGTCGCTGACCACTGAACAGCCTGCCGAGGTGCGCGGCCGCCTCGATGACGGCGCGGTAGCCGGCGAGGTTCGCCTGCGAGGAGAGCACGTCAGCGACTGCGCCCGCGAGATCCTCAGGACCCACGTCCGGGCCGGGCAGGTGATGCCGCGTTCCTGGCTGCTCAAGGAGTCGGGTCGGCGCGCCGGGTCAGCGGCAGATGAGACTTCCGCTCCCCGGCTCATGAGCGCCAGGTGCTCCTCACCGCCAGGGCGCTCAGCACGACGTCGCAGCCCCATACGCGGGCGCCGCCGTGCAGCTGGGCCTCGGCGGCCTCGTGAGCGTCGTCGAGGGCTACGCCCGTTCTCCGACGCCGCGTTCAGCCAGGACCCTCCCTTAACGCCAGGCAGATCATCCGCTCCACCGTCTGCGGACTCGGCGGCGTCGCGCGGCTGCTCCGCCGGCTACTGAGGGACTCCGATGCGCATGAGTGCCTCCTTGCGACGGGTGCCGTCGTCGGCACCTCACGAAAATCTATCGGCAAAGATGAGAGGTCAGCGCCTTCGGCGAGGGACCGACGAGGACTCGCGAAGGATGCCCGCGTGGAGGCTCGGTGCCTCAGCGTAGGACTGCCCGCGAAGCTCGTGGACCGTGCGTGGGCATGGGGAGGTGGGTTGTCGATGCAGGCCAGGGCCGAGATCACGGGAAAGACGCCAGTGTACACCAGGGCGTCGAGAAGGACGAGGGATGGATCCTTGATGAGGTCTGCGCGGTGACTGGCTGAGTCAGGACGACGCGCGCCGACGCCACGTGGCCGCAGCCAAGCGCCCACCGGGTCGCCGAGAGTCGGCGGGCGCAGGGCCAGAGCCCGCGGGTAACTCCTACGACGCCTTGAGAGGTGCTCCAGCGCGGTGGCGGGCCGCCAGCGGCGGGCGCGGTGCAACAAGTGCCTCGAGGTCCCATGCCGGTGCTGCTGGACCTGCTGGAGGCGGGCGGTGAGCTCGACGACGAGCCGCCTTAGAGCGAGCCGTCGAACGAGCTGGTGGCCATGAAGTGCGGCGACCGGTGACCGCTACCTCGCCCCGGTGCGGGCTACCAGGCAACTGCGGGGCAGAAGTCGACGCAGGCCGGTCCGTTGCTGCGCTGGCTCGATCAGATCCGCAAGGCCGGTGACGAGATCGAGGCTGGAACACGTTCTTCGAGGTCGACACCGTCGCCACGAGGCCGACCACGCAAAGGAGAGTTCACCCGGACTGTGAACGCGACCGGAGCGTGCTCACGGTGGACCTTCACTCGCTCCAATCCGAAACAACGCTTGAGAAGCATCATTTCCGCCCTGGACGCCGCATCAGTGGGATGCGTCCCGTTCCCCATTTTACGGGCATGGACTTCGATAACGGCTCAGAGTTCATCAACCACAGCGTGGTGCGCTGGAGCCGGGGACTCGGACATCTCTGCACCCGCTCACGCTACGGGAAGAACGACCAGGCCACCATCAGGTCGAAGAACAACCACCTGGGTGCGCCGCTACGCCTTCTACTACCGCTACGACACCGGCGAGGGAGCGCGAGGTCCTGCGCGTCTCTGGGAGCACGGGTCCGGCGTCAAGCTCAGCTTCACGACACCGCAAGCCCATCGGATGGGGCACCGATAAAGGCCGGTAGGCAGCAGCGCTCTACGACGCTCCTCGTACCCCATTGGACCGGCTGCTGGACACCAGCGCCCTGACCAAGGCCCAGGGCGGCCTGGTCTCGTGCCGCAACCAGCTCAACCGCCTCTGTCACCCGCCGCATCATCGAGGCTCCAGGACGTTCTCATCCGCCTGGCCAGGACAAGAGCCGACCAGCTCTACCTCGCCCGGTTCCCAAAGCATCCTGCCCGACGTCCACAAAGGCGTGCGAGGTCAGGAAAAGCCTCCTAACCACCCTCAACGGCGGGCATTCCTGCGCACCAAAGAAGACACTTCGCGGGCACCTTGACATGAGGCACCCAGGGGACGGTTGGTGCCGGCCCGGTGTCGCGGGCGGAGGACCTTGAGTCGAGACGAAGCGGTCGCACGTGGCGCAGTGAAGGCGCCGACGGTGGATGGAATGAGGGTGAGGGAATAAGGTGAGTTAGGGGCGGGCCATGTCCCAACAGCAGGGCGCCACCGGTCATGCACCGGCCTCGTTGGGGACCACGACGACGTCGTCGCCGATCTTGGCCAGCTGGGCCGCCGTGATCCGACGCGAGTTGCCGCCGCGAGGTAGAGGCGGTCCCACAGGTACATGGGGCGCAGGGCGTCGACGACGCGGCGCAGCGGCGCGATCCAGTGGGCGTCGCCCAGGCGCAGCGCTCGTGCTCAGCCGATGTAGTCGTCATAGGTCAGGCCCCAGCGCACGGGGCCCCTGGGAGACTGCACGGCGAGCCAGGAGGCCCGTTGTCGAAGACGGCGTTGCCCAGGCCCGCGCAGGGTCACGATCATCTCCAGGCCGTGGCCGGTGACGACGCCGGCCCCGGCGACCTCGGCGTCGTTGAGACCAGGGCGAGGATGCCCCAGGGCCCGGGGACACCGGCGCCCATGTCGAAGCAGGCCCCAGGCTCACGCCGGGCGGCACCTTGGGGCGGCTCGCGAGTGATGTAGTGCGGGGTGGCGATGACGACCCCGTGGCGGATCATGCGCGGCATCCCCACCGTCACCCGGTCCGCCTCCGGCGGCTGGGAGGCCAGTGAGGCGATGGTCTCCACCAGCTTCGTCGGTGGCAGCGGTAGGTCGGGGTGCACCGGCGCGGGAGATGATGTTGCCCTCGGCGTCCAGCACCGAGGCCTTGATGCCGCCGCCGCCGCGATCCACGGATCGAGTCGTTGTGCTCACGGCTGCGAGCCTAGTGGAAGCGTGAGGCCGGTGCGGTTCAATGGGGTCATGCCACGCATTCGCCTCGACCTGGCCTACGACGGACCTTCTTCTCCGGGTGGCGCCAGCCCGGTCTGCGCACTGTCGAGGGGTCCTCACCTCCGCCCTGGTCACTGTCCTGCGCGAGCCCGTCCGCCTCACGGTGGCAGGGCCGCACCGACGCCGGTGTCACGCCGCCGCCCAGGTGGTCCACTTCGATGCGAGCACTCGAGGCCTGGCGCCGCCCGGACGCTCCGGCGCCTCCCCCGAGGCCGCCTCTGCTCACCCGGCTCGCGGGCGTCCTGGCGCGCGAGGCGCAGGAGAGTTTGCCGCACGCCCGCGCGGCGCCGGCGACGTCGTCGTCACCGGGGCGCGCAGCGTGCCGGAGGCCTGACGCCCGTGCGCGCTGGAGCCGCCACCACCCTACCGGATCGCCGACGCCGCAGCCTCGCGCGATCCCGCCCGGCGCGCCACCGTCCTGCCGCTGCCCGACCGGCTCGACGTCCGGGCCATGGAGGCCTCGTGCCCCTGCTGGGTGAGCACGACTTCTGTCTACTGCAAGCCCGCCAGGAAGCTGCCGACCATCCGCACCCCTGCGCCTGACGTGGCGACGAGCCGCCGGCGGGCCGGACGCCGGGCTCGACGTCCTGACCGTCGCCGACGCCTTCTGCCCACTCCATGGTCCGGTCCTGGTGAGGCCCGGGCCCGCCGTCGGGCGGGACGCGAAACCGGTCACCTGGCCGGGCGAGCTCCCTGGACGGCCCGCACGCGTGACGGCGCTGCTCCTGTCGCCCCGCCGCACGGGCTGACCCTGGAGGAGGTCGTCTGCAGCTGACGGCGATCTCGCCGCTCAGAGCCGAGCGCGCCCGGACCACCGACGTCTGACCTGCTGACCCGCGGCTCGGTGGCGGGTGGGCCGCGTGGTGCGATTCACGGAACCGCAGCCGCACCTTTTCGACCCTCCCGCAGACCGCCCGGTACTGTTGGCAATCGTCGTGCAGCACACGTGTGCGTGTCCGCGGTGCCGTCCCACTCGCCCCGGGTCGCCTGTGCTCCGACCACTCACCTGACCATGGTGGTCTCGCCGAACCGCGAACGCTTCACCGCGCTTCGGCGTGCCCTCGCCAAGGAAACGAGGCAACGCCCGTGCGACGTATACACCGAAGCCCGGCGACGTCGAGAAGAACTGGTACGTCATTGACGCCACCGACGTCATCCTGGGTCGACTCGCGGCCCAGGCCGCCACCTGCTCCGTGGGAAGCACAAGCCCCAGTTCGCCCCAGCGAGGACTGCGGCGACTACGTCGTCATCATCAATGCCGACAAGGTGGCTCCTCACCAATGGCAAGGCTGACAAGAAGTTCGCCTACCGCCACTCCGGCCACCCGGGTGGTCTGACCGCCGTCTCCTACCGCGAGCTGCTGGCCAGCCGCCCCGAGCGCGCCGTCGTGAAGGCCATCAAGGGCATGGTGCACACCAAGCTCGGTCGCGCCCAGCTCAAGAGGCTCAAGGTCTACGCGGTGCGACACCCGCACGCCTCCAGAACCCGAAGCCGTTCGAGATCACCCAGGTCGCCCAGTAAGCGCTCCAGCGCCGGCACCCAGCGACAAGCAAGGACATATCGTGGCTGAGACCACTGTCGACATCGACGCGCTGGACGAGAGAACGCCCCCTCCAGCCCACACCACCGAGACCGAGGTCTGCTCCGCGCGGCCAGTCATCAGCCCCTCGGGCTCCGGCCTGGGTCGCCGCAAAGGAGGCCGTCGCCCGCGGTGCGCCTCGTTCCCGGCACCGGCCAGTGGACGCTGAACGGTCGCTCCTGAGGACTACTTCCCCAACAAGCTGCGCAACAGCTCGTTCGCGCCTTCACCGTCCTGGACCTCTCGAGGGCCGTTCATCGTCGTCGCCCGCATCAACGGCGGTGGCGTTCCGGCCAGCCGGCGCCCTGCGCCTGGGCATCGCCCGCGCCCTCAACAGAGATTGACCGTGGTCAACCGCGCCACCCTGAAGAAGCCGGCTTTCCTCACCCGTGACTCGCGCATCGTGGAGCGCAAGAGCCGGTCTGCACAAGGCCCCGCGCGCCCCCAGTACTCCAAGCGCTGATCCGGGCGGGTTCCGGTCGGGACCGATCGGAACCGTCGCTCCGCTAGTGTCGACGGCGGCCGTCCCTGACCGGGGCGGTCGCCGTGTCATCGTCAGTCGGCGCGATCGCGGCGCGACGTCGTCAGGGAGATCAGCGCAGTCAACGATCGAATGGGTGAGATCCGAGCCCGATCGCGGGTGTCGGTGACCACAGGACATCAGACCTTGTGCTCGGTCCCGGCCGTCTGTCCCCGTATCGGGCGGCCCGTGGCAGGATGGGGCTGTTTCGTCACCCCTCAGGAGATTTCCTGGCTCGTCTCTTCGGAACCGACGGCGTACGTGGCCTGCCAACGACCTGCTCACACCCACCCCGGCCGTGCAGCTCGGTAGGGGCGGCTGCGGCGCGTCCGACCGGACACGCGGCCACGACATGGGCCGCGACGCCCCGCGCGCGGAGGCGCGACGCCACGGCCGGGCGTGCCTCGTCCACGCCATCGCGCGACTGGGCGTCACTGCGACCCGCGACGCGCCCTGACGGCCGCCAGGACATCGAGCTGGGCGTCGCGATCTCCGCCTCCCCACAAACCCCTTTCCCGGACAACGGCATCAAGTTCATCGCCCGCGGTGGCTACCGCTCGCCGACGCCGTCGAGACGAGATCGAGGCCCTCCTGGGCAAGGTCAGCGACGGCCCACCGGCGCCGACGTCGGCCGCGTCATCAAGGAGCGAGACCGTCGCCGACCAGAACTACATCAACCACCTCGTCGACTCCGCGGCCACCGACCTGTCCGGGCTGGCATCGTCGTCGACGCGCCCAACAGAGCGCGCCTCCGTCGTCGGCCCGCCGCGCTGCGGGCGGCCGGCGCCGAGGTCATCGTCATCAACGCCTCCCCGGACGGCCTCAACATCAACGACGCTGCGGCTCCACCCACCCCGAGCGGCTGAGAGACTACGTCAAGGCGTCGGCGCGGACATGGGCGGCCTACGACGGCGATGCCGACCGCTGCTGGCCGTGGACGCCGACGGCAGGCTCGTCGACGGCGACGAGATCATGGGCATGCTCGCCATCGGCACGAGGCCGACAGCACCCTCGGCTCCGACACGCCTCGTCGTCACCGTCATGAGCAACCTCGGCCTCATCCTGGCCATGCGTGAGCACGGCATCCGCACTGTTCAGACCGGCGTGGGCGACCGCTACGTGCTTGAGCGCATGCTCCAGGGCGGTTACACCTGGGCGGTGAGACAGTCGGGCACGTCATCGACACCATCACGCCACCACCGGCGACGGCGTGCTCACCTCCTGCACGTGGCCGCGCGCATCAAGCTGCACCGTGCAGACGCTGGCCGAGCTGGCCAGCGTGTCGTCCGCCCGCCTGCCCCAGACGCTCATCGGCGTCAGGGCGTCACGACAGGGCCGCCAGCCTCAACAGGCGGTGCGGGACGCCGTGGCCTCGCGGAGAAAGGACTACGGCGAGACCGGTAGCTGCTGCGCCCTCGGGCTCCGAGCCCGCTCGTGCGCGTCGCGTGGTCGGGCCGCCGCGGGAGGAGGCCGACCGCGTGGCCCGCTCTGGCCGGCACGCAGCGTCACGAGACTTTCAACCTCAGGCGGGCGAGCGAACGCCGATGGATACCGTCCTCCGCCGATCCGCGCTGTGGACGGACCTGCTGATCGATGTCGGCCCGATCCCCGGCCAGGGCGCCACCGGATAGTCATACGACTGAGGACCCACAGAGGGCGCGTGAGTTGACTATGCGCTCCAGCACGAGTGTGCTCCAGCCCGATCGACGACTGGCGGCCCGTGTTTTCGGATCGACACACGTCATGGCTGCATCCACTCACCAGTACCACTCGAGACCGCGACCGTGAGACCCGTCCCATCCAAGTACTGGGGAGGAACGACCATACTGGGAGCGTCTTACGAAGAGTCATACAAGCAGGTAATCGACTGGATGGAACAGCACTTCAGGAGCTGGCAGAGATGAGTGACACTAAGACGACGCGGCGTGACGCGGCGCGCGCTGTGGGGCTCTTCCTCGGTACGACTCAGGCGGGAACCGTTCAGGCGCAACCACCACCTCAATGACACGCAGGATCCTTGCGGTCCCTGAGTCCGAGCCCATTGACTCCGTGATCGCCGATCACCTCGACCACGGTGCTGACACGATAGTCGCCGTGTTCTTCCCCGATCGCCAGGGCAGTAAGCGCTTCGGCTTTTCAGGTGGGAGATGCCTTCAAAGCAGGCCCCCGAAGGGTGGAGCACTGCCGGAGGGGTGACGCTGGGACTGGACTCAGGGCCACACATCGTCCATCGGTGCTGTGATGGATACGATGAAGGCTCAACGTTTTACTCTTTCTGACGATGGTCCTCACGATGACGTCCGGATGTGTCTGCCCTGCTCAAGCGCATGTCATCCAAAGCCTTTGCTGCTTCCTAGCACCTGAGCTCACTTGAAGCCCTCGGAGCCGGCGTACCGTCATGATGGTGGTGGGCCTCGCGGCCTACTGACCGCTGGAACACCGCCTCACGGGCGATGGGGAGTAGACCCGTGACCTCCCGTACCGCCTGGCTCTCCTGACGGATCCTCCGACCTGGTGCGGATGGCCCTGAGCGGGAGGAGCCTCGACCTGCTCACCGCGCTCGCCGGCAGCCGGGACGCCCGGATGAGCGACGGCGCCCCTCATTGAGGCCCTGGCGGCCGACGACCTCCCGGCCCAACCCCTGCGAGCGCTGCACGTCGTCGTCTCGGGTACGCGCCGTCGTTGGGGAGGGCTCCGTCGAGCGCAGCGGCGACGGCTACCGGCTGGCGCTGCCGAGACGGATGTCGATGTCCGGGATCTGTCGGATCGGGTGGAGCAGGCCCGGAGCCTGCGCCGCCGCAGGTCAGTGGGAGCGGGTCCTCGACCTCACCGACTCCGCCCCAGGTGCCCGCATCCGCTGATGCGGACAACGCCGTCGGAGCAGGAGCCACCCTGTGGCACGCCTGCGGGAGCGGGCCGCCCGGCAGGCCGAGGGGCGCCGCGACCGGGGGACTGCGCCTGGAGGCCGCCGGTGAGCACAGAGCGGGCCGTGGCCCTGCTGCGCGAGGCCTCCCAGCGCGACAGTGGTGACGAGACCGTCCTGGCTGCCCTCATGCGCGCTGAGTCCTGGTGCGTTCACCCGCTGCGGCCTGAGATCTATGAGCAGTACCGCCGTCGGCTGCTGAACGGGGAGCAGTGCCCGGCCCAGCCATGCGCGCCGCCCACGAGAGCGCGTCCTGGCCACTGAGAGCCCCGTGCGCCACGGCCTGGAGCCTGAGCCGAGCACTTCCTGGGGCGAGAGGCGGACGTGACCGGTGTTCTCAAGCTGAGCACCCACCGTCTGGTGACGCTCACCGGCCCCGGCGTGGGTCGGCAGACGACCCTGGCCCAGGTGGTGGCGGCCCGCAGCCGCCGCCCAGCCGTCTACGTCGTCGCCCTCGCCGAGTGTCACCCGGGCCGATCTGGTCAGGGTCTGCTCGACGCCGTCGGAGGCCCCGGGAGTAGTCTACGGTGACCCGCGCCGCGATCTGGCCGCCGCCCTCGCCCAGCCCGGAACCGTCCTGGTCCTGGACAACTGCGAGCACCTGGCCGACGAGTGGCCGACCTCGTCGGGCCGCTCCTGGGCGCCTGCCCCGACCTGCGCGTCCTGGCGACCTCGCGCCGCCCCCTCGACCTGGCCGCGGGCACGTCCACCGCCTCGAGCCCTCGATGCCGCCTCGTCGGCCGAGCTGTTCCGCGCCCGCGCTCTGGCCGCTCGCCCGGCCAGGTCATCGACGATGACGACCTGGGACGAGCTCCCTGGGCGCGGTTGGAGGGCATCCCCTGGCCATCGAGCTGGCCGCCGCGCGTCACCCGCAGCCCTGTCGGTCGGCCAGATCGCCGAGCGGCTGCCCGGCAGACCCGATCTGCTCACCGCCGCGCGTGACGCCCCGGCCCGTCAGCGCACCCTGAGAGCGGTCATGGAGTGGTCCTGGAACCTGCTCGACGCATCCGAGCGCCGAGCCCTGGCTCGGCTGGCTCTGCTCGCTGACGGCTTCACCCTCGCCGCCGCGGAGGCGCTCGTCGGTGCGCAGGCCGCCGATCTCCTCGATGCACTGGTCTCCCACTCCCTGCTCGTGGTGCGTGACCACGGTCTGCCCCGTTTCCACATGCTCGTCACCGTCCGTGACTTCGCCCTGGAGCAGCTGTCCGCCTCCGGTGACGAGACCGCGGCCCGTGCGGCTCTGCACCGGTGGGCGGTGGACCTGTGCTCCCGGATCCGCTTCCCCATCGACGCCGGTGACTTCGGCGATGCCCGTCACCCTGAGGCGCGCTACCACAACCGCCTCTTCCAGCAGGTCGCCCACGATGAAGCCGCTATCCTTCAGCAGCTCGACCGGCTTCTGGCACAGGCCGATGACCACGGCTCGGATCACCTGCCGGCGGACCTGCGTGACGCGATCTGCCTCATCGGCGCCGCACTCATGCGGCTGTGGAGCGTCACCTGGAGCTATGAGCGCATCGCCGACTACGGCCCGCGCCTCATCGGTCCCGCCGTCCAACCCGGCCCAGGACCTGCGCGGCAACGAGGCGGGCCTGAGCGTCCTGGCCCTGTGCGTCACCCCTGTTCGGGCTCCTGAGTCACGTGCCCACGCAGGTCCGCTCACTCCTGCCGGCCTCCTTCGACGGCGAGGATCGTTCAGCCCGTTGGGCGGTTTCCTGCGTGCGGGCGACGAGCAGTGGCCCGAGCTGAGGTGACTGCCGATCCCCTGGGTCGCCTGGGCGGCGACCCGCTGCCTGGCCGCCCAGCAGGGAGGGACGACGGCGATCCCAGGCCTCGCTGAGAACCATCGAGACCTCCTGGGTCGGCTCCACGGTCACGACCTGGCCGGCATTCACCTGCTCGAGCTCTCACCTCCACCGGCTGCAGGTTCTCGATGTCACTGGGGCGCTACAGCCAGGTCGTTGACGCCTGCTCGCGCCCAGGTGCTCCTGGACCGGGTTCTGCCCAGCTGGGGCGAGTTCTTCCGCACGACGCTGCGGTTGGAGGGAGCCTACTGCGCGGTTCTACCTCGATCCGCGTCCCGAGACTGCGGACAGGCTGCTGGAGAGCCTGGAGCCCATCGACCTGCCGGGAACCATGCGCTTCATCGCCCGTTCTGTGCGCGGCGAGCTGGAGCTCACTCGCGGGAACGCGCGCACCGCCGCCCTCATCCAGCGCGTGAGCCTGCGTTATGCCGGGCACTGGCGCACCATCCTGGGATCCGGCTCCCGGTGGGAGCTCTACATCCCTGAGCATGTGCCTGATCACCGACGTCGAGCTCAGCCCCGACGAGCGCCGTCGAGCTCGACGCCGATGCCGTCCGGGTCCCGAGCCACCTCGCTGCTGCGTGAGCATCCTGTCCGACCCCGGCTCCCACGGCAGCGTGACATTCCCACGATCATGGCCTTCGTCGCGGCCGTCCGGCCTGTCCGTCGTGGCTGCCGAGACGCGGACCCTGACCGGCGGGCAGTGGGTGACGAGCTGGTCGCCACCGCTCTGGCCGTGGGCACCAACCAGACCTGCCGTCTGCTCTCCACGACTACCTGCGCAGCCGCACCGAGCAGCTCGACGCGCAGGCGCTGGCGCAGGCCGAGTGAGGATCCGGCTCCCTGGACCGCGGCGAGCTCGTGGCTCTGCGGCCGACCTCGCCGGCCGTCTGGCAGGCGAGGTCGGCTGAGTCCCTCTGACGTGCGGCTCAGGCGTTGCGCCGCTGGTAGCGGAAAGACCGTCAGGGGAGCCATGACGGCCAGGACCGGAGCGAGCCGATGATCGCGGCACGTGCGTCGCCCGGCCGAGCCCGCTGTTCCGTCCAGCAGGTAGCGGCCGCCGTCGACGATGTGGAGACCGGGTTGTGGCGCACGAAGGTCTCGAGCCAGCCCGGCAGCGTCGAGGTGGGCACCATGGCGTTGGACAGGAAGGTCAGCGGGAACAGGACGATCACCGTGAAGGAGGTGACCGCCTGGGCCGAGGAAGACCGTCCCCAGCAGCAGGAAGATCCGGGCGATGGCCCAGGCGCAGCCCGCCGCCAGAGCGATGGCGCCGACCGTCCCCGACCAGCCGTTCTCGGCCGGTAGCCCAGGACGTAGCCGGTAGAGCACGGTCAGCGAGGTGCAGATGAGGTGGCGCAGCACGTCCGGAACCATGGGGCCCAGGACCGGCGCGATACGGGTACATCGGCATGGTGCGGAAGCGGTCGAAGACGCCCTTGTCCATGTCCTCGCGCGGGTCCACGCCACGCTCTGGCTCGTGGTCAGGGCGTTCGTGATGATGAGCCCTGGGACGATCGTGGGCAGGTAGGCCTTGACGTCGCCGGCGATCGCGCCGCCGAAGAGCTCGCCGAACGGGACGGTGAACATGACCGGCTGGATGAGGATGTCGTAGAGACTCTCCGGGGTTGCGCACCATGGTGATGAGCGAGCGCCAGGCCATGGCCAGGGTGTCCGGGACGAGGCGTGGCCTCGCTGAGCGCGAGACGCCGGGGGAGAGGGCGGTGACTGGTGGGAGTGGTTGCGGCTGCTGCTGGGGACGGTCATGACTGCTCCTTGACGTCTGAAGGACGGGCGGATGGAAGTGGGCGAGGCGCCGACGGCGCGGATCGGCGAGGCCGCGTCATCAGGGACGACCCGGTCAGGGCCATGAAGACCGAGTCCATGCTGGGGCGGTCCACCGAGACGGTTCTGGGGACAGGTCGGCGTCGCGCAGGGCCACGAGCACCTCGGTGGCCACCGACGCCTCGCTCAGCGTGTCTGCAGATGAGTACCTTGGTCGACGACCGCCGGGAGCGTGACCGGTCACCCGCTCGATGATCGCGGCGGTGGCGGCCTGGTCCTCGAGGGTCGTCGGGGGTCAGGACGAGAGAGCTGCTGCCCACCGGTCGCCCAGCTCATCGGGTGTGCCTCGGCGATGAGCCTCCGGTCGATCGATGCCGACCCGATGGGCCAGGCGGGTCGGCCTCCCTCCAGGTACTGGGTGGTCAGCAGGATCGTGGAGACCGCCCTCCACCAGGGGACGGATGACGTCCCATCTGCTCACGCGTGCGCGGGTCCAGGCTGTGGTGGCTCGTCGAGGGAAGACGAGCGGGGCCGAGAGATGAGCGAGACCGCCAGGTCCAGCCGACGCCTCATCCCGCCGGAGTAGCGCTGACCCGCTTGCCGCCGGCCTCGAGTGAGGCTGAAGGCGGCCAGCAGCTCGTCGGCCCGCTCGCGCCCGACGTCGGCCAAGGCAGCAGACGACAGAGCCGCAGGTTCTCCACCCCCGGTGAGCATCTCGTCGACGCTGGCGTACTGGCCCGTCACCCCGATGAGGCTGCGCACCGCATGGCGCTCGCGGACGACGTCGTGCCCCAGGACCGTCGCCCGACCGCGGGTGGGCCGCCAGCAGGGTAGTGATCATGCGCAGCGCCGTCGACTTTGCCGGCTCCGTTGGGGCCGAGCAGGCCGTGACGATGCCGGTGAGGGATCTCCAGGTCGAGGTCGTCGACGGCGGTGAAGGAGCCGAAGGTCCGGGTCAGGCCATCGGTCCTGATGGTCGCGGGCTCGCCGATGAGGGTCGATCCGGTTGCTGTTCGTGTTGCCATGCCGGCAAGGCTGGACCCCGGCGGTTTCACAGCGGTCGCGTGCGACGCCGTCGGTTTCACGCCGTTCGTTCCGCTCATGGACCATGTCAGGTGAGGGTGCTGATCGTGGCGCAGGCCTTGTCTGGAGCCCCTCGTAGCTCTTGTAGAAGATGGGCGCAGAGATCGCGTTGGTCCGGCCCGCTCGTAGACGGTCCGGCACACGAACAACAGGTCAGCGGTGTTGCCATGCAGCGTCCGATCCGTCGGGTGAGAAGATTCTGGCAGACATCCGCTTCGCGAGCGCGGACACGGCGGTCAGCAGCCGGTAGGCGAGCAGCTCGCCGCGGTAGCGCCTCAGATCAACGCCGCGCGCGGCCACGATCCTCGATGTTTCCCGGATCGCCTTGACCACCCGGGCGAGCATCTGGTGAGCCCATGAGCTGCTCGGCGGCGCTGTGTCCTCGACGTCGCCGTACGTTGCTGCCACGGCACCGACGCCGGCGTTGATCGCCATATGCAGCCAGATCCACTCGAGCATGTCATCGCTCGAGGCCGACACCGCAGGGGCCGACAGCACCTCCACCCTCTCGTAGCCGGGAAACGGGCTCTGTCTTGCCGCTCCGGCATGATGTGGTCGAAAGACGCGGCAGGTGAGCTGTCTCCCCGTGATGCTCCGCCCGCCACCCGGGTACCCCCGGGAGGACGTCGCGGCCGGCCATCAAACGGTCGAGCTCCTCGCGCTCCCCAGAACCCGCAGAACAGAGCACGGGTCCCTCGGTCCCGCTTGTGCGGGTCAGCCCATCCTCAGCCCTGCGGCACGATGAGACCACGATGGGGTCGTGGCTGGTGCGTCTCTGGTGGTGAGACGGTGTGCACTGGTCCGGGTCAGCGAGCCTTTCGGGTCAGTCCTGCCATCGAGGATCTCGACCTCGAGCAGGCTGACTGAGGCCCTCGTGCTGCTTTGTCGCACCAGGTGCTCGACGTGGTGACCGGCCTTCTGAAAGGTATCCGTACGTCGTCCCGATCACCCCCGAGACCGACGACGAGGACATCGCTCATGGAGCTGCTAGGTGTTGCCTGGGTTGTGTCATGACCGTGAGCCTGTGGCCCTCCGGTTTCAGACCGGTTTTCGGTATCTGGTGCTCCAAAGGGTCGCTCAGGACTTGCGCCGCAGGACCCAGCTCATGCGGTGCTCGGCGTCCTTTCAGGTCGGGACCAGGGCCCTGCCCGCGGGAAGGTCATCAGATCGGGCCGGTGAAAAGGGCGGGTTCTGGTGTGATTCAAACAGGCGTGGATGCCACTATTTTTAACATGCAAAACATCGTCGTGTCTGTATTGTTTGATTGGCGACCGTGGTGTGCTCGTTTATTGTCATGCATTTATGATTAGTAACGCATCGCCGCCTTGCGTAAAAGCACATCGCTGGACTCGGGAAGCGTTGGCAAACGGGTTGGCGTCTCGGCAGACCGTGCCAAGTGGGAGGCTCCAGGTGGTGTCCGACATTTCCTCAGCCATTCCGGTTTGGCGCAGGTGTTCGATAGAATCGACGATCTTGTCCGGTGAAAAGCACTTCATTGGTTGCCATTAACCGCCCCAGCAAATACATTGGCACCGTTGTCATCGAGCAGGATGGGAGACTTACGCTTCCGGTGCCATTCTTGAAAGGTTTTCAACATTAAGGCTGGTGTCCTACTGATTGGCGACATTGAAATATGATGGATACGCAGTTCTTTGTGCGAGCTGCTCGTCATGTGGAGAGATCATCGTGTGGCACATGACAATACTGCTGACTAAGCGGAAATAAAGATTGCGCTGCTGGTAATATTATGCGCCGTACTTATGCTCGGGGAGGTATGACGGTATATGCTCATCGAAATATGACGTATGATCAGGCTGCGAGGCTGTTCGTCGTGCTGGTTTTAATGAAAGGAAGGTGGTGCTGCGGTGCGATCATTCACTGCGGTGAGGGCCGGGTCAATGGTTCGCCGCTCATGTTGGTCGGTCAACAAACAACGTGGAAGGACTATAGTGCGGTGCTTGGAGAACTATCAACGCTTATCACGTGTTTGCGGTCGACTGTTATAGCCTTGGTGGAGGTCGGTAAAATCCATGAATTATACAGCGATCAAGAATGCGATTGATTTCGTGGTTTTATCAGCATGTCGTCAAGTCTCAGTCTTGATCTCCGGTCACTCTTCGGGAGGTCTGTTGGCGACCGCCGCGGGGCTCACAGCTTAATCACCGGTTTATTGATTGAGGATGCGCCATTCTTTTGCGATGAACCTGGAAGGAGCTGAAAGACATTGCCTAGCTCAGGTTTGCGATATGCCATTTTTGCGAAGTGGTGAACAGCTTCACTCTTCTCGCTTGAGCACCTATCTTGCACAAGTTCTTGGGCAAAGAACTGATATTGTTTATTCTCCTGCCCTCGATTACGGGCGCCACCTGGCGAAATACCGCGCCTTTGGTATTATCACTCCTGAGCTGCATGTCAGTTCTTCGACGACAGCTAACTTGCAAGGATGGTACCAGCGGTGCCTATGACTTCTGATTTGGTGAGACCTTCTATACTCGTGGTTGCTGGTTTTAATCGGAGTTACTGAAGGTACTGTCCGTCAATTCTTTTTTATGCCCGCCGTCGTCAAATATGCGGGGCTACTATGATGACCACAGGTGCTGCTCGGTGCTATGGATGATCGTGATGCGTTGCGTGTCCTCGCTTCTCTCTCGTAACACTCTAATCGACAACGTTAAGCGGCCATGATGTGTTCTGAACAACAGAGGTTTTATCAAGGCTGTCAGATGACCTTCATTAATCTTGTCCGAAGTGGTGGGGGAGGTGTTTTTAGGGTGGGTCGGTGTCGCCATCGCGTGTTGATGTCGGTGATATCGGCAGCCATTGAACGAGCTTCTCGCTGCGGTAGCGCCTCAGATCAACGCGCGTGAGGCCACGATCCTCGATGCTTCCCGGATCGCTTTGACCACCTGGGCGAGCGGCTGGTAGAGCCCATGAGCTGCTCGGTGGCGCGCGTGACCGAGGGCCTGGTAGGTCTGCTGCACCAGACTCTTCGAGGGAATCCCGGCATGTTGGTGTCCCCATCGGTGACAATGGGACGCTGAACCTCATGAAATCGTGTGAACGAACTTTGGAATCATGCGGTTTTGCGTCGTCTTTGAGAACGATCAAGCCTTTGTCACCGATACGGACATCGCTGGCTCCCCGTCCCGGGTTGCTGACAACCGCGCCGGGCGTATTCCTCTTCTGGGCGGTCCATTCCACGAGGTGAGGATCTACTGGCAGGGGTTGTGCGCCACGAGGTCCCACTACCGGGGAGTGCACTCGACCCTCTCGCAGTAATGCCGACCCTCGTGCAGTGCACGCCCAAGGCCAGTGAGGAGGCTGCGGGTGACCCGACTCTTGCTCAGCGACCAGCTGCCGACGTCCCACAGGCAGCTCTTGTGGGAACCTCGCGCGCGAGACGGTCAGGACTTGCGCAGCAGGACCCAACTCATGCGGTGCTCGGCGTCCTTGGTCCAGGACCAGGGTGGCCCGGCCTCGGGTGGGGCGATGTTCTCACGCAGGTTGACCAGGTTGACGCTCTCCCAGATCGTGCTCCGCTCCGGCCAGGGCGACGTCGTCCGGATATCGGCGAAGCGCGGAGTAGGAGCCTGGCCGGTGAAGGCCGTGCTTGAGGAGTGAGGAGCGGTCCAGGTACCAGCGGCGGATGTCGGCGGGATCTGGGCGTCGACGTAGATGGAGAAGTCGAGTAAGTCGCTCACCACCGCCAGGGCCGAGGTCCCCGCGTCATGTTCCCCGTAAGGACGGGCTGAAGGACGTTGAGCCCCTCCATGACGAGGATATCGGGCTGCCACCACGATGTGCCGGCCCGGCACGATGTCATAGACAGTGTGGGAGTAGACCGGCGCCTGGATGCGCTCGCTGCCGGACTTCACGGCCGCCACGAACTCCAGCAGCGCGCGACGGTCGTAGGACTCAGGGAAGCCCTTGCGGGCCATGAGCCCGCGCTCCTCGAGGACCCGGTTGGGCAGGAGGAAGCCGTCGGTGATGACCAGGGTCCACCCGCGGCGTGTCCGGGAAATCAGGGCGAGCAGATGAGCGATGAGACGGGCCGTCGTCGACTTGCTGACGGCGACCGATCCAGCCACCGCGATGACGAAGGGGGTCGGCGGCTCATTCACGCCCAGGAAGGATCGCACGCTGCGCGCGCTCGCGCGAGGTGGCGATGTAGTCCTCAGGAGCGCGGTCAGGGGCGGTAGACGGCGTCCACCTCGGCCAGGGTCGATGGGATCCCCAGACCTCTCAGCTTCTCGACATCGGCCTGGGTCAGCGGCAGCGGCGCCGAGGACGCCAGGGCCGACCACTGGGTCACGGTCCAGCTCGATATGGGCGAAACGCCCTGACTGCCAGTCGCTCGGGTCCTCAGCTCGGAGGTCACCGGCTACAGTGTCGCAAAAAGAGTCGTTCGGCGGACAATCCGGATGACCGAAGAGGAACCGGTGGGATACCGACTCGGAAACGAATCGAGGCCGGCAGGCGGCGGGGCGGCCTGCAAGGAGCCCGCAGTCAGGCCTACATCACGCCAAGATCACACTGACGTGGTCCTGCGCTCGTTGTCAACATCGCGTCAGCATGATTCGATCAGGTATGTATGGAATCGTCGCCACGTCGGCCCTTTGACTGAAACTGGTTCTTCCCGTTCCCTCACTGTTCTCATGGACGGCCTCGGTCGCTTGGAGTACCGCGGCTACGACTCCGCGGGTGTCGCCCTGGTGGGCCCCTCGGGACTGGACGTCGTCAAGCAGGCCGGTAGCTCTCCGGCCTGCGCGAGCTGCTGGAGGCGACCCGCCGGCCCCCTGCCACCGCAGGTATCGGCACACCCGTTGGGCCACTCACGGCGGCCCGACGACGGTCAACGCCCACCCGCACCGCGCCGGCCACCTCGCCGTGGTCCACAACGGCATCATCGAGAACTTCCGCCCGCTGCGCGAGGAGGTCGAGGCCGCCGGGCGCGAGCTCCTCTCGACACCGACACCGAGGTCGTCGCCCACGTCTTGGACATCGACTTCACCGAGCGCCTGCGCCAGGACCCGGCCGCCGCCTCCGACTCGGCCAAGGTCGCCGAGATCCTGGTCGCCTCGATGCGGGCCGTCACCGCTCGCCTCGAAGGAACCTTCGCACTCCTGGCCGTTACCGACCTGGCCCCCGCGGCCATCGTCGCGGCCCGCCGCTCCAGCCCGCTGGTCATCGGCCTGGGCGAGGGCGCGAAACTTCCTGGCAGCGACGTCGCGGCTTTCGTCGCCTTCACCAAGAAGGCCGCCGAGGTCGACGACGACCAGGTCCTCTCCTGACCGCCGACGCCGTCCACGTCTGGGACAAGGACGGTCACGCCGTCGAGCCCCAAGACCTGGGAGGTCACCTGGGACGCCTCGGCCGCCGTCAAGGGCAGCTACGACACCTTCACGGACAGGAGATCCACGAGCAGCCCACCGCCGTGGCCGACACCCTGCGCGGCCGCGTTGACGAGCGCGGTGAGCTCCAGCTCGACGAGATGCGTATCGACCCTGCCGTCCTGCGCAGCGTCGACAAGATCATTGTCATCGCCTGCGGCACCGCCGCCTACGCCGGGCACGTCGCCAAGTACGCCATCGAGCACTGGTGCCGCATCCCCGTGGAGGTCGAGCTCGCCCACAGTTCCGTTACCGCGACCCTGTTGTCAGCGAGAGACCCTCACCGTGGCCATCTCCCAGTCCGGCGAGACCATGGACACCATCCAGGCCGTGCGCCAGCGCCCGCGAGCAGGGCAGCAGGTCCTGGCCATCGTCAACACCTACGGCTCGACGATTGCCCGCGAGGCCGACGCCGTCCTCTACACCCGACGCCCGGCCCCGGTGGCCGTGGCCTCCACCAGGCCTTCCTCGCCCAGATCACTGCCTGCTACCTGCTGGGCCTCTACCTGGCCCAGCTGCGCGGCAACAAGTGGCCCGACGAGGTCGCCGAGTACCTGGACAACCTGGAGGCCATGCCCGGAGCGGATCCAGCACGTCCTGGACAGCCAGGAGGCGCGGGTGCGTGAGCTGGGTACCGAGCTGGCGGACAAGTCCTCCTTCCTGTTCCTGGGCCGCCGTCGGCTTCCCGGTGGCGCTGGAGGGCGCGCTCAAGCTCAGCGAGCTCGCCTACGTCCACGCCGAGGGGCTTCGCCGCCGGCGACTCAAGCACGGCCCGATCGCGCCTCATCGAGGAGGGTCTGCCGGTCTTCGTCATCGTGCCCACCCCGCGCCGCCCGCGTCCTGCACTGACGAGGTCATCTCCAACATCCAGGAGATCCGGGCCCGCGGTGCGCGCACCATCGTCATCGCCGAGGGGACGCCGACGTCAGAGCCCCTTCTCCGACCACATCATCAGGGTGCCCGCCACTCCCACGATCCTGTGGCCGCTGCTCACCGTGGTCCGCTGCAGGTCTCGCCGCCGCCCTGGCCGGGGCCAAGGGGCCTGGACATCGACCAGCCGCGCAACCTGGCTAAGTCCGTCACCGTCGAGTAGCTCCGATGGCGGCTCATTGCCGCACCTCGATCTCATCTCAAGACGTCAGGCCCCGGACCTTCCGGGGCTCGACGTCTGAGGCTGGGCGTCAGGGACTTCACCTGCGAGCTGACGCGGGCCTCGGAGCGCTGGGAGGACAGGGCCAGGTCGTCGTCGTTGTCGACGTGGTCGGCCTGGGCGACGACGAAAGGCCCTGCGCCATGCCGCCGTCGTGAGCCGGTGAGAGGTGCCAGTGGCGATGCCCGCCTGGCGCGCGAGCCATGGCGGCCGCTCCGGTCAGGCGCAGGCGCGGCGGGGTGCCGGGTGTTGAGGTCACCTCGATGTCCTTGTAGGCCCATCCTTCGGGCGCGTCCAGTCCGAGCTCGGCGTAGGCCGATCCCAGGGCCTTGAGAACCGCCTCCTTGGCGGCCAGCCGTGCTCCCAAGGAGGCGGCCCGCTTCTGGCAGGCGGCCAGCTCGACGGGAGTGAAGAGCCGTTCGCGCAGGCCGGGTACCCGGTCCATATAGCCTTCGAGGCGGGTGACGTCGACCAGGTCGGTCCCTACTGCGCGGATCACTCGGCCATTGTGCCGGGTAGGTGAAGGCGTTGAGGGCTGAACGCGTCACCTTTTTCTGGAAAGGACAACTTTCTGGGGCCGCGGGCACGGTCCGCGGACCCGGCGACGAGTCTCTTGCGAGTCTTACTCTCTGAAACCACCCGTCTCAGAACGTTGCTGGAGGGGCGAGGAGCGCTGAGCGGAGGACAATGGGACAGGTGAGTGACCTCAACGACTTCACGCGTTCCGACGACGTTACCGACCCCACCACCTGCGCCCTGGCCCGCCCAGGAGATCGCGGCGGCGGAGGCCCCGTCACCGCGGGCACCGACCGTTACATGAGAGCCGCCGCCCACGCGGTGGCTCGGGCGGCACTGCGCGAGCTGCGCCAGGGGCCCGTCGTCCCCGGGGCCGCGGCGTCCCTCGCGCGGCCCTCCTCCGGCTCTCCGTCCCCGACGTACTCGCCGGTCCGCCGGCATCACCCGCCTCACCGGTCTCCGCGGCCCCGGCAGGGACATCGGGCGAGGCGGCGGGGACGCATATGAGTCCCGGCTGGATCTCAGGAGCGCCGGTACTCCTCCTGGTGGGCGGCGGTCACAACGGAGCCGACACCCTCCTGGCCGGAGGCCTGCTCTCACACAGCGGCTGCGCGGTCACTGCCGTACTCGCCACGGAGCATCCTCACCCCCGTCGCCCCTGGAAGAGGCCCGCAGCCACGGGTCACCGTCTGCGGCGCCGGCTACCGCAGCGACGGCGCAGAGGACTGGGACAGCGCTGAGGCCGTGGCCGCCGTCGAGGCCTTCCTCGCCCGTGGCGGGCTCGTCCTGACGGACTCACCGGTATCAGGGGCCACCGGGCCGCTGCGGCCCGACGCCGTCGCCCTCATAGCGCGCTCGTTGCCGCCCGGGCGCAGGGGCGGCGTCCCGCTGCGCGTCATCGCCGTCGACCTGCCCAGCGGGAACCGGCGTCGATGACGGCACCGTCGATGGTCCGGTTCTCGCCGCCGACTGCACGGTCACCCCCACCTGCCTCGAGGGATGCCTGTGTCTGCCCCGGCCCGGCACCTGTGCGGTGCCGTCGAGGTCGTCCCCTCGGGCTGCCCTCGCCCACGAGCCGTCCCATCGCCCGCCGCCCGTCGACGGCGCGCTGGGCGACTACCCTGACGCGAGTGGTCCCCGAGCCTGGTGCCAATGACCACAAGTACACCCGCGGTGTGGTCGGGCCCTGTGGGCCGGCAGCGAGACCCTATCCCGGTGCAGCCGTCCTGGCCGCCAACGGTGCGGTGCTCGCCGGAGCCGGCATGGTGCGCCTGACCGCGCCCAGGAGGGTGGAGGACCTTGTTCTGGCGGCTCGACCCGAGGTCGTCCCCGCCGCCGGCCGCAGCCAGGCGCTCGTCCTGGGGCCGGGAGTCGCCCCCGCCGACACCGTCGGGCCGACAAGCTGCGGAGGTCCTACGCTCCCACCCTGGCCCCCGCACGCGACAGCGGGGCGGGCGGGTTGCTGACGGTGCCAGGACCGGTGAGGAGGCAGCAGACAGTGCCGCCGGCGCAGCTCCTGCCGGGGCCCCCGCCGTCGTCGACGCCGGAGCGCTGAGTATCCTGACCGAGCTCCTCGACGAGGGCCTGCGCTGCACGCCGCGTCATGTTCTGACCCCGCACGCCGGAGAGGCCGCCGCCCTCCTGACGGCGCTGGCGGACTCGGAGACGCCCTGAGGACGGCCCGCCAGTGGAACCAGGGAGCGCGTCGAGGCGCACCCGGCGCACGCGGTCCGCGAGATCTGCCGCCTGAGCGGCGCCACCGTCCTGCTCAAGGGGCGACGACGCTCATCGCCGCGCCGCACCATCCACTGGTCAGCGTGGACTCCGGCCCAGGGTGGATGGCGACCGCAGGAAGCGGGGACGTGCTCGCCGGCGTCCTCGGCGCGGTCCTGGCCGGAGCCGCAGCCCGCTGGGGAGCAGGGAGGTGGGTGTGCAGCCGCCGGTGCGGACTCGGCCCCAGGGCGTTCTGGTTGACTCGGTGGCCGCCGGAGTCCGGCTGCACGCGCTCGCGGGCGCCTACGCCGCCGCGATGCCGGGAGCCGGCGTCGTCGGTGCGGGTGGTCACCCGGTTGCTGCCCTCGACATCGCCGCGTCCCTCGGCCCGGCCCGCCTTGACTCAACTGGCTTCAGGCGGTCCCGCACCACTGAGACATGTCAGCCGATCGGTCGTCGCCGGAGGAGGTGAACAGTCGAGTGCGAGGCCAACAGCCTCGCCTTCGGCCACCCAGTGCGACAATCGCGCGTGACCACTTCCGCGGACTCAGTGGCAATGCCCCCTCCACCGCTCCGGAAGCCTCAGCAGCCCGGCCCTCGCTGCCCGGGGCAGCCACCTCGCGGGCCGTCATTGATCTGGGCGGTGGCCCACAACGGCAGGCGCCTGGCGCGGGTGGCGGGCGTGCCGTGGATGGCCGTGGTCGAGGCCGATGCCTACGGCCACGGCCTGAGGGCCGATAGCCCTGACGGCCCTGTCAGTGGGAGCCTCCTGGCTGGGGTGGCCCCAGCTCGCCGAGGCCCCTCGCCCCTGCGCGCGCGCTCCTCGATGAGGCCGACGTGGATCGACCCGCGGGGGAGCCCTCCGGTCAGGCTCCCCGGATCCTCACCTGGCTCCTGCCCGTCATGGATCCCGCCCGGGCGGCCGCCGAGGACTCGCCCCTGCGCGCCGCACTGGCGGCCGACCTGGACCCTGTCGGTCTCCACCCTGCCTCAGCTCGAGGCCCTGTCAGCTGCCGCCCGGGCTCAGGCGACGACGGCGCGCCTCCATCTCAAGGTCGACACCGGAATGTCGCGCGGCGGTGCCATGGTCGAGGACCTGCCCGCCCTGGCCGCCGCGCTGAGGCAGGCTGGAGGACGAGGGGGTGGTCGACGTCGTCGGCCTGTGGTCCCACCTGTCCCGTGCCGACGAGCCCCACCAGCGGCTCCACCGAGCAGCACCTGGAGCGATACCGGCAGGCTGGAGCAGATCGTGCAGGGAGGCGGGACTGAGGCCCTCCATCCATCATCTGGCCGCCACCGGCGGGCTCCTGTGGCACCCGGAGGCCCGCATGGACCTGGTGCGAGCGGGAATCGGCCTCTACGGACTGAGCCCTGACCCGTCCGTGGCAACCAGCTCCGAGCTCGGGCTTCAGCCCGCCATGCGCCTGGAGTCCGCTCTCGTCCAGGTCAAGCGCATCGACGCCGGGCAGGCCGTCTCCTACGGCGGCACCTGGTGCGCTCCCACCGACCGCTGGGTGGGACTCGTCCCCGCTGGGCTACTCCGACGGTATCCCGCGCGCCGCCGGCTCGACCGGCCCGGTGACGTCGGCGGCCTCACGAGCTCCATCGTGGGGCGGGTGTGCATGGACCAGGTGGTCAGTGACCTCGGTCCGGCCCTGAGATGAGACCGGCGCGCTCCTGCCGGCGCCGGCCCAGGTCGGTGACACCGCCGTGCTCTGGGCGCCCCGGATGCTGTGGGGCAGGAGACCGTCCCCACGGCAGACGAGTGGGCGCAGGCCTGCGAGACCATCAACTACGAGATCGTGACCCGGCTGGGAGCCCGCGTCCCGCGCTGCACGTCAGGGGCAGAGGCTGGTGGCGGCTGCCGCTCGCCCCTAGACAACAGCGGGCCTCGGGCACGTCGGCCCGGCGACCGGTGCCGGTCGGCTCGGTCGCCGGCTCCACCTATGAATGAGGAGGACACATGAGCGGTGCGCTGCACACCCCCGAGGCCGTCCCCGAGATCACTGTCGCCACCGGCGACGCCGATGAGACTCGGGGCTCCGGTGCCCGCATTGCCCGCCTTCTGCGTGCCGGCGATCTCGTCATGCTCTCCGGCGGGCTGGGGGCGGGCAAGACCACCTGGCTCAGGGCATCGGCGCGGCCCTGGGAGTGCGCGCCGGGTCTCGCCCACCTTCATGTCGCCCGTGTGCACCCCTCCTCGCCGAGCGGCCCCGACCTCATCCACGTCGACGCCTACCGGATCACCTCCCTGGAGGAGATCGACGCCCTCGACCTGGACTCCTCCCTGGATCGTTCCGTCACCCTGGTCGAGTGGGGCGAGGAAGGTGGAGCCCCTGAGCCCCGATCGCCTCGAGATCCAGGTGCGTCGGCCCTCATGGCGCGGTCCGCGACGGCGTTCGCAGGCTGACGACGTCGCCTTCGGTTCTGAGTCCTCCGGTGGCGGTGACGGAGGATCCCGTTGTGGACCTGGGTGAGGTTGATGATGGCGGTCGGACGATCACCGTGCGTGCCCTCGGTCCACGATGGGCTGACATCGACCTGAGCCCCTGGCCGCCGACACCACCCATCAGCCTGGAGCAACGCAGTGAACACTCCTTCTCCCGTGGCGCCGGTCTGCGACGCCATCCCCATCCGGCCCGACGGGCGCTGCGGGCGCCCGATGAGCACTGATCCGCCTGGCCCTGGCGGTGGCTCTCCTGCCGTCTGCCTTCTGACTGCGGGGCCGGTCCGAGCCGCCACCGACCCGCCGTCGACCGGTGCGGGCGACCCTGCAGCCTCAGGCGCCCCTGACAGCGGTGACGGCTCCAGCCGTGGGAGCGTCGGCGACCTCCGACCCGGCTGCCCAGGGCGCACCGACCGCTCCCGCCGGGGCTCGACGGCTGGCTCTGCAGGCACGGCAGACGCGGACTCGCGCAGCGCGGCCAAGTCGCTTATGGAGAGTGACTGCGTGGCCCAGGTGCGTCAGAGCACCGGAGAACAGGGTGAGATCACGCTCGGAGACGTGCGGAGCGTCTACACCTGGGCCCCCGGCTCGACGGCTCTCCCAGCCCTCCGCGCGAGCCCATCGACACCGGCGACTGGGCGCGACCGCCACCGCCGCAGGCAAGCCCGTCGGCCTTCTCGAGGTGGTCACGGACAAGGGACGCACCACCTGCACCCCATGTTCGACGACGACCTGGCCACCGACGTCGACCAGATGGGGAGACGCCCACCTCATCCACGACCGCAATGCCAATGCCTGGTACTCGCTGCGCGGCACCACGGTGACCGCCCTGGGGAGAGCGGCCACCCGGCGTCTGGCCGGCCCCATCGAGCTCAGCGACTACGGAGAGATCCTGCGCAGAGGGCGGGTTCCAAGCCCAAGACCTCTGCCACCCAGAGCGAGGCCCGGTCCCGCCACCGGCGGCTGGGCGATCTGGGGGCCGGTCCTGGCGGTCGTCGTCGTCGGAGTCGCCACCGTCATCATCACGGTCCGCCATGAGCGCAAGGTGACTGCGCCGCTGCGTCAGGCCCGCAACCGTGCCGACATGGCCGAGCGCGCCGATCGGCTCAGCCGGGGACGGTCCGACACCCGCGGCGTCGCGGTGAGACAGGGGCATCCCTCGTGCCGCCATCGACCTGTCTCTCTCGGAGACGGGGCCGAAGGCGACACCGGCACGACCGACGGTGAGACCCTGAGGGACACGATCCCCGAGAGCCACGTCAACTCCCCTCGGGGCCCCAGGGCATAGGCTGGTCCGGTGCGAATCCTCTCGATCGACTCCTCCCTGGGCACGCAGGTCGCGGTCGTCGACACCACTGAGACGGCCGGGCTGCCCGTCACCTGCCCTGTGCAGGTGCTCAGCCAGGGCCGAACAGGCGATACCCGGCGTCATGCCGAGTCGCTGGGTCAGATGCTCTCCAGGCGTTGTCCGCTCCCGGTGTCGCCGATCGTCCTCTCGATGCCGTCGTCGTCGCGGCCACAGGGCCGGCACCTTCACCGGGCTGCGTGCCGGGCTGGTGACGAGCCAGGGTCGTAGGGGCGTACCCGCGGCATCCCGTCCACGGCGTCTCCAGCCTCGACGCCGTCGCCCGCCTGGCCCTCGATGAGCTCGGTGCGCGTCAGGCGAAGGACCCTGTTGTCCTGGTCGCCACGGACGCCCGCAGAGCCGCGAGGCTTGCGGCGCTCTTCCGCGCCAACGGGCCCGATGACGTCACCCGTCTGACCGAGATCGAGTGTCGCCCCGGCTCAGGTCGCCGAGTGCATTGCCGTGCAGACGCCGGAACAGGGCAGTGGGGCCCGGCACTCATCGACGCCGTGGCCGGCTCCGGCGCCACCCTCACCCGACTGGTGGGGACCGCCTCCTGCCACGAGGTACTGGCTCCGGTCTCCCGGTGACGTGCTGACCCAGGTGCGCATCGCCCTGGCCCCGTCTAGAGCCGCGGCGAGGGCTGGGCACGCAGCCGCTCTACCTGCGTCACGCTGACGTGCAGATGCCCGCCGCCCGTAAGCGCGTGCGCTGAGCCAGGTGACTCAGGTGCCCGAGGTGCCAGTAACAGGGGGACACCCTGCCTGCGGGAGATGACCGAGGAGGATCTGGACACGATCGCCCGTCTCGAAGGCGAAGCTGTTCGGGGCTGAGGCCTGGAGCCGGGGTCTGCTGAACCTCGAGCTGGAGGCGTCCCGGGGCCCTGCAGGCCGACCGCCGCTACGTCGTCGCCGGAGTCCGAAGGCGCCGACGACGCTGCCAGTCCCGAGCGCTGGGGCCGGACTGAACGGGCCACGGCTCCTGGGGTATGCCGGCCTCTACACGCCAGCGGCCTGACCAGCGCGGACCTGCTGACCATCGCCACCATCCCGGTCGCACGCGGGCGGGGGATTGCTCCCTCATGCTCACCGAGCTCGTCAGCACCGCACAGCAGGCCGGCTGCCCCGATGTCCTGCTGGAGGTGCGTCAGTCAACGAGGCCGCCCAACGCCTCTGCACCGGGCACGGGTTCGTTCCCATCGACCGACGGCGTCGCTACTACCAGGCACCACCGAGGACGCGGTGGTCGTGAGGGCTGACGCTGCGTCCGCGCCTGGGTCCGGTCGGGTCTACGAACGGCGAGTAGATCCCGGGCTGAATCGGACCGGGGGCCTCTTCGAACCGAAGGACGTGCCGCATCCGACCAGGAGGATTGCGCCGGGTGAAGAGGCAGATAGGAACGGTAAAAGTCGACAATAAACACGGTCTTCCACCTGAGAGGTGCTGCGTGTCGGAGACCTCACGAGATTTGTCTGACACCCTCGATGACGAAAAAGGTGGCCGCAGAGGTGGCAGTCAGCAAATTCCGCAGCGTTGAATCTGAAGTTGAGGGTTCTCGAAATCCTCATGATTTCGCGGATAACTGGCATATCCACGCTGATGGGGGCATTGATGGCGCCAACAGCCCTCCAAGCCCGGCTAGCCTTTTGCCGTGGCCAAAACATCTGCTCCTTCCTGAAGAGGCGGACCGCCTTCTCCACGACCGTCTTCATGAAGCGCATGATGGCGATCTCCGGGTCTAGGTGTTCCTGTTCTTCGTCCTCTTCACGCCTCACGGCAACCTGCACTACTTCGAGGTGAGGTCGCATACGATCACTACGCCGTGTTCCTCAGAGCTGCTGGTTCCGATCATGCCTACGGCGGTGTCCTGTGGATCCTCCGCCTGGCGCTCATGGCCTGCCTCCTGGCTCACGCCGGCAGCGCCTTCCACCTGTGGGTGCGTAACAAAGCGGGCTCGCGGCAACGACAAGTACGCCGTCAAGAAGCCCGGCGCCGAGTACTTCGCCTCCCGCTATGCCATGCGCACCATGCGCTGGGGCGGTGTCATCCTGCTGCTGTTCATCATCTGGCACATCCTGCAGTTCACCACCCTGTCGCTGACGCCGGGGGGACACTACGAGCACGGGCGCGCCTACATGAACATGTGGTACGGCTTCCAGCTGTGGTGGGTGTGGCTCATCTACGCCATCGCGCTGGTGGCCCTGTGCCTGCACGTGTGGCACGGCGTGTGGTCCGCCCCTGCAGACGCTGGGGGCGGTGCGAGGAAGCACCATTCCCTTCATCCGGCTGATCGCCTTCGTGGTGGCCTTTGCGGTGTTCGCCGGCTTCATGGCCGTCCCGACGGCGATCCTCTTCGGCTATGTCGACGCCCCCATGGCCGCTGCTGACTACTACCCGCAGTTCTGTGATGCGATCGGCTCCTCCGCCGAGCACTTCACCGAGTGTGTTGCGGCAACCCACTGAGAGTGAACGACTATGACTGAACTCATCGACGGCCTGTACTACGAGGGCGAGAAGATCGCCGACACCAAGGCCCTCCCACTCCGTCCGATCGACCGGCGCTGGGAGCAGCGCGAGTTCGAGGCCAAGCTCGTCAATCCCGCCAACCGCCGCAAGCTGGACATCATCGTCGTCGGCTCCGGCCTGGCCGGCGGCGCCGCTGCCGCCTCCCTGGGCGAGCAGGGGCTACAACGTCAAGGTCTTCTTCTACCAGGACTCCGCCCGCCGAGCGCACTCCATCGCCGCCCAGGGCGGTATCAATGCCGCGAAGAACTACCGCAACGATGGCGACTCGACCTACCGCCTCTTCTACGGCACGGTCAGGGCGGCGACTACCGCGCCCGTGAGGACAATCGATGTACCGCCTGGCGGAGGTCTCCGCCAACATCATCGACCAGTGTGTGGCCCAGGGCGTCCCCTTCGCCCGCGAGTACGGCGGCCTGCTGGACAACCGTTCCTTCGGTGGTGTCCAGGTCTCCCGTACCTTCTACGCCCGCGGTCAGGACCGGCCAGCAGCTCCTTATCGGGGCCTACCAGGCCCTGGAGCGTCAGGTGCATGCCGGGACGGTCAAGAGTTCCGCCGTCACGAGATGGTTGAGCTCATCGTCGTCGATGGCCGCGCCCGCGGCATCGTCACCCGGGACATGGTCTCCGGGGAGATCGAGACCCATCTGGCAGACGCCGTCGTCCTGGCCAGCGGTGGGTACGGCAACGTGTTCTTCCTGTCCACCAACGCGATGGGCTGCAACGCCACCGCCATCTGGCGCGCGCACCGCAAAGGGTGCCTACTTCGCCAACCCCTGCTACACGCAGATCCACCCCACCTGCATTCCGCAGTCCGGGGACTTCCAGTCCAAGCTCACCCTCATGAGTGAGTCGCTGCGCAACGACGGCCGCATCTGGGTGCCCAAGAAGGCCGAGGACTGCGACAAGGACCCGCGCGACATCCCCGAGGAGGCACGCGACTACTACCTGAGCGCATCTACCCGGCCTTCGGGAACCTCGTGCCTCGTGACATCGCCTCGCGCCAGGCCAAGAACATGTGCGACGAGGGACGCGGCGTGGGCCCGGCCATCAAGGAGCGCGACGCCAACGGCAACGAGCGGATGATGCGCCGCGGTGTCTACCTGGACTTCTCCGAGGCCATCGGTCGCCTGGGCAAGGACGCCGTCTCCGCCCGATACGGCAACCTGTTCTGAGATGTACCAGCGCATCACCGGGGACGACCTACGGGGTCCCCATGCGCATCTACCCGCCGTGCACTACACGATGGGTGGTCTGTGGGTGGACTACGACCTGGAGTCCAACGTCCCGGGCCTCTACATCGCCGGAGAGGCGAACTTCTCCGACCACGGTGCCAACCGCCTGGGCGCCTCCGCACTCATGCAGGGCCTGGCCGACGGCTGCTCCGTCCTGCCCGACACCATGAACGACTACCTGGCGGACATGCTGCGCCTGGGCAAGGTCGACCCGAACGCCCCGGAGATTGTCGAGGCCAAGCGCTCCCGTCGAGGAGCGCGTCGCCCGCCTCATGGCGCTGCGTGGGAACCCGCAGCGTGGACGACTTCACATGGCCCTGGGGCGCATCATGTGGGAGTACTGCGGCATGGAGCGGCGTGATGCCGGTCTGCGTGACGCCATCAAGCAGATCCGGGCCCTCAAGGAGGAGTTCTGGCGCGACGCCCGCATCACGGGCCAGGCCGACGAGCTCAACCAGGCCCTGGAGAAGGCCGGCCGACTGCTGGACTTCTTCGAGCTGGCCGAGCTCATGTGCATCGACGCCCCTGCACCGCGCGCGAGTCCTGCGGTGGTCACTTCCGGGCGGAGTCCCAGACGCCCGAGGGTGAGGCCATGCGGCATGACGACGAGTTCCTCTACGTCGCCGCCTGGGAGTGGGGCGGGGAGAACCGTCCGCCGATCCTCCACAAGGAGGACCTCGTCTACAAGGACATCGAGCTCAAGCAGCGGAGTTACAAGTGAACATCAAGCTCAAGATCTGGCGCCAGAAGAACAAGGACTCGAAGGGCCACTCGAGGAGTACGCCATGAGCAGGATCGAGGACACTGAGCTTCCTCGAGGTCCTCGACCTGCTCAACGAGCAGCTCTTCGCCGAGAGCGGGAACCGGTGGCCTTCGACTCCGACTGCCGCGAGGGGCATCTGCGGTCAGTGCAGTGTGGTCATCAACGGACAGGCCCACGGGCCGATTCGCTCCACCACCCTGCCAGCTGCACATGCGCCACCTGGCGGAGGACCCCTCCTTCAAGGACGGATCCACCATCACGATCGAGCCGTGGCGCTCACCGGATTTCCCGGTGCTGCGTGACCTCATCGTGGACCGTTCCGCCCTGGACCGCATCGTCCAGGCCGGTGGCTACATCTCGGTCAATACCGGTGGAGCCCCTGAGGCTCACTCGGTGCCCGTGCAGAAGGAGAAGGCCGACGCCGCCTTCGAGGCAGCCGCCCTGCATCGGCTGCGGTGCTTGCGTGCCGCCTGTCCCCAATGCCTCTGCCATGCTGTTCACGGGTGCGAAGATCTCGCACCTGGGTCTGCTGCCGCAGGGTCAGCCTGAGCGTCTCGCCCGCGTGGTGAGCATGCTCAGCCAGCACGACGCCGAGGGCTCGGCGGCTGCACGAACATCGGTGAGTGCGCGGCCGTGTGCCCCAAGTCAGTGCCGCTCGAGGTCATCTCGCGCCTCAACCGGGACCTCGGCCACGCCCTGTGGAAGGGGCAGCACGCTCCTGAGACCCCTCGATACGCCGAGCCGGGCTCCCCACATCGTGTATTCCTGCAGAAAGTTCTGTTTAGGGGCCGCGATGGGAGAGCCCGGCTCGATGTCAAAGCCATGTTGAGAAAAAACAAGCACGTGCGGAGTGCGGGGTGTTGCTCCAACGCTGCTTGTTCTGTGTTTTCGGGCCGCCCCGGCCAAGCCAGGTTTCGTGTTCGAGTCTCGTCAGGGGCTGCGGTATCCCAGGGGCTGAGTGAGGGCGAATGTGACTAGGTGCTACTCGTCGTCTTGTCGGGGCGGCGCTTCTGCCTCAACGATGCACCGGCCCAGTCAAACCGACTCGGTTGCCATCGCCCGTTGACCTTGCCACCCCCTGGGATGCCGCAGGGCGGGTTGCTGGGCCTCCGTGCCGATAGGACGCCTCGCATATGTGTAGAAAATGCACAACATGCACGTGGATATATGTCCACTTCCTCTTCTCTTTGTGTGTATGAGACAGAGAGAGTTCTATTTCTACCAAATAAGTCGAATTTCGAGGTAGCGTAGTCGCGTGACAGCGGAAGCGAAGTCATGGGGGCTTATTCGCGGCGTCCGTTGCAGGTTCTGTGGCCTGCGTAGATGCTGGCGTAGGCCGGTACCGTGTGTAAGTCTCATTCCTCGATCTAATGCTCGATCAAAGGAGGCGCTCCTCATAGAATTCACGAAACAGAACCTTGTCAAGACCGCAGTTCTAGGGTCGGCAATCATTGGGGTGGTGATGCTTGCGGTTCCGGCCTCGGCCGCCTCGCCCGGACTATCGAACTATAGAGCTGATGATCATGTGGCGGTCAGTTACAATGATGCGACTAACCAATTCTGTGCATCAATGGAGACGGTTGCCGGTGGCGTTTTACCTGCCTTGAAGATGCCTTTTGACCCAGAAATACGTGTCGTGCCCTGAGGGTGCCGACAGTGGTCCAACCCGCATCTTCAACATTAACCCAGGAGAGACGAAGTGCGTCAGTTTGGAGGGGGCGGTCGAGGATAGTCGCTACTATTATCAGGTAGGGAGTCGCGCCCCGGTATACTTCTACAGCTGATCGCTGAAATCGATATAAGCTGACGGGACTGGAGAGATGTGGTCCCGCCTCTTCCGTCCGCTCTGATGGGGCCTTTGGTGGGCCCGGTCGTTCTGGGGTGTGGCGATCAGGAATATCCGCACTGCACGAGCCTCCGCACCCAGTGGAGTGCACCAACCTCCCAGCCAATAGCGTCCAGGCATCGACAACTGGTCCTGTGGGGCAGCCCGCGAGTTCTCAGGTGCGTCCGTGACGGGCCAGGGGAGGGCCTGCCGCAGCTTCTGGCAACCCTGTAGCCCTTACCTCGCAACAGGACCTGAGCCAGGGGCCCTAATCGACGGTGACAGTGATCCCGGTGAAGTCCGCGATCCGCGGCGTGCTCGGATCGGCCTCGGGGCGCCGGTGCCCACGAGGAGGACTCTGGGCGCCGGCCCGCCGGGCCGCGGTGTAGCCGAGGTGGCGTCCTCCAGCACCAGGCAGGAGGCGATTGGTATCCCCAGGAGCTCGGCGGCCTTGAGGTACGCGTCAGGAGCAGGTTTGCTGCGCTCGACGTCGTCGGCGGAGACGACGATGGAGGATGGGCACCCCGGCCCCTCCATACGCGCGTCCGCATGAGCTCCATGGGGCGGAGGTGACCAGGGCCAGCGGAGCGCAGGTATTAATCAGGGCTGTCACCAGGGTGGCGGCCCCGGGGATCTCAGCCATACGCCCCGCCGTGCGCAGCGATCTCCTCACGGGCGAAGCGTTCGTAGATGGCGTCCTGCTCCTCCGCTCGCCAACTCCGGCAGGAACCGGCGGACCGTGTCGAGGCCGGTACGGCCGGGGAGTAGGCCATGATCTCGTCGAAGCGCTCGCTCATGCCATGATCGCGGGCGAAGGAGCTCCACATCGACTCCACGACTGCCGAGGAGTCCACGAGTGTGCCGTCCATGTCGCACAGGACCGCCTCGGCCCGGGCCAGGAGCACCGGTCCCTCGGCGGTACTGCCCGACGACGACCACAGCTGAACGGTCACGATGCCTCCTGGAGCAGAATTGATGAGATGAACGGCGTCAGCCTATCGAAGGATATCGTGAACCTGAGTCGCCGACATCGTATTCAGTGACAGCCACCCCTTTGAGGGATGTTTTGCCGTCTGCGTATTGGTGGTCCTGTGGTCGCGTCTGAGCTGGAGGTGGTGACGAACTCTCCATTCTTCAGAGTGTATTCCTTGCAGCGCTGAGCATTGTTCTTGGGTCGCGCAGTGCAAAGATTAACGCTGGAGACAGTGGGGTACCTCTCGATCGTTGACAAGACGGAGCGCGTCGTGCCCTGGTCAGGGCCATCCGGGTTGTAGGGCCAAGTCCTCTGACATCCACCTCGAATCCCGTTTTCTTGTCGGAGATGAGAGCGTTGGCGGTGATTGAGATCCCAGGGTCCTTCGCCTCTCGGGAATGGAGAGGGCGAGGATGTCGGAGATCAGCGAGGTGGGCAGCGTCTCTGTCGTGTTCTCCTTGCCTGTGTGGGCTCGGATGTCCCAGTGGCCGATCCTGAAAGGTGTCTTCCGTGTCGAGGCGCTGACCATCCTTGGTCGGTAAGGGCTGGTGATGACGTCGATGGGACTGACTTCTCATCGCCGCGCTCGATCGTCAGGGGTGTCGTAGCTCTGAGTGATCCTCTCCGCGGTGCCGCCGGAATGCTCCACCGTCGTTTCCATGGTGTCGCAGGCCGCTTCCAGGATCGTTTCTGGTTGTCTGCGAGGTAAGGGTTGGTCTCTTCGTAAAGGCGGGATGGACTGCTTGTCGAAAACAAGGACGGTGCCGTGGTGCTTCCAGGTGAGCTGAGATGTACGCAGTGTCCTCCTTGATCTTGTCCAGGCGGGGAAGCTCAGCGGCCGCCTGGTTCAGGATCGCGCAGGCCTTTGTCCGGCTCCATGTCATCGGAGAGCGTCGTCGTGGCGATGGCATGGCACCCTGTCTCCTCATATGTCTCGCAGGAGGTCTTGACCTTCAACCCCGTCCTGCTTCAGGGAGCCAGGAGCGGATGATGCTGCCTCCGCCGTCGGAGCACGCCGAGGCGGTAGGACCGTCAGGGTGACGACGATCACGGCAATGAAGGGTGCTGCCGGCCGCCTCGCGCCGCGTACGGAGGCTGCGTACGGGTGGTCGAGGTGACGGAGAGGCAGCGCGCTGCCCGGGCTGTTCATGGCAGGAGCGTGAGGGTGCATGCGGCTACGAAGTAGCATTGATCCCCACCGCGGGTCCGGCGAAGTCGGGCACGCGCACCGACGTCGGAGGGCTCGGGATTCCTAGCCCCAGACCCCGGAGGTGCCACGGCGGTGGGAGCCAACCAGGTGGGTATCGATGATCCCGATCGCCTCCATGAGGGCGTGCATCGTCGTCGGACCGACGAAGCGGAAACCACGACGCTTGAGCTCGCGGGACAGAGCCGCCGACTGAGGGCGACTGAGTGGGGATGTCTGCGAGCCGGTGCGGTCGCGGAGTCGACTTCGGCCGGTAGGACCACACCAGGCCCGCCAGACCGCCGGCGACGTTGCCCGTCTCCCTGAGTCGCAGCGTCGCGCGGGCGTTGGCGATGGTCGCCAGGATCTTGGCCCGGTTGCGCACGATCGCGGCGTTATTGTCAGCAGGCGGTCCACGTCCTCGTCCCGAAACCGGCCACCACCTCCGGGTCGAAACCGGAGAGGCGTCCCGAAGGCCGGCCGCTTTGCGCAGGATCGTGGCCCAGGACAGGCCCGACTGGAAGGCCTCCAGGCTCAGCCGCTCGAAGACTCCCCGTTCGTCGCGCACCGGCATGCCCCACTCGGTGTCGTAGTACTCGCGCAGCAAAGGGTCGGTGGCCGCCCAAGCCGGCCTGGCCAGACCGTCGTCCCCCACCACCAGGTCCGGGTTGTCGGGCTCAGTCACGAGTACCTCCTCGTCGGTGACCCGTCAGGGCGCCTGGTCGGTGTCGTCCCCGATCGGCCCGTCCCAACGGTAGCCGGGACAGTGGCCGGGCGGCCTGCCGGCAGTGGGCGGGATGGCGAGGCGGCTGTCCCGCGTCCGTCTCGGTAGGCGATAGGTGGGGACCTGTGAGCGACCTCATCCTCGGCATCGAGTCCACCTGCGACGAGACCGGCGTGGCCCTCGTGCGCGGACGCGAGCTCCTCGCCGACGTCACCGCCACCTCCATGGACCAGTACGCGCGCTTCGGCGGGATCATCCCTGAGATCGCCTCGCGGGCCCACCTGGAGTCCTTCCTGCCCACCCTCGACGCCGCGCTGGAGAAGGCCGACGTCGACCTGAGCGAGATCGACGCCGTCGCCGTGTGCGCCGGCCCCGGACTCATTGGTTCCCTGACCGTCGGCATCTCCGCCGCCAAGGCCCTGGCTGCGAGCCTGGGCTCACCGATCTACGGCGTCAACCACGTCATCGGTCACCTGGCGGTCGATGAGCTGGGTCGACGGCTGCCCGAGCGGTTCATCGGACTCATCGTCTCCGGCGGCCACTCCAACCTTCTGAGCATCCGTGATATCGCCACAGACGTCGTTGAGCTCGGCGGTACCTCGACGACGCCGCAGGCGAAGGCCTTCGACAAGGTCGGCCGGCTCCTGGGACTGCCCCTACCCCGGAGGTCCGCACGTGGACCGTCTGTCTCAGGAGGGCGACCGCAGCGCCATCGCTTCCCCGCGGCCTGGCCGCCGGAAAGGACAAGGAGCGCCACCGCTACGACTTCTCCTTCTCCGGGCTCAGACCGCGGTGGCCCGTTACGTCGAGTCCCTGGAGGACGCTGGGCGGGGCGTCCCCAGTGCCGACGTCTGCGCCGCCTTCTCCGAGGCCGTTAACGACTCCCCTGACGGCCAAGGCGGTCCAGGCCTGCCTGGATACCGGATGCGACACGCTCGTCGTCGGAGGCGGCTACTCGGCCAACTCCGTCTGCGCTCCCTGGCGGCCGAGCGCTGCGAAGCCGCCGGCATCACCCTGCGCCTGCCACCGCTGCGCTTCTGTACTGACAACGGTGCCCAGATCGCGGCCCTGGGATCAGCGGCGGTGCGGTCCGGCGTGGCCCCAGCCCCATGGACTTCGCCCCGGACTCCGGGATGCCGCTGGACGTCAGCGTCGCTCACCGACATCCGCTGACGTCCGCCGACGCTTCTCGACGCAGGCTCCGGCGCGTTCAGTCTGATGACTGTCCGATGTCTGCGGCCACACCCCGGATGATGATCTCGATCTTGCGGTCCAGTCCGCCTCGGCCTAGCCAGCTCTCGTTCGGAGTCAGTGCCTCGAGGCAGGGCCGGTGCCCTGCTGGTCGTCGCGGAACCGGCTCGCCTCCTCCAGCCCCGTGGCGCCGCCCCTCCCGGCGCCCTGAGGCGCTCTCTCCCGATTCGTGTCCCAGGAACGGTGCAGGCAGCTCGGGGCGACCGGCGGGGAGCGCATGACCTCGATCTGCGCGTGCGTGGCGATGACGGTGTCACCGACGAAGTCCAGGACCACCCCGGCCTCGTCGGCCCCGAGTCCTCCCGTCGATCAGGGCCTGACACGCCCTGGGATACGGGCCTGGCGAAGACCCTGGTGGGCCCAGGGAACCCCCATGATGACGCCGGCCAGGCCGGGATAGCGCTCCAGCATCTCCCAGACGGCCTCGGCATGCGCCCGAACCGTGTCGGGCCAGCGCTTCCCGGGGCGGGGAACCCTCGATCTGGGCGGCGATCCGTTCCCAGGCAGGCGGCCAGCAGATCCTCCTCGCGAGGTGATCGTGCGGTACAGGCCGGAGACCGCCACGCCCAGCTGCTTGGCCACGGCGGTCAGGGGTGAATTCGGCGATGCCGATCTCGAGGGCGGCGTCGACGACGTCGTCGCGCGAGAAACCGGGTCTCGGTCCGGTTGGCCTGCCCAGTCGTGCCCTGTGATGCCATGACAGCACCGTAGTGCGACTCAGCGACGGTTGCTCCCGGTTCAGCGACCAGAGTAGGTGTGCCTTTTGATTGAGTTCTGAAACACCTTCAGAATTAGAGTCGACGGAAGAACGAGGGCACCTGATGAGCACGCAGGCACAGCGGCCGGCGCCAGGGACGTCGCCGCAGACGGCACCGCAGTCGTCTTCGCAGCTGTCGCCGCCTTCGACGGGCCGGAAGAGCCGGGGAGCCAGGTGAGCAGGCGCGGAGGAGCAACGCCCAGCGCTCCCTGTGAGGGCAGGCCGCCATCGCGCGCCTCGGCGCCCCCGTGCGCACCCGTCTGCGGATCGGTCAGGTCCTCGTCCTGCTCTCCGCCGTCCTGCGCGCGGCGCCCCTATATCGCCTGGTCCAGCTCGGCGACATTCTGCTGCGCGCCTACCGGGCGGGTGTGAGCCCCAGAACCGCAGCAGGTGCGTTCCGCCGTCATGCTGCTCGTGAGCGCCTACTCCACCCGCCCTGCTGCTGTACTTCCTGGCACTGCTCATCACCACCTGGCCGACCTGTCCCTGCACGACCGACTGCGGCGCGACATCGTCGAGCGCATCTCCCACGCTCCACTGGCCTGGTTCACCGCCTCCTCCTCCGGGCGTATCCGCAAGGCCGTCCAGGATGACACGACCTTGTCCACACCGTCATCGCCCACGGCCCCGTTGAGCGTCTCAACGCCGTTGTCACTCGCTGGCGCTGCTGGTGCGCCTTCTGGATCGACTGGCGCCTGGCCCTGCTGGCGGTCTCCACGCTCGTCCTCTATGTGCTCACCTACTCGGTCTCCATGCGCGGCATGAATGAGAAGACCGTGGAGATGGACCGAAGCTGGCGGCCATCTCTCCACCATGGTCGAGTTCGTCTCCGGCATCGGTGTGGTCAAGGCCTTCGGCCGCGTGGGGCGCCCACTCGGCCTACCTTGCCGCCGCTGACGAGTTCTCCGCCTTCTACCGCGCCTGGGCGATGCCCCTGGTGACCGTCACCTGCCTGTCCTTCACCTGGGTCTCGATCCCCGTACTGCTCCTGGTCAACCTCGGCGGCGGGGCGTTGCTCATCCATACCGGTGCCGTCACCCTGCCCCAGGTTCTGGCCACGACCCTCGTCGCCCTGGTCCCGCCGCGCTCATCACCATTGCCTCGATCTCCTGGTCCTACCAGCTCGCCGGTGCCGCGGCCCTGCGCCTGTGCGAGGTTCTCGACACCCCTGTGCTGCCAACCGCAGACCGCCCCGAGCGGCCTCGCACGGCGCTCGTCGAGATCAGCGGTGTCTCCTTCCCTATGGGGACACCCTCGCCGTCGACGACGCCTCCCTCGTTCTGGGAACCCGGCACCGTCACCGCTCTGCTGGGCCCCTCCGGCTCGGGCAAGTCGACGCTGGCCACCTCATCGCACGCTTCTGCCGACCCGGACGCCGGCGCCGTACGCATCGGTGGCGTGGACCTGCGGGACATGGACGAGCCCACCTTGTACTCCACGGTCTCCCTTCGTCCTCCAGGACGCCCAGCTGCTCGGCACCACCGTGCGGGAGAACATCGCGCTCGGACGCCCTGACGCCGATCTGGAGCAGGTGCGCGACGCTGCCCGCGTGGCCCACATCGACGAGGAGATCGCGGCCCTGTCGGAGGGTTACGACACCGTCCTGGGGCAGGACACGGCTCTGTCCGGTGGGCAGGAGCAGCGCATCGCCATTGCGCGTGCCATCCTGCTGGACACCCCCGTCATCCTGCTGGACGAGGCCACCGCTATGGCCGACCCGGAGTCGGAGGCCGAGATCCAGGAGGCGCTCAGTGCCCTGGTCGAGGACCGAACTGTTCTGGTCATCGCTCATCGTCCGGCCGCCGTGCGCGGTGCCGACCGCATCGTCGTCATGGAGCGCGGGCGCATCGTCGCCTCCGGCAGCCACGACGATCTGGTCGACGAGCCCCACTACCGCGCCCTTCTGCGCCAGACCGGCGAGCTCGGCGATGTCTCCGCCCTGGCCGGTCAGGGACCCGTCGCCGCGCCGGACGGTCCCACTCGGGCAGGTGCCGGATCGAAGGAGGAGCCTCCCGCCGCTCTCGGCCCGGACGCCGGCGTGGAAGCCGACCGTCCACGGCCCGTTCCTCCGGTACTGACACCGGAGGTCGAGACCTCCCGGGGCGCGAGCTCCCTGCTGGCCCGCTTCCGCAGGCTCATGCTGGAGTCCTCCTGGCGCCAGACGCGTGGCTGCCTCATGCTGGCAGTGGCCAACGGCATCGCCTCCGGGGCCGCACTGGTCTCACTCCTGCCCGCCTCGGTCGCGCTGGGGTCCGGTGCGCCCCGATGGGGGCTGTCCTTCGGCGGTTGGCTCGTCACCTTCGGCATCTGCGGCGTCGTCGCCGCTGTCACGGAGTTCCAGGGGCAGCGGCGGGGAATGTCCGGAGCCCTCGGCTTCATGCACGATGTTCACCACGCGGTCGGAGACCGGATCGCCCGCCTGCCCCTGCGCTGGTTCAACGCCGACTCCGCCGGCACCCTGTCGCGGGCTGTCAGCCAGGAGATGGTAGCCCTGGGGGAGTCAGCCGCCCACTTCATGTACATGCTCACCTCCACGAGCGCTGCCTGCGTGGTCGTCTGGGCCGGATCCTGGGCCTGGGACTGGCGCTTGGGCCTGCTGCTGACCGTGGCCGCGCCCCTGTTCGCCGGGCTGGTGCGTGCTGCGCGCCGTCTGCTGGACCATGGCAAGTCCGTTTCCCGAGCCCGCCGAGCGCGAGCTCGCCACCCGCATCGTTGAGATCGCCCGCTGCCAGGGCGCCCTGCGCTCGTGCCGAGCCGCCACCGGCTACAGCCGCCTGGCCTCCGCCTTCGACGACGGAGCCCGCGCCTCGAGGCGCCCCTGTGGTGGGAGACCGCCGGCAACGTCGTCAACGGCGCACTGAGTCAGGTCATCGTCGTCGCCATGATCGCCCTGACCGCCTCCTACGCGGTCTCCGGCACCATGGAGCCGCTCGTGGCCGTCGCCATCATCGGCATGTGTCTGCGTTTCACCACCATGCTCGACGACATTGGTGCATCCGTCATGGGTTTGGAGGAACGGCGTCAGATGATGAACCACCTCGACGCCGTCATGGACGCCGAGCTCATGGCCGAGCCCGAGGCTCGTGCCATGTTGCCCGATCCTGGCGCCGTCGAGCTCAACGATGTCGTCTTCGGCTACCGTGCCGACGAGCCCGTCCTGGGTGGAGTGTCGATGAACGTGCCCGCGCGCGCAGCATGTGCGCGATCGTGGCCCCTCCGGCAGCGGCAAGACGACTATCGCCCGCCTCATCGCCCGCTTCTGGGACACCGGCTCCGGGACCGTGCGTGAGCGGCACCGACGTGCGCGACATGCCGACCGCCCAGCTCATGGAACAGCTCTCCATGGTCTTCCAGGACGTCTACCTCTTCGACGACACCCTGGACGCCAACGTCCGCATCGGCGACCCCGCGGCCGACGACGAGCAGGTGCGCTGGGCCGCGGACCTCGCCGGCGTCACCGAGATCGTCAACCGTCTGCCCCACGGCTGGAGCACCCGCGTGGGGAGAGGGTGGGCGGGCCTCGTCCGGCGGCGAGCGCCAGCGCGTCTCCATCGCTCGGGCCCCTGCTCAAGCGCGCACCGATCGTGCTGCTCGATGAGGCCACCAGTGCCCTGGACGCGGAGAACGAGGCCAATATCGTTGCCGCGATGCAGGAGCTGCGGCGCACCTCGACACTTATCGTCATTGCCCACAAGCTCGAGACGATCGCAGCGGCCGACCAGGTCATCGTCCTCGACGACGCCGGGCAGGTCGCCCAGTGCGGGAGCCACGAGAATCTTGTGGAGATGGACGGTCCTTACCGGAGCTTTCTGGGAGCAGCGCACCCGGGCGCGCGGCTGGGCACTCGTATCGCGGGCGGAATGATCGACCCGGAGACCGTCAACCGCGAACAGGGGGAGACTCTGAGCCCGTGCCTGCTCGGAGTCGGAGCGAGGCTCGGGGACGGATGTCATTCTTGACTTCTCAGTAATGGACTGAGGCTAGCGTTTCAGCGGATCCATGGCGTTGATTCGTTCAACGATACGCTCTGCGCGGGCCTCAGTCCGCTTACGGAAAAATTCCTTGGGCAACGGCTCCTTGGAAGGACGATCCGCTTGTCGTCCATGGCGACGTTGACTGCGCCAATCTCTTTGAGGGTTCCTCGCTGGATCGTAGTGTCGCCATGAAGGCGGCGAAGCCGATCAGTGGCGTCGACCAGGCCTGCGAGGGCGCTGCACGTCATGATGAGCCGCCCTGGGCGTACGTCAGCGTTCCCGAGTGGCTGTAATGGGGCGTTCGTGCTGCTGGGGCGGAGAATCTCGGAGGAGGCTGAGAGGGAAGTGAGGTCATGGGCGCGAATGCAGGCTGTGCATTTTTGAAACACAGTCTTCCATAATATTATCGCGACAATAATTTGATGACGTGGAAAATGTATGCTTCAGGTGGGTGTGTAGAGGGTGACTTAAGCTAATGATGTTTCGGGTTTGCGTGGGACGATTCATTGCATGGGTGGGCCTCGAGGTGAGAAATAGTCTGCATTGTTCCTAATGTTTGGTGTCGTGCTTTGCTGTGGCGTCAGTGCGCGCTATTCTCTTCCGCATTTTCCGATACTCGTTCCACGGGAAGAAAAGGAGAATTCGTGTCTGCTCTTCCTGCGCTGTGCACGTCGACCCCTCCGCCCGTGTGCTCACCGCCAGCTCAGCAGCACTCCGGGAAGGTTCGGAGCGCTGACCATGTTCGTGATCGTCGGGCTTGTGAGCGTGTGTCTGTGGGAGGGATATCCAGTGGACCTGATGTCACAGTCCCGCAAGCTGCCCGTGATCGCGATCATGGGCATGGTCGCGTGCGCCATCGGGCTGCCGCTGAGCCGGAACCGGGGCGCCCGATGTCGGTAATGTCCGGCAAGCCACCGACAAGCGGAGCTCAGGGGCTTGGCAGCCAGCGAGCACCTCGGTGGGGCGCAGGGGCCTGCCGGCGCGGGCCTCGGCCAGCAGCAGCCTGACGGCCGCCTCTCTGCCCTCCATAGGCCCCGACGGCGGCGATCTGGCGTTGGTAGGAGGCTCCCGTCTCCAGGGTAGCGCACCGAGTCCAGCTCGGCAGCGCAGCCGAGATCCCTCGGCGACCGGGGCGAGCTCTGTGAGCATCCGCTCAGCGTGTCGCCGACCAGCTCCTCCTCGCCGGCGGAGTTGACGATGAGGATCGCGTCCATGCCGTAGCGGGCTGAACGCCACTTGTTCTCGGCGACGTACCAGTCGGGCATCGCGTCGAGTTCCTCGCCGCGGTCCAGGGTGCGGGAGAAGGATTCCACGAGGCACTGGGTCAGCGCCGCGATCCCGGCCAGCTCGGTCAGGTTCGTGGCGGCGTCGCAGGCTCGCACCTCGATGGTGCCCAGACGCGGTGAGGGCGCACGTCCCAACGGATCTCGGTGAAGTCCTCGATGACGCCGGTGTGGACCAGGTCCCAGTGTAGCTCTCCAGCTGTTCCCAGGTACTGAACTGCTCAGGGGGCGCCGGCGGTGGGCAGCTGCTGGAACATCATGGCCCGGTTGTCCGCGTATCCCGTGTCCGCGCCGGCCCAGAAGGGAGAGGAGGCGCTCAGGCACTGCAGGTGAGCGGTGCGCGTGAGCAGGGCCTTGAGGATCGGTAGGACCTTGGCCCGGTCCTCGACCCCGACGTGCACGTGGGTGCCGAAGATGAGCATCTGGTGGCCCCACAGCCGAGTGCAGTCCACCAGGCGGGCGTAGCGCTCGGCGTTGGTCACCTTCTGCACCAGCGGGTCTGCGAAGGGTGGGTGCCGGCGGAGCCAGGTCAACGCGCAGGGGATCGGTGACCGGAAGGACGCGGTCGAAGGCGAGGGCGATGTCCTCCACGCACTCTGCGACGGTTCGGCGCGCCCCGGAGACCAGCTCGATGGTGTTGAGCATCATCTCGCCGTGCACGTGCGGATCCGGGCCCACCTTCTGGAGGATCTCCTCGGCGCACTGGCGCAGGTCGAGGCTGTCGCGGTCGATGAGCGCCAGCTCCCACTCCACCCCCAGCGTGGATCGCTCCGATCTGGTGAAGGGCAGGGACTGAGGCCGGCGGGCCGGCGGCAGGTCCGTTGTCGTTCCGGCGGCGGATGCGGTGCTCTGGTTCATGTCCTGCATGTCCTGGTCATCTCCTCGGGTCCCTGACGGGTGCCGGCAGGTGGATGCGGTGGGCTAGTCGTCGGAAGGCGCGTCGTGGATTCAGGACGTTGACGAGTCGGTTGAAGGGGCCCCTGGAGATGGGGTCGACGACGAGGACGACTCCCTTTGGCCTTCTCGCCCACGGGTCAGGATCCAGGTCTCGGTCTCCTGACCGCTGAGTCTCAGTGAGGTGCGCAGCGCGTCGGGTGAGACGTCGACGCCGCGCTTGAGGATCTCCAGGCTTCCGACCCCAGCTCGCGGGCTCGGGCCCGCAGGGTCTTGAGCCGTAGTGGCAGGATCTCGGTGAGCCGGAAGGAGCGCACGAAGGGGGTGGTTGCCTCATCAGGGAGCCGCTCTCCCGTGAGGTAGCCGATCCGGGGCCCCACCGGCCGGGCGTCCAGGCGCTCACAGAGGTGGGCGACGAGCCCTGCGCGTACGGCGGCGCCGTCGGGGACGTGGATGATGCTGCCCAGGTCGTCGGGCGAGCTGATCGGGTCGACCTGAACCGGCGGCTGTGAGGGGTCAGCGGTGCTGGGGATCGACCAATGTGCAGGTGTTCACACCATCCGCCCCTGAGCGCATGATCGGTGCGGAGCGTCCGGGCCCTCCGGGGCGAGCGGACCGCACCAGATGGCGGCCTCGACGACGTCGCCGTCCACGCTCACCCACTGGGTGTGGGAGTCCCGCGGCAGCGCGGCATGGTCGATGCCGGGGAGCGACCTTGACACCGAGAGCGGGCACGACTCACGCAGCGCGAGTACCCGAGACAGAGCCGGCGACCACTGCTCCGGATCAGTGATGCGCCGCCCCTGGGCCCGGCGGGCAGGGTCGGCGAAGACGGCGTCCACCCTCGCTCGGCCAGGTCGATCTCAGGGCGCGTCGCGCACTCGACGCTGCATGGGGGAAGGGCATGAGGGTTGATGGTGGCCAGAGCGGCTGCGGCCTCATCGCGGTCAACGGCGAGTACCGGCAGATCGAGCCCGGCCAGGGCGACGGCGTCGCCACCGATCCCGCAGCCCAGGTCCGCGACCTTCGATCACGCCCGCGGCCGCATAGCGGGCGGCGTGGTGAGCCGAGACGGCGAGTCGGGTGGCCTGCCCAGGCCGTCAGCGGTGAAGAGCATCTGCTGGGCGAAGGGCCCGAACTTTGCTGCGGCCCGGGCGCGCAGACGCTGCTGGGTCACGCTGCCGCCACCAGGGCGGGGGAGTGGCCCTCCTCTCGCAGGGAGCGTCCCAGCGACAGAGCCTCGGCCGGGTCGTACGGGGGCAAGGAGGACAGAAGCTCCCAGCCCTCGGGCGTCAGGAGGCAGCGACGTGGTTCTCAGCCATCACCCCAGATCATTCCATGGTGAACCCGTCAGTGCGCGTGATGTTCGCTGGGTGGGGTGCGAGGAGGGGCTCTCGGTACCTGTCGGGCAGGCGAGCAGGGAGGGCACTGTGCATGGAGTCGTGGGTAGGGTGGTGAACCGATGTCCGCATGCCTGCGGAGCCGGACGGCCTTGGATGGGGAAGATGGATGGGGAGTCGATGACTGACGAGGAACCGCGGCTCGGGGGTGGTGCCGCACCCGGCGACGTCGCCGAAAGTGAGAGTGCTGATGGGGACGACCCACAGGCGGCACCCGCTCCGTGAGCCGTCGCAGAGGGCCCTTCTGCGGAGACTGATGCGGGTCTCATTGGTCGTCGTCGGGGTCCTGGGGCTCATCACGGCCGGTGCCGGCACCTGGGCCTGGACCGTCAGTGCCGGACACATCGAGGTCGCCGATGAGAGTGCCGACGGCGCCGATGCCGCCCGGGCCCCGGTGGCGATCGTTCCTGGGAGCCGCCGTTCACGCCGACGGCCTGCCCTCGCCCTGGCTGTCCCACCGTCTCGATATCGCCGCCGACCTCTACACCAGTGGCCGCACCGAGGCGATCCCTGGTCTCCGGGGACAACCGGCGCGTTGGGTACGACGAGCCCACTGTCATGCGCAACTACCTCATCTCCAAAGGGATCCCCAGCCAGGCGATCGCCCTGGACTACGCGGGCTTCGACACACCACGACACCTGCGTGCGGGCTCGCAGGATCTTTTGGGATCGAGCGCGCTCTGCTCGTGACCCAGGACTTCCATGAGCCGCGTGCGGTCGCCATCTGCCGCTCGGTCGGCCTGAGCGTCGACGGCGTGGGTGACTCACGGGCCCGTCACGACCGCATCAGCTGGGCCGTCAGCTGGACGCGCGAGCGCCCGGCCACGATCAAGGCCGTCATCGACGTCGTCTCCCGGCGTGATCCGACCCTGGGGCACCGTGAGACGAGCGTTGCGGAGGCCATCAACTGGACCCGGGAACACCGGCGCTGACGAGGGCTGACGCCCATGGCGAAACCACCGCCGCGCTTTGGCACTCGCATTGACTGAGTGCTAACGCCGTCGTAGATTCTCCGTCAGGCGCAGCGGAGTGCCTGCTCCGGTCCTGAGACGCGGGCGGGTACCTTCTGCGACTCGCACTCCTGCATCGTGCCGGACCGGCCCCCGCGACGGCGGTCGGGTACGCCTCGGGAGGGCGATCAAGCCGTTCTACTGCACGTTGAAGAGAGGAGGAGGTCTCGAATGTCGATCTCCATCAAGCCGCTCGAGGACCGCATCGTCGTCCAGACCGTTGAGGCCGAGCAGACCACCGCATCCGGCCTGGTCATCCCCGACACCGCCAAGGAGAAGCCCCAGGAGGGCAAGGTCGTGGCCGTGGGTCCCCGGTCGCGTCGATGACTCCGGCAATCGCGTTCGGTTGGACGTTGCCGAGGGCGACGTCGTCATCTACTCAAGTACGGGGGCACCGGTCAGCTACGCCGGTGAGGACTACCTCATTCTGTCCGCCCGCGACGTCCTGGCGGTCGTCACCAAGTGATCCGCTGAGGCCGTGTGCGCCAATCGGCGCCGCGACGTGTTGAAGGGGGCACCAACACGGTGCCTCCCCTTCAACACGTCTGCAGCAAAGCCGGCTGCATCGATGTGCTGTGTCTGGACGATCGTCCGGACGTTGAGCTGGAACGTCTGTGCTATCGGTTCCCTGAAACAGGGCGGAGCGTCAGGCCGGTTCGTTGGCGAAACGGCGTGCCTGCTGCTCGTAGTAAGCGCGCCGCTCCCTCCTCGCTCATGCCTCCCCAGACGCCATAGGGCTCGCGAGTGCTGAGGGCGTGCCTCGGCACTCTTCCAGGACGGGGCAGTCCTGACAAATGGCCTTTTGCTCGTTCGTCCCGTCGTCGACGGGAACCGCCTCTCTCCTTCGGGGTGGAAGAAAACCGAGGAATCCATGCCGATGCAGGCCCCACGGTACTGCCACTCCCAGAGGGTGGAGATCGGGCCGGGCAGACGCGAAGAGTCGTGCATTGCCTACCTCCCCTCCTTTGGATATGGCGGTCGGGCACACCGAACTTGATGTGCTATACGTAACGATAAGATCGCTCGGTGCGTTAATCAAGAAGAATCATTCTATCTCACAACGAAATTTTTCTCCAGATTTGCTGGACATCTGTGTTCTGGCTATCTGAAATCGTGTGTCATATTGTGGCGCTCGAATAGCAGAAACGTTTTGTGAATGATGTATGCATGTGGATCATCTTTTTCTGAAACGTTCCGCATTCGTTCTTGATTTATTTTTGAGGTGCAACTCACGTCGTTGTGGTGGTCTCGGAAATGACGCAGGGATCGTCTTGCTCTGTAAGACTGCTCGGTTCCCAGGGGGTGGGTGAGGCGAGGCTGGCCCGGCGCCGGCGGATATGCACGGGATGGTCAGGTCGTCCTACGATGTCCCCCGTGAGCGACTCGATCACCAGCCCTGACGTCTTTGCCCCCACCGGACTGACCTATGATGACGTGCTCCTGCTGCCCAGGCTGACCGACGTCATCCCCTCCGAGGTCGATACGACCTCCAGGCTGACTCCGAGGATCAGCCTGGCCACGCCCCTCCTCTCGGCGGCCATGGACACGGTCACCGAGTCGGACATAGCCATTGCCATGGCCCGTCAGGGCGGTATCGGCATCCTCCACCGCAACCTGTCCATTGAGGAGCAGGCGCAGCAGGTACGGCGCGTCAAGCGCTCGGAGTCCGGCATGGTCACCGACCCGGTGACTGTCGGGCCCGGATGCCACGATTGCTCAGCTCGATGAGCTCTGCGGGCACTACAAGGTCTCGGGGCTGCCGGTCGTGGATGAGGGCGGCAACCTTCGAGGGATCATCACCAACCGTGACCTGCGTTTCGTCCCGCCCGAGCGGTGGTCGAGCCTGACCGTGCGCGAGTGCATGACGCCGCGCGACCGCCTGATCACCGGCTCCACCGGCATCTCTCGGGAGGACGCCAAGGCGCTCCTGGCCGAGCATCGAATCGAGAGCTTCCCTCGTTGACACCGAGGGGCGCCTCACGGGGCTCATCACGGTCAGGACTTCGTCAAGACCGAGCAGTATCCCAACGCCACCAAGGACTCGAGGGACGTCTCGTGGTGGGTGCCGCCGTCGGCTACTGGGGGACACCTGGGACCGTGCCGGAGCCCTGGCCGAGGCCGGTGTGGATGTTCTCATCGTCGACACCGCCAATGGTGGCGCCAGCTGGCGCTGGAGATGATCTCGCGCCTCAAGTCCGACTCCACCTTCAGCGGCATCGAGGTCATCGGCGGCAACGTTGCGACACGGGAGGGTGCTCAGGCGCTCATCGACGCCGGGGTCGACGCCGTCAAGGTCGGAGTGGGGCCCGGCTCCATCTGCACCACCCGAGTCGTGGCCGGCGTGGGTGTTCCCCAGGTGACGGCCATCTACGAGGCCGCGCGTGCCTGCAACCCCGCCGGGGTCCCACTCATCGCCGACGGAGGCCTGCAGTACTCCGGTGACATCGCCAAGGCGCTTGTGGCCGGGGCGGAGACGGTCATGCTCGGTTCCTCCTGGCCGGTTGCACGGAGTCGCCCGGCGACCTCGTCTTCGTCAACGGCAAGCAGTGGAAGCGCTACCGCGGCATGGGCTCGCTGGGCGCCATGAGCTCGCGCGGACGCACCTCCTACTCAGGACCGCTACTTCCAGGCCGATGTCTCCTCCGACTCCAAGATCGTCCCCGAGGGCATTGAGGGGCAGGTTCCCTACTCCGGGGCGCTGGGCGACGTCGTCTACCAGCTCATGGGCGGGCTGCACCAGTCCATGTTCTACGTGGGGGCCCGTACGATCCCCGAGCTCAAGGAGCGCGGGCAGTTCGTGCGCATCACGAGCGCCGGCCTCAGGAGTCCCCACCCTCACGACGTCAAGATGACCGTTGAGGCTCCCAACTACACCGGGCGTGACAGCGCCTGGGAGGCGCGAGCAGAGACTGTCGTTCGGGAAGCCGGCCGGGTCACTCGGTCGGCTTTCTGGGGTGGAAGCCCCTCGGTGGTTGTACGACGGGTGAGTCCTACGGCTCAGCTCATGGGGGAGTCCGGTAGGGGCCATGCGGTCTGGGCCGGTGTGCGCGAGGGATTCTTGCGCGCCAGCCACTCGTTGAAGGACTCCGCCCAGGTGCGGTGGGCTCTGGCCTGGAAGGCTACGAGCTGTTCGGGGCCGAGCTCCGAGACCTGCGGGTGGGCGATGGCCATCGCCTCGAGCACGTCGAGCGTAGCGATCACGTCCACCTCCGCCGTGTGCAGGGGCCTCGTCGACCTGCACACCGTAGACCCTCGCAGAGGTCGCCCAGTCGGCGCTTGCCCTTGCGATAGCGGTCCACGGCCCGGTCCAGGACCAGGGGATCGGCGATGGGACCCAGCTCGCGTCCTAGGCGCGAGCGCATCGTGGGCAGGTCGTGACGGGCGAGCTCGGCCTCCATGAGGGTCAGGTCGTAGGAGGCGTTGAAGGCGACGACAGGGGTCCCGGCGGCCATCGCCGTCACCAGCAGGTCGCTCACCTCTGCCAGCACCTCGGTCACCGGTCGGCCCTCGGCCCGGACCCGTTCGGTGGTCACGCCGTGGACCGCCGAGGCCGCCTCGGGGATCTCCACCCCTGGATCTGCCAGCCAGGTGGTCACCGACTGCTGTCGATCTCCACCGATCGATGCGCTCGGTGCGCCGGATCAGTGCGGCGGTGACAAGACGGTCCTGGGAAGGATTCACGCCGGTGGTCTCCGTGTCGAAGCCGAGCAACGGGCCGAAGGGCCAGGCGGTGGCGGGGGCGGCGTCGGATGAGGAGGAGTGCGGGGTGCTCTGAGTCCCCAGCATGCCACCGGGGCACGACATCAATGGCGGCTGTCTGTGTGCCTCGTCCGGCCTCGGTGCGCCAGCCGAGCACGCCGGCTGCTCCGCCGGTCGTTCCGGTAGATATGAGCTGGGCCCACTAGGATCGGGCCATGAGCACAGAGGTCGAGATCGGACGCTCCAGCGCGCCCTGCGCGCCTACTCCTCGACGACATCGCCTTGGTGCCGGCGCGCCGTACTCGTGACACCTCCGAGGTGCGCTGGGCTGGCAGATCGATGCCTACCACGTGGACCTACCGGTCATGGCCTCACCCATGGACTCGGTGATGAGCCCCGAGACGGCGATCATGGTGGGACGCCTGGGTGGGATCGGCGTGCTGGACCTGGAGGGGCTGTGGACTCGCTACGAGGATCCCACCGATGCCCTCGAGCGCATCCGCCGAGCCTCCCGTCCCAGGCCACCAGCGTCCTGCAGGAGGTCTACCGGGCCCCGGTCAGGCCCGAGCTCATCACAGAGCGGCTGACCCAGATCCGCGCCTCCGGGGTCGTCGTCGCCGGGCGTCTCAGTCCCGCCCAGACCCAGCGGCACTGGCGCACTGTCCTCGAGGCGGGCGTGGACCCTCATGGTCATTCGCGGTTCCTTCGTGTCGGCCGAGCACGTCTCGGGAGCCGTTGAGCCCCCTCAACCTCAAACGCTTCATCTACGAGCTCGACGTGCCCGTCGTCGTCGGAGGGTGACCACCTACACCGCCGCCCTCCACTCATGCGCACCGGCGCTGCCGGCGTCCTCGTGGGCCAGGGCGGCGGAGCCTCCTCCTCAGTGCGTCAGGTCCTGGGCCTGCACATGCCCATGGCCACCGCCGTGGCCGACGTCGCCGGGGCCCGGCGCGACTACCTCGACGAGTCCGGGGGCCGCTACGTCCACGTCATCGCCGACGGCTCCGTGGGACAACTCCGGTGACGTCGTTAAGGCCATTGCCTGCGGTGCCGACGCCGTCATGCTCGGAGCCGCCCTCGCCCGCGCCGAGGAGGCTCCGGGGGGCGGGTACCACTGGGGTGCGGAGGCCCGCCATGAGCGCCTGCCGCGGGGCTTCCGCAGCTACGTGGGCACAGTGGGCACCATGGCCGAGATCCTCAACGGCCCCTCCGACCGCGCCGACGGCACCCTCAACATCATGGGCGCCCTGCGGCGCACCCTGGCCACCACCGGCTACGCCGACGTCAAGGAGCTCCAGCGGGTCGAGGTCGTCCTGTCCCCCTATGCCGGTTCTGCGGGCTCCTGAGTGAGCCCCGCCACGCCTATAGGCCTTTTTGAAGGGTGGAACAGTGCAACTGAGCCGTGATCTCGGGTAGTCTCGGCCGGGACGGCAGCCATCGCGCTGCTCACACCGGTGCGGGGGCGTGATTCGGTCCCCTCACCGTTAGCCCCCACATGTCATAAGGAGCTTCACATGGCCCAGGTCACCGCCACCATTGCTTCCAAGGTCGGTCTGCACGCCCGTCCTGCCGCCACCTTCGTCAAGGCTGTCGCCGAGAAGGGCGTCCCGGTCACCATCGCGAGGAGGGCGGCTCTGCGGTCGACGCCTCCTCCATTCTCGGTGATGACCTGGGCGCCGGCTTCGGCGACGTCGTCACCCTGGCTTCCGACGCCGACGGCGCCGACGCCGCTCTCGAGGAGCTCAAGGCTCTCCTGGAGACCGACCTGGACGCCTGAGAACAGGTCCAGCCGACGGGCGCGCCCACTGCGGGGCGCGCCCCGTTCGACGTCGAGGCGCGGGGAGACCCGTCCTGGACGCTGGCGAGTTCGTCACCGGTCGAGCGGACACGATCGACAGCGTCGCCGCAGCCGCCCGCTGCGGCGACGCCGTCGATCGGCAGCCAGGAACCGTACGTGATATCGACCGGTTCGGACTCAGTGCCGGACAGTCGGTCTCAGCCCTGCTCGCCCCGGAGGGTTCGGCGATCCACCACCACAGGCCCATGCCCGCTGCGATGGCCAGCAGACCCAGGCCCGACCACAGGTTGGCGTTGATACCGCCGGTCTTGCTCATCTCCTCGGCGCTGTTGAACAGGACCGAGCACACCACCAGGTAGAGGCCGATGAGCCCCAGTGCCCCGGTGATGACCGCCCGGATGTCCGTGAGTGAACGATTGCTCATGCGGTGTTCTCCTTCGTGTGTCCGAGCGGGTCTGAGTGGAAGATGCTGTTAAGCGCGATGACCAGGGCCCCGGCGATGATCCCCAGCGGGATCGGACGGCGGTACCAGGGCAGCTCGTGCAGGTGCGGGTCGGTGCGCTCGCTCTTGGGGGTCAGGGCGTAGACGAAGCCCTTGAGCTCGGAGTCGGGCTTCGGCTCCGTGACCAGGGAGACCAGCACCGTGATGACGACGTCGACCGAGAAGGCCACGCCCGCCGCGAGAAAAGGCGCCGCCCTGCCCCGGCAGGACCAGGAACTCGTAGCTTGACGAGGATGTTGACCGCCAGGGGCCCAGGGTTCCGCCGACGAGGCCGATCCAACCGGCCTGTGAGGTGGCCCGCTTCCAGAACATCCCGATGATGAAGGTCGCGAACAGCGGCGCGTTGAACATCGAGAACAGTATCTGGAGGTAGTCCATGAGGTTGGGGTAGCTCGCAGCGATGAATGCGGTGAGGATCGCGACCACGGGAGGCCGTCAGGGTCGAGAGCTTGCCGACCTTGAGGTGAGTGGGCGTCGTCGGCGTCCTTCTTGAGGTAGTGCTGGTAGATGTCCACCCCACACGGTGTTGAAGGCGGAGATATTCGCCGCCATACCCGCCATGAAGGAGGCCAGCAGACCCGTGATCGCCAGACCCAGCAGACCGTTGGGCAGCAGGTCGCGCATGAGGGTAGAGGACCGCGTCGTTGAACTGGTATCCAGCCCCGGAATCTGCCTTGAGCTGTTGGACCTCCGAGACCATGACGCCGGCGACCATGCCCGGGACGATGACGAGGAAGGGCACGAACATCTTGACGAAGGTGCCGATGATCGGGGTCGACTGGGCCGAGGAGATCGAGTCCGAGGCCATGGCCCGCTGCACCTCGACGAAGTTCGTCGTCCAGTAGCCGAAGGACAGCACGAAGCCCAGGCCGAAGACCAGGCCGATCACCGACATCACATTGGAGTCGAAGCCGGAGATCGAGTTGCCGGGCCAGGAGTGCAGCTGCTGGGCCGGGTCGGTGCCGGCGAGCTTGGCGGCGGCGGTGATCTTGTCGGTCAGGCCGTGCCAGCCGCCCACGCGGTGCAGGCCGATGAGGGTCAGGGGCAGCAGGGCCGCCACGATGACGAAGAACTGGAGGACCTCGTTGTAGATCGCCGCGGAGAGCCCACCCATGGTGATGTAGGAGAAGACGATGACGGCGGCCACGATGAGCCCCACCCACAGGGGCCAGCCCAGCAGCCAGTTCATGATCTTGCCCAGCAGGTACAGGTTGATGCCGGCGATGAGCAGCTGGGCCAGGGCGAAGCTGAGCGCGTTGACCAGGTGGGCGGCGGTGCCGTAGCGCTTGAGCATGAACTCGGGCACCGAGCGCACCTTGGAGCCGTAGTAGAAGGGCATCATGACCAGACCCAGGAAGATCATGGCCGGAACCGCGCCGATCCAGAAGTAGTGGAAGGTCGGCATGCCGTACTCGGCGCCGTTGGCGGACATTCCCATGATCTCGACGGCACCGAGGTTTGCCGAGACGAAGGCGATACCGGTCACCCAGGCCGGCAGGGACCGCCCCGGGGTGAGGAAGCCGTCGGCCGTGGCCGCCTTAGCACGGGCGATGGGCCCGACGCGCGATGACGAAGGCGAAGTAGATGGCGATGGGGATGTAGTCGCTACCAGCGTGCGGCGATGAGTGTGCCGGATGCCGCTGACGAGGCTGACAGGGCGTGCAGCGTGGAGGACATCGGTGTACCTCTCGAGGTTTCGTTTCAGTGAGTAAGATCATTCTTACTGGCCCGGCAGACTAGCACGGTGACGACATCGGCATAGAAGGTTTGCGCCCTGTCCGGGGTCACCGGCGTCGCTGGGTAGAGTGCCCTCCATGACGCTGACTGCTGCTGCCGACGGCTCCTCCCTGGAGCGGCGGGACCGGCCGGCTGGGCCTGGTACGTGGACGATGACTGCTGGGCCGCCGGGGGCTGGGAGAGCTCGACCAACAACCGCGGCGAGGCTCACGGCCGTTCTGGAGCTCCTGCGGGCCACCGAGGCCGCCGGACTCGCCGGCGAGGCTCCTCATCCAGTGCGACTCCCAGTACGTCATCAACTCCCTGACCAAGTGGCGCCACGGTTGGAAGAAGCGCGGCTGGCGCAAGGCCGACAGCAAGCCCGTCCTCAACGCCGACCTCGTCAAGGACCTCGATGCCGCGCTCGCGGGCCGCACCGTGCACTTCGGTGGGTGCGCGGGCACGTCGGCCATCCCCTGAACGAGGCCGCCGACTCCCGGGCCCGTGGTGCCGCGACCGCCTACCGGCAGGGTCGCCCCGTTCCCTCCGGTCCCAGCTGGACCCGGGCGAACGGACACGGGGGAGCGGCACCCGACGATGGCCTCTGACGCGGCGCCGTCGAAGCCCCCGCCGCGCCGCAGACCGACGTCCTGTTCTGAGTCGGAAGATCGGGGCGGCACGTCCTCAGGATTCCGACGACCGTCTCTCACAGGAACGGCACAGGCGCATCAAACACGCGGCATAAGGCCTCAGACGAGGCTTGTAGCCATGACGACGAGCCCCGCCCTCCCCGCATCGGCCACCTCTCCGCATCTCTACCTACCGCTGGAGCCGGCTGGCCGGGCCTGCGCCGCCGCATCCCGACGGTTGTCCTCTTCGCCGCCGTCTCCTTCTCCGGCTGGACCGTGGACTACGTTCTGGTCCTCATCCTCAACTCGCTGACCGGCTCGGTCCTCTACGCCGTCGTCGGGGCCCGGGTCGTCTCGTGCACCCTGGGCTTCCTGCTCAACCGGCGCCTGTTCCGGGCCGCCTGGAGACCTTCTGGCGCTCGGTCAGCTGCTGCTGCGGCTGTCCAGGGTGGGGTCGCGGCGACGTCCTGCGCGGGCATTGCGGTCCTCACCGGTACCGGAGCGCCCCTGTGGCTGGCCAAGGTGCTCGTGGACTCCACGCTCTTCATCGTCAACTACCTGGCTCAGTCCCTGCCTCGTCTACCGGGCCCCGGCGGAGCAGCCGTCCTGGCTCCGGCTCTGGTGACGGCGGCCTGAGGAGGGCAGCGGCTCAGGACTGAGCGTCGCGCACGGAGGATGACAGCTGGACCCGGTCGCGCAGGTCCAGCTTGGTCAGGATCCGGGTGACGTTCTTCTTGACCAGAGTCCGGTGCCAGGACGAGTCGCTGGGCGATCTCCGCGTTCGTCAGTCCCTCGGCCACCAGCTCGGACACCTCTGTTCACGCGGGCTGAGACGGCTGAGACGTCGCCGCGCCGCGCGCTGTTGGGGCGAGGCGAGGGGCGGAGCATGTGCCGGTTGAGCGAGCTCGCGGGTGATGCGCGGGTGAGGATCGCGTCCCCGGGCTAACCGCTCGCAGCGCCTGGTGGAGCTGGGCCGTGCGGGTGTCCTGAGCAGAAAGCCCGAGGCGCCTGTGACAGCGCCCCGAGGCGAACTCGTCCTGGTCGTAGGGTGGTCAGCACCAGCGTCCGGATCGAGGGGTAGAGCTGGGTGATACGCGCCGTGGCATCGATCCCGTTGAGAACCGGCATGCGCACGTCCATGAGGATGACGTCGGAAGTGGCTGGCGCTCCTGGCACAGATCGGCGAGCTGGTCGAGAGCGTCCTGTCCATGGGCTGCCTCGGCCACGACCTCCAGGTCGTCGGCCCGGTTGATGATGAGGACAGACCCATGCGGGTGGCCCTCTGGTCATCGACGATCATCACTGTGATCGGGGTGCGACGCTCGGAGGGGCCGGGCGATGAGGAAAGGAGGCGAGGGTCATGCTTCCTCCAGATCGGGTATGTGGACCGGGACGACGGCACGCAGCACCCACCCGCCGGATCCTGGGGCGATGCTGGGGCCGACCTCAAGCGCACCGCCACGCTCTTGGATCACGGAGGCCAGATTGGTCAGTCCGTGGCCGGTCGATGGCTCATGGGAGTCCTGCGAGTCGGCGTGGACGGTGACCTGTCCGTCATCGGATACGGTGACCCGGGTGGATGAGCCGGTGTGGTCAGGGAGACGACGACGCGTGGCGCCCTCGGCGTGCCGCATGACGTTGGTGAGAGCCTCCCGGATGACGATGTAGACAAGCTCCCCGAGTGCTCGGCCCACGGCCGTGTTACTGGGGCGCCGACCGGTCTCGGTCAGGGCCGCGCTGAGGCCGGTCGCTCGTACCGTGGTCAGCAGGGTCCCCAGCTGATCCCAGCCGCGTACGTCTGCGACGACCTCTGGGCGCGAGCTGGTCACCGTACCGGATCCGTAGTCGTCGAGGAGGGCTGGTGAGGACTGCAACGAGGCAACCGCGTTTCGTGTGTCAGCCAGGCCGTCGCGGGCCAGGAGTTGACCAGGTCGATGGCCTCGTCGACATCCGGGATACCACTGGCACCGTGCAGCCCCTCGGACGGGGCGATGATCGCGGTGAGGGGTGGCCCACAGGTCGTGGAGTTCGGCGGCCACTCGGGCCTGGTACCGCGCGGCATCGCGTTGCACCTGAGCTGTTGCTCGGCCGCGTGGGAGGCGGTGGGTGTCCCCGTGCTCCAGGGACTCCCGATGCGAGCGGGAGATCGATGCCACGGTGAGCACGGCGATGAGAGTCCGGCCCTCCCACATGAGAGTCCGGCGGCACCCTCTCCTTCATGAGCCCCGGCAGTGGCCCGTTGAACGATGCGAGATAGGGGATGAACATGAAGACCAGAGTGGCGGCAATGCCCAGGAGCCGCTGGCGGATGCTCGCGATGGCGATCAGGGTGTAGACCGCGATCAGCAGCGAGGAGGAACTCTCCGGAGTCACTCTTGATCATCTTGATCGCGAGGGCCACGTTGTTGACGATGACGATCCTCAGAGGCCAGCGCCGTCGCCAGATCAGGGACAGGCCGGTCACCGCGGTGAGCACGAACTTGATCATGGGGACGTTGAAGCCGAGAGAAAAGGCGAGCACGATGCCGGCGCCCTGGAGCACGGCGTTGATGACAACCATGCCCCATGTCCCCACGGGGCTGGATCGGTACCACTCGGCGATGCGGTCCAGGCGCGTGCGCGGGACCCTGGGCCCTGCCTCGGGGAGCCGCTCGATGGATGTGCTGCTCATGACTGGCGTCTCATCTGCGTTTCACCGTTGTCTCACCGCCGCCTGACCGTCTGGAGCAGGGAGATGGCGAAGACCGTCACCCATGCCAGGTTGATGAGACTGTCGACGGCGGCAGCACCAGGCGAGTCATGGCCTCGGGGTTTCAAGGATGCGGTGGCTCGGATCAGTGCGGTCATGGGATTGAGGACGCTCAGTGGCTGTGCCGTCAGAAGCGTGCCGTCCCCACGATCGCCCCCAGGGTGACAGTGATCATTGTGGTGGCGAAGGACCTCAGCATTGTCCCCAGCCAGGTGACGAAGGTCAGGATGCCCCACATTCCCAGTACGGTGGCGCCGAAACGGGGAAAGTACGCGGTCAGACCAAGCAGGCTGAATCCGGCGACCAGGCCGGTGACGGCCGTGGTCAGGATGAGGATCGCAGTGGTGGCGACCGCAACCTGCGAGGCAATGGAGCAGCTTGCCTGCGACCATGGCCGTCTCCAGACGGTTGGCTCTCATTCGCTGCCAGTTGTCTCCTGGTGCTCACCGGTGGTGATCTGCGCCGCGAAGCCACTCATGACCAGCGGCAGAAGCCACATGGAGGTACAAGCGTGGACTGTGGCCAGATGATGTCCCAGGTGTTACCTCGGGCCTGGAACTCGCTCTGGTGGGTGCGATACTGCAGGTATCCGGACAGGGATGCCAAGGTGCACAGTGCTGTCACGGCACCCCAGTACCAACGGTTGGGGAGCCTTTGCGGTTCTCCCCAGTACCAGGCGGCGCGCACCGATGGCCGACGACGTACCGCATCGGGCGGCCGCGCGGTGAGGTCGGTTGGATGCGGTGATGTCGTTGGGAGACCGGGACTGGTGAGGCGTCGAATACGAATGCATGGCGTGACTCGGGGCTGGAAGGTGGGTGATGCGGTGGTGCCCGTCACCAATTATCCTCATGGATAATAAGGCTGTGGGCGATGGAGGTCTAGCCGGTTCAGCCGGCTCGGAACGTATGGTGCGGTCAACGATGAGTGCCTGCATCGTTTCAGGGCGCCGAGGCGGCGTGTGTGGAGTAGACCAGCTCCAGGAAGGCCTGCTCGGGTCTTGAGCGCGGTCTGAACTCGGTAGACGGCTGTTCCTGAGGAGACGATGCTGGCGATAAGTCTGCCGATGTCGGCGTCGGGCATGATGGCGGTACGCACTATCCCGCCGCGTACTTCATGGACCACCCTAGGGAGGTCAGGAGGGTGGAGACGGCCGTGGGCGCGGAGACCGCCAGCTCAATGACGCCGTCGCTGTCCAATCCGGACAGAGGGCCCTGGTAGCGCAGATGTCCGGCACACAGGATGCCAACGGTGTCGGCCAGCTGCTCGATCTCCGGCAGCACATGGGTGGAGATGATCATCGTCATGCCCTCCTGGTGGGCCAGGGCGGCGATGATCTGACGAACCTCTGCTGCGGAGGCCGGGTCGAGTCCGTTGGTGGGCTCGTCCAGCAGCATGAGAGGGGATCGGTCAGAAGTGCCATGGCCAGCCCGAGGCGCCGCTTCATCCCCGTCGAGTAGCGTCTGACCCGCGTGTTCTCACGTCCGCTCAGGTGGACGGTATTCAGGGCGTGAGTGACGCGGCTGTTCGGCAGTCCCAGGTAGGAGGCCATCATGGCGAGGTTCTCCCGGCCGGTCAGGCTCGGGTAGTAGGAGGGTTCTCGATGAGGGGAACCGATCGCTCCTGGCGGTGGAGAGTGGCGTGGCTCTGACGGACTGTTCAGGACGCTGATGCGGCCCGATGTCGGGTGGATCAGCCCCTAGCAGGAGCTTCAGAGTGGTCGACTTGCCGGCCCCTGTTGGGGCCCAGGAGCCCGTAGACACCACCGGCGGGCACCCGCAGGTTCACTTCGTCGACGACGTTGACGCCGTTGTAGGAGCGGGTCAGGTCGTCGGTGGTCACTGCGAGCTCTCCGGTAGGGTGGGGGAAGGCCTCTGGCGCAGTGGGGGCGACGAGACGTGAGCTGGGAGGAGGATGCTGTGGGGACGGGAGGTGAGACCGGGGTGGGGCTGGCGACGGGGTGAGTGATCCTGATGTCCTGCTCGGGGAGAAGACAGTAGGTGGTGCGGGCGTTGTGGCAGTCATCGGAGAGGTCAGCGATACCGTCGGAGGGGCGATGCTCATGAGCCCATGCAATCGGTCAAATCCCATGAGCGCAGCACTTTTTGTCCCATTTGTCCCCTCGGGGGACGAGTGCGATGCCGCAGCCGGCCCGTGTCAGGGCGGATGCGGCACCGCGCAGTGAGCAGCTGCTCGGCAAGGGCCCGACGTCGGACCCTTACGGAATCTGAGAGGTCCTCAGATGAGGGTGAGCGACTGGCGGGCGATGGCGAGCTCCTCGTTGGTGGGCACCACGAGCACGGTGACCTTCGAGTCCGGGGTGGAGATGACACGCGGCTCGTCGGAGCGGACGGCGTTGAGCTCGGGGTCGATCTCCATGCCCATGAAGCCCAGGCGCTCGCCGAGGGCTCACGGCGCAGGTTCGCGTCGTTCTCGCCGATACCGGCGGTGAAGGTCAGCGCGTCCAGGCCCCCATGACGGCGGTGTAGGCGCCCACGTACTTCACGAGGCGGTGCAGGTAGATGTCCATGGCCTCGCGGGCCTCCTGCTCGCCGGCGCCGATGCGCTTCCACACCTCTCGCATGTCATTGTCCCCGGCCAGGCCCTTCATACCGGAGCCGCGATTGAACAGGTGGTCGATCTCGTCGATCGACATACCCGCCACGCGCGCCAGGTGGAAGACGGCGGCCGGGTCGATATCGCCGGTGCGCCCGCCGCGACCAGCCCTCCAGCGGCGTCAGCCCCATGGAGGTGTCCACGGCGTGCCCGGCCACGACCGCCGAGGCCGAGGCCCCGTTGCCCAGGTGCAGGACGACCTGCTTGAGGTCGTCGTGGTCCAGGAGCTGCGAGACCGCTCCGGAGACGAACTGGTGGCTGGTGCCGTGAGCCCCGTAACGGCGGATGGAGTAGGTGTCGGCGACCTCGCGGTCCAACGCGTAGCGGGCGGCCTCCTCGGGCAGGTCCTGGAAGAAGGCGGTGTCGAAGACGGCCACGTGCGGTACGTCGGACAGGGAGCCGGCGGCCCACCTCGATGCCCTTTGAGGTGGGCAGGGGTTGTGCAGCGGGCCCAGTGGCACGAGCTGCTCGATGCGGGCCACGACGTCGTCGTCGATGAGGGCCGGGCCGGAGAAGTAGCGCCCGCCCTGGACGACGCGGTGACCCACGGCCACGATGCTGGGCGTCGGCCAGCGATGGGCCCTGCTCCTCGAACAGGCGCAGTACCTCGGACAGGCCGAAGCCGTGGTCGGGGACCGGCTCGGTGATCTCGGTGCGCTCCTCGCCGTGCTTGTGCGTGATGGCGCCGGTCTCCTCGCCGATGCGCTCCACCAGGCCGAGGCGAGCGAGGGCCCCTGAGTCGGGGTCGACCAGCTGGTACTTGATGGAGGAGGAGCCTGAGTTGATAACGAGGACGGTGCGCTGAGTCACGGGGTGCCTTTCAAGAACGGTCGGGGATGAGTGCGGGGATGACTGGATGACTGATGAGGATCCTGGGCGAGCCTCAGCGGCACGGGGCCGGGCCCCGTGCCGCTGAAGGCTCAGCCCTGGGCCTGGACGGCGGTGATGGCGACGGTGTTGATGATGTCCTCCACCAGGGCGCCGCGCGAGAGGTCGTTGACCGGCTTGTTGAGGCCCCTGGAGGACCGGGCCGATGGCGATGGCGCCCGAGGAGCGCTGGACCGCCTTGTAACCGATGTTGCCGCTGGACAGGTCCGGGAAGATGAAGACATTGGCCCGCCCGGCCACGAGCAGAGTCAGGGGGCCTTCTTGGCGGCCACGGTCGGGTCGATGGCGGCGTCGTACTGGATGGGGCCCTCGACGGCGAGGTCGGGCTCTTGGCCCGTACCAGCTCGGTGGCCTCGCGGACCTTGTCGACATCCGCGCCCTTGCCGGAGGTCCCCGGTGGAGAAGGACAGCATCGCCACACGCGGCTCGACGCCAGAACTGACGGGCCGTGGCGGCCGAGGAGATCGCGATGTCGGCCAGCTCGGCGGCGTTGGGCTCGGGGTTGACGGCGCAGTCGCCGTAGACAAGCACCCGGTCCTGCAGGAGCATGAGGAAGACCGAGGAGACGATCGAGGTCCCCGGCTTGGTCTTGATGATCTGGAAGGACGGGACGATCGTGTGGGCCGTGGTGTGGGCCGCGCCGGAGACCATGCCGTCGGCGTCGCCCATGTGGACCATCATCGTGCCGAAGTAGGACACGTCCTGGACCTTCTCGCGGGCCTGCTCCAGGGTGACCCCTTCTTGGCGCGCAGGCGGGCGAACTCCTCGGCGTACTTCTCCAGCAGCTCGGGGTCGTTGGTGGCGATGACCCGGGCGGCGGTGATGTCCAGGCCCAGCTCGGTGGCGCGGGCGCGCACCGTGGTCTCGTCACCCAGCAGCACCAGGTCGGCGATGCCGCGGCGCAGGATGGCGTCGGCGGCCCGCAGGACCCGGTCGTCGTCGGGCTCGGGCAGGACGATCGTCCTGCGGTTGGTGCGTGAGCGCTCCACCAGTCTCGGCCTGGAACATGATGGGGGTGACGACCTCGAGGCCTCGGACCTCCAGGGCGGACAGGAGAGCATCGACGTCGGCCTCCTGCTCGAAAGGGTGGTCACGGCGACGTCGATCTTGCGCCCGAGCCGTGGGCGAGCAGGCCCTGGAGGGGAACCGGCCGCCGAGGCCGCGGTGAAGGTGTCCAGCGGAGAGGTCATGACCGGGATGTTGACGTCCAGGCCCTCAGGAGGCGCAGCGCGTGGGTGCCACCTCAGGCCGCCGTTGAGCACGAGGCCGGACAGGATCGGGAAGCTGGAGGAGGCCTGGGCCGCCAGCAGGCGAGATGAGCATGGCGGAGCGGTCAGCCGGCACGATGGCGAGCTGGCCGGCGGTCAGGCGCTCCAGGACGTGGGAGACGTCCATGGCGCACACGAGGACGGACTCGGCCTCGCGGTCCAGGAGGGTCTTGTCGCCGGCGATGAGAGTGCCCTCGACGGCGTCCAGCACCTCGTGCACCGCCGGGGCGGCCAGGAGCGGCACCTCGGGCAGCGTGGTGGAGGTGATGCCCTCGATCGCGGCCAGGGCCTCGGTGATGGGCCGGCGGTTCTCGGGGTGGCACTTGTTGGCCACGACAGCGACGGTGCGGGCGTGGTTGTCGGCGATCTCGGTCATGGAGACCTCCACGGAGCCGACGACGTCCTCCACGTCGTGCTGACCGGAGACCACGAGCAGGATTGGTACACCGATGTTGGCGGCGACCCTGGCGTTGAGGGCCAGCTCGGGTTGCCGGCGACGTCGGTGAAGTCCGAGCCGTCGATGATGACGACATCGTGCTCGCGTGCCAGGGGCTCGGTAGGCGTCGACGATGCGGGCCAGAGCCTCCTCGGGGTCGGCGTGGAACTCGTCCCAGGTCGCGCCGACGCACTGCTCGGCGGGCGTGGTGGAGCCGGCACGGTTCAGCAGGGAGGGTGAGAAGGCATCGCCCCTCACGGCTCTCCACGAAGGGACGGAAGACGCCGACCTTGGCGACCACCTTGGTCAGGCAGGAGACCAGTCCGAGGGCCACCGTTGACTTCCCGGTTCCGGCGTTGGGTGAGGCGATGTAGATACTGCGCGCCACGTTGGGTCCTTCTCGCGTTGTCTTGGAGTCAGGGCGCCGGCTCATTCCGGTGCCGTACGGGTCCGATTGTGCCCCACCTGCGGGTTGTCTGCGACCAAAGGCCCGGGTCTCAGTGTGTGCTTGTGATGTGGGAACGGGCACATGCGTCCGGGCTCGGGTGGGGTTCGAGGGGCTGGGGACTAGTCGGCTCGGGCGGTTTACTCCTGCCGGCACCGGATGGGACTGTGGTTCGCCCGGTATCGGGGTCGACGCTCACGGTAACGCTGGTGACGGGCCGCTGGCGGCTGCTCGGCGTGCCCTGGGAGAGCCAGACCGTGTATATCGACGACGGGTCGTTCGGCTCGGGGAGGAAGAGGGCGACGGATCACCGCCACGCGTCTCCTGCGCCGCTGCGACGGCGCGGCTCGGACCGGTGCCCTGATCCTGACCGGCACGTGTGTTCCCGGTCGGGCTCCGACCGCTGTAGCAGGGGTGCGGGAGGTCGGCTCGGTGGGGTGGATGCCGTAGGCGCTGGCGTAATGGCCCCACAGGAACAGCAGGGCAGCAGAACCAGCCCGGCCGCCTTGAGCAGGTCGGTGTCCCGCGACAGGCGCTGCGCACGCCAGCGGGTGGACAGGACGGTTCGCCGGTAGCGCTGCAGAGGCCACCACACCCTGAGCCCACTGACGACCAGGACCAGAAGGACCACGCCCGAGGTTCCCACGACGAGACCGCCGACGGTCAGGCCCTGGTGCTCGCCCCCGCCAGCGGGTGTGGGGAATCTCCTGGGACATCCAGCGGACGTGGCCGGGCCCCTCACAGGACAGGGAGACAACGGTGCAGGTTGTCCAGGACCGAGCTCCACACCGGGGCAACGGCCGTCCGGCCGATCTCGGCGCCGGTGGAGGCTCCGACCACGTAGGCGGACCGCTTGGTTCTGACCTCGATGGTGTCGCTGCTCCGAGTGGCGGACAGGACGGGCTCGCCGGGTGATTGCCTCGATCGTCGCAACGGCCTGGGGCAGCGAGACCTCGTCGGGGCCGGCGCCGCGGGGTAGGAGCTCGAGCTCAACGAGCTCGCGATCTCCGCCTGATACGGAAGGGATGTGCCGCTGAGGTGATGGCCAGTAGGACCAGGCCGGCTACCGCCGACAACCAGCGTCGCACGAGTGACATCGTCCGGGAGACGAGGACGGCGGGGACGTGGATGGGGCGACCGTGGGGTTCATGGCGGGGGCTGCGTGGGAGGATCTAGAACCCTGCGGGGCCAGCAGGGCAGCAAGGGTGCACAGACAGGTGAGGATCGAGGATGAGGACGTAGACGTGGCGTCCACGATAGTGACGCCTCCACGGTGAACGGGCTCCGCTGAGGCTCACGGCGGTACCAGCGACCTGGATGACCAGGGCCGTACCGACGGCCAGCAGACCGGAGGGGACCGATGGCGGGGGCCAGGGCGTGAGACGATGACGCACCTGAGGCCCGAGGCCCACAGCCCCAGCATGACTGCCTGGACGTCGGCGCTGATCAGGACCGGCGTGTCCGCATCGGCCCGAGAGGTGGCAGGCTCGGCGGTGCCGGGGCTCTCGGGGAGGCCAGGATCGGCGGTGGCGGATGAGGTCTCCTGGAGGGCGGCGCCATCGACGATGTCGTCGGCATGCTTGCCTGACGAAATGTCTACATAATCAATACCGGGCGCACTCTTCATACTGATGAATACGGTAACGTTCAGGATAAATCGCGTCAACGCTCCAGCGTGAGACCGAGATGTGATGTCAGACAGGCCTTCTTGAGCGAAATACTCGCTGGTGGGGCCCTGTTCCGTGAACCGGAGAAATGGGATGGCCGCCGGTGTCGCTCTGTCCTAGCGCAGCAGGGGCAGAGCGGAGATGATGGTCAGTGCGACGATGACCGGCTCGAAGACCCGCTGATCCATGCGCTCGGCAAGACGGCGGCCTGCCAGGGCCGAGACGATGACGATCGGTGCGCAGATCGCGGTCAGCGACATCGTGGTGGTGTTCACCAGCCCGGCCGAGATGGAGAAGGGCAGCTTGACGAGGTTGACCAGGAAGAAGAACCAGGCCGTCGTCCCCAGGAAGGCTTTTGACGGGGGTACCGGCAGGCCAGGAAGCACATGGAGGTCACCGGTCCACCGGCGTTGGCGACCATCGTCGTGAAGCCAGCAGGCTGCCGTAGACCAGACGGGAAGGCGGCCGCTGGTCGTGGGGTGGCGAGTGTCGTGGTTGCCTTCTGTATCTCGAGTGTCGGGGCGGGTGGCGACGCCTGCGTCGCGGAGGCGCCGTCGGACGCCCTCCTGCTCGTCGAGCGTCGTTGGATGAGGGTGATGGCCACCAGGAGCAGCAGGATGACGCCGATGAGGCGCCGGGTGGAGTCGTTGGAGGCCAGGTGCAGGAACAGGGCGCCGGCGCCGACCCCCGTCAGGACCGCGGGGACGAGCCTGCGCAGCATGCGGAAGTCGGCGTCGCGGCGATAGCTCCACACGGCCAGCAGGTCCCCGGTCGCGAGCATGGGCAGAATGGCCCCGGTGGACTCCTTGGCCGGTAGTACCGCGGTGCAGATGCCACAGCGACGGTGGCTGCCCCGGGCAGGGCGGTCTTGGCGATACCGCACAGGGCCGCGACGACCATGAGCAGGATCCAGGTGGTGGCGGTCAAGGTGGGGAGCACGAGCCTGCCTCGCAGCGTTGAGAAGGAGTTGAGAAGGACGTGAAGGATCGGGTTTTGTCAGGACTTTTGCTCAGCCTAGCGGGCGGACGCCGACGGCGAGGGCCGGATGGTGGGATCCTCGCCGTCGGCGTCGTGGAGTGCGTGCGGCGCGGCCGCTTGCCAGGGCCGCTCAGAGCCCGGCTGCGGCCTCCAGGAGGTTGCGCGCGGAGATCTGAGAGTCCTTCGACGTTGCCGTACTCGGCGTCCTCGTGCTCGATGTTGACGTTCATCTCCGGGTCCACCTCGGCGATGGCGGCCGGGAACTCGGCCCAGTAGTCGGTGTCGTGCCCCAGGCCGAGGCGACGAACCGCCAGGCCGGGTCCTCGGGCCAGGCGTTGCACCAGTAGCCGTAGGCCACCGGGACCTTGTCCTCGGCCTCGGCGGGCACGTGGCCGAAGTCGGTGTCCAGGACTCCGCGGTAGGCGGCGCCGGGGAAGATCCTGGTGTCCTTGGCGTGGACGTGTCCCACGAGGGAGCCCAGGCGCTTGGTGGCCGCGATCGGATCCATCTGCTGCCAGAACAGGTGGGAGGGGTCCATGTTGACCTTGATGTTGGTCGCCCCGGTCTCCTCGACGAGCCGTTCGAAGGAGGGGACGTTGAAGACCAGGTTGCGCGGGTGCAGCTCCAGGCAGACCTGGACGTCGTTGTCGCGGGCCAGGGCGTTGATCTCATGAAGAAGGGGATGACGACGCTCCACTGGTAGTCCAGGATCTCCATGTCGATCCCGTTCCAGGGGTTGACGACCCAGGTGGGGTACTCGCGCTCGGGTCAGTGCCCGGGGTGCCGGACATGGTAACGATCTCCTTGACCCCGAGCAGCCCCGCCAGGCGGATGGCCGCCCGGATGTCCTCGGCGTGCTTGAGGCCCTCGTTGGGCAGCGGCAGATGGGGTTGCCGAGGTGTTGAGGCCTGAGGCGTCATCCCCTGTCTGAACAGGCCCAGGTACTCGTCACGGGCGGTGGTGAGGCCAGGAGGGCGTCGACGGGGCAGTGCGGGGAGGATGAAGCCTCCGACGTTCACCTCCGCCCCGGTCAGTCCGGCCTCCTTGAGGACGTCGAGGGCCCTCGGGCAGGAGCGGTCCTGCAGGCAGGCGGTGTAGGCGCCGTAGGTCAGTGGCATGAGAGGTCTCCTTGTGCGTCGTTCGGTACGTCGTTGTGTGGTGGTGTGTCTGAGGCTGTCGGCGCGGTGGGTCGGCTGACGGCCTCTCTTACAGGCTCGCGAGCTCAGGGCAGGTCCGCGACGTCGATGGCGGCGCCCCCGGCTGCGGCCGAGCGGGCCACGGCGTCGGCCAGGAGCATCTCGCGGTAGCCGTCGGCGAAGCTGGCGCAGCGCGGCAGGGCGCCCTGCTCGGGGGTGATGCCGGCGATCTGCTGGAGGAAGGCGTGGGCCTGGTAGGTGAACTGCTCGATCTGGGTCAGGCCGACCCCGCCGAAGGCCATGGAGGAGCCCCGTGCGAAGTAGGGGAAGTCGGGATTGACCAGGACACGGCGGGCCCCGCCCAGCCCGGCTGGGGAGCTGACGTCGTCGATCTTGATCTCACCGCAGCGGGCCAGGTCCCATGAGGCTCGGCCCTCGTGCCCAGCACGTCGACCATGAGGGAGTTGGGCAGTCCCCAGGCCACGCGCGAGCAGGAGAAGGTGCCCACGGCGCCGTTGGAGAAGTGCGCGGTGAAGGTGGCGACGTCGTCGTTCTCCACCGGCTCGTACGTGACGTTCGCGGAGTCGCCGTCGCCCAGGGCGGTGCCGCGAGTGACGTGGCCGGTGGCCACGGGGCGCTCCTTGATGGAGGTCATCATGGCGGCGCCCGAGACCGAGACGATGGGGCCGCAGATGAGCTCGGCGGTGTCGATGAGGTGGCTGCCGACGTCGCCCAGGGCCCCCGAGCCCATGGGGCCCTTGTAACGCCAGGCCATGGGAGTGGAGGGTCGACGCCGTAGTCGCACCAGTAGCGGCCGTCGAAGTGGTTGATCTCGCCCAGGTGGCCCTCGGCGACGAGCTTTGGCGAGCTCGGCCACAGCGGCGTGTGCGCGGTAGGGTGAAGCCCACGCCGGTGACGACGCCGGCTTCTTTCTCGGCCTGGGCCATGGCGCGGGCGCTCTCGAGCGTGTCCGCCAGGGCTTCTCGCACAGGACGTGCTTGCCGGCCTTGATGAGGGTCTCGGCGATCTCGCGGTGCAGGGGCGTTGCCCACCACGATGGAGACGATGTCAATGTCCGGGTCCTCAGCCACTGCCCGCCAGTCGTCCACGGCGCACTCGTAGCCGTAGCGCTGAGCGGCGTCCTCGGCGAAGGGGAGGTAGGCGTCGGCGATGGTGTGCAGACGGACCTGCGGTAGGCCCAGATCGAAGACGGTGCCGACCTGACGCCAGGCGTTGGCGTGAGTGGTGCCGAGCCATACCGGCGCCGATGACGGCGACCGACAGGGAAGTGGTGCTCATGGTTACCCTCGGATGTCCTCATTGACGAGCGGGTGACTGGTTGAAGTCCTGTGCTGACATGAATTCACGCGCGTGAACTGATGACCTCAGTCTGCGTTCCGGCGGTGGCGATGTCAACCGGTGAGGAGATCTTCGTCCTGACAAAGGAGGCCGTTCCGAGGGGCGGGCGGAGAGTCTGGGACCGTGGTCCTCGGTCCGGCAGGCGAATCGAGGCGCCGCCGCTTCCGACGACGGTCGGTGCGTGAGTCGGCTCGGCGCCGGACGTAGTGCTCGTCAGCCGTGTTGTCTCATGACTTCAAGAGTTTCGGATGCCGTGACATCTCAAGACACTGGGGCGACGGGTGGATCAGGCTTGATTGTCGTCACTCGCCCAGCCGGCAGGGGCTGGTTGGGTCGTTGGGTGGTGCCTGGCGTGTACTGCACGAGGGGCGGGGGCTACTGGGCAAGGTTCGGGGGTACTCCACAGGGGTGGGGCTCTCGTGCAGTACACACAACCCTTGATCAGTACACCTCCACCCTCGTGCAGTAGACCGGCCTGAGGAGGGGCCGGGCCGGCGCCGGCGTTGAGTCAGTGCCATCAGGTCCTTGTGCAGGAGCCAGAAGGGGCCAGACAAGAAGATGGGGCCGGACCTGGGCAGGGGGCGCCAGAATCCCGCTGCAAGGACCCTGGGCTCGATCACGCGCGAGGGCCCGGCGTCCACGCAGTGGACGTTAACTCTCTCCGCTGTCGATATGCCCGGAGGGGATCCCCTGGAGTTCTGTGGTCTTTTTCTCTGCTTGCGACGCCTGTGCGGTGTTGAAGTCCGCTGTGTGGACACCTACGACCTACCAGTACGACCTGCCAAGCCTCTTTCATCGGCTCGCCATCGCCCTCAGGACGACCCGCCCCATCCTGGGGTCCCGTTCGAGCGAGCGTCTCAGAAGTCATGACACTCGCATGTCTCAGAAGTGAGGAGACAAGACGGTATCGCTCGTCAGCGCCCCAGGGATGAGGCTCGCACGACGAGCTCTGGCTCCAGGACCACGCTGCGGGCCTCGGTTCCGGTGGCTGCCCCGACCTGTGATCCGTCGTCGGACGTGAGCCCGGCGCGTCGGCACACCAGATCCACGGCCCGCTCGCCCAGGAGGTCCTCGGGCTGGTCGACGCTGGTCAGTGAGAATTCTCGCGCAGGGCCAGGTAGGTGTTGTCGTAGGAGGCCAGGGCGACGTCGACCCCCGGGTTCACGGCGACTCTCGCGCAGGACGGGCACGGCGTCGATGGCCAGGACGTCGTTGTGAATGACCAGGCCCAGCGGCTCGGGGGTGGTCCTGCAGGACCGCCCGGGTGGCGGGGCCCGCGTCCTCGCCGCAGCTGCGCACCTCGAAGGCCAGACCGGCCGCGTCAGCGGCACGGGCCAGCGAGTGCTCACGGTCGTGTCGGGGAGGCCGCGTCGGTCAGGCGCGGGCCGATGTAGCACATGGTGCGCATGCCCAGGGCTGCCAGATGGTCGACGACGAGGGCGCGGCGGCCTCCTCATCAACCCGCACGGAGTCGACCCGCCCGCCGGGACTGCGTCGCCCGATGACGCATACGGGCACTTCCTCGCCGATGGCCACCAGGTCCTCGCCGGGCAGCCAGGGTGAGACGAAGATGATGCCCGCAACGCGCACGCCGAGCAGACTCTCGACGGCCTGGTGCAGGACCTCGGGCTGATCGGAGCCGACCGTGACGAACAGGGTGAGGCCGCGCCGGGCGGCCGCCCGTCCCAGGCAGGCCGCGACCTGCTCGAAGAAGGCGTTGCGCAGGTTGGGCAGTACCAGGCCGATGATGGTCGAGCGCTTCCGGGCCAGCGAGGAGGCCGAGACGTTGACCCGGTAGCCGAGAGAGGCGGCCACCTCCTCAATGCGCTCGCGGGTGCCGGCGGCGACCTTGGGGGAACCGCTCAGGGCCAGTGAGACCAGGCTGCGCGAGACCCCGGCGGCGCGGGCGACGTCGCTCTGGGTGGCGGCATGGGCCTTGGACACCGTCTCATCCTGCTTCCTGCGGCGCCGGGCTGTCTACTGCGGGGCGTGCTCGTGTGCGCGCCCGAATAGTGCGCAGGCTACAGGCCGACAGGGCTGGGTCAAGGGTGAGCCGGAACGGTGCGCAGCAGCGTGGCGATCCCGGAGATGCCCAGGAAGATGAGTGCCGTCGCGGGGAGGGTCGCGCTGAGCAGGTAGTCCCAAAGAGTAGTGTGCTGGGTCGTCAGCCCGATCCCGTGAAGCAGCCCCGAGAGCCGCTGCTCCTGCGCCGATCGAGAGGATTGAGACTGCGGCTCGCAGCGCCCGTCTGGCAGCCGGCCGGGGGTGACGAGCTGCAGCGGGGGCAGGGCCGCCCAGGCAGTGATCCCGGCAATGCCGCAGACGAGTGCGCTCGAGGCGGGCGAGTCGTCCTCGAGCAGGTTTTCAAGCATCCCCTGGCCCGCGACGACCCAGAAGAGGACGCAGTAGGCGACCAGCAGACCGTCGCTCCAGGTGAGGCGGGGATTCTCGCGCTCCCAGCGGCGGACATCGGAGAAGAACCCATTCACTGTGCCTGAAACCCGTATCGAGGACACGACCTTTCCTCCTGTGCGTCATCGCGGTCAAGAGTGCCCTTTCCAGAATAAGACCACCGGTTCGCCCGTGCGAAGGGTGACGGTTGTCGGGCCCCGGCGGACCGGGCTGATCGCTCTGGTCGACGTCCTCAGGCCGCCTGGGAACGACGACGCCCCGACCGGCGGTGGTCGGGAGCATCGAGGTGAGGCGTCAGCCGGTGGGGTGCGCACGGAGGGGGAGTCCGTGCGCGCCCCGCGACGTCTCAGGCCTTGAAGAGTGTGCCCTCAAGGTAGGCGCGCGCCTTGCGGGCGTACTCCAGGGGGTTGGCGATGGCCGGGTCCTGCTCGGCCTCCACCAGGATCCAGTTGCGGTAGCCGTGGTCCACCAGGAACTTGTAGGGCACGGTGAAGTCGATCGTGCCGTCGCCGGGAACGGTGAACATGCCGGCCAGGAAGGAGTCGAGGAAGGAGCGCTCGGCAGCCTTGGACTCCGCCATCTTCTCAGGGCGCACGTCCTTGAAGTGGACGTGCTTGATGCGGTCGATGGTGGCCTCCAGCAGGCCCATGACGTCGCCGTCGCCCACGTAGGCGTGGCCGGTGTCGAACAGGAGGGAGACCTTGGCCGGGTCGGTCAGCTCCATGAGACGGATGGTCTCCTCCTTGGTCTGGATGACCGTGCCCAGGTGGTGGTGGTAGACGAGCTCGAGGCCGTGGGCGTGGGCGACGTCGCCCAGGCGGTTGAGGCCCCTCGGCCAGGACCGGCCACTGCTCCTCGGTGAGCACCGGCTTGTTGGTGAAGATGCAGACGTCACGGATGCCCTGGACCGAGCCGGTCTGCTCGGAGACGACGACGCGGGTGGCGCCCAGGTACTCCAGGTAGGCGCAGGTGGCCTCGAACTCGGGGATGACGGCCTCGACGCCGTCGCGCAGGATGAAGGAGGAGAACCACTGGGCGACGATCTTGATGCCACGGGCGTCGGCGGCGGCCTTGACCTCCTCCTTGGGCGGGAAGAAACCGGCGCACTCGGTTCCGGCGAAGCCGGTGTCGGCCAGGTCGAGGAGCATGTCCTCCAGGGTGTTGAAGGCACCGACCTCAGGGGATGTCGTCGTTGCGCCAGGTGATCGGGGTGCATGCCCCAGGAGATGCCGTGGGGGTCGGAGATGGCGGTTGCGGGGTCGAGTGAGAAGGACATCGTTGCTCCGTGTCTGGCTGAGGGGCTGCCGGGTGTCTGCCAGTGCGGTGGTAGTCAGTGATTCGGTGGTCGGGGTGAGTGGCGGGTCATGAGCCGGTGACTGGTACGCCGTCGGCTCGTGGTCGCGGTCGGGTGCGCTCCCGGGAGGCGGGTGCCGGCGCCGGTGCCGGGCGATGGGCCCGTGCAACGAACCTAGCAACAGGACTTTGTCCTGACAAGCCCTTTCGGGCTCCTCCCGGGAGCGCGTGTCGCGGGGGCGAGGGTCAGGGTAGAGCTTCTCCATCTCGACCTCGATCTCCTCCAGGGACTTGTCCTTGGTCTCCGGCATGATCTTGAACAGGATGACGGCCACGACCAGGTTGAGCACACCGTAGATGGTGTAGGGTGACGCCGCCGCCAGGGTCTCCATCATGGGCGGGAAGGTCCAGGTGATGATGGCGTTGGCGGTCCACATGCAGAAGATCGCCGTGCCGTTCATGATGCCGCGGACGTTGGCCGGGAAGATCTCACCCATCATCGTCCACACGATGGTGCCGTTGGAGGACTGCACGATGAGCATGAAGACGGACATGAGCCCCAGGATGAGGTGAGGCGGCCCAGGCGGGCGGGGTGGTGTGGTTCGCCATGTGCGGGGCGATGAAGAACTGGAAGGTCGCGGCGATGCCCAGCAGGGTGACGCCCACGCCGATGACGTCGCCGATGAGCACCTGGCGACGACGGAACTTCAGGATGAGCCAGATGCCGATGGCCGAGCCGATGACCGACATGACGCCGTTGGCCACCTGGGCGGTGATGGAGGCGGAGGTGGACATGCCGGCGTACTCCAGCACCTTGGGGGCGTAGTACATGACGGTGTTGACGCCGGTGGTCTGGTTGACCACGGCCAGGAAGATGCCGACCAGGAGCAGCTTTGCGCAGCCAGGGGCGTGGCCATGACGTGGCTGAAGCCCTTGCGCTGGGACTCCTCCTGCTTCTCGTGCTGGCGAGCCTCGACCATCTCCATGATCTCGTCCTCGATGGAGCCGTCCTTCTCCGGGACGCGCACGCGCTCGAGGGAGCCGATGGCGTCGTAGAGGCGCTCCTTGGCCAGGTACCAGCGCGAGGACTCGGGCATGAGGCGGATCCCGATCCACAGGGCCACGGCCGGGATGGAGCACAGGACCAGCATGTAGCGCCAGGCCTCGCCGTTACCGGCGCTGATGCTGAGCTGGTCGAGGAAGGCGTGGTACTCGGCCCCGCTCATTGAACCGCCCTTGGAGGCCTGGAGCTTGGTGATCTCATCGAAGACGTAGGTGCCCGGGGAGAAGTGCCCGCTGGGGTCGTTGGCGATGGTGATCTTCGGGCCGCCCTGGAGGGAGTTGATGATGGCGTTCATCGAGAAGGCGAGCAGCTGACCGGTGACGATCATGAGCTGGTCGATGGCCACGATGGAACCGCGGATGCGTTTGGGCGCCGTCTCCGCCAGGTAGACAGGGACGGTTGCGGAGGCAGCTCCGACGGCGAAGCCCAGGACGACGCGGAAGGGGTACATGACCCACACGTTGGGGGCGATGGTGGTTCCGATCGCGCCGATGAAGAACAGGGCGGCCAGGACCGTGATGTTGTGCCGCCGGCCCCAGCGGTCCGACATGAGCCCGCCCAGCAGCGCGCCCAGGCGGCGCCGACCAGCAGGGTGCCGCCGATGGCGCCCTCCTCGAAGGAGGTCAGCTGGAGGCCCCTGGCGTCGAAGGGCATGTACATGTACGGCAGGGGCGCCGGAGATGACGCCGGTGTCGTAGCCGAAGAGCAGCGAGCCGAGCGTGGCCACGGCGGCGATGGCGACGACGCCGCGGTGCTTGCCCGAGGCCGGGGTCTTGGCGACCGCCTCATTGAGCTCTTCCTGGTGAGTCCGCGCAGGGACGTCGTGACTCCCTGTGACATGGGGGTCTCCTCTCAGCCCTGCGGCGACAGTGCCGCAGGGGGTCGTAGTGATGGGTGGTGATGGTGGAATGAAGGGATGGGGTGAGCCGGCTCGGCTCGAGCGCTCGGCGCGTCTCAGGCGTCGAAGGTGGTCCGGCCCTCGACGCGGGGCACCTCGTGCCACTGGCCGTCGGCGGCCGAGGCGACGACGGCCTCGTCGACCTCCGCGGCGCACCAGGCGTCGGCGGCCGAGGGGGCGACCTGCTCGCCGGTGATGATCGACTCGATGAACTGAGCGGCCTCGATGGCCTTCATGTCGTCAAAGCCCATGGAGGTGCCGATGGCCGGCTGGAAGCGCTGCCACTGGCCCCACTGGGGGCCGGCCATGGCGCGGGTGTAGCCGTGGGAGGCGCCGCCGTCGAGCACGGGGCAGATCTCCAGCTCGTTGAGGCGCTCGAAGTTCCAGCGGGCCGAGCCCTTCGTGCCGTAGACCTCGACGACGTACTCGGCGCGCGGGCCCCACGCTGACGCGGGAGGACTCCATGGTGCCGACGGTGCCGTTCTCGAAGCGCACCAGCATGGAGACGTAGTCCTCGTTCTCCACCGGACCCACCTCGTCGCCGATCTCGAAGCCGGAGTGGCCGATGCCCATCTTGGTGGGAATGGGGCGCTCGGTGATGAAGGTGTCGGTGACTGCGGTGACCGAGGCGATGCGTCCCACGATGTACTGGGCCAGGTCCGCTCCGTGGCTCATGAGGTCGGGGACGACGCCGGCCCCGGCCTTCTCCTTCGACGCCCGCCAGGTCAGGGGCCCAGAGGGGAGGAGTTGTAGTCGGCGATGAACCACACGCGCACGTTCGTGATGCGGCCGAGCTCGCCGCCTCGTACCAGGGAGCGCATGTACTCGATCGCCGGGGTGTGCCGGTAGTTGAAGCCGACGGCGGTGACCAGGTCGGCCTTCTCGGCGGCCTGGGCGATCTCGCGGGACTGTGCGGCGCTGACCCCCATGGGCTTCTCGATCCAGAAGGGCTTGCCGGCCTTGACGGCCGCCAGGGCCATCTCGTGGTGGAGGAAATTGGGGGCGCAGATGGAGACCGCCTCCACCTCGGGGTCGGCCAGCAGGTCGTGGTAGTCGGCGTAGGCGCGTTCGAAGCCCAGGCTGTCCACTGCCTCCTGGCGCACCTCGTCCACTGGGTCGGCGGCGGCGACCAGGCGCGGAGCCACGCCCAGCTCGGGGAAGCGCTCGGCGATGGCGCGGTAGCTGCGGGCATGAAGCCGTCCCCATCCACCCCAGGGAGATGACTCCGATACCCAGTATTCTCTTGTCGGTCATTACGGTCCTTTCCGACAACACTGTCGGCTGCTGCGTGTGTGGAGGTGCGTCCGGAAGCCCCGGGAAGCACCCGTCGTTAATGACGTCACAGGAAGATATCAGACCGACTTTGTCCTGACAAGATGAAGAATGAGTGAGTCATCAGTGGACTCAGGGATGCTGGTCGGACTCGCTCGAGCGGCCTCATCCGCATGCCGAGCGGTGCGTGCGCTCGACCGTATCGCGGGATGCGGTCCAGGCGGGGATTGCGGGCCTACGATGGCTCTACCTGCTGAAACGGCGTCGTCGGATAGGGATGGGGCGAACGGTGCCCGAGTCAGGTGCCGGGTCCGCGCAACGTGCGGGATCTGTAGACACAACGGTGTGGAAAGGAAGGCGTCTGCGGTGCAAGGACCTCGAGGACGCGATGGCCGGGTCACGATCAGGACCGTGGCCGAGCACGCCGGCCGTTCCATCTCCACCGTCTCGGCGGCACTCAACGGCTCCGACGGCGTCGCCGGAAGACCCGCGAGGAGATCCTGCGCATCGCCGCCGAGCTCGGTTATCAGGCGGACCCGCGCGCCCAGTTCCTGCGCCGTAGCCACACCGGGCTCATCGGGGCCAGCTTCGCCATCGGGCAGGCCTACCAAGGGCTCATCGTGGACGGGCTCTTCCAGGCGGCCTCCACTCTGGGGCACGCGCTGGTCCTGGCCACCTCCACCCCGCACCGCGGCGTGGCCGATGGGCTGCGCTCCTGCTGCTGGAGCGCTGCGAGGGGCATCATCCCTCATCGACCCCGACATCTCCGTGGACGCCCCTGGCTCGCATCGTGGACCGCACCCCGGCGGTGCTCATCGGCAGCAGCACCGAGCTGGTGACGTCGATGAGATCCACTCCCGCGACGACGTCGGCATCCAGCTGCTCGTCGATCACCTGCATAGGCACTGGGCGGCGCCGCATCACCCACGTGGACGGTGGGGCGGAGACCGCCGCGAGAGCGACGGGTCGAGCGCTTCGGCCAGGCCATGGAGCAGCGCGGGCTGGCGGACAGCGCCCAGGTGGTGCCCGGAGGAGGCGATGAGGACAGTGGTGCCAGAGCGGTCCACCACCTCATTGAGTCCGAGTGAGCTGCCCGAGGCTCTGCTGTGCTTCAACGACCACTGCGCCGTCGGGGCCCTCATGGAGCTGCGCCGCCAAGGGCGTGCGCGTCCCGCAGGACGTGGCAGTCACCGGCTATGACGGCATTCCGGTGACGGCGGCCACGGCCTTCTCCCTGACCACGGTGCGCTAAAACGCCGGCCTCATCGCCGAGGTGGCGGTGCGGGCGCTGCTGGCCCGCATGCACCCCGACCATGGCGGCCAGATCCCAGTGGGGGTCGCCGGTGCGGACCGGCGTCTGGGCGGGCACCCTCACCGGTGGTACCCCGAGCTCGTTGTTCGCGACACGACGGCCCGCGCCGCATGAACGTCGGAACAGTGCCCGTGCGCTACGCGGTATGTGGCGTACGGTGATGACCTGGATGTCAGGACCGAGGGGTGCATGCCCCCGCACACTGGGACAGGAACCATGATCAACGGAGAACTCATCGACCTGGTCGCCGGCGACTATGAGGGCGCGCATCGCCACGTCAGGCGCCATGCTCGTCCACCTGCGCAGGCAGGGACGCGACCTCATCATGCCCTTCGACGCCGAGGCCACGCTGCCCGCGGGCTGGCAGGGGCAAGACCCTGTTGCCGTGGGCCAACCGCATCGCCGGCGCCCGCTACGACTACGGCGGTGCCGAGTTCCTCGTGGCCTGCAACGAGCCGGCCAGCGGCTCCGCCCCTTCACGGCCTGGCCGGCTGGATGGACTGGCGGGTCGTCGACGATGACCCCTCCGGCCCCGACGACGGCGCTCCCACGCAGCCAGGTCGTTCTCGAGCTGAGCCTGCTCGCCTCCTACGGCTACCCCTGGAGCCTGGAGGTCAGCGCCTGCTTCCGGCTCGACGCCGAGCGCGGACTGAGCATCACGGTGACCGCCACCAACGTCGGTGCGGCCAGGCCCGTCCCGCCGGTTCCCCGGAGCCCCGAGGTCGACGGCGAGCTCGGTCCCGCCCCTACGGCGTCTCCTGCCACCCCTACCTGACGCGCTCGGTGCCCTTGGACGACTGCGTTCTGACCATCCCCGGCCGGAGAGGTCCTCGACGTCGACGAGCGCATGGCTCCACGCACCGTCGCAGTGTGGAGGGCACCGACTGGGACTGGCGGGGCGGCCGGCTCGTCGGCGCCACCCGGACGGACAACGCCTACACCGCCCTGCCCGGGGGCACCTGGCAGGTGAGCCTGCGCGGCGGGCAGGGGAACCGAGCCGTCGTCATGAGCTCGGACGTCCCTGGGTGCAGGCCTACACCGCCGATGAGCTCGGCCGCCCCGGCGTGGCCATCGAGCCCATGACCCTGCCCGCCCAACGCCTTCAACAGTGGAGAGGACCCTCGTCGCCCTGGCGGTGGGGCAGTCCCACTCCTTCACCTACCGCCTGCACGAGGAGGACTGAGAACGCAAGCCGCCTGCCGAGCCTGTCTTGTCTCCTCACTTCTGAGACGCTCGCTCGGGCGGGAATCCGGGGTGGGGACGGCTGCCCTGGAGACGACGGCGGGTCGATGAAGAGAGCCGGTGGGTCGTCAGTGCCCATGGCGCGGACATCAACTCCCGCACCGACGTCGCAATCCCGACGAACAATCGCAGAATTCCAACGATCCTCGCTGGGAGCATCGACGCCCGGGCCCGTTGATGTCCGCTGAGTGGACACCGGGCCGCCTGGCGGGAGCGACTCCACGGGGTCGCGGTGGCGGGGGTCGGGCACCTCTGCCTCCCATCCTGCCCCACCCTGGCCCCTGTCCTCGGGTCCCGGTGGCACCGACGCACGCTGCCCGGCCCGTCCTCCGCTTTCCGGACGGCCTACTCCACGAGGGCAGGGATCTACTGGCCAGGGGTTGTGCGTACTGCACGAAAGCCCGACCTACGTCGAGTGCACACTGACCCTCCTCCAGTAGTCCCCACCCTCGTGCATTGCGTCAGGCGACGCCGGGAGCCACCTGCGAGCGACTCGCACCCTGCCAGCGGACGAGCAGCGGCTCAGCGCCTGGGAAACCGGCCCCACCGGTGTCTTGAGAGGTCATGACATCCGAGCTCTCAGAAGTCATAAGACAACACAGCGGCCTGCTGAGCCCTGCAAGGTCCCGCAGGTGCTGGAAACGCACGGGTGGGCGTCGTCGAGCTGGGCTGCTCGACGACGCCCACCGGCGTCTAAAGGGGCGTGCTTCGCCCGGGTGTCAGCTCAGGCGCACCGGCTGACCCGGGAGTGGGCCGACTCCGTGGCGGCCTCGGCCAGGCGCAGGGGCGGCGATGGCGTCGCCGATGCTGGTGGGAGGCGTGGTGCCGGACTCAACGGCCTCGATGAAGGCGCTCAGCTCGATGCGGTAGGCGTCGGCGTAGCGCTCCAGGAAGAAGTCGAGGTAGGGGCTCCTGGGCGTCGGTGACCTCGCCGTTGGACAGGCGCACCGTGGTGGCGCGGATGTTCTCGGCGAACAGGGCGCCCTCGCGTCCGAGGCCTCGAGGCGCTGGTCGTAGCCGGAGGAGCAGTGGCGGTTGTTGATAATGGTGGCCACGGCGCCCGAGGTGGCCTTGAGGGTGACGACGGCGGCATCGAAGTCGCCGGTGTCCTTCAGCGCCGGGTCGAGGTTCTGGCCGGCGGCGTAGACCTCCTCGATCTCGCCCAGGAAGAAGCGGGCGGTGTCGAAGTCGTGGATCGTCATGTCCCGGAAGATGCCGCCGGAGACCTTGATGTACTCCGCCGGCGGGGCCGCCGGGTCACGGCTGATGATGGTCAGCTGCTCGATGTCGCCGATCCTGCCGGCCTCGACCGCAGCGCGGGCGGCGGCGAAGCTGGGGTCGAAGCGGCGGTTGAAGCCGAACATGACGGGGACCGTGACGGCGTCGAGCTCGGCCTGGGCGGCCTCGACGTCCTTCATGTCCAGGGCGATCGGCTTCGCACAGCACCGCCTTGCCCGCCCTGGCGGCCGCCAGCAGGTGGGGGATGTGCAGCGGCGTGGGTGAGCCGACGATGACGGCGTTGATCTCGGGGTCGGCGAAGACCTCCTCGGCGTCCTTGCAGGACCGGGCGCCGTAGGTGGCGGCGAGCTTCTGCGGCGTCCTCGAAGGGGTCGCAGACCAGTGCGAGCTCGGCCTGAGGGGTGGGCGGCGATGGTCTTAGCGTGGACGTGGCCGATGCGGCCGGCGCCGATGACGGCGATGGAGAGCATCCTTGCTCCTTCTGCGTGAGAGAGATACGTGCGTAGGTGATGGACTGTGAGTGGTGGGGGAGGGCGGGTCGACGGCGCGGAACGTGTCTGAAAGCGCGTCGTCGACCCACCCGGTGCGGCAGGTGCCGCCTGCAGCCGTCCGGGCCCCCACCGAGACCCGGACGGACCCCAACCGGACCGATCAGGGGCTGGGGCATGATGACGTCGCGCACCAGGGGCGTCGAGGTCGGCGTCGGCCTGGAGGAAGCCGCGCAGGGTGCGACGGGTGGCGCCGAAGGAGTCGAACTCCTCGGGCGTCATGCCGTCGGGCTCATAGGCGCGCACGAACTCGGGGATGGACAGGGAGCGTCTCCATGATCTCGGGGGCGACGGGCTCGTCGATGCGCTCGACGACCTTGTAGCCGGAGTCGTTGATGAGCTTCTGCCAGGCGAAGGGCGGGGAGACGACCAGGTCGCCGCCCACCAGCTCGGACCACTGCAGCACGTTGCGGAAGGCGGCCGACAGCACGCGAGGGCGCGCAGGCCACGGGCCTGGAACTCCTGGTAGGCGCGCTTGAGCGGCCACGCCGCCCCACTCCAGGTGGCCGGGGTCGAGAAGAGCTTGTCCCGCTTGGCCACGATCTTGAGCCAGTCGTCAGGCGGCCGCCCATGAGGGGTGACGACCGGGCCCATGGTGGAGACGTCCTGCCCTCGGCCTCGCGGCGCTGGAGGGCCGCGCTCGATGGCCTCACCGGTGGCTACGGCCTGGGGCACCGAGAAGGAGACTGTCACGTTGACCGACACGCCCCGGTAGGGTGGCGTCCTCGATGGCCCTTTGACGCCCACCGAGGTGGCGGGGATCTTGACGATGATGTTCTTGGCCAGGGTTCGAGAACTCCTCGGCCTGGTCGGCCAGGGCCCTTGGCGCTACAGGGCCAGGCGCGGGTCGGTCTGCATGGACAGACGGCCGTTGCGCCTGTGCTCCTCGAAGATGGGCTCGAGCAGCTTTAGCCGCCTCGATGCTCATCTCACGCACGACCTGCCAGCCGATCTCGGACTCGGTGGCCTCAGGGCATCTCTCAGCGAGCTCGGCGATGCAGGGGAGCCACACGTCCCTGCGCTGGTTGATGCAGGTGTGAGGCGATGGTGGGGTTGCAGGTGGCGCCCACGCCGCCGAAGGAGATGGACTGGCGCAGCTCGTCGGGGTCGGCCGAGTCGTTCCACAGTGCGGTGGGCGTGTTGCGGGCGGCGTCGAGAAGGGGTCAGGGGTGTATTCGATGCTCATCGGTTCTGTGCTCTCTTTCGGGTTCATCCGCGTAGGCGTCCTTGCAGCCGCGGTCCGGTAGCCCCTATTGAAGTGTGTCCGGCGCCGTCTGTCAACAATTGTCAGGACAAAGATTCCTGGGAGTGGTGAGCTCGCCGCCGGTGCTGCTGCCGGTGCCGCTGCCGGCGAGGAGGTTAGCTCGGAGAACAGGGAGGTCTCGAAGGTGTAGCGCGAGGCGCGGTAGATGTGCTGGCCGTACTCGATGACGCGTCCCGACTGGTCGTAGGTGATGCGGGTGGCGGTCAGCAGGGGCGGCGCGACGACGCTCGTGGAGCTGCTCGGCCTCGCGGGTGGTGGCGTTGCGGGCGCCGATGACCTGCTTGGCGGTGGTGGGGAATGATGTCCTGAGTGCGCAGGAGGTCGTGAGGCCGCCGTTTCTCCAGCTCCTCGCGGGTGGGGGCCATGGAGGCCGGCATGAGGTTGGACAGGACGGCGATCGGCTCCCCGTCGGCGCAGCGGATGCGGGTGCAGGACGACGACGGCGGTGCCCTCCTCGACCTCGAGGTGCTCGGCGGCCTCGGCGTCGGCCTCGTGCTCGGTGTAGTCCAGCACGGTGGTGGAGGTGGCGTGGCCGGCCGCGGAGAGGTCCGCCAGGAGGCTGGTCAGCTGCATCGGCCGGTGGACGTGCATGGGGAGACGATCGTGCCCACGCCCCGACGGCGCTTGACCAGGCCGCGGTCCACCAGGTGCTGCAGGGCCTGGCGTGCCGTGGGGACGGGAGACCTCCAGCCGCTTGGCCATGGAGAGCTCGTCCTCGAGCCGGGTGCCGGCCGGCAGGGTGCCGTCAAGGATCAGAGAGGCCAAAGGCTCAGAAATTTGCTGTGTGCAGTGGAGTCTTGGGTCGCGGTCAATCGTGATGTCGAGGGCGAAAGGGTGTGGAATCGGGCATGAGATAAGCCTGTGCGTCGAGACGTGATAATGCCTTGAGCATACGGATGGCTCACTCCCGATGTCACGTACTGTCGTCATGGCGACCGCAGTGGCGGCAGTGGCGGCAGGTGTCGCCATCGCCGTCGTGCCTGCTGAGGCGGGTCCCGCGCGGTCGGCGAGCTCGGGTTGACCGCACGATCGCCTGATGCCAAATGTTCTAACAAATGCTTGACCTGGCGCCTGACTGTGAGGCAGGCTTCGCAATGACGCCCGGCGCAGGCCCCACTCCTGGAGTCCTGCGGGCCCCAAGGATGTGGAGACGCGATCACCGTGACGACAGCAACGACTGCAACCAGTGAGACGACCGGGGCGGCTGTGCCCGAGACGCGGTCCGAGGACCAGAAGCCGCTTGACGTCCTGACCATTGGACGTTGCGGCATCGACATCTACCCGCTTCAGGTCGGCGTCGGCCTGGAGGACGTGGAAGCTTCGGCAAGTTCCTCGGGAGGCAGTCCCACCAACGTGGCTGTGGCCGCTGCCCGCTACGGGCACAGATCCGCCGTCGTCACCGGCGTGGGCAACGATCCCTTCGGGCGCTTCGTGCACACAGAGATGCGCCGTCTGGGAGTCGATGATCGCCATGTCGTCACCAAGGCCGCCTACAACACCCCGGTCACCTTCTGCGAGATCTTCCCGCCGGACAACTTTCCCCTCTACTTCTACCGCGAGCCCTCGGCCCCCGACCTGGAGCTGAGCTGGGAGGACCTGCCGCTCGATGCCATTCGTGACGCCTTCATCTTCTGGATCTCGGTGACCGGACTGAGCAAGGAGCCCTCGCGCTCGTCCCACCACGCAGCCCTGGGAGCCCGTGACCGGAGGCGTTTCACGATCGCCGACCTCGACTACCGCCCCATGTTCTGGAAGGGACAAGGAGACGGCCCACCGGGAGGTCTCCAAGATCCTGCCCAAGGTCACCGTCGCCATCGGTAACCGTGAGGAGTGCGAGGTCGCCGTCGGCGAGAGCGAGCCCCGAGCGCGCAGCCGACGCCCTCCTGGAGGCCGGTGTCGAGCTGGCCATCGTCAAGCAGGGGCTGGAGGGGACGCTGGCCAAGACCCGCGACGAGCGGGTGGAGATGCCCGTGACCTCGGTGACTACGAAGAACGGCCTGGGTGCCGGAGACGCCTTCGGCGGGGCCATCTGTCACGGCCTGCTGTCGGGCTGGTCGCTGGAGAAGACCATCTTCGCGGCCTCCACCGCCGGAGCCATCGTCTCCTCGCGCCTGGAGTGCTCCACTGCCATGCCCACCGAGCCCGAGCTGCTCGAGCTCATGCGCGCCCGCCGCGACGAGGTCGCCCCGGGTCTGACGGACCTGTGAGGAGACACTGATGAGCGACCCACCCACATCCACCCCTCCGTCTCCGGTACGACCTCCGGCGGTGGTCCCAGGCCACTGACGGATGCCGTCACCGAGATCCGGGCCACCGACCCCGGCCGTATCGGACGGGTGCTGGCCCAGCGCCCCCGCGCCGGCCTGGCCGGGGCCGGGCGCCTCATGGTCATCGCCTGTGACCACCCCGCCCGCGGGGCCCTGGGTGCCGGCGAGCGGCCCCTGGCGATGGCCGACCGTGAGGACCTCCTTCAGCGCTGCGTGGCGGCACTGTCCCGTCCCGGCGTCAACGGCTTCCTCGGAACCGCCGAGATCATCGAGGACCTGGCTCTCCTGGGAGCCCTGGACGGCAAGCTCGTCTGGGGCTCGATGAACCGGATCGGTCTCCAGGGCGCCTCCTTCGAGATGGACGACCGTTTCGGCGCCTACGACGTCGAGGGGATCGAGGCCCTCGCACCTTGACGGCGGCAAGATGCTCACCCGCATCAACTACGCCGACCCCGGCAGCGCCTCCACCCTGAAGTCCAGTGCTGAGGCCATCGACTCCCTGTCCGAGCGCGGGCTGAACGCCATGATCGAGCCCTTCATCTCCCGCTGGGAGGACGGCCGCATCGTCAACGACCCCAGCGAGGAGGCGGTCATCCGATCCATCTGCATCGCCCAGGCGCTGGGGCGCAGCTCGGCACACACCTGGCTCTAGCTGCCCTGCGTGAGTGAGCCCGCCTCGATGCGGCGGGTCATGGCCTCCACATCCCTGCCCAGCCTCATCCTGGGCGGCGAGGTCTCCGCCGACCCCGAGGCCACTCGGGCCTCCTGGGCCGCGGCCCTCGAGCTGCCGGGCGTCAGGGGCCTGGTCGTGGGCCGCTCCCTGCTCTACCCCCGCAACGACGACGTCGAGGCCGCCGTCGACGCCGCCGTCGCCCTGCTGTGAGCGCCTGACGCACGCGGGCCGCCGCCCCGGCCCGTAGTCGCCGCAGCCACCGCGACCACCGTCAATCGGCCCCGACCGGGCCGCAGATACGAGACAATCCGCACGAGTACCACCCAGGAGCTAAAGGAGCACTACCATGGGTCACACCCACCGCCCCGACCAGCCCGAGACGTCGGGCAACTCCCGCTACGTCATCCGCGCCGGCGACCTCGCCCACGACAGCTACGAGCTCGACCTCACCCCCGACAGGGCCGGCTGGGAGTGGTCCTCCCTGCGAGTGGTGGCGCTCGCCCCCGGCAGCAGCCCTGACCGTCCCCGCCGGCGAGCACGAGTACCTCGTCCTGCCCCTGTCGGGAGGCTGCGCCGTCCAGGCCGGTGGAGAGCGCTTCGAGGTGGCCGGACGCGAGTCGGTCTTCACCGACATCACCGACTACGTCTACGTCCCCCGCCGCACCGAGGTGACCCTCACCAGCGCCGGCGGCGCCCGCATCGCCCCTGCCCGGTTCCAAGGCCACCGCCGACAAGCCGCTGCGCTACTGCCCGCGCTCCGAGGTCGGCACCGGCCTGCGCGGCGCTGGACCCCTCCTCGCGCCAGGTCAACAACTACGCCCTGGGCAACGACGTCGAGACCTCCCACCTGCTGGCCTGCGAGGTCCTCACCCCCGGGGGCAACTGGTCCTCCCTACCCGCCCCACAAGCACGACGAGCACTCCGAGGTCGAGCGGGTCCCTGGAGGAGATCTACTACTACGAGGTCCGCTCCGGCGAGGGTGACGCCGAGGGCTTCGCGCTCCAGCGCATCTACCCCTCACCCGGGCACGACATCGACGTGTGCACCGAGGTCCGCGGCGGCGACGTCGTCGTCATGCCCTACGGGTACCACGGGCCCTCCGTGGCCGCCCCCGGCTACGACCTCTACTACCTCAACGTCAGCGGCCGGCCCCGCCGAGGACCTCGGTGTGGCTCATGACCGACGACCCCCACCACACCTGGGTGCGCCAGACCTGAGGGGCAGGAGGTCGACCCGCGCCTGCCCATGACCCCCATGAACGACTAGCCGACCCGTCTTTCGACCGCACCCACCACCTGAGAAGAGCAGAGAAGAACCACGATGAGCAACGAAGCCTACGCCGGCACGATCCGCCTGACGGTCGCTCAGGCCACCATCCGTTTCCTGTCCAACCAGTACTCCGAGCGCGACGGCGTCGAGCAGCGCCTCATCGCCGGTGCCTTCGGCATCTTCGGCCACGGCAACGTGGCCGGCATCGGCCAGGCCCTCCTGCAGAACGAGATCGCCCGCGCCGACGGCGAGCAGGGAGATGCCCACATCATGCCCCGCAACGAGCAGGGACAGGTGCACGCGGCAGCCGCCTTCGCCAAGACCACCAACCGTCTCCAGACCTACATGTGCACGGCCTCCATCGGCCCGGGCTCCCTCAACATGGTCACCGGCGCCGCCCTGGCCACCACCAACCGCCTGCCGGTGCTGCTGTTCCCCTCCGACCAGTTCGCCACCCGCGTCCCCGACCCCGTGCTTCAGCAGCTCGAGGACCCCACCAGCCTGGACGTCAGTGTCAACGACGCCTTCCGGCCCGTCTCGCGCTTCTTCGACCGCATCAACCGGCCCGAGCAGCTCATCCCCTCGCTGCTGAACGCCATGCGCGTGCTCACCGACCCCGCCGAGACCGGCGCGGTCACCATCGCCATGCCCCAGGACGTCCAGGCCGAGGTCTTCGACTGGCCCGTGGAGTTCTTCCGCAAGCGCGTGTGGCACGTGCGCCGCCCGGTGCCCGAACCCGCTGCCCTTCAGCGCGCCGTCGCCCTCATCAAGTCCGCCAAGCGGCCCCTCATCATCGCCGGCGGAGGCACCATCTACGCCGGCGCCAGCGAGGGCTGCGCGCCCTGGCCACCGCCACCGGCATCCCGGTGGGCGACACCCAGGCCGGCAAGGGCGCCATCAACTTCGACCACCCCAGCGCCGTGGGCGGCGTGGGCTCCACCGGCTGCGACTCCGGCAACCACATCGCCGACAAGGCCGACCTCATCATCGGCGTGGGCACCCGCTACTCCGACTTCACCACGGCCTCCAAGACCCAGTTCAAGAACCCCGACGTGAAGTTCGTGAACATCAACGTCACCCCTTCGACGCCGCCAAGGAGAGTGCGGAGATGGTGGTGGCCGACGCCCGTGAGGGCCCTGGCCGCCCTGACCGAGGCGCTCGCGGACTACCACGTCGACGCAGGCCTACTCCGATGAGATCACCGCCGAGAAGGAGGCCTGGCTCAAGGCCACTGAGCGCTGCTACCACCTGGATCACGGGCCCCTGCCCGCCCAGACCGAGGTCTTCGGCGCCCTCAACGAGCTCATGGGGGAGGAGGACGTGGTCATCAACGCCGCCGGCTCCATGCCCGGCGACCTCCAGGCCCTGTGGCAGGCCCGCAGCCCGCTGCAGTACCACGTGGAGTACGCCTTCTCCTGCATGGGCTATGAGGTTCCCGCCGCGATGGGTGTCAAGCTCGCCCGGCCCGAGGCCGAGGTGGTCTCCATCGTGGGTGACGGCACCTACCAGATGCTCCCCATGGAGCTGGCCACCGTGGTCCAGGAGAACATCAAGGTCATCTACGTCCTGCTGCAGAACTACGGCTTCTGCTCCATCGGTGCGCTCTCGGAGTCCCGCGGCTCCCAGCGCTTCGGCACCAAGTACCGCCAGCGCGGCGAGGGCAGCCACCTGGCCGATGAGCAGGTCATCGACGGTGTCGACATCGCCGTCAACGCCCGCTCCTGGGGGCTGGACGTCCTCGATGGTCCACACCATCGAGGAGTTCAAGGAGGCCTACCGCAAGGCCGAGGCCTCCGACCGTCCCACGATGATCCACATCGAGACCGACCTCTACGGCCCCAACCCGCCCGGGTCGAGCTGGTGGGACGTCCCGGTCTCGGGTGTCTCCGCCCTGGAGTCCACCCAGCGCGCCTACGAGGACTACCAGCGCGACCGCAAGCCCCAGCGTCACTACCTGTAAGGGCACTACCTGGAGGGATCGCAGGGTAGGGGCGCGGAACGGCGTGCAGCTCCTGCGCCAACCGCGACGGCGGGGTCCACGGCGGTCAAGGCCGTGGGCCCCGCCGTCCGCCTGCGCGCGTACGCGGGCTCTGGCTGGGGCCTCGGGGTGTCGTCGAGGAACGCAGGGGGTCTGGAAGGATCACGATGTGGTCAACGCCCCCATTTTGTTCTGACAAAACGACGTCATCTGCTGCTAGGGACGTTAGGCTGGGGGCACATGCAGGCGCTGGGCGCCCGACCGGCCCTCCACTGAGACCTTGGTCGAGGGTTGTGCCCGGTTAACCCCATAGGCGGGGACGGGCCCGCGAAACCGACAATCAGGAGTCGATAACGATGAGAACGATCGCGCACTGGATCGACGGAAAGCCCTATGAGGGCACTCCCATCGGCCGCTTCGCCGTCGAGAACCCGGGAACCGGTGAGGTTGAGGCGGAGCTGCTTCAGGCCTCCGACGCCGACCTCGACCACGCCGTCGAGGTCGCTCGCCGCGCCCAGAAGGAGTGGGCCAAGGTCTCGCTGGCCAAGCGCACGGAGATCATGTTCCGCATGCGCCAGCTGGTCCTGGACCACCAGGACGAGATGGCCAAGATGATCGTGGCCGAGCACGGCAAGAACTACTCCGACGCCGTCGGCGAGATCCAACGCGGCCGCGAGACCCTCGACTTCGCCACCGCCATCAACGTGGCCCTCAAGGGCGAGTTCTCCTCCGGCATCTCCACCGGCGTGGACATCCACACCCCTGCGCCAGCCGGTCGGCGTCGTCGCCGGCATCTGCCCCTTCAACTTCCCGGCCATGGTGCCCATGTGGATGCACCCCATCGCCATTGCCACCGGTAACGCTTTCATCCTCAAGCCGGCCTCGGCCACGCCCTCGGCGGCGCTGCTGACGGCCGAGCTCTACAAGGAGGCCGGCCTGCCCGACGGCGTCTTCAACGTCGTCTCCGGCAACCGCACCATGGTCTCCAAGGTCCTCGAGCACCCCGGCATCGACGCGATCTCCTTCGTGGGCTCCACCCCGGTGGCCCACATCGTCCAGAACACCGGTGTCACCCACGGCAAGCGCGTCCAGGCCCTGGGCGGGGCGAACAACCACGCCATCGTCATGCCCGACTCCGACCTGGACTTCGCCGCCCAGCACATCTCCGCCGCCGCCTTCGGGGCCGCCGGTGAGCGCTGCATGGCCCTGCCCGTCGTCGTGGCCGTGGGCGGCTGCGGACCGGACCTGGCCCGCCGCGTCAAGGCCCACGCCGAGAAGATCAAGGTCGGCTACGGCATGGACGAGGGCGTCGAGATGGGTCCGGTCATCGACGCCAAGTCCAAGGAGTTCATTACCGGCCTCATCGACGACGCCGAGTCCCGCGGCGCCGAGATCGTCCTCGATGGACGCCCGCTGGTCATCCCCGGTCACGAGAAGGGCCACTTCCTCGGCCCGACCATCGTGGACAACGTCCCCTGAGTCCCTCGCTCTACACCGAGGAGGTCTTCGGGCCGGTGCTCGCGATCGTCCACGCCGACACCTACGAGGAGGCCATCAAGCAGGTCAACTCCTCGCCCTTCGGCAACGGTGCGGCCATCTTCACCAACGACGGCGGCGTGGCCCGCCGCTTCGAGCTCGACGTCGAGGCCGGCATGGTCGGGCATCAACGTACCGATCCCGACGCCGGTGGCCTACTACTCCTTCGGTGGCTGGAAGGAGTCGCTCCTGGGCGACACCCACATCCACGGCCCCGAGGGCGTGCGGTTCTACACCCGTGCCAAGGCGGTCACCAGTCGCTGGCCCTCGGAGAAGACCTACGCCGCGACCATGTCCTTCCAGCGCGAGGAGTGAGCGCGGCCGCTCCGCCATCCATCGCCGCGGACGCACCGTAAGCCCTCAAAGGACTGATCGCAGGATCAGTCCGCGAGCCCTACGGTGCGTCCGCGCCTGTGATGGTAGGAGGCGCCCCCTACTTCCAGAGGTCCGCCACGGGACGCCAGAGGCGCGCGGCCGCGGAGGGAAGAGCGTGAGGACCCGATGACGCAGCGCGTCCAGGTCGCCGAAATCGCTCCAGATGAAGCGCTCGGTGCGCCATCCCATCCTGACCAGCGCGTCATGGCGCCGCTTCTCCTTCCAGAGATACTCAGGCGACGTGTACTTCAGCCGCCCGTCGAACTCCGCCAGCACCTTGAACTCCGGCCAGGCCTCGTCGGGGAAGTAGAACTGAGAGTGCTCCGGGTCCGCGATGCGCGCTTGGAGGCGCGGGGCGGGAAGGCCGAGAGCGCGCACGAACCAGTGCAGAACCGACTCTCCCTGGTGACTCCGCGAGTCCCGAGGTGATCCTCAGGACCGCTCCGGGCCCGTCGTGCTCCCCGTCGTGGGCCCTGCGCGACCACTATCTGTTCAAGGCGACGTCGAACCTCGTCCATACGCTGCTCGGAGTCCTCGTGGTGGTAACGCGATGGACGGGCGAGACTGCGCACAGCCGAGTCGACGACGCAGATCGCCTCTCGTGCCGGCAGGGTCGAAGGCGCAATCCATAGCCGTGCGCAGCACAGTCGTCACTGGCAGGCCCGAGACTGCTGTGATGTTCTTCCGCTCCAGACAGAAGCCTGCGACGTCGCAGAAAGACCCGACCTCGCCCTCCAGGAACGGGAGGAAGTGGCATTCGACTTCGGCGGGGTGAAAGGGCATGACAAGACTGATGTCGGGCTCGTGGCGGTAAACCCACAGGCCATGGACAAGTGCTGCCGACTCGTGGCTCAGAGCAAGGGCTGAGGGGTCTGCATACAGGCGGCGGCGCAGCGGGCCAGGCTGAGCTGTTGAGCCGCCTTCCACGGCTCCGCTCCCCGCGTGCTGAGATCTGTGTAGAGGCCGTGCGCGACTCTCACCGGATTGCGCATCAGGGGCGGGGGACCGTTGCAGGCCAGGACGAGTGGAAGCTGGGGAGGCTCGGGGTAGGTCTCCATATCGCCAGGTTGACGTCCGGACGCGTGAGTGACCAGGGAGCTTCCTGCTCTGTGGGTAACTCAGGGCCGACAGTGCCCCTGTGGCCACCGGTATCGACCTAGCCGAGGACGCACGGTAGGGATCGCGGACTGCAGGGCTGGGAGTCAGGTCTCGGGGATTAGGGTGCGTCCTCGCGGAGTAGGGGAGGAGCTCGTGGCTTCGGCAAGTGGGAGGAATACGAGAGATCAGACATCTTTGTTAGTACAAAGACCTAGACTCTTGATTGGCGGAAGCGTACAGTGGGTGTCACGTCCGAAACGATTCGGAGACCGCCTCGCGAAGGAGACAACGATGTCCAAAGCCGTCAACACCAACGATCCCAGGTACTCCAAGCTCACCATCGGCGTCTGCCCTGACCAGTGGGGTGTCTGGTTCCCCGAGGACCCCAAGCAGATGGACCCCCGTCAGGCATGGGAGGAGATGGCCGAGGCCGGCTTCGAAGTCATTGAGACCGGCCCCTTCGGCTACTTCCCGACCGACCCCAAGGAGCTCCAGAAGTGGTGCGACGAGTTCGGCATGAGAGTGGTGGCCGGTACCGGCTGGGGCATCCTGCACAAGCAGGAGGCCTGGGAGACCACGCTCAAGACCTTCCGAGCCATCGCTGAGACCCACGCCGCCGTTGGCGCCGAGTACATCGTCCACCTGCCTCCGCTCTACCGCGACGACAAGACCTGGGAGTGGACCGACGACCGCGTCCTGTCCGACGACGCCTGGAAGCTCTACGTCGAGCACGCCAACGCCTTGGGCCAGATGCTCCTGGACGAGTACAGCCTCAAGATGGTGCTCCACCCCCACGGCGACTCCCACATCGAGACGCCCGAGGAGATCGCGCGCATCTTCGACGCCACGGACCCGACCTACGTCAACCTCTGCCTCGACTCCGGACACGTCGTCTACGGCGGCGGCGACCCCGTCGAGCTGTGCCGGAAGTACCCCGAGCGCATCACCTACGTCCACATCAAGGCCTTCGACGAGGACATCACCCGCGAGGCCCACGAGAAGGACTGGCCCTTCGGTGAGGCCGTCACCAAGGGCGCCTCGGTCTGCCCACCCGCCGGACTGCCCGAGATGCACGAGTTCGTCGACGCCCTTGCAGCCCTGGACAAGCCGATCTACGCGATCTGCGAGCAGGACTGCTACCCCTGCGACCCCTCCTTCCCCAAGCAGAACGCCATCAACATGCGCACCTACCTGGCCGAGTGCGGTCTGGGACTGGCCCTGAGGCCTCCCTGCCACTCGATTCGGCCGACCCTACCGCTGACACCACCTCAACGAGGAGACACACATGACTGTACGCATCGGACTCATCGGCGCCGGCGGCATGGGCCGCGCCCACCTGGCCCGCATCGCGGGTGTCCTGTCCGGCGGCGAGATCGTCGCCGTTGCCGACATCAACCACGAGGCCGCGGTCTCGGCCGCGGAGCCCTACGGCGCCAAGGCCTACGACAGCGCCGATGAGCTCATCGACGACCCGAACGTCGACGCCGTCCTCATCGCGACCTTCGGCAGGTCCACGCCCCCGACGTCATCAAGGCCATCGAGGCCGGCAAGTACGTCCTGTGCGAGAAGCCCCTGGCCACCACCGCCGAGGACTGCATCGCCATCATGGAGGCCGAGCAGAAGGCCGGCAAGAAGCTCGTCACCGTGGGCTTCATGCGCCGCTTCGACGCCGCCTACAACGAGATGAAGAAGGTTCTCGACGACGGCGACAACGGCCCAGGCTCTCCTGGTCCACAACCGTCACCGTAACCCCACCGTGCCGGAGTCCTACACCTCGCGTATGGCCATCGACGACACGGCGATCCACGAGATCGACACGATGCGCTGGCTCCTGGGTGAGGAGATCGTCAGGTGCGTGTGGAGCGCCCCAAGTCGACCACTCACCGCTTCGACCACCTCATCGACCCGGTCGTCGTCGTCATGTACACCGAGTCCGGCGTGCGTATCGACGACGAGGTCAACGTCAACCTGCAGTACGCCTACTCCATCGAGTGCGAGCTCGTGCTGGAGACCGCCGCGGTGAGGCTGGGTGACCAGGGAGGATCCACATCCGCGACATCCACGGCGACCGCAACGCCATGTGCCAGTCGCACATCGACCGCTTCGAGGCCGCCTTCAACCGTGAGTGCAGGGGTGGATCAACGCCGTGGCCCGCGACGAGCACACCGGCTCGACCTCCTGGGACGGCTATGCGGCCACCTCCGTGGTCGACGCGGCGGTCGCCTCGCTGGAGGACGAGTCCTCCCCGATGGTCGATGTCGAGGCTCATCGCCAAGCCCGCCTTCTACGCCTGACAAGCCTCCCCGTCGTCGTCCCTCCCGGCGCACTGCTACTGCCGAGGTGCTTGCGATTGCTGCGTGTTCGCCGGCGCTCCGGCACGCGCGCCGGGCAGACGGCGACGGGGTCCGTCCACCTCGCTCGTCCTGGGAGGCACTCGGCCCCGCCTCCCGGGACGACGACTATTCGGCGGCAGGAAGGGGAGCTCCCGGACGTCGTCGAAAAGATTGAAAACTGCCACCCTCAACTACTTCCCCCGACGGGTTTGTCATGACATTATGGGTGTTGTCGACACGGCCGTCGGCCCCTGAAGGAGACCTTCTTGGTAGACATCGCCCTTGACCCGAACATGTACTACCGCACTCATGTCCACGGTGCGCACGCTCTACAAGGCCGCCGAGCTGGGCTTCGAGTACGTCGAGCTCTCGCCCAACGCGGACTTCCACTTCTGGCACCACCGCCCCGCTGCTGACGACGCCTTCGTCGCCGATCTCAACAAGGCGCAGAAGGAGACGGGTGTCAGAGTGCGCACCCTCAACCCCGTCTTCAACTGGTCCTCGCCCGACGAGGAGGGCGGCGCGCCCAGGTGTCCAACTGGCGGCGCCTGCTCGAGCTGGCCGACCAGATCGACGTCCGGGAGATCACCTCGGAGTTCTCCGGAGACCGCAACCAGGCCCGTCGCAGCGAGGAGCAGTGGTTCCGTTCGATCGAGGAGCTCATCCCCGACTTCGAGCGCTACGGCATCCGCCTCAACATGAGGCCCACCCTACGACTTCGTTGAGCTGCACGACCCGCCCTGAACCTCGTGCGCGCGGTCAGCAGGACTGGATCGGCTACGAGTTCTGCTGCCCCACGCCTTCCACCTCTCCGACGGTGCCGGCGACGTCGAGCGCATGATCCGCACCGCCCACGAGGCCGGCAAGCTGCGCGAGGTCCACATCGCCGACGGCTTCAACCACCGTGCCAATGACGGCAACCGTTACATCGTCAACCCACCCGGCGCTGACGTCACCGTCCATCAGCACAACGAGATCGGCAACGGCGAGGGTCGACTGGGACGCCGTCTTCTCACGCTGCGCGACATCGGCTTCGACGGCGTGCTCTCCGTGTGCGTCTTCGGCTGGCACGAGCACGCCGATGACATCAACCGCCGAGTGCTGGCCCGGCTGACCGAGGGCTGGGCGCCTGAGCCCTGGTGGGGTCGGTCGCCCTGTGAGCTGCGAGGCGACCGACTCGTGTCCCGTCCTCTGAGGTCCTGAATCCGACACTTCTATTTATTAATAGCGAAAAGTGGGACGAATCGTCCAGCATAATTTGTCCTGTCATTTGCTCGCTGAACGCGTTAGCGTTGGCGCCATCTCTTGAACCGACAAAGGAGTCACTGTGTCACACAGCCCAACTGCCGCTGAACAAGGCGGTGCTGTCAGCTGCCCCCACTTACGCCGGGCCCTATCGCGCCCGTCTGACCGTCGTTGCCCTGAGTCGCTACGTTGGGCGGTTTGCTCTTCGGCTACGACACCAGCGTTATTAATGGTGCCCAGAGTTTTATGGTCCGGCCCGATCAGCTGGATCTCACTGATTTCGGCCTCGGCATCGCGGTCAGCTCACTGTTGTTCGCCAGCGCAGTCGGCGCCCTGACCGGTGGCCGGTTTCCGACAGGATCGGACGTAAAGGCCACGATTACCGTTATGGCCTCCCTGTTCATCGTGGGTGTGTTCATCGTCGTCATCGCCACCAACCTGCTCATGCTGGCGGTCGGTCGTGTCATCCTGGGGCTTGCTGTCGGTGCGGCCTCCGTCGTCGTGCCGGTCTTCCTGGCCGAGCTCGCACCCTACGAGATTCGCGGCTCGCTGGCTGGCCGCAATGAGATGATGATCGTGACAGGTCAGCTCCTGGCCATCATCATGAACGCCATCATCGGCAATGTCTGGGGCCAGCAGTACCCCTGGGTGTGGCGTGTCATGTTCGCGTTGGCGGCTGTCCCTGCGCTCCTCCTGCTGCTGGGGGTCACCCGACTGCCCGGAGTCGCCGCGCTGGCTGGCCGACAAGGGACGCGAGGAGGAGGCCCTCAAGATCCTCGACAGCCTCAGGCCTGAGGGGCGGGCCAAGCCCGAGCTGGCGGAGATCGAGGCTGCCAGCAAAGAGGAGGCAGGCCGGGTCAACATGACGATCTCGGAGATCTTCTCCAACAAGAACCTGGTGCGCATCCTCCTCATCGGTTGCGGTATCGGCTTTTTCCAGCAGACCACGGGCATCAACTCCATCCTCTACTACGGTGAGAAGGTGCTGGAGGAGTCGGGTTCAGCACAGGTGCGGCCCTGATTGCCAACATCGCTCCCGCCACTATCTCGGTGATCGCCGCGATCGTCGCCCCTGCAGATGATGGACCGGTTCTCCCGCCGCTAAGACCTTCATGTGGGGCTACGGCCTGGTCGCGATCACGCACGTGCTCATCGCCACCGCAGCCGGCCTGCTGCCGGAGGTGATGCGAAGCCCTTCGTGCTGCTCGCACTTATCGTGTTCTTCGTCGGGTCGATGCAGCTGTGCCTCAATGTGGCCACCTGGGTGACGCTCTCGGAGATCTTCCCACTGAAGATGCGTGCCTTTGGCATGGGGCTGTCGGTCTTCGTGCTGTGGATGACCAACTCCTTCCTGGGCCTGTTCTTCGCCAGCGTCATTGCGAGCATCGGGCTGTCCATGTCCTTCGTCGTCTTCGCTGTTCTCAACGCAATCGCCTTCGTCTTCGTCCTCGCATTCGTGCCTGAGACCAGGGCCGTACTCTGGAGCAGTTGGAGACTGACGTCATGAGTGGCGAGATCTTCAAGCACGGCAAGTAGATCGGAGCCGGCGTATCGAGCAGGCACGAGCAGCGTCCCAGCGGTCCCTGGGATTCCTGGAGGCGGCTGGGACGTGGACGTTCTGCAGATCGAGGGGATCGGATTGAAAGCCGATCGTCCGGTTCTGACACACTGTCTCAGTTCCCGTTCTCTGCATCAGTCCCGGTTGATGCCTGCACTGAATAGATCTCTACACATATCTGCCGCCCGCGGCGTACACGGTGACTGGTCCATGAACCCGCATCCGCCGCGCAGCCTGCCCACCCACCGGCTCGCCTCCGCGCTGTACGCATGGGCGGCGGGTCTGTTCCTCGGGGCCCTCGAGGGGCACTCGCTCTCTCGCCGTCGCGGAGGCCCGCGGCGGCGACTGGCCCTGGTGTGCGTCGTCGGCGTCTCCATGGTCCTGGGGACCCTCGGGGCCCGGCCGCTCACCCGGCGCCTGGGTCGTGGGCGAACCGTGATGATTGTGGCTCTCGTGGCCGCTGTTGGCGCGGGGCTCCTGGCAGGGCTCGACGGCGTACTCGCCCTCATTGGAGCTGGGCTCGTGGGCCTGGCTGCAGGTGGGGTACTCGTCGTGGCGCCCATAGTCTGTCATGAGCTGTCCTTGCGCGGGCACAAGCGCCTCATGCCGCAGGCCATGGCACTCGGTCCGGCCGGCGCTGCCTTGTGGTCCTGGCGGCCTGGTGGAGCCCGGCTCGGATCCCCTCGGCCTGGGCAGTCCTTGCCGGTGTCGCGCTCATCCACCTTGTCTGTGTCCTGTGCCTGCCAGAGAGCCCGGTCTGGCTCGTTCGCCAGCATCGCGACGTCGAGACCTTCGAGGCGCTGCGTCGCCTGCACCGGGACCTGGAGGCCTCCGTGGCCATCGACTGGACCCGCCTGGACGCCGAGATGCTGGCCGAGCAGCAGGCCCTGACTCCTGCTGACCTGCGGGTGCCCCAGGTGCGCGCCGCCGTCCTGACCGGTGCCGTCCTCATCCTGGCTCAGGAGGCGCCGCTGGGAGCAGCGGCGCTGGTTCTCGCCCGCTGATCGTCACCGATCTGGGTCTGGGCTCCGGTGCGATCGCTGTCGGTGCTGTGGCGTGGCTGGCTCTGGCTCTCCTCGCTCTGGCACTGGTGACCCGGGGTGAGCAGCTGCGCTTCCCTGCGCGTGGTGCTGGGCGCCGTCAGTGGCTGTCCTGGGGGCGACCTTCCTCGTCGCCGGCGTGACCCTGGGGGAGGTGCGGGTGCCTGGACGATCACCATCTCACTGACGTTTCTCGTGGCCAGCCAGTCGGTACTGGTCCTGCCCGCCTGCCAGGGGCGATCGACCCGCGGATCCCGCCGTGGCTGGTCGAGGGCTCAGCGGCGAGGCCTCGGCGACAGGATGGGCGCTGGCGCGTGCCGGTGTCCTCATCGCGGCACTGCTCGTCGTGATCCATCTCGGGACGTCCGTCCTGTACTGGGGAGCCTTTGTGCTGTCATTCGCCAGCGCCGTCGTCGTGCTCCTGCGCCTGCCACGGGAGCTCAAGGTCTGAGGGCGGGACGGGTCCGAAGGTGGCTTGCGACCGGATTTCGCGAATCCGACTTCAGACCTATGATTTGTCAGGACAAATGTCGTAGGGTGGGGGAGTGGCCGGAGGAGGCCGCCCGACGGCCCGACGTCGTCGACATCCGACAGAGAGGCAACTGAGCATGACGAGCAACGAGGCGGTCAGACCTCAGAGACAACCGAGTCCATCCCCGAGACCATTCCTGAAACCATGAAGGCCGCGGTCCTGCGGGACCACGAGGTCGGACTGGAGATCGAGACCCTGCGCACCCCCCGGCCCAAGAGCGGTGAGGTTCTCATCAAGGTGGCTGCCTGCGGGCTGTGTCACTCCGACCTCCACGTCATCGGTGGCGCCATCGCCTTCCCGCTGCCGGCGGTGCTCGGTCACGAGGTCTCCGGCACCATTGTGGAGCTCGGCCCCGGCAACGAGCACACCGGCCTGGAGATCGGGCAGAAGGTGGCCGGGGGCTTCCTCATGCCCTGCGGTCAGTGCGACGCCTGCGCCTCAGGGCGCGACGAGCTGTGCGGCCCCTTCTTCGACCTCAACCGCCTCAAGGGCGTCCTCTACGACGGCACCACCCGCCTGGCCACCCCCGACGGTGAGCCGGTGGCCATGTACTCCATGGGCGGCCTGGCCGAGTACGCCGTCGTCCCTCCACCGCCGTGGCCCCGTGCCCGAGACCATCGACATGGTGCCGGCAGCCATCCTGGGCTGCGCCGCCGCGACCGGCTACGGGGCCGTGCGTCGTGGCGCCGACCTGCGCTACGGGGAGACCGTCGCCGTGGTCGCCACCGGCGGTGTGGGTACCAACATCGTCCAGATCGCCCGGGCCTTCGGCGCCAGCCAGGTCATCGCCATCGACGTCGACGATGACAAGCTCGCCCCCATGTTCGACTACGGGGCGACCGCCGTGGTCAACTCCGTCACCCAGAACGCCCGCGAGGAGGTCTTCCGACTCACCGGCGGCAAGGGCGTGGACGTCTCCTTCGAGGCGCTGGGCATCCCCGCCACCTGGACCACCGCCCTGGACGTCCTGGCCGATGGCGGCCGCATGGTTCCGATCGGTCTGGGGGCGGTGTGCAGACCGCTGGAGTGGAGATCAACCGTACCGTGCGCCGCTCGCAGTCGATCCTCGGCTCCTATGGGGCGCGTACCCGCCAGGACCTGCCGGCCGTCGTCGACCTGGCCGACAAGGGCGTCATCAACTACCGGGATGTCGTCTCGCGCCGCCTGCCGCTGGAGGGAGGCCGGTGCCGGCTACACCGCGCTGCGCAACCGCGAGATCCAGGGGCGCGCCGTCGTCGACATGGCGCTGTGAGCCCAGGCGGTGAAGTCCCGGTCGCCGGGGCTTCACCGTGCCTTTCCCGTCCTCGCGTCTCCTGCTCCGGGCCCTGCTGGTCTGGGTGGGAGGCGCGATGCGTGATCCGAAATCGGGGCGGAGGACGCGTCGTGTCCAAATCGGTGACAAAGGAACCTGTGGCTTGATCAGGCCGCTGACGGAACCGCGGAATCATGCGGTTTCTTATCGATGGTATGAGCCTGGGGGTCCGCCTTTGTATCCGATTTGGACATCTCGAGCGTTCTCGCCTTGTTCGGATAGGGGCGATTTCCGTTTCGCGAAGAAGGACCTGAAGTCAGAGGAAGAGGGGCGCCGCATGTGCGGTGCCCTCAGGGTACCATGGCTGCGCGGGCTTCCTTGGCCGCGCAGCCTCGTTGTTCTGTGCCCTGCCGGGCTGGATCCTGGGCCTGTGTTGCTCGTGATGCGTGGTCCGGACCGGTGGTGAGCTCAGACGAGCTCGTTGGAACTTCTACACTCAGCGGGACTCGAGGAGGTTGATGCCGGTGTAGATGCCCACGCCCAAGGCGATCGCGGCCAGGATGGCGGCAGCGAACAGAAGGTCGGGATGCCGGTGACGGCGCCGACGACGGCCATGACAACAACTGCGATTGTGACGGCGATCATCGCGATGGCGAAGGTGAGGCGGTCGGTCTCGGCCTGGATGTTGGTGGTGGTCGCCTGGGCGGTGGTGGCCGTGGCGGTGGTCTCGGCGGTCTGGGTGGGGCGCTCGGTGGTGGTGGCGGTCATGTGGTGTTCCTCTCGATGTGTCGAGCAGGTTCGCCTGACCAGCAGTCGTGCGTCCCTGCACGACGGTGTGCAGCCGTGGGCTGGACGGAGGTTTCTCCGTCGAGTAGAACTCTGGGAAGGCTCCACCTAATTGTCTAGACAAAGGATCGTGACCTGTGTTGCGTCGGCGCCTTGTGGATCACAGGGGATCACTGGGAAGGCTGCGGGTGGGGCGTCGGGTGCATGGGTGGATATGGCGTCATGGAGGGCATTGCTGGCCCCGGTGAGGGGCTCAGAGATGCCGTGTGTCATGGTGGTTTTGATCTGGGAACGTGACCTGTGATGCAGAAGTGCGACGTGCCCCACTGGTCTAGATCCTGTTGTGAGTTGCGTCGACTACATGACATTGCCGGGCGTGGTCGCATGACTGTCCGGTCGTCTTCGTGGACAGCCTCAGTTGGGTGCAACGGCAGGGCAGAGGGGCGACTCGCTGCCGCCCCGGCTATCCTGTTCGGGTGACGACCAGCCAGACCTCTCCCAGCGCCGTCGGCCCTGTCCTCGTGGTGGACTTCGGTGCCCAGTACGCCCAGCTCATCGCCCGCCGCGTGCGCGAGGCCGGTGTCTACTCCGAGATCGTGCCGCACTCCATGAATGCCTCGGCCATGCTGGACAAGCAGCCTGCGGCCATCATCCTCTCCGGCGGTCCCTCGTCGGTCTATGCCGACGGTGCCCCGTCCATCGATCCGGCTCTTTTCGATGCCGGAGTGCCGGTCCTGGGTATCTGCTATGGCTTCCAGGCCATGGCGGCCCAGGCTCTCGGTGGAACGGTCGGACGCACCGGCACCCGTGAGTACGGCCATACCCCGCCCGCGTGGAGGAGGGCTCCCTGCCTGTTCGACGGAACCCCGGACGACCAGGTGGTGTGGATGAGCCACGGCGATGCGGTCCAGGCCGCGCCCGAAGGCTTCACCGTCACTGCCTCCACCTCTCAGACGCCGGTGGCCGCCTTCGAGAACCCGAAGCAGCGCCTCTCACGGGCTGCGGTGGCACCCGAGGTGCTCCACTCCGAGCACGGGCAGGCCGCCCTGGTCAGCTTCCTGCACAAGGAGGCGGGGCTGCCGGCCACCTGGACGCCGGACAACATCATCGACGAGCAGGTCGCCCGCATCCCGCGAGCAGGTGGGCGACGCCCACGTCATCTGCGGCCTGAGCGGGGGAGTGGACTCATCCGTGGCCGCCGCCCTCGTCCACCGTGCCATCGGCGACCAGCTCACCTGCATCTTCGTCGACCACGGCCTGCTGCGCGCGGGCGAGCGCGAGCAGGTGGAGCACGACTACGCCGGTATGGGCATCCGCGTCATCACGGTCGATGAGACCGAGCGCTTCCTGAGCGCCCTGGCCCGGCGTCACCGAGCCGGAGGCCAGCGCAAGATCATCGGACGGGAGTTCATCCGCTCCTTCGAGGGCCGCTCAGCGGCGCGTCGTCAGAGCCGTCGGTGCCGAGGGCGGCGAGATCCGCTTCCTGGTCAGGGGACCCTGTGTCCGACGTCGTCAGGTCCGGTGGGGAGAGGGGCCGCCAGCATCAAGAGCCACCACAACGTGGGCGGCCTGCCCGAGGACCTCGACTTCGATCTCATCGAGCCGCTGCGCGACTGTTCAAGGACGAGTGCGCGCCATCGGCCGCGAGCTGGGAGTGCCGGAGAAGATCGTCGCCCGCCAGCCCTTCCCGGGCGGGGCTGGGCATCCGCGTTATCGGTGGTGACGGCCGAGAACCTGCGCGTGTTGCGGGCCGCTGACGCCATCGCCCGCGAGGAGCTCACGGCCGCCGGGCTCGATGGTGAGATCTGGCAGTGCCCGGTGGTGCTGCTGGCGACGTGCGTTCCGTGGGTGTTCAGGGGTGACGGGCGTACCTATGGTCACCCCATTGTTCTGCGGCCGGTCAGCAGTGAGGACGCCATGACGGCCGACTGGACCCGCTTGCCCTATGACGTCCTGGCGCGCATCTCCAACCGGATCACCAACTCCGTGCCGGAGGTCAACCGAGTGGTGCTCGACTGCACGAGCAAGCCCCGGGCACCATCGAGTGGGAGTGACGGGCAAGTCAGAGCAACTGCCTGCCGTTGCGAGGCCCTACCGGCGCTGAAGCGCTGGTGAGGGCCTCGCTTTGTCCACCGCTGAGCGGTCTGGGGTGTTTATCGGTCCTGGCCGGGGGTGACTGACGGTTCGGCAGGGCGACTCAGTGGATCTGCACATCGAGGACTGCGATTCTCGCCGGGAACGTACTTTTCCCGCAGATGACTGAGACCCCCCTCAGTGGTCTGCGGGAGAGCTCAGTCCTCGTCGAGAAAGTACGTTCCCGATCGGACAAGACCTGGGTTTGGACGGGTAACTGCGTGAACTGCAGGATAATAGGGCGCTCGTATCCGAACTCAGCGGAGACGTAGAGAGCGTGAAGAGCGCGAGCAGGAGGTGTGCCGTAGCAGGGAGGAGGTTGATCATCAGGCTGGAGCTCTGGTGACTGAGTGGTGTGTTCAGGGGACGCGTATATTGAGATTTTTGAGAATGGAAACGTCCGTATTGGTGAGGTGTTGATTGTGAAAGTCACGAGACGCCAGGAAAGGCTAATGTCGATATCGGGTTCGCGTGCTCCGGTAAAGTATTCTCAGAGCCTGGATTCGCGAATTTCGCCGTAATCGCACGAAAAACTGCTGTCGATCAGTTTTTCGCGCGGCTGTGGTTCTGTGTCACCGAGTGTTCCCGCTCTGCCGTCGGTCAGGCCGAGGTGTCTAAAGAGCTGAGTTCTCCTGGCGTATCTTCTGAAGACGTTGCGAAACGTCTACGTGATCTGAATGAACTGCGCAAGGAAGGCATCCTGGATGACGAAGAGTTTCTTGTCATGAAGCTGCCAGTTGCTGGGGGCTGTAGATTCGTCTCCATGTCGTGTTCTCGGCAATCACGGAAAAGATTGAGATTTGTGCGGTAAGTATGTGTCCGTATTGAAACGCTAGATTCTTGACGTTTCGTACTTCTGGGCATTCAATGTTGGTGTGGTTCTGACTACGATGGGTTGAAGCAGTGGATGTCACTGCAATCGTTTGTCTCGTTTCGGCATACTGTCGAATATCCAGGAGCCACAATGTCGTACCCTCCTCAGTCCAACCCGCCTCAGCAGTACTCGCCCCAAGAGCAGGTTCCTACGCCGATGCAGCAAGCACCGGCACCGTTGAAGAAGGGCGCAACACCGTGGGCATCGTCGCCCTGGCGATGGCGGTCATCGGGTTCATTTTCGCCTGTGTTCCCGGTGCGCTCATCGTCGGTTGGATCCTGCTTCCGATCTCCTTCATTATTGGCTTGGTCGGCCTCTTCCGGAAGGGGGAAGCGCTGTGGCCGGCAGTCACCGCAGTGATCGTCTCGGTGGTCGGAACCATCGTTGGTGTCATGGTGTTCCTGACGGTCCTGTCGAATGTCGTCGATGATGCTGTCAACTCCGCCAGTGCGGTCACTGCGTCAGTGGCCCTGGCGGAAAGTCATCGGATGCAGGTGGCTCGGGATCCGCTGATTCCTCGCAGGGAAGACTCGCGAGAACCCTATCCGCTCGGCACCGAGATCTCCAGCAAGGACTGGAAGGTGGTGATCCAATTCAGTCACCTTCGACGCCAATGCCGCGGTGGCTGCGGCCAACCAGCTCAACGATCCTCCTGCTGACGGGAAGGAGTACGTTCTCATCAACTACACGGCCACCTACATCGGCAACGACCCGGCTGGGGACACCCTGCGTTGTGACGGTCGACTTCGTGACGGCGGATGGTGTCACCATTGATGGAGCCGACTCCATCGCCGTCGCCCGGACGCCATCGATACTCTGACGACGCTGTACAACGGGGCCAACGTCTCAGGCAACGTTGTGCGAGCGGTGCCGTCAGCCAATGCCCAGAACGGGGTTCTTGCGGTGAGCCCCGGCCTTGTTGCCGACAAGGTCTTCGTCGCCGTGAGTAGCGTTTGCGCCTCAGCACTCGATACCGGGGTCGGTCGCCGGGGTGGCGGCGACCCCGTCCTCATGGCGACGGGTCTTGTCCCTGTCAAAGAAATGGACTGTGACGGCGCCGACATTGACAGGGCTCCAGTGATGGTCCACATATGATTTGCGTCGAAGCGCGCCGCTGGCGCTGGGCCTCGGCTGCATCCCGAAGGACGTCCCGACTGACGAGTACCGGTCGAAGCGCCACTGCGCTGCCGCTCGTCGTCCGCACCGCGCGAAGCGAGCGCCGCTGCGCCCTCCCTCCTTCCTCCCTCACGCCATGAACCGGCGGGTCGTGGCGTGTTGTCGCTGTGATGCCGTGGGGCGTTTCGTACTCCTGGCAGCCCCCGCAATGAACGCGGCCCGACGCTTGCGTCGGACGCGCTCCGGGCTGGGCTAGCAGTCCACCCATGTGCGGACGTCCTCACTCCTTCCCAGGGCCGTGAGCGCAGCGACGTCGTAGCACGTGGCCGCCGAACCGGGACTGAAGGAACCCCTGTGTCTGCCTCCTCCACTGTCTCCACCAGCGCGCCCACCACCCGCGACTCCGCGACGAGGCGCGTGCCAGTACGCGCCGCCAGGCAGCTCGCGCCTTCGGTGAGCCCGCGACGGCAAACCGGTCGACAGCAGCCACCGAGCGCTGGAACGCCCCCGCCAATCGCGTGAGCACCTGGGAGGATCGCCCTCTTCTCCGGCCCGGCGGTGCTGGCAGCTGGGAGCAGCTGCGCGGGCTGGACGAGGCCCGCCGCGCCGGCAACCTGACCGGGCTGTGAGGATATCGGGGCCGGTCGTCCCGGAAGAAGGTGGGGAAGGATCTGCGACAGTATCTGCAGACAGACGCTGGACCAGCCCCTGCCGGAACCACCTGAGCGACCGGCCCGACTGCGCTCGCCAGCCTGATGCCGACTGCGGACCGAGGATCAACCATGACCGATCACCCCACTGGGCCACCACTACCGACTTTGAGGCGGAGGGCGCCCACTGGATCACTCCGCCCACCGACGGCGGTGAGCGCCTCGACGGGCGCTCGGCCGCCCTGGTGAGTGCCGACTGCGTTCTCACCGGTCGGCGCGGCCAGGTGGAGGGCAGCCTTGAGACCATCGGAATCCGGACCAGTAGTCCGAGCGAGGCCGAGGTCGCCCAGGCGTGCGCAGCCGGTCAGGGTGGTGCCGTCCTCCTGCAGGGACGGGACATCCTGGCCGTCGGAACGACCGCAGAGCTCGAGGACACGCCTGGCCGAGCTCCTTCCTGACGTCGACCCCAACGACGTCGTACGCGTGGACCTGCCCGGCACCACCCTCATGCCCGGGCTCATCGGGGACCCACGACCACCTGCCCACCTCCGGCACCGACGTCAGTACCCCGACTACGGGCCCCATGAGGTTGCCCGCCTCACCCTCGACGCCGCTCGCGCCGCCCGCGAGGCCGCTGCTCAGCGAGGGCGTCACCAGCGTCCAGTCCCTCGGGGCGCGTCACTACGTCGACGTCGCCCTGCGCGACGCCGTCGACGCCGGAGACCTGCGCGGGCCCCGGATCATCGCCTCCGGGCCGCAGATCACCACGACCGGTGGGCACGCCCACCACGCCGGAGGCTCGCGGACTCCCTGGACGAGATCCGCCGCCAGGTCCGCCACCACCACCTCATGGGCGCTGACACGATCAAGGCCATGGCCACCGGCGGCTTCATGACCGATGGTTCCGCCCCCTGGTTCGCCCAGTTCACCACCGAGGAGCTGCGGGTCCTCTTCGACGAGGCCCACCGTCTGGGCAGGTGGACTGCCGCCCACGCCCACGGCACCCAGGGCATTGAGCGGGCCGTGCGCGCCGGGGTCGACTTCATCGCCCACGCCTCCTTCGTCTCGGCGGCCGGGCGCAGCGAGTTCGACCCCCACCTGGCCGACGAGATGGCGCGCGCCGGCGTGTACGTCGACTGCACGATCGTGGCCGACCTGCCCGGCATCATCGCGGCCGACCCGACCTTCGCCCCACCCGCCCGCCAGCTGTGGGAGCACGGGGTGAGAATCGTCGCCGGCCACGACGCCGGGATCCCCCGCCTCCCGCAGCGCGCCCTACGTGCTGGCCTCCAGGCCCTGGAGTCCGTGGGCCTGCCCGTACCGAGGTCCTGCTGGCCCGCCACCTCCAGGGCCGCCGCCGCGAGTCGGACGCGCCGGCGTCACGAGGTGCTCGCCCCCGGCTTCGAGGCGGACCTCATCGCGGTCGCCGGGGACCCGAGCCAGGACCTGGCCGCCCTGCACGACCTGCGCCTCGTGGTGGCTCGCGGCCGCGAGTTCCGCCCGATCGGGTCGAGGGCCTGGCCGCCTCCCAGACTCCTACCGAGGCAGTCGGTCCGTCGGCGACCCTGGCCGAGTGGCGAGGCGTAGCGCCCGGGCCGCCCTGCCACCCGGAGGTCTGAGCGTGCAGGATCAGGCACCGGGGGACGGTCAGGGAGACGGTTGAAAGGCTCCTGGGGACCGGCTCGCGTCCGGCTGACCGACCTGGCCGATGACTACGCCCGACTCCTGGCCTCCACAGGACCCGGTGGCGGCCGAGGCCACCGGTCTGCCGAGCCGAGCGCTCCTGCCCGACGTCGGCCCCGGGGCCCTGGCGGAAGAAGCATGGTCGAGCGCAGGCTGCATCAGCTCGTCCGCGCCGTCAAACGCCCGGCCCTGACCGGTGGCCACGGGGCGAAGCGACGGCCCAGGGGACGACGCTCGAGACAGCACGCCCGGCGACGGCGATCGCTGGGAACGGCACCCTCGGCAGTACGCGTCCTGCGCGCCCATCTGCTCGAGCGCCTGGAGACCTCCATCGACCTCATCGACTCGGCGGACCAGGGCGCCGGGCTCAACATCCTCACCTCACTCTTCCAGGGCGTGCGCCGACAGCTCACCACCCTGCCCACTGACCTGCCTGGTTCCACCTCCTCCGTACAGGACTGGGCGGACCTGGGTGACCGGTGCCGTGCCGCACCCCGGGCCCTGGCGAGTATCCGCGACTCCTGGCGGTCAGTGCGGCCCAAGGGCGTTCTGCCTCCTCGCGGACAGGTCGAGGCCGTCGCCCGGCAGACCGACGACCTGGCGCGTGTCCTGGCCTCCCAAGCCCGCGGCGGCCGAGCGACGGCGGCCATGCTGCGCCGGGCGGCGCCCTCGGGCGGGACCTCCAGGCTGCCGCAGCCGAGCGCCGCCCGGGCGGTGGCCGGCCTCGGCCGCTCACCTGCCGGCGGCTCGCTCCACTCGCCCCGGCCCGCGAGGGCGTCGGGCCGAGCCGCCACGCCCGCTGGGTGCGCCGTATGCTCGGGACCCTCCATCGATACCGCCGAGGTCTGCAGTGGGCGCGCCAGGAGCTGGTTGACGTCGTCGCCGCCCAAGATGCTTTGGCCGCTGAGGTCCTCGGGACGGGAGCGCGGGCCGGCGACCTTGACGCGCACCTGCGCGCCGACCCCTCCACCGGAATGAGCCCCGAGGACTTCCCCCGCTGGGCGCAGGGCGTGGCCGACGAGGCCTGGGACGCCGTCGTCGGCCACCTGCTCGACGTCCCGGACGGCCTGGGCCGACCAACGGTGCTGCTCGACGCCCCGGGCGGCGGCGTCCACTACGAGGAGCCCGAGCCCAGCCGGAGTCTGCCCGGGAGGGTACTGCGCTCCTTCGCCATCGGCGACGAGACGGTCTGGCCCTGGGCGGAGCGCACCACGGTGCTGCACGAGTCGGTCCCCGGCCACCACGCCCACTCCGGCGCGCAGAGCCTTGATCCCTCACTGACTCTCTGGCAGCGGCACCTGGGGAAGGTCCCTGGTTGTAACGAGGGCTGGGCCCTGTACGCCGAGAGGCTCGCGATCGAGACCGGGTTGCTGAGTAAAGCCCGCCGACCGCTTCGGGTGGCTGGCGGCGCGGCGCTGGCGGATCGTCAGGGTCCTGGTGGACCTCGGTGTGCACTCCTGGCTACCGGTGCCCGCCGAGATCGCCGCCCTGCCCGGTGCCGGCGGCGGCACGCAGTGGGACCGTCCACGGTGGAGCGGCGCTGCGCGCCCACACGGTCCTGGGCGAGGGGTTCCTCCAGTTCGAGGTGGACAAGCAGCTGGGCTGGCCCGCCCAGGGGCTGGCATACGTGCTGGGCGAGCGGGTCTGGCTGGAGGGTCGCGAGCGCGCGCAGCACAGTGCCCGGGCGGCGGGGGAGGGAAGCTCGACCTGCGGGCCTGCACAACCGCGGCATCGGCTTTGGGGAGCGTGGGCCTGGACCTCCTGACCCGCGAGCTGGGCTGAACATCGCTGTGGACCGGCTGGAGGAACCCGCCGGTCCACAGCGACGTCACCGCGTCCTACAGTGACGACCGCGCTCGGGTGCGGCCCACGGCCATGGCCACCGAGAGGATCGCGACGGCGAACAGGGCGCAGATCCCGCTGTCCACGAGCAGGGGGCGAATGATGCTCGGCGGACATCGAGGTCGCATCATAGGCCCCGGAGATCGCCTGGTCCGCCCAGTAGCCGGGCGTGAGCCTGGCAGCCCGAGGCGACGGCGTCAGGTAGCCACTCGATCGGTACTGGGCCCCGGCCCGGAATGACGGGGCCAAGCCTCCGATGTTGGCGACGGCGTTGGCCGCCGTTCTGACCAGGCCGATCTGCCCGCCGAGGAATCCCTATCGAGATCGCCACGAGCGTATGGCGAGCGCCCAGGGCCGCTGCGGCGACGCCAGGAGCGGAGCTGATGTCGTCACGGTGCCGGCCTCAGGACCGCCACTCAGCCCGAGGACCCACAGCCGCGACGGTCCCGACGACGAGGCACGCGCCCAGCGAGTCGGAGTTGCGAGCCCTCGCCGCTGACCGGGGCGCGTCAAGGCGGGAACGGATCGCGGCGGCCCAGCGCTGTCATCGAGCGTGGAGATCGTGACGATCGCGAGGTCATGAGCGGGTACAAGGAGAACCGGGCGTAGACGAGGAGCTGTGCGGACAGGGACGTGCTGTCGGGGCGATCCGCTTCGGCCGGGGGCGGGCGGTTCATCGTCTCCTTAGCCAGGGCGACGGCCCGGAGCCGGATCGTCGGTGAGTGTTGACAGGTAGTCGGCTGACCTGCCCCACGTGAGAGTCGGTGCGCACGTTCATGAGTGCGCCGGAGGCGAGACTCGTACCCGATGACCGTGTCCATTCGGGTGGCTCAGCACCCTCGTGAGCCGTCTGCTGGAGCTGTCTGCCGTATCCGGCGGGGATGATGAGGGATGTAGCTGATGCGGTTCTGCGCGGTGGCGTCCTGGATGGCCCTGCCTGGAGTCCTCGAGCGGCTGAACCTTGCCGACGGACTCGACGTAGTCGCCCTGACCCCGCAGGAGATCGTGGAGTCGTCGCGGTCGATGACGAGCCACGTTCGCCGTGGCGGTCGTGAAACCTGGCTGGGTAGTCCTCGGACCTGGCCATGCCTGTGAACAGGCCGAACGTGGATCAGCAGCACCAGGTAGATGAGGATGTACAGCCGGTGAGCGGCCACATTCTCACACACGTCTTAAAGGTGCTCATGGGTCATCCTCCTGGCGCGGATCAGGGCGATGGTCAGGAACAGGCATGTCATGCCCAGCAGGACTGCGCAGCTGCAGGGTGAAGGGCTGCCAGGGGAGTCGTAGTAGAGGCCCGTAGAAACGGCGGGCGGTCTGCCACAGGGGATTGGCCTGCGCCAGCAGCAGGGGCATGGCTGCTCGACGGAAATGGCCGGGGACTGGGCCGCGGGCCCGTACAGGCCGGTGAACAAGGACAGCAGGGGAGGTGATCCCGGAGATCATCCGACCCCAGGCGGGCCCGGCGTCCCCAGGGCGGCACTGCTGCGCTCGCCATGAGGGACTGCAGGCCCCCGATCGCCACGAGGCGCTAGGAGCGTGTGGGGCCCGAAGTCCCACGCCACGACTGTGGCGATGAAGGTGAGGCGGTGAGCAGACAGGCGAGGACACGCACGCAGGAGGCCGCGAGGCGTGGCCGTGAGGGACCTTCCAGCGTGGCGGGCCGCCAGCGTCTGCGCGCGCGCCCACCGGTGAGACGCCATGATGCTGCACGGCGACCATGGCGACGGTCGTCCCCATGCCGCAGGCGAAGGCCAACAGCGCGATAGTAGTGGGTCTCGGGCTTGACGGGAGATGGCGTCACTGAGAGCAGAGCGGGTGAAGGACTGGTGGGTCTCAAAGGGTGCCAGCCGCTCGGGACCCGTTCCCGCCTTGATCAAGGCCTCCTCGGCCCGTCTCTGGGTGTGAGTCCATGACCGCTCGCAGCACCCGGTCGTCTCGGCATCGTTGCCCTTCTGGGTCACGTGCAGCACGGGCTGCGCCGCTCTCGACAGCGAGGTAGCCGTTGGTCTCTCCCGTTTCGCGGCGGCCTCGGCCTCCGAGGCGGTGGAGTGGGTGACCTTGGTGATGAGGTGGGGTCGGCGTCGTCGGCGAGATCCGCTCGACGACGGCGTCCAGTCAGATCCGTCCGGTAGGCCTCGTCCTGGACGACGCCGAAGCTCATGGGGTTGGCCTCGATAGGGCCTCGTTCAGGTTGAGAACTGTGCCGTGAAGATGAGGGACAGGACGATCAACCAATAGCCAACTTCCA
>BNJV01001400.1_pt1 | contig 120090 bp, 140 predicted proteins | sample 8540591 | NCBI WGS metagenome assembly BNJV01 (sample SAMD00202457, study PRJDB9452) | human saliva metagenome | host: Homo sapiens
TGCTCATCATTGGTTGGTTTGTGGTGCGCGATCGCGTGAATGAGGTTGCGCGTGTTCGTGAGGGCTTCACGGGCGCTGTTCCGGTGATTGCGGCTCCTCCGATGGCGCGTAAGCTTTCGAATGAGGGCGTGTACAAGAATTACTTCACGGAACTTGCCGAACACGACGATGATTCGGATGAGGATCGGAAGTAGCTTTTTACACACATTATTTTCCGGATATTGCACACACTACGCTGACATAATGCCATGCATATTGTCAGCGTATTCCGGGGAATATTATATACATCACAGTAATAATCTATACATTTGACCGCTGATATACTGGTTCAGTATTTCATGTCAGCCTCTCACGACTAAGGAGATTTATCGTGACCGACCACAGGGTTGAATTTGTTGATGTTGCATCCATGGCGCAGTGGATTCAGCGTGACGGCGTTGGGAATATTATTGCCGGTATGGTGAATTTCTTGGAAGAAGATTTCAAGAAGTGGCAGAGCTTCGATAAGATTCCGCGCGTGGCATCCCACACCCCCTTCGGCGTGATTGAGTTAATGCCGACCTCAGATAACATCACCTATTCCTTCAAGTACGTGAACGGGCATCCCTCGAACCCTGCACGCGGGTACCAGACCGTGACCGCGTTCGGTCTGCTGGCTGATGTGGATAACGGCTACCCCGTCTTCCTCGCGGAAATGACCCTGCTGACCGCCCTTCGTACCGCCGCTGTTTCTGCCATGGTGGCTAAACATCTAGCACGCAAGGATTCGCGGAATATAGCAATGATCGGCGCCGGTTCGCAGTCCGAGTTCCAAGCCCTTGGGATGCGCGCCGTTCTCGGCATCGAAGACCTTGTGGTATACGATGTTGATCCCGCCGCTATCGAAAAATTCCGCCGTAATCTGGAGCCGCTGGGATTCAGGATTCATGCCGCATCCAGCGTGGACGAGGCCGTTGCAGACGCCGATATTATTACCACCTGCACCGCCGATAAACAGCAGGCAAAGGTGCTTCTAAATTCGCAGGTGAAGCCCGGCGTGCATCTGAATGCTATTGGAGGCGACTGCCCCGGCAAAACCGAGCTGGAAAGCGAGATTTTGGATCGTTCGACCGTGTTCGTGGAGTTCCCGCCGCAGACCCGCATCGAGGGTGAAATTCAGCAGAAGGACCCGGACTTCCCCGTGGTGGAGTTCTGGAAGGTTCTGACTGGCGAGGAGCCCGGGCGTACCTCGGATGAACAGATTACTCTCTTCGATTCGGTGGGCTTTGCGATCGCCGACTTCTCGGCGCTGCGCTATGCACGCGAGGCAACCCGGGGCACCGATCTGCAGCAGTTCATTGACCTGGTGGCAAACCCGGACGATCCGAAGGATCTTTTCTCACTCGTGAACGTGAACGTTCCGGTGGGCTAGGGTCTACGCCCCTACATAACACCGCGAGCAGGTGGTTTTTGGTCCGAGCAGGTAGGATTTTCCTACCTTTTCGGCAAAATCCTACCTGCTCGCGGTGTATTTGCTTTAAGGTATCTGTCCGAAAACGTGGCGGCGCACCCAGGCATGCATCGCAATCCCGGCGGCGGTTGCCGCGTTCATCGACCGGGTTGAACCGAATTGTTCGATCGAGAGCGTATCGCGTGCGGCGGCGTGAATTTCCTCCGACAACCCTGGGCCTTCCTGCCCAAAGACCAGCACGCAGTTCTTCGGCAGATCGTAGGTTTCAAGCGGCACCGAATCCGGAAAAATATCGATACCGATAATGTCCAGCCCCTCGCCCTGCGCCCACGCCACAAAGTCCTCAATCGTGGGATGATGCCGTACATGCTGATACCGGTCGGTCACCATCGCACCGCGTCGGTTCCAGCGTTTCTTACCGATAATGTGCACTTCCTTCGCCAAAAAGGCGTTCGCGGTGCGCACCACGGTACCGATATTCAGATCGTGCTGCCAGTTCTCGATCGCGACGTGAAAATCATGGCGGCGCGTATCAAGGTCGGCGATAATCGCCTCCATGCTCCAGTAACGGTACTTATCCACCACATTGCGGCGGTCGCCCTCGCGTAGAAGCTGTTCATCCCAATGGTCACCCTCGGGCCACTCGCCCTCCCAGGGGCCGACGCCAACCTCAAACCGGGGCGTTCCGAAAGCCTCGCTTTCGGGGTACTCTTGCGGTGTATTCTGCGGCTCTGCAGACTCGTTCACGCGGGAATCCTGCCCGGGATCTGAGGGGTCAAGGGGTGTCTGATGGCTTGGGGAACTCATAGTTTCTTTCTGATGGCGCGTACATATAGTGCCGGATGCGCGGCGAATGAATCTGGGTGGCGGGTGGTGCGGCGATGCCCGCACGCCACTGGTTGCCAGCACGCACGGGCATCTGTGAAGCCCCTAGTCGAGCCCTAAATCATCCTTGGAGTAGGCGTAGAAGCAGGGAACCCCGGCAACCTCTTCGATATGTTCTTTCGCTCCGGTTGCACGGTCTACAATGACAGCGACGGCGACGACCTCGGCGCCCGCTGTGCGCAGCGCATCCACGGCGGTTAACGCTGACCCGCCGGTGGTGGAAGTATCTTCAACGGCGACCACACGGCGACCCTCAACGCTGGGCCCCTCAACCTGGCGACCCATGCCGTAGGACTTTTGTGCCTTACGCACCACAAACGAATCGATAGCACGATCCTGATCGCCCGCCGCGCGCATAATTGCGGAACCAACCGGGTCGGCGCCCATCGTTAGACCTCCGGCGGCCTCAAATTCGATGCCGTTACGGTCGAGCAGATCGAGCATCACCTGACCGACCAGGCGCGACGCTTCGTGATGCAGGGTGATACGGCGCAAGTCGACGTAGTAGTCGGCTTCTTTCCCGGAGGCAAGAGTCACTTTACCGCGCACCACGGCAAGCTCGGAGATGAGCTGGCGCAGGCGTTCGCGGGCTTCTTCAATAGGCAGGGTTTCGGAAAGTTTAGTCATATTTCAAGTTTAGCGGGTTACCCCGGGCACGGGCTGGCGGTGGGTGTCCAGGGCTATGCCTTAGGTGCCTTCGGGGTGCGTCCCGGATCTCTGCCGCGCAAAAAAGGCTCTTTATGTGAATAAAGAGCCTTTTTAGCACCTACTGCCCCTAAATATGCAGGTTAGTTCTGGTACGGCGCCTGGGGCTGAACGGGCTGCGCCTGTACGACTGTGGACTGGGCCATCGGATTCTGTGCCAGACGGTACGCCTTGGAGTCACGCATAAACCTGTTGGTCCCGGGCAGCCACAAGAAAACAATCAGGGCAACGTTAGCAATAAACAACACCACGTAGATCACAATGAGCGTAGAAAGGGAAGACGTAAAACCGGGCGCGAGCGATGACCTCTCTTCATTCATGCCGCTCAAAGCCGCCGATGTGATAAACGTGTGCAGGACAATACCGGCAAGAGCCAAAACAGCAATAACGGTCATGACGATACGCGACCAGTTGTGTCCTCGATAGATGAAACACCGAACAGGATGTACAGAATAATGCTGAGGAACAGCGGAAGAGAAATAAAGGACACAAACGATTCTAGAGTATTGTAGTTTCTGAGTGACTGCCCGCCATTCATCGCAGCCACAGGCTGCAGAGAGCTCATGGCAGACCTCATGGTACCGAACTCAACGAGGCGTAAGAGCGCGCACGCCAGACTGACTATAAAAGCGGTCATAGCCAACGCCGTAATTTTGGGGCGAGTGGCTGGTATTGGAGCTGCAGCGGCGTAAGCTGTCGGTGCGGGCTGCATCATAGGCTGCTGAGAAGAAGTTTGCTGAACAGACGGGGAATTCTGCGGTTTTTCTTGACCGGACGTAATGTTCTCACTCATCGGTGATGCTCCTTCAAATATTGTGTGCGGAAAGCTGGTTTTGTGAAACCACCTCTAGAGCATAGCCGAAATTATGTGAAATAGGGGTATTCTGCGACGGTTCGTCGGATTTCAGATGCACCAAACATGCCGCATCAAAAGAGCCTTGATAGTGAATAAAGCGTTAAAAACTGCTTGATATAAATAAAGAGCCTTTTTACAAGGCGGACGAGGAAGCGAGGGTGTGGATGGCGGCGGCGACCGCATCCGGATGCGGGTCCACCGTCAGATCTGCGAGCGGCAGCAGGGCTTCATGCGAGCCCACCGCGACCGCATACTGAGCACCCTCAAGCAGCCCTGCATCGTTCACATCGTTGCCAAACGCGATATAAGGATCGGGTTTTTCGCCCGGACGCGCGCCAAGCGCCTGCGGGAGAGCCGAAACTTTATGCACTCCCCCGGGCGCCAAGTCAATACTCGTGGTGGCATCCTGGTGCTTAGTCACATGCAGGTTTAGGCTCGCAATAGTCTCTTCAAGCTCGGCGTAAAGATGCGGATTATTGACGTCAAGCAGAATTATTTTGACCGGATTCTCCAGGTCTTTCAAGGAAACTAGGCGGTCGGTTCCCTCGGGGTTTAGCCGTTCCACGAGCACATGCGCATCGGGCAAATCAAAGGCGTAAGAATCCAGGGAGTCCGCAATATAGTGCAGCCCGTGACGTTCGATAAGGTCCCGAATTTTCGCATAACTATGCGCATCTAGGTGTTCCCGCGCCCGCAGCTGCCCGTCCCGGTACAGCAGCGAACCGTTCGCGCCGATCAGCACCAACCCGCTATGCGTGCGCACATCCTCAGAGAGCATGGGCAGAATATCGCGCACCGGTCGGGCGGAGGCAAAAACTATGCGGTGTCCCGCCCGCAGCAGCGCATAGATTTCGCGCTCAATGGCGGGCTCAATCACCATGCCGTTAAAGCTGGTGGTGCCGTCAATATCGAAGACAAAATTCATAATATTCCTGGGCTTTCCTGGTCGGTCGCGGCGACGCTCTGCTTACTCACACCCTTTTCAACGATGCGCCCCACACTCGGCGGAAGCGCCGCGCGTAGTTTCGTCAGCATTTCTTCGTACTCGGCGTTCGGGTCTGAATCGGCGACAATAGCGCCGCCAGCGGCAAGGGTTATAAGCCCGTTATCGTGCGCGACCAAGGTGCGTATGACAATAGAGAGATTGGCACCGCCATCCGCCGAGAAAAATCCGAGAGCACCCGAGTATACGCCGCGGGGGCGCGCCTCCAGATCCTCAATAATATTCATTGTTGAGGGCTTAGGCGCGCCGGTCATAGATCCGCCAGGGAAGCACGCCGCGCTGGCATGCACCACGGAAATTTCGGGCTTAAGGCGCGCAGTGACGGTCGAAACAAGCTGATGCACCGTTGCATAACTTTCCACACCCATGAGTACAGGAACCTGAACGCTCGCAGGGTCACTCACCGTCGAGAGGTCGTTGCGCAAAAGATCGACGATCATCAGGTTCTCGGCGCGGGTTTTCGCATCGTGCTGCAGCCAGTGAGCCGCAGCGGCGTCATCCTGAGGATTCGCACCGCGCGGACACGTCCCTTTAATCGGCTTCGTTTCGGCGTTTCCGCGCGTATCGACCGTCAGAAAACGCTCAGGAGACGATGAAAGTACAGAGAAATCGCCACACCGCAAATAGGCGGCATAGGGCGCGGGATTATGCCTGCGCTGAGTGCGGTAGAGCTCAAAAAACTGATCTGGCGTGAGAGGATGTTCTACCCGCGCGGTACTTTCGGCGCTCAGGCAGACCTCATAACTATTCCCCTCATAAATATGCCATTGTGCACGCTCAATATCTGCGCAATAGCTTTCACAATCCGGGGCGTCAAAAAGTAGATGCTCCACATGCTGGATCAATGGTTTATCGCCACTAGGCGCGTTATTGCTCTGTGCCTCGTCGCGCAAAGAATCTTCCCGCGCCAATTCGCGCAAACGCGGCTCGATTTCCTCAATCCAGGGTTCATCACCAAGCAGCCACGCGCGACGGGTTTCATGTTCATAGGCCAGGTATCGCACGGCGGGCATCCAGAGAGAATCCGGGGTTTGCGCCGTGTGCCGGGGCGTGTATCCGATACGCCCGGGGTGCAGGGCGGCACGCGCCTCGTACCCGAAATAGCCCACGTAACCACCGCGCAAGCCTTCGGGCAGCTCGGCGATATTATCGGGTTTAGGCACGCTGGCAAGCGCAGTGTCGAGGACATCCCAAGGTGTCGGGTTTGTTGCCTCACATGCGTTTTCGATGCGCAACACAGCCGCCCAATGCGGGACGACACCCACATACGAGACGCGAGACATAGGTGATTCTTCTCGCGCAGAATCAAGCCAATAGGCGTACTGAGCGTCCGCAGCGATCACGGGGTATGCGGCCTCGGGCATGATCTCAAAGTCGAGGGCACGCACGTGCAGCGTTGGGTATTGATTGGGCTGAAGAATCACGTTTCCTATTGTAGAGTGCGTTGCCGTCGGTCTTGAGCGGCGTGGCTTCGACCCAAATACAAAGGATGCGGCACCGACAGCCATTTCGGGGGCTGAGTACCGCATCCTTATATACTGTTTTGGCTATATATACTAGTTAAACCGGATATATTCCAAAGTTTTAGGGTATAGCGTCATTAGTGAACGACGGCAGGTTCCTGCCCATTTTCGCTTTCCATAGGCAGCTTTGCGGTGAACCAAGCACTTGTTCCGCCAGCAATATTTTTCGCCTGGTATCCGTTCTGGCGCAGGTATTCAGCCGCACGGTTTGAACGCCCGCCGCCGTGGCAGATCACATAGAATTCTTCATCTTTGCTGGGTAGTTCTGAAAGTCGCTCGGTCAGCGTTCCTAGGGTGATGTGCTGGGCACCAGCAACGTGGCCGCCTTCCCATTCGTAGTCTTCGCGCACATCAATAATCTTGGCACCGGCAGGAACATCGGCAGGGGTTACCTGGGGTACGTTATTCATGGATTCTCCTCTGTAGTCTCGTGAGATACATCTTCAACTCTACAAATTTTGAGGTCATAAGGCACGCGCGCGTGCACGCAATACACCCCAGCCCCACCATTCGATATGAGATTTCATGCAGAGTAAATACGGAATTTATGCCTAATTTCTGCACAAACATCTGTATACATATGCATTTTACAGGTATACACTGAGGAAATATAACCTAGAACACTTCCGGTTTGTGTATTCTTGGGAGGCTTTATGGTAGCCACGCAACCAGCGGCGCAGAAGCCGCGAACATTTTTTGGGCATCCAAAGATGCTCGCCAATCTTTTCACCGTGGAAATGTGGGAACGGTTCTCATTCTATGGGATGCAAGCTCTTGCCCTCTATTACCTGTACTACGCTATTGAAGACGGCGGATTAGGGATCCCCAAAGAAGCAGCCACCGGCGCTATGGGAGCGTATGGTGCAACCGTTTACCTCATGGCGATCCTCGGCGGTATTTTGGGCGACCGCGTCCTAGGCCCCGAACGCACCCTCTTTTATTCCGCTATCGGTATTATGGCGGGGCACATTGTCCTTGCGGTCATGCCCGGCGCAGCTGGCGTGATCACCGGTCTGCTTCTGGTCGCGATCGGTTCAGGGTGTCTCAAAAGCAGCGCCTCGGTTCTGGTCGGTTCGCTCTACAGCAAAGACGACCCCAAACGCGAAGCGGGGTTCACGCTTTTCTATATCGGCATCAACATCGGTGCGCTTTTAGGTCCGGCACTGACCGGCTGGGGATGGGGTTGGCTAGGCTTTCACTTCGGCTTCGGAATCGCGGCTATCGGCATGGCGGCCGGGCTTATTCAGTATGCGCTCACCCGCAAGAACCTGCCCGAATCGGTGCACGAAGTAACCGTTCCTTTCACCCCACGTCAGAACGGTATTTTAGCCGGTGTTCTGGCGGGTGTAGCTCTCATAACATTCCTGCTGGTCATGATGGGCTGGATGACTACAGGCAACCTCGCCACGTGGGTGGTAAGCGCCGTCGGCATCGGGGCCATAGCTCTTTTTATTCAGTTGCTCACCGCCAAGAACGTAACCAACACCGAACGCTCGCGGGTGTGGGCGTTTATTCCCCTCTGGATTGCCAACGCTATTTTCTGGGCGCTCTACCAGCAGCAGTTCACGGTCATTCCCATCTATTCTGATGAGCGACTCGACTGGCATATTCTGGGCATGGATCTTCCTCCGACCCTCGTCAATTCCCTTGCCCCTATTTTCGTGATTCTTCTGGGGGCGGGGTTCGCCGCCATGTGGACGAAATTGGGCGATCGGCAGCCGCGCACAACCACCAAGTTCTCACTCGCGCTCGTGATTATCGGCCCGGCATACTGGGTTTTCCTCACGCAGGTGGGTGTCTCTCGCGTGGCGGTCTACTGGATGGTTATCATCATGTTTATCTTCACTGTTGCCGAGCTTACGATTTCGCCCACGGGCATGGCGCTGACCACCAGGCTCGCGCCCGAAGCGTATAAGGTGAACATGATGGCGCTTTACTGGACCTCGCTGGCGATGGGTACCGCATTCGCGGGCTGGTGCGCACAGTTCTACAGCCAAGACACTGAGCTTCCTACTTTATGTGGGTGGGTGCCGTCTCGGTTATTGCTGGTATCGTCCTCTTCCTCTGCCGTGCGCCCATCCAGAAACTTATGCGCGATGTGAGGTAGTATTCCGTTTTAGGCATATATAGCGGTGGGTGCATCTTCAACACTTGAAGATGCACCCACCAGTTTTAATTTCTGCAGTTTGACTTGGGTATATGCCGCCTACGTTATATTCCAGGAGGGGTATAGAGCCTCTCACAACATGATTATTCAGCCTGGATGCGCCGCCCGGCACGCGCCGCAAATGCGTCGCCAAAATTTGGGGAAGTACAGGCAGATAATGAGAATTTGGAGCTCTATTTTCTCATTAAGAATACTATTGAGAAAATAGAACTCTCATTTCTCGCTAGGGTAAGCTACTGCACGCTATTCAGCCAGCATAGATAGCGGGAGAACAAGCACCCCATCAGTACGCCGATACACCTGGGTTCCCGTTGTAATAACCACCAAGTTTGTAACACTGTCAGGCATTTTATCCCGTAACCACAGGAGATGCCGTACGTCAGTGTCGGTAATAACTGGTGCTAACTTAACTTCTATGCCCAAGACTTCGCCCTCGGAACCCTGCACAATCAAATCTACTTCGTGGTCCCCTTTTTTAGTACGTAGATGACTCACCGTTGCCTCTGCAGCTTGCGCGGCAACACGCACGCTGAGAGTAACCAAAGATTCAAAGAGCGGTCCCAACATATGCGCCCCCTGTGAAGAGGTTAGTGTTGATGCCGAAAGCTGCAGAAGACGTGCTGCCAAGGCCGGATCAGCAAGCTGGTGTTTGGGGGATACTGTAAGACGAGTAAACTCATTGCTAGCAGGAGCCCATCCTGGTACTGGATCTAATATCCACAGTTTTGTGAGGAAATTACGATACAAATTAGTAGTGGTCTTAGCAGGCTGTACACTGTCCCCGGCCGTTGTAGCATCTAAAATTCGTGAATACGATGTGGTGCTAGATGAGGCGGCTGCATACGCCTGCATCCAACGTTTCAAAGTTTCGGGGTATCGCACGGAATGCCCAAGCTCAGGTATATCCCTATCGATAATACGTTGCACATAAGCATCTAAGTAGGCACGGCAGACCCTATCAGGCTGACCTAACGTAGCAGGAAACCCCCCTTCAACGATGGCCTTCACATAGTCATTGAGCGTTACGTCCGTAGAGCCTTCTATAACAGGTTGCTCACCCTTCAAAAGACTGCGGAGACTAACTGGATTTAAAGGTCGGTATCGCTCGTAAAACGTTAGAGGCCGCATGCGAGCCGATAAAATCCTGCCTGCCCCACTATGGGTTCCACTCTGGTCAACGGGAGTAGCACTACCAGTCAGGAGAAAACGTTTAGCGGGAGCTCCTTCATCTACATTGCGGCGAACTGAGTTCCAGATTTCAGGTAGCTGTTGCCATTCATCTAACAAGACTGTTCCAGAAGGTAGCGACGCAAGAAGAAAGTCAGCCTGTAGGAATTCTCTCTGCGCTGCGTCATCAAGGTAGTAGACTTGATCAGCCCGTCGGAGAGCAGTAACAGTTTTCCCAACTGCTTTAGGTCCATCAATTGCAATGGCAGGAACGAAGGGGAAAAGCTCATCAAGCTCTAAATCTACGCTTCTTTTCAAGTAGCTCATACACCTACGCTACCAAAAGTCAGCCAGTTACGCTACCAAAAGTCAGCCAGTTACGCTACCAAAAGTCAGCCAGTTACGCTACCAAAAGTCAGCCAGTTACGCTACCAAAAGTCAGCCAGTTACGCTACCAAAAGTCAGGTTTTGCTCGCTGCGCATCCTACCCGTCAGGATCTTAAACCCGCCCCGAACATTAGACGCCGTATAAATATTCCCGTCACTGCTGTAACATGACGTTTTGTGTCTCCGCATTACTTCATGTGACGGGTGAAGGGTTCTTAAATCTTCGTTTTAGGACTCATAGCGAAAAACATTATGCGCCGCGCCCGCGACCGGTTTAGGGTATATGCCAGACCCGCCGTACAGGCAGGTAAAAGACAACGTCCTATCTAAGGAGAAAACAGACATGGCACTGTACCTGATCGAGCTGACCCCAGCAACCGCATCCAAGGACGAGGCAACCGCGCTCATCGAAACCGTTTCCAACTCCCTGAGCGAAGGTGCGGAGCTCATCGAAACTCAGGTTTCCGCCGATCACAAGCTGATCTTCGCCATCATCGAATCTGAAAACACCGCGTTCGCACCCGCCCTCACTGCGGCTATTGGCGAGCGCGCATCCGTGGTTGGCCCCGACGAGGTTCGCTTGGTGGGCGCAGAACTCGACGACATCAAGAAGCTCAAGAAAGATGCAGACTACCTGGTCGAGTGGGATATTCCCGCCGAAATCACGATGGAGCAGTACCTGACCCGCAAGAAGGCGAACGCGCCCAAATACGCCGAGGTGCCCGAGGTTTCCTTCCTGCGCACCTACGTGCGTGAGGATACCGCTAAGTGCCTGTGCTTCTACGACGCCCCCGATGAGGATGCGGTACTTCGCGCCCGCAAAGCCGTGAGCACCCCCATCGACCGTCTCTTCAAGCTACACGCATAAGCACACCTGCACATTGCATATAGGAGCTCTCTATCATGTCTGAATTCACGCTTGAACCTCTTGAGGATTACCCTCAGCGCGAGCGCGTGCTAGCGCTTGCCGCCGAACACGCAGATGCCGTCGATGCCGGTGAGCGTTCCCCGTTTGAGAATCTGCGCGAGATTGCGAAGGATGGTCTGCTGACTCTGGGGCGCACCGGGTCTTTGCTTCCGCAGGTTTCGGTTGCTTTTGACCTTGCTTCGCAGGATGCGACAACCGGGTTCTCGCTGTGGGCTCATCGTTCTACGATTGCGTTCTTTGATGCGGTGAACCGTGAGCTGCCCGAGGGTTTGGCTGAGGCCACGACGAGCGGTACAAGCGCGATGGCGGCGGCATATAAGGAGGCTTCGGGGCTTGCGCCGATCAAGGTTTTGGGCACTTTGGTAGAGGGTGGTGTGAAGCTCAACGGCACGGTGTCGTGGGCTTCTAACCTGTACCCGGGCGGCGTGATTGTGCTGCCGGTAGCAGTGCAGAATGCGCAGGAGGGGCATCCGAACCGGTATATTGTGACGGTTCGCCAGGATGTTCCGGGGTTGAAGGTTGTATATCACCGTAACCTGCTGGCGCTCAACGGAACCGAGTCTGGCACGATCATTTTTGAGGATGTTTTTGTGCCGACCGAGGATATTCTGACCGATAATTTTGAGGGTTTCCTCAACGATGTGACCGCGCCGTTCTTGCTGGTGCAGTCCGCGTTCTGCTTGGGTCTTGCCGCCGGTGCGCTGGTGGAGGCTTCGAAGCATCTTGAGGCATCGCAGGGTATTTTCAGTTCTGAGTTCCCGCTGATTGTGGGCGAGTACGAGAGCTTGCGCGATGAGCTGGTGCGTTTGGCGCGTGAGCCGCAGCGTGCCGAGCGTCGCGATTTGTTGAGCCTGCGCCTAGGTGTTTCGCATCTGGCGACGATTGCTACGCATTTTGAGCTGCAGGTTGTTGGAGGCGCCGGTTACGTTGCTTCCTCGCCGACTGCGCGGCGTTTGCGTGAGGCTTCGTTCCTGCCGGTGCAGTCGCCGACTGAGGGGCATCTGCGTTTCGAGCTCTCGAAGTATGACCACTTAGAGGATTTGCAGGCGGCGCTGTAGCGGCAACCTGCCACCGCCTCCCCCAACCCTAAAAAGGCTCTTTATTTGAATAAAGCGGCAAAAAACACTCTTTATTCAAATAAAGAGCCTTTTTACAATGCGCACACCAGGCTCAACAGGTGTAGAATTACTGGGAATTTTGTCCTCACTTTCACCTGGAGATCGCATCCCATGAGCACACAGAAATCCGGTTTCGGCTGGCGTCTGCACGGCGACGGCAGAAGCATTAAACCCGGCTCGGTCGTGGCGCCGAGCGAACGCCTCGCTTGGCCTATTACGATCGGCATCGGCGCCCAGCATGTGGTGGCGATGTTCGGCGCAACCTTCCTCGTGCCGCTGCTGACCGGGTTTCCGCCTGCAACCACGCTGTTCTTCTCGGGTCTGGGCACTGTCTTGTTCCTGCTCATCACACGCGGGCGTGTGCCTTCTTATCTGGGCTCTTCCTTTGCGTTCATTGCACCGCTGGCGGCCGCGACGAATCAGCACGGCCCGGCGGGTGCGCTCGGCGGTATCGTCATGGCGGGTCTGTCCCTGTTCCTGGTGGGCGTAATCGTACAGTTCGCAGGCACCGGCTGGCTGACGAAGCTCATGCCGCCCGTGGTGACCGGCGCGATCGTGGCGCTTATCGGCTTCAACTTGGCACCGAGTGCGAAAGCGAACTTCATGAAGGCGCCCATCACCGCGCTTGTAACCCTTATCTCGATTATCCTGATTTCGGTGCTGTTCAAGGGTATTATTGGTCGCCTCTCGATTCTGTTGGGCGTGATTATCGGGTATGTGACTGCGGTTGTGCGCGGCGAGGTAGACTTCTCGACCATCGAAAAGACCGTGCAGCAGCAGGGCATTATCGGCCTGCCGCATTTTCAGAGCCCCGAGTTCCACTGGGAACTTGCCGGGCTGTTTATCCCCGTGATTCTGGTGCTGGTTGCCGAGAACATTGGACACGTGAAGTCAGTGGCGCTCATGACGGGCGAGAACCTGGATGAGTACTCGGGTCGCGCGCTCATGGCGGACGGTTTAGCGACCACTGTCGCCGGTTTTGGCGGCGGTTCCGGTACGACCACCTACGCCGAGAATATCGGTGTCATGGCGGCAACCAAGGTGTATTCGACGGCGGCATACTGGGTGGCTGCGATTTTCGCGATCGCTCTCTCGCTTTTCCCGGCGTTCGGCGCGGCAATTGCGACCGTTCCGGCGGGTGTTCTTGGAGGTGCCGCAACCGTGCTGTACGGCATGATCGGGATGCTCGGCGTGCGCATTTGGAGCGAAAACCGTGTGGATTTCTCCAACCAGATTAACCTGACGACCGCCGCTGTTGCGCTGATTGTGGGTATCGCGGATTACACCTGGGAGTTCTCGGGCTTGTCGTTCGCGGGTATTGCACTCGGCACGGCGGCGACCTTGATTGTGTTCCACCTGATGACGTTCATCGCTAAACGCACGAAGGCTGCAGGCGATCCGCTCGACCCCTTTACCGACAAGGACCACGACGAGCTGGGGCACTAGACCGGCAAACGTTTTCCTTCCGAGGACGCCAAAATGCCTTGGTGCACATAACACGCTATGTGCGCCAAGGCATTTTTAGATGTCATATGAGTATGAAGATGCAGCCCGTACTCATTACTCGAATTCGAACTCTTCCTCTTCAACACTCACGATCTCAGGGAAGAAGGGTATAGCGCGCGCTACGCTGAGTGCTGTCTCTTCGCCGCCGATGCTGCCAAACTCCCGGTTTTCGCCACTGGCTCCAAAAAGGTATAGAGCACTTCCACTGCTGAACCTAGAACGTGCAATAATCCCCTCTAACCCTGCTTCCCGAACCGCTTCTGCCCACTGTTGAGTAACAGAATAGCCCTCAGCGTGGGACAACGCAGAAGAAATATCCCCGGGCGCAAAGCCACCAAATGCTTGACGAAAATCAGCAACTTTAAACACACGCGGGAGCTGAACACGAGCCACATAAACGCCGTCGAACTCATCCATCGGTACCATATCTCGGTTAATGAGTTCAGCCCCTAGCTTCTCTCGAATAGCGACTTCCTCAGTGCCAGCCAGATTAAGCGTTCCTCCGGGGAAAGATATATCGTACCTTCCGGAGCCGGAGGAAAAATAGCGGCAGTCTCTTTGACCTCCAGGTGCATCTCGTAGATATGCACGATACCAGGTACCTGTTTCATGACAACCTGATCCATACCCTACTGAAACTGTAGGTATTTAGTAGGATCAAGCGGACGGCGAGGCGGACGCAAAGTAGAATCATGCCGTTCAGCAGGCGTCCTAGTCATCAGTAGTTTGCCCTCCGGTTAGCAGCGTCCTCATGAGCATGAGCAACAACGAGCTTGAAGTTCTCTTCGGAGTCCTTCATGTACTCAGCTGCGGGGCGATTATCGTAGAATTTCGACGGACGAGCAAGCCAAAAAGCTACACCCCACTCGGTAAGACCGCTATCTAACAATATTTTAATAACCTGCCGAACCTGCGGGTCCACTGCCCCGTCTTTGAACTGAAAAACCGGATATCCGTTACGTCCCGCCTTGTTTTTGAGGCGCAGGATATTGTTCTTGCGCACCCTATCGTTGAGGGCCTGCAGACTGATGCCGCCAAGGTATTCGCGGGTGCTGCGGCTGTCCTTCACCTTGCCGATATATTTCCCAGACCCCCGCGCGCCCTTGCGCACTTCAACCGTATGCGAGAGCGCGTTCGAGAGCTCCTGCATAGACTCGGCAGTGGGTGTGATTTCACCCCGATCGATCTGTTCACGGATGCGCCGCTCAGTATCGTGCAGAACACCTGTGATGAACTCTTCGGTCGCTAAACTCTTAGGCATGATGCGCTCCTTCCCTTGTACACACCACCCTATCAGCTTTATATGGCTTTATAAAGCTGATGGGTGCAAGAATTCTTGCACTCGGTGATGTTAGAGTGGGAAAGATGAAGACGAAATCGAACTACCTCATGGTCTTTCTGATTATCACCTTCGGCGTGGATGTGCTGGATCGGCACATGAAAATCGAATATATAACGGTTCCAATAATCCTCATCATCATGCTGATCGTTTTTGTTCAAATTATTTACTATTCCTTCTTTAAAAACTTTAAAAACAATGATTCAGAAGGTAGCTCTCAAAATCACTAGATTTGCACAGATCAGATTCCTCATCTAAAAAATACGCCTCTCATCCAAAACTTTTCAGATGAGAGACACAAAATTTAGATGATGCTGCACAGTACGCAGCCGCGCAGAGTCTACATCGCTTGGTACTGTGCCTTGCCGTGCCCCTCAAGCAGGTTCTCAATCACCTGTGCCACCCCATCCTCGCCGAAGGGCGGGCAGGTGCGCCCTACCTTCTTAATCAGTGCAGGCTCGCCGGATGCCATCGCATACCCGCGACCCGCCCAGCACAGCATTTCGGCATCGTTAGGCATATCGCCAAAAGCCATCACCTCATGCGCCTCAATACCGTGTCTTGCGGCAAATTGGGCGAGAGTACGCCCCTTATTCACGGTCTTCGAGCCCATCTCGATCAGCGGCTCGCCCACAACCCCGCGCGTGACCGACACCAGCTCACCCACGGTCTGCGCTACACGCACATGCAGAATATCGGGGTCCATACCGGGCACCCGAACCAGATATTTAATGATTGGAGTGTCGCCAAGCGCCACGAATGCCTCCGCTATAGAGGATTCAACCACGCGAGCGCCCTCAAGCACGTCTCCCCCGTCGTGCGGCCCCTGAATGTAGACGGTATCTACGGTTTCGAGGGTGTAGGTGACCTCGGGGAATATCGGCTCAAGCCGAGTGTGGGCACGCTCGATCACGGCGGGTTCGGCACCGTTAACCGCCTCTACTTCGTTGGCGCCCAGGTGATACACCACGGCGCCGTTCGAGCAAATGGCGTAGGAGTCAAAATCGGTTTGTTCCCGCAGCGGGGTAAGCCAACGGCTCGGGCGCCCGGTCACGAACACGATGTCGATGCCCGCCGCACGTGCCGCCTCTAGGGCGTGCAGGGTGCGTGGGCGAAAACGAAAATCAGGCCCGATGAGCGTGCCGTCCAGATCGCTGGCGATGAGCTTAATCATGCGAGAATAAGCGCCTACGCCGCCGGTTCTGCGTGGGTGACGGTCAAAAAAGTGCGCGCGATGCCGTGGAAGAAGAGGTTGAAGTTCACGACGGCAGGTGAGGTATTCTCGTCTACCTCAAGTTCGGGTACGTCCACGGCAGTCACGCAGAATATGTAACGGTGCGGCCCGTGCCCTGCTGGAGGTGCAGCACCCACGAATCCGGGGGTCCCGGCGTCGTTGCGATGCGCTATCGCCCCGGCGGGAAGTGCCGCGCCGCCCTGGCCGCCAACGATAGCGCCCGCGTTGGTCTCAAGCGCGGTAACCGATGCGGGGATGTTGGAGACGGTCCAATGCCAGAACCCGCTGGGGGTGGGCGCATCCGGGTCGTAGCAGGTGACAACGAAGGATTTGGTCTCTTCGGGGAATCCCGACCAGCTCAGCTGCGGAGACTGATCCTGCCCGCCAGGCACGCCGAAGAGCGCCGAGAGCATGGCGGTGGGCGCGGCGGCGCCGTTTTCAAGGTCGGTGGAGGTCAGGTTGAAGAGCGGCAGGTCGGGCAGCCCGGCGTAGGGTTCACGCGGCAGGGGTGCGGTGCCGAGGTTGTTAGTCACGGTAGTCCTCCTCGTTTGGTCGGGTGGCTGACTTAGCCGTTGAGCACGGCGTTAAGTTCTTCGCGGGTGGGCGGGTTCGCGCCGGAACGCGAGACGGTAATTCCCGCCGCCGTTGCGGAGAATCGTAGCAGATTTGAATATCTTCGCGGGTGAGTGCGGCAAGTTTGCTGCGTGCTTGGGCACCGCTGATGCCTCTGTCGAGGAGCGCGGCGATCAGCGCCGCCATGAGCGAATCGCCCGCTCCTACGGTATCTGCAACCTCCACGCGATAGGCCGGTTCTTCAATCCCGTTGGGGTATGCACGGGTGTAAGCGATCGGTCCGACTTCACCGCGGGTTATCACCATCAGCTCTACACCGAGGTCGAGCCAGGCATGCGCGGTTTCTGCAAGGGAACGGTCAGGATATAGCCATGTCAGATCTTCGTCACTTGCCTTCACCACCGACGCGAGCGCAGCAAATTTTTCTGCCCAGCTCTGGGCGAGGGCACGGTCGCTAATAATGGTGGGGCGGCAGTTTGGATCGTAGCTGATGAGTGCGCTTTCGCGTGCCGCCGTGAGTGCTTGAGCAACCACGTGGGCGCCCGGTTCGAGCATCGCCCCGATAGAGCCGGTGTGCAGCGCTTCGCAGCTGGGGGCTAGGGCTAGAATGTCGTCGGCGTAGCTGTCGAGGCTCCAATCGATATCGAATTCGTAGCGTGCCGCGCCGTCTTCCCCAATATACGCCTGCGCGGTTGAGGTTCGTGCAGCGCGCGGCTCGAATGGTACCTGCACTTTGGATGCGCTCAGGTGCGCGGCGATGCTGGCGCCGTGTTCGTCGGTTCCGTAGTGGCCGATAAACCGGGTCTTGTGCCCTAGCCGTGCGGCGCCGACGGCGACGTTGAGGGGAGATCCGCCGGGGTAGGCGCGCATGGGGGCGTCGTTGCTGTGGACGACGTCTACGAGTGCTTCACCGATGACAGTTAACATGTCTCAATTCTACTCAAGGTTGCCGCGCGGTGGAGTGTGTTTCTGTGTGTTATTCCCGTTGTTTTCGCTTCTTGTGTGAGGGCTTGTGTGGGCTTTATTGGCTTCGGGCGTAGCGCATCGTGCAAAGCGTGCTAGATTTCACAGATTCGACGGCGTGAGGGAATAAAACCGTTCGCCACAGAGGTTAGACTTAAAGCAGAGTCGGTTGCGTGCTGCCCGATAAGCTGGGCATGCGCATCGGCACGAACAACAAATTCCGACGAAGACGTCCATTGAGGAAGAAGGTCAAGAGTGACGACTCCCGAAAACACTCACGAGCAGTGGATTGCCCGCGAAACCCAGGCTGAGGAGATGATTCCCCTCATCGGTAAGCTAAACCGCGAGAATGGTGTAGTTCTTAATATTCACGGTCGCAGCCTGGTTAATAAGTCCGTTATTCAGCTGTTGCGCCTGCATGATGGCGCCGCGAAGGTTGATGGAACCCCGCTGAACCCCGAGCATACGCTAGAGCTGGTTCAGGCACTTTTTGACCTTAACCTTGGTCCCTGCTCGATCAACATTGCGGCTCTGCATCGCCAGCACGTTGATGCGGGTTCCCCGACTTCTCCATGTGGCTGCCCGAGCAGGTTGGCGCATCGGTTGGTAAGAAGGGCGAGACCGTCAAACAGCAGGATGTGGTGCTCTACGGTTTCGGGCGCATTGGCCGTCTGTTGGCGCGTATTCTGCTGGAGCGTTCCTCGTCGCTGGGGGCAAACCTGCGTCTGCGTGCGGTGGTGGTGCGCAAGAATACCGAGAACGATCTTGAGAAGCGTGCTTCTTTGCTGGCACGCGATTCGGTGCACGGTCCGTTCAAGGGCACTATTAAGGTAGATGCTGAGAACGACACCATTATTGCTAACGGTCTGCCGGTGCGTTTTCATCTACTCGTCAGATCCGACCACTGTGGATTACACCGAGTACGGTATTGAGGATGCGCTTCTGGTCGATAACACCGGCCGCTGGCGCGATGTTCCGGGGCTGACCCAGCACCTTGAGCGCCCCGGCATTTCCCGCGTTCTGCTGACCGCTCCCGGTAAGGGCGATATGAAGAATATTGTCTTCGGCGTGAACGATAGCATCATTACCGACGACGATAAGATTCTTTCGGCGGCATCCTGCACGACCAACGCGATTACCCCCGCACTGAAGGTTCTTGATGACGTGTACGGCGTGGAACGCGGTCACGTAGAGACCGTGCACGCTTTCACGAATGATCAGAACCTGATCGATAACTTCCACAAGGGTGATCGTCGCGGCCGTTCAGCGGTGCTGAACATGGTGATTACCGAAACCGGCGCGGCGCGTGCCGTTTCTAAGGCACTCCCCCAGTTGGAGGGCAAGCTGACCGGTAACGCTATTCGCGTTCCCACCCCGGACGTTTCGATGGCTATTCTGAACGTGAAGCTGGCTAAGCCCGCCGGTTCTAAGGATGAGCTGAACGAGGTCTTCCGCCAGGTTGCCCTCAACGGTGAGCTTCGCCGCCAGATCGGTTACTCCGATTCGCATGAGGCCGTCTCCACCGACTTTGTGGGTTCCCGCAACGCGGGTGTCGTGGATGCGCTTGCCACCGTCGTCAGCGATGACTCGGCAATCCTGTACGTCTGGTACGACAATGAGTTCGGTTACTCCTGTCAGGTGGTGCGCGTGTTGGAACGCCTAGTAGGCGAAGAGGCACCGTCATACCCTACAAAATAGGGTTTGAGTAGTATATATAGCCAAATAGCTATATAACTTGATAAGAATATACGGGTGGTTCCCTGACATATTTTCAGGGAGCCGCCCGTATATTTTTTATGTGCCGCCCTGCGAACAGAGCCACCTTTAAACCCCTGGTTTCACCACTTCGCGCGCATCGTCATTATGCATTATTCTCTGCTAATACTTTCCGCAAACTGGCGATAGCATTTAGGGCGGCGGGGAATCCTGCATAGACCGCTATCTGAATCATCAGTTCCACAAGTTCGTCTTGAGTGCCGCCTACGTTCAAAAAGCCGTTGATATGAACATGCAGCTGAGGCACGCACGTTCCTAAAGCGCTGCACGCAGATACAGAGACCAGTTCACGCTCCCATAGGCTCAACCCAGGCCGAGAATAAACATCGCCAAATGAGTACTCGACAATGTAGCGGCCTAAATCCGGCGCAATGTCTTGAAGCGATTTAACTACAGCTTCCCCGCCAGCCCCATCTACACGCTCAAGATACGAAGAACCTACCTCGAAACGCTTGTCAGGCTCGGTGCTATGCGTATCTAAGTTCACGTCAATACCGCGTTCGGTGAAAACCTTACGGGCAACAGAGACGGCATTTAATGCAGCGGGGAAACCAGCGTATATAGTCACATGGATAAAAGTCTCGATAATCTGTTCAGGAGAACAGCCCACATTGAGGGCACCATTAATGTGGAATTCCAGCTGCGGAGCTGCATTCCCAAGTGCGGCCAGAGCAGATATGGTGATGAGCTGGCGAGACTGATCGGATAAACCTTCCCGATCAAAAACATCCGCATACCCAAACTCCACGACAAACCGTTCTAAGTCAGGCGAAAAAGAAGCTAAGCTATCAAGAATAGATCCATGAGGGTTCTGCTCTACCCGGGCAAGTACCTCTTTCCCACGCAGATAACGTTCATTGTTTTCAGCAGCCATAATCTTAACTACCTTCCTGGTGATGACATGATGCGATGGAGAAATCTGCATCCGATTCTATGCGGTCAGCTTTCACGTGATGCCGTCTGCTCAGACATGCTTATGAAGGCATGCAGATTTAAACCCTTACGCCCGACCGAAGACCTCGTTGAGGTGGGCAGTATAGTCAGCGAGATACTGTTCGACCTGCGGATTTAATCACATCATTGCAAATAAAGGTGGGTAATTGGGTAGTCCCCAAGAACTCATTGGCTTTATGAAAGTACATATAGAGGGCATCTACCCCGAGTCCCTCGAAGAAGTCGCCCTCCCGGATAAAAGCTTCACGAGGCGCGTTCCATGTCAGCGACAGCATATGCCGCCGCCCCTGAAGAAGACCGCCCGTGCCGTATCCTTCAGTGGGGTTGGCGCTGCTGCGACCATCATTAGCGTACAGGGTGCCCGCGCCGGTGGTAAACACCTCGTCCATATATTTTTTCACGATCCACGGCTCGTGCATCCACCAACCGGGCATCTGCCAGATGACCGCATCCATCCACTGGAATTTTTCTACTTCCTGGTGAATATCGTACCCGTCGTCAATCACAGTTTCTCGCACATGATGACCGAGCGCCGATAACGTATCACGGGCTGTTTGATGCAGGGTGTGGTTCAGGCGACCCGCCGAGTGTCCAAATGCTTTACCGCCGTCGATCAAAAGAATATTCACTGTAATTCACTCCTTAAACTCAACACCACGAGAACGGTTGGCTGTATTCCAGCCGCTTGTTCCACAGTACAGGGCTGCTGCGCTGTGAATCAGCCCGTTTCTTGACATGAAACGGACTTTATTCTGGTCTGTTGTCAGTACATGTAACAGATAGGCGGTATTCCCAACCCCGGGCAGGGTACAGAATACCGCCGTATCTACGCTATAGCAAGAGACCTTAAAATTACCGCTTACGGTAAATAACCCCGCGGTGGCCTTCTAAGGGTGAGGGTGGCCGGTGCCGCGTTGTTTTGCGCATCTACGAGCCCTTGATCCTGCGGCACACGCACCATCGTGGTGCGGTCACTCGTATTCAGAGCCGCCCAGCCGTGCGTGAAAGCACGGGTCTGCACACTGTCCTGAGCCTCAATCTCACCGGATGCAGCCCCCAAGTCAAAGGACAGCTCGGGCGCGTTCGGAGTACCGTCATAGGCATCGTGTTGAGTTGCGTTGATACCGGTGAAACGACCGCCTCCAAAAACCCAGAACCCAGCCAGACCATACAGCAGATTCTCATCCGTGCCGCTAATCGGCGACGTCGAGTACCCGTGCGGGGTGCGCAAAATCGTGACCTTAGGAAGGGACTGCTGGGTATTCACAGCGCCGTAGGCATCGCCCGAGCGGTCCTGCACCGCATTCAGCGTTACCAAGCCTTCGGCGCCGCGCCCAATATGGTTTCCCTGCATGGTGGCGTAGGCGCCGCTGAGGAATTCTTGTGCGCCCCAGCCGAGCCACACTTCCTCGAACCCGCCACCGTAGGCACTGTGGCTTTCCCATTTGCCCCAGCGCAGGCGCGATTCGGCAATATTAGGCACCAGGATTTTGCCGATCTTATTCAGCTCAATACCGGCGAAGGAGATCAAGAAATCGAGATGCTGCCGAATCGTGGTGATGCTTTCAACGCCCTGAATCGGCAGGTTTCAGTCCGTAATAATCATTCTCTACGTCGTTATCAGCCATCACGCCGTCAAAGGGCGAGTTACGCAGTTCTTCCACCACGGAGTGCACCCACTGCCAGCGGTAGTCGGCACTCCACACCGCCATCTGGTAGTGCTGCCAGTAGCCCCGACCACTCGATCAGAGAGCCGTCTAGGCGGCGGGCGAACAGATCCTTACCGGTTGTGTTCAGAAGATCTTGCGCATATTTATAAGAGACACCCGAAGAGTAAATGGGGCCTGGTTCATAGGCGCGACTGGAAGAAAGGCACTTATAGGCGAGCACCACCATATTAGGTGACTGCTCTTTGAGGTAGCGTGCCGCATCCAGCTCCCAGGGCTGCAGAATAGCTACCGCGTAGTTCTGCGCCGCAAAGGCCAGCTGATCTTCCGATATAGGGTCTCCGCCGTACCGAATCCAGGCACCAAATTTTCCCGGGAGTGCCGGCTCGTAGAGAATTATCGCTCATTCTTCAATCTGCTCCGTAACTCGCTGAGGTATTTTACCTAGCTTACGGTATATCTGGTCATAACGGTCCATAACCAGGCGAAGTTGGAAGAACTTTACAACTCGGTTGTAAGCGTTAACACAGTACCGCTCATAGATGCTGGGCTCCTCCATCATGGTGCGAAGCGCCTGCGTGAAGCCTTCGATATCGCCCGGAATGGTTAGAATACCGCAGTTACCTATTTCACTGCCATCCGAGGTGACCAGCACATCATCGATCAGCTGCGACATACCGCCCACGTCGGTACTCACCAGCGGAATGGATGCTGCCATCGCTTCCAGCGCCACAATGGGCTGACCTTCGTTGTAGCTGGGCATGAGCAGAACGTCGAAGCGGTCCAGCATTTCGCGCACCTTCACGGTGCCGTGGAAGGTGATGAAGTCGCCCATATTGAGCTCTTCGATCGTGCGCACGCACAGCTCATAGTATTCGGGCATGTGGTTCTTCGGTCCGAGCACATCCAGGTGGAAGTTGTCGAGCCCGGCATCACGCAGCAGCGCAAGCGACTTCACGAGGTCTGTGAGCCCCTTAATGGGCACCACACGCGCAATAAACACGAAACGCCACATATGCCCGCGACCCTCCGCCAGGATGCGCGCCCGGGCAGTCTGGCGCCCCACATACGCCGGGTACACGCTCTCGATGAGCATACCGTTCGGCAGCACGACCGCGCGGTCTTCTTCACCCTCGTTGTACTGGTCGATGGGCGCACCGATACCGCGTGCCTCTTCAATCGCTTTGGGGTACAGATAGGTCACCATATCGGCGCTGGGGATAGCAGAAACGTCCCATTTCCAGGAACCAGACGCACCACGCGGTCTCTTCGAGCGTGACGGGACCCAGCTCGGGTTTATCGCGCGGCTCCTTCAGGAAGGCGTAATCCGTGGTGACGGGCTTGGCCATATTGCGTTCCAGCTTGGTGTTGATAGTATCGCGCACATACAGGTTGTGTTCGGTCAGCAGGAAGCTGGTGCCGTAATCGCGCGCACCCGCAGCGCCCAAAAGTGAGGCGTAGCCGGTGGTGTGGGCATGGTACACGCGGGCATAGGGCAGGCGCTCATGCAGCAGGGCGTACACGATAGAGACGAAGTTACGGATCTCCCAGAAGAGTTCGCCGAACGGAACCTGTGCGAGGAAGCCCCAGTTACCGACTGCCTCCATAAACTCGCGGGTGCCGGTGAGGGCGAAGAGTGAGTAGGTGCGGGTGCGGGGGTTAATTCCTTCATCGTAGAACGACCAGAGCGGGTTTACATCGCCGTGTATAAGAGCATCGAAAGCGCTCATAAGTCTCGCCACCAGTTTCTTGCGTTGGCGACGATTCATCTTGAGGTTTTTCGGGTTACATTCTTGGGCGAATTCTTCCTTATGCTCCTCTAGGCTCAGGTAGATCACCTTCACCCATTTGACGTTTTCGGGCATACCGTACAGGTCTTTAAGTTCCTGTTTACTATCCCAGGAAATATGAATAATTCCGAAGCTGATGCTCGGGTTTTCCACGATAATATCGTGAACCACTGCGGAAACCCCGCCCTTAAGGTAGGGGTAGGTCGATTCCATCACCAGCGCAACATCGACCTCAGGATAATCAGGGTCGGGTGTTCGGGGTCCCGGCGCGGGCAATTGCAGCGGGGCATAGTGGTTACGCATTGCGGTGTTTATCAATGTATATGACCTCTCATCTACCAGGCTAGGGCACGACGCCAGAAGAGTGAGTATTCGGGATTAGCCCAGGCACGACGGTAGAGTATCCATGTGACGAGGGCGAGAATTGCTTCGCCGATAATGATGGGCAGATAACCGCCATCGTTCGGGATGATTGAAAAGGCGACAGTGACGATCAGCAGGTGTACCGCACCGATAATGTGCACAGTCTTAAACATGGTCATGTATTCCAGCTGATAGATGAAGAGCGCCATCGCCAGGAACAACCATGCCACCGTCAGCCCCGCATAGGCGAGCGGGAAGGTGTTCGGTACGAAGATATACATCAGAATGCCCGTAATGACCGAGCAGATAACTGAGACAATCAACGTGTTGCGCACGGAGGCGTGAGAAATACGCACTACAGCGTGCGCCTCCGGCTCAATTTCATTGAAGGGAAGTTTATTGAAGAGGGTCCACAGACGCTGAATAGAGCCGTTCACGCGGTTAGATTCAACCACGAAGAAGTAGTTGTAGGCGATCACGCAGGGAACCAGGCTCATGTAAATGGCGATAACGTCGATCTTGCCGTTCGTCACCAAGAAGAGCACGTATTTATCAGCCCAGAGGATAGAACCGGTCAGCAGGCCGCGAATGACGTCGCGGTAGGCGGCACCTAGCGGAAGGCGGCTGAAGTGGAACAGCTGCTTAATTTCACGCCCAATACCGCTGAACAGAATGGCCGACCCTACCAGCGGAGGCAGGAACCACACGGTCGGCAACGTCAGCAGAACAATCGTGTAGCCCAACCATGCGAAGAACCACAGCGGACGGTTTTTTTCGCCACGTTCGGCACAATAAGCAGCTGCGCATACGCAACGTTGAGCATACTCAAAAAGAGGAAGGATACCAGCGCCACCATATCCCAGTGCAGTACGAGCACCACGGGAATGGCGAAAAGGAACGCGATGGGCAGGCCCACCAGATAGAGGTAGCCCCAGTGGCGGCTAAACGCCCTCAGCTCGCTAATATGCTGATATTTCGGGTCGGTATCGAGAGTAGCAAGAAGTTCTTGCGCCTCTTTGGATTTATGGTCCCGTTTGAGAATCGCCGCTTCTTCCTGAACCTCGCGGCGCGCATCCTCAACTTTCAGATGTTCGGATTCGAGGGCGCGGTAAATAGGCATGCATACCGCCTGGCTTAGCCAGGGAACCACGATGGATGCCGCCAGAATAATCTGGATAAGCGGCACCGACCCCACATAGTTCTTGCTGAGAATGGGGGTTACGAACGGGAATGCGACTGTTAGGAGTGCAACGGGAGATACATAGAGAAGAAAATTGTAGAGGAGTCTCCAGCTCCAGCGGTTTTTCGGGATGTCTGCATGGTGGGAAGACAAGACGGGAACTTCTTTCAGCGCTATTCTCACCTAATGCCTATATGTATATTGCCCCTGTACCTGTGGTTTAAGGGCAGGGATGGGCTACGCGCAGGAAAAACTGCGCTGAACGACTAGGTGATCGGTTTTCGGGATTTCAACCCCTTGTATTGTATACGTGTAAACTATTTTTGACACGCAGCCCGCAACTGGGATTTATGCCACATACTCCCTCGCTTTTTTAAGGCAGGGCAAGCCGCATACATGCATCACAAGGTTTCACTACTACTTGAGTATAGCGGTACCGAACCAAGTTTGCGGGGTTTACCGTCAGATGTGCACAAAAATATCTCACGCGCCATGCGCTGAAATACTTAAAAATCCCTGATAAATAGCGGAATATCGGCTAAAAAATATTCTTCATTTTAATCAGCATCACACCGCGACACGACAACAAAAGCTGTTCCCTGCCCCACCCACACGCGGGCAGAGAGGGAACAGCTTTTGTTATATCTTAAGAAGAGATTTAGGACGCGCTCGACAGGGTTCGCAGCGCCACCGAGATCACGGCTAGGCGCGGGTGCGATGCGCTGTCGGGCTCGGCATTGCGAACCTCTTCAAAGATGCGGTCGATATTGCCCACACGAGTCGGGTGGTTCTTAATCCAGGAATCCAACGCCTGCAAAGCCCCCTCGGGGTTGCTTGGAGCGTGGCCTGCATCTTCCTCAGCCACCGACGTTGCAAGCTCTGCGGCGGTCTCGTAGAGGCTGCCGCGCAGGGCCTGGCGAGAGAGGGTCTCCCAACGGTCGTTACGGGGCAGCTCGCTAATGAGGCCGAGCAGCTCATCAACCTTGAAGCGGTCGTAGGTTGCGAAGTAAATCGGTGCCAGCTCAACCGCCTTGAAGCCGTTATCGCGTGCAGAACGAATAACATCCAGGAGGGCGTAACCCTCGAAGCCGCGAATCCAGATGACGATGAGTTCTTCGGGAAGACCCCAAGCCTCGCCAGCATCGCGCTTGGAACGAACCCGTGCGCGGGAAACATCCGAGAGGTATGCGGGCAGGTTATTGCGAAGCTCCACCACATCGCCAAAGCGTTCCAGCAGGGAGCTGAGCGGGTTGCCCGCAACCACGCCGCGCTCGGCGATAAACCAACGCACCACGCGGTCAAGAACACGCTGATCATCGTGCAGCACGGTGTTCCATGCATCCAGGGAGGTATGTGCGGGCAGTTCGCGGTGCAGCTTCGCGGCCTTACCCAGCTCGAAGAGCTCGCGGGCGATGATAAAGGCGCGGGCGACCGCATCCACCCCAACGCTGGTTTCTTCGACCGCGCGGTAAGCGAAGGTGATGCCGCCCAGGTTCACCATCTCGTTGGCAACGCGGGTGCAGATAATCTCCTTGCGCAGCGGGTGCGAATTCAGGTACTCGCCGAAACGCTCCACCAGAGGTGCCGGGAAGTATTCGCGCAGCAAACCCTCCAGGTAAGGATCGTCTGCGAAGTCGGTCTCTTCCAGAGCGTGCGTGAGGTAAATCTTCACGTAGGCGGCCAGCACGGAAAGCTCAGGGCGGGTCAGCATCTCGCCGGTGGTGTCAAACCGTGCCTGCAGTTCCTTATCCGTGGGCAGGAACTCGACGGCGCGGTTCAGACCGGCGTGCTTTTCGAGGTCGCGCATCAGGCGCTTGTAGACATCGATGCCCAACGTGCCGTAGTTGAACTCGCCCTGCAGCAGAACATTCTGCTCAACGTTGGTTTCAAGCACCTTGGCGCCGACTTCGTCCCGCAGGGATTCGATGAACGATGCCCGCTCATCCGGCGAAAGCTCGCCGCGTGCCACCAGACGATCCACCAGAATCTTGATGTTCACCTCGCGGTCACTGGTTTCCACACCTGCGGAGTTGTCGATGGCGTCGGTATTGATGATGACTCCGTTGCGTGCAGCCTCCACGCGGCCCAGCTGGGTGAAGCCCGAGGTTGCCGCCCTCGCCCACGATCTTGGCGCGCAGCTCGTTTCCGTTCACGCGCAGGGCGTCGTTTGCCTTATCGCCCACCTGTGCGTTGGTTTCGGTAGATGCCTTCACGTAGGTGCCGATACCGCCGTTGTAGAGCAGATCAACCGGAGCCCTCAGGATCGCAGAAAGCAGCTCGGAGGGTGCCAGCTCGGTAACATCGTCCTCAAGACCCAGCACCTCGCGCACCTGCGGGGTGATCTCAATGGACTTCAAACCGCGCGAATACACGCCGCCGCCCTCAGAAATCAGCTCGCGGTTGTAATCCTGCCACGAAGAACGCGGCAGCTTGTACAGGCGCACGCGCTCCTCGAAGGAGACGGCGGGGTCCGGGTTCGGGTCCAGGAAAATATCGCGGTGGTCGAAGGCGGCGACCAGGCGGGTTTTCTCGGAGCGCATCAGGCCGTTGCCGAAGACATCGCCGGACATATCGCCAATACCCACGGCGGTGAATTCTTCGTTCTGGCAGTCGTGACCGAGTTCGGCAAAGTGACGTTTGACGGATTCCCAGGCGCCGCGGGCGGTAATGCCCATCGCCTTGTGGTCGTAGCCAACCGAGCCGCCGGATGCGAACGCATCGCCCAGCCAGAACCCATACTCGGCGCTGATCGCGTTTGCGGTATCCGAGAATGCGGCAGTCCCCTTATCGGCGGCAACCACCAGGTAGTAGTCGTCACCGTCGCGGGCGATCACGCCCTCGGGGCGTACTACGGTCTCGGTGCCGTCGGTAGCAACGGAGAGGTTATCGGTCACATCCAGCAGGGAGCGGATAAAGACCTTGTAGGATTCGCGACCCTCGGTAATCCAGGCGTCGCGGTCCACGGCGGGATCGGGCAGCTGCTTGGGATAGAAACCACCCTTGGCACCGGTCGGAATAATAACGGCATTCTTGACCATCTGCGCCTTGACCAGGCCCAAAACCTCGGTGCGGAAGTCGTCGCGGCGGTCGGACCAGCGCAGACCGCCACGCGCCACATTGCCGAAAGCGCAGGTGCACACCTTCCACGCGCGGGGAGTATACGAAAATCTCGAACTTGGGGTGCGGAAGAGGCGCAAAATCGATCTGCTCGGGCGCAATCTTGAACGCAAGCGCTTCTCGACCCAAGTAGGCGTTGGTGCGCAGAATAGCCTTGAGAATTTTCAGGAGCGAGCGCAGGTAGCGATCGGCGTCCAGGGTTGGAATCTTGTTGAGTTCTTCACGAATCTGCTCCAGGATTTCTTCGCGTTGAGCTTCGCGCTGCTCATCGGTGAGCCCATTGTTCGGGTCGAAGCTAGTGTGGAAGAACTGGACGTAAAGCTTCGCGATCTGCGGGTACGCCATCAACGTATTTCGACATGAACGAAGGCGTGTAGCCCAAGCCCAGCTGAATCAGGTAGTGGTTGAAGGCTCGGAATAAGCGAACTTCTTTCCAGGTGAGCCCATCGGCTAAAATAAGCCGGTCCAGGGTATCGGAGTCGCGTTCTCCCAACAGATAAGCGTTGAGCGCATCCTCGTAGAGCGTTGCGACAGCGTGCGGGTCTACACCTTCGGGGAACTGCACACCAAAGTCGTACAGGTATCCGTAGTCCTGCCCATCTTCGGGTGCGAACTCGTAGGGCCTTTGGTCAACGACGACCAGTCCCATATTCTGCATCACCGGGAGCAGCTCGGTGAGGGTATGCGGTGCTGACAGGTAGGTCTTCAGACGGGTGGTAGCTAAGTCGCCGGTCTCGACTTTGATAGCGGCGGGCCTTTGGGTATCGCCCGAGAGAGATTCAAAAATCACAATATCCTCGATCGCGTTTTCTACTTCGTAGTCGGCGCGGTAGGTTGCTGGCGCGGCTTCCGCCCAGGCGGAGGCGAGCCGACGTCCTTCTGCGCCGGGTTTCCAGCCCTCAAGCGCGGCGGCGGTAGCCTCTCCCCAGGAGCGGGTAGCGGCTTGCAGGCGCTTCTCAAGGGCGCTTACATCAACATCCGGCACGACGTTCGGGTCGGCGAGCCGGATGCGGAAAAACACACGCGCCAGCGACGATGCCGAGAGATAAATCTGGTAGTCGATGGCGGTTAAATCAAATTCTTCGCGGAATACCTGCTGGATGCGGGTGCGCACAGAGGTGTTGTACCGATCGCGCGGCAGATACACCACCGCAGAGATAAACCGTGCGAACTGGTCGGGGCGCAGGAAAGAGGCGGGTCTTGCGCCGTTCCTCCAGACCCATAATGCCGCGGAAAGTTTCGGTGAGTGTATTCACCGTGGCGTGCATGAGCTCAAGGCGCGGGTAGTCTTCGATGAAGCCGATGAGCATCTTATCGGAGTAAGAGCCGGGGTGGAATCCCAGGCGACGGCGCACCATGGCGATGCGTTCGCGAATGAGCGGGGTTTCTATGGCTGGCAGAGAGTATGCCTGGCGGGTAAACAGCCCCAGAATCACGTATTCGCCGACCACGCGCCCGCTCGCGTTGAAGCGGCGCACCCCAATGTAGTCGAGGTAGTCGGTGCTCTGAATGGTGGAGCGGGTGTTCGCCTTCGTAATGTAGAGTGGGCGCGGCCTGAGCGCGCGAGCGAGGGTGTCGTTTTCCAGCCGGATGCGGTGCTGCCCTTCGGTGGACCGCAGGATACCCAGTGCCGAGTGAGGGCGGTCTGCCAGTTCGAGAACCCCCGAGGAGCCGTCGAGCAGACGCTCTTTGATACCCATAAAGAGGAAGTTACCGCGGGCGAGCCAGCGCAAAAAGTCCTGTGCGATTTCAATACGTGAGGAAGGTTCGTTACCGCCGGGATGCGCGGTGAAAGATTCTTCGCCTTCGCCGAGGGTTATGCCGCGCAGCGCATCCAGGGATTCGGCGATAATGTTCACGCGCTCGGCCATGGCTTCGGCATCGGTTTCGCAGGCTTTAATATCGTCGAGGATTTTCAGGGCGGTAGCGCGCAGGCGGTCGCTGTCTTCGTCGTTGAGCTTGCGGGTGAGGCGAATCGCGATCCAAGACTCGATCATGGGATGCGCCGTGAGCTTGCCGTCCTTCGCTGAGAGCACAGGCAGCCCGTAGGTTGCGGTATCGCCGCTGGCGAGGTTACTGGCGCGACCAGCGCCGCGTGCCGAGAGAAGTTTTCCGTTGGGGTCGCGATCCACGATGAAGATGGGGTGGAAGAGCGAGTAGACGCCACCGAAGTCTGAGGCGATTTCAGCGGTGAGGGAACTGACGAGGTACCCCATATCGTCGGTGACGACGAGCAGCGTGGTGGAGTATTCGTCGTTATGCACGGTGACCGCAGGGGTATTGGGTTCGCGCGTCTCAGCGAGCGCACGGTGCGCTCGCGCTAACTCTTCTAATTCTTCCGTTGAGAAGACTTCTCGGTCTTCAACGGGGCTGTTCTGGTAATACTGTTCAATCCACGCATCATCGCCAGACCAGCGTTTCATAGCGTTGTCATTCACTGACAAGGTATGCCTCCGAAGTTTGTATCACTTCTCTGTGACGTTCTGTCTGTGTTTTATACGGCGTTGTGTGTAATCTCTTCCTAGCTTATACCCTGTACACCGGTGCAGGCTTCCATTTTAGGGAAATCCGGCAGGAAAATATTTTTATTGCGGAGATAAATCACATATGCTTCTGCTCTAAGCAATATTTGAGGCTTTTCGCGTTGTTTTTGAGGCATTAAACCCGTATTTATGGTGTTTGCATGTATTCCGGTGTCTGTCATGTTTTTAGCCGGAAAGCTGCATGCAATGATGGCCTTTATTCCGAGTGCGTGTCATGAACACAGTTCCGGGAGCGATGGTTTGCCTTTGAGAGTGCATCCTTCAAAACCATAACCATCGCCCCCGGAATTTTTATCTATCCTCCCGTTTGGTCTTATTCCCCGTATGGTTCGTGCCTGAAGACGAACTTTCCGATAGTTTTACCGGCGCGAAGCCGCTCTAAAGCCTGGGCACCGTCGCGAATATCGACTTCTTCCTGAATAGGCACCGTCACCTCGCCGGATGCAACCAACGCCAAAGCGCGGCGCAGATAGGCAGTAGAAATATCGGGGTAGGCATTGGAGAGCAGCCCGATGTTGAAGCCCATCATGCTGATGCCGTCGAACCAGAAGGTATTGGTGCCCACCGTCTGATCCCCGTCTTGAGCGGCGTTGCCCACCACGATCAGCCGCCCCTCAAAACGCAGAAGTTTAAGGAGTTCGGGGCGGGCACGCCCAGAAACCGGGTCGATAATCACGTCGAATTGCCGCCCGCTCTTATCCGCAAGTTCATCGCGCAGCCACACCTCGTCGTAGCCGAGTTCGAGGGCGAGTCGGCGTTTTTCTTCGGTACTGACAATGCCAACCACCTTTTCGGCGCCCATGAGCTTGGCGACCTGCCCGAATTGCGTACCCAAACCGCCCATAGCGGCCTGCACCAGCACATGTTCGCCGGGCTGCAGACGCGCCGTGCGTTCGAGCGCCGCAAGGGCGGTAGGGGTATTGGCAGGAACGACCGCCGCCAAGGCCGGGTTCATGCCCGCAGGCAGGGGTGCCACAAGGTTTGCCTGCGCCAGGCAGATTTGGCCGAAGCCGCCTCCTGAACCCAGCAGGGTCAGCGGAGCCGCAACCTTGTCTCCCACTCGCAGGCCGGTTACTCCTTCACCGAGGGCATGGATGCGCCCCGCGGCTTCGATACCCGGTGCCCAGGGAAGCGGCAGCTCCGCCATGCCTTCGGCGAGAAGCGCATCAACATACCCGACTCCCGCGTATTCTGCGCGAATGGTAACCTGCCCGGGGCCTGGGGTGGGTTCAGGGCACGTCCTGGTACTGCAGCCCGTCGATGCCGGTGTACTGCGTGATGTTGAGGGCTTTCATGGGATTATCCTTTCTATAGCAGATACCTTAATAGTAACAGCTATCTGTTATAGAAGATACAGAAACGCATCTCTCACACAAAGAATGGGTGCTGGCAGTAATACACTCGCCCGTAAAGCGGGAGCATTTTCTTCATCCGGGAGCAGTTTAAACTGCTCCCGGATGAAGAAAATGCTCCCGAAATTTCTGCTCACCCGAATACCCGAAATAGCGCTGCTTCTAGTGACAGCGAGCCCTCGCTCAAATTACGCCTGCGCCACGGTAAGCGGATGCGCATCCAAGTAAATCACCAAAAGCTCTTCGGTCACGTCAAGCTCATAGGCAAGCGCGGGCAGGTTATCCGGGTAGAAGGCGGCGGCACGGCGCAGATCCCCCGGGTCGATCAGATTTTCTGCGGCCAACAGGTCACAGCTGCGCTCACGGCGTGCACTGTAGGATGCATCCCAGGCGTCGTGCTCGTCTCCGCGCACGGCGTGCACGAGTTCGTGGGCGAGTACGGAGCGTTCTTGCCGGGTGCGCATTCCTTCGCGCAGGGTAATGGTGCGGCTGGCATGGTCGTAGCGACCGAGCATCCCGTGCCCGGGCGTTCCCCAGACTATATCGACCCCGAGCGTATGTGCGTGAGCGTAGGGATCGTAGCTAGGCACCAAAGAATCCCTCCTCACTGTCGTAGATTTCGCCGCGCTTTGCAGCCAGGGCGTAGTCCTCTGCCGTGTATTTGCGCTCCCCTTCGCCGGATGCACCGTTCGCGGCACCCGCGACTGCTCGCCCAGCTTGTGCGGATGCGGGAGCGGGTACCTCCACGGGGGTGGCGGGAGGCACTGTGGCACGCACCGACTGTTCCCGAGTTTGCGCCGCCGTCATGCGGCGCAGCACCTCGCCCATTAAGTCTTCGTTGGAAACATCGCGAATAGACCCGCCCACCCGCAGAGATTTGGCGCGAGCGGTGGTGATAAGCCCGCTTTCGACCATGAGGTCGAGCAGGTCAAGCCCGAAGCGGTCGGCTATCTTGACGAGGGTTTCTACATCCATTACTCCCGCACCCGAGAATCGCCGCTGAATAGCGTTGGGGTTCATGCCAAGTTCGGCGGCGAGCGCCCGCTGGGAGAGTCCTGTCTTGTATTTGATGTAGTCACCGATAGCCATGCCACCAGTCTAGCAGACTGATTTATTTTTTTCGGGTTCATAAATATTACAAAGTCATGCATTCTGCCCGGAAATTCTAGGGTTTTAATCGTATTTTGCATTAATAATTCAATCAAAACGCATGACTTTTTCTTTCGTTTCGGGTATGCTGGCACAAGGTCCCACAGCATACCCCTCCAGATAGAACCTGCCGCCCCCGTATCTCAACCAGCAGAAAGGACGATATGACACGCACACAAAAACCGCGCCAGCAAAAACGACGAGCAATTCAGCGGTTCAATTGGTTTAAGCATCTCAACGCGATCATTCCTGCGGTAGCCACTCTTCTGCAGGTGTACGGTCTGCTCAGCCATGAGCAGGCGAGCGCCTGGGCTGCGCTGGCATTAACCATCATCAGGTTGTGGTTAAACTGGCGCGCAGGACGGATCTCGCACGCAGCTGAGAGCACCTCACATTCCGTGTCACAACGCAGGTAGTACGTGCGATCTCCAAAAGCGGCGGAGAAAACGCCCCGGCATTCTGCCGCTGCTAGAGAAGATTGCGCACCATGAAGGCATCTAAAATCTATCCGAGATTTTAGACCATGAGCTTTCTCAAGATATAAGTTCCCGCAGATTTCCCGCATATATAGGGAGACCTGCGGGAGCTTTATCCGTCTTAAACATGCTTCCGATAGGTAAACTCTTATACTCGCGGTAGCATGAGTAGCAGACTACCCTACAAAGACGGAGATCCTATGCGTATCCCTCGTACCAGCATCATCATGCCGGTCTACAACACCGCCAACACCGTCATCAACGCCATACAATCCGTCCGAAACCAAACAGACCCCAACTTTGAACTGCTCATCATGATCGACGGATCCCCCGATAACTCCGCCGACATCATCACCGACTACCACAAGAAAAACCCCGACACCCGCATCCACATCTTCAACAACCCCAACAACCAAGGCGTCTCCGCCGTACGCAACCAAGGCCTTGACGCCGCCCGCGGCGACTGGATCACCTTCATCGACTCAGACGACGAATATCACCCCGAATTCCTCGAAAAACTTCACGAGGCGGCGCGCACTCACGATGCCGACATTGCCGTATGCGGGCATACCATCAGACACAGCGACGGTACTGAAGTGCGCCGGGTAAAAGTTACTCCCGGAGTGCACGAAGGCGAAGATATTGCCATCGAGTTTTTGGAAGACCGCTACACCGGGTTCATGTGCGATAAAATCTTCCGTGCCCAGCTATTTGATGGGGTACGGTTCGCCGAAGACATTCATCGCGCAGAAGATGCCCTCGTCGTCTTCGCCTGCTGCATGAAGGCGAAGCGCCTGGTCGGCATCACCGATCACCTCTACACCTACAGGATGGAACAGGGCGGGCTGACCTGGGGGCGCATCACACCCGTTGAAGAGAGTATTCGCCACACCGACTATATGCGCCGCGTCGCCGGAGATTTACTGAAAACCCCGCGAGGCAAAAACGCTTTTGCCGCATCTACAAGCGTCACCTTTCTCAATAATGCGCAGCAGGCTCTTCTTGCAGGCGGTTCGGATGCACCCGGCGTTATCGCCGCATGCCGGAAACAGCTTTCGTGGGGTCAGGTTTTTGCGACTCTGCGTTCACGCCCGCTCATGGGTGCTGCGGGTGCTCTCTTGAAGCTCTCGCCAAAGCTATACCGCGTGCTCTACGGCGCTTATGTCAAACGTAACTACGGCCTTTAACCCTATATCGATCCAGGAAAAATTTTATGCGTACCCCTCGTACCAGCATCATCATGCCGGTCTACAACACCGCCAACACCGTCATCAACGCCATACAATCCGTCCGAAACCAAACAGACCCCAACTTTGAACTGCTCATCATGATCGACGGATCCCCCGATAACTCCGCCGACATCATCACCGACTACCACAAACAAAAACCCCGACACCCGCATCCACATCTTCAACAACCCCGAAAAATAAAGGCCTCTCTGCCATGCGTAATCAGGGGCTTGATCATGCACGGGGTGAATGGGTAGTTTTCCCCGATTCTGATGATGCCCTCGAACCTACCTTTTTGGAACGGTTACATCAGCAGGCTGAGCTTACCGGGTGCAGACGTAGTGAATTGTGCTCATAACATGGTAGATACGCGGGGGCACAAGACTAAACGCCTCAAGGGTGCACCGGGTATACGCACCGGTGAACAAGCAGCTTACGAGCTTCTGCAAGATGAACTTTCCCCCTACGCTTGGGATAAAATCATTCGCCGTTCTCTTTTCAACGATGTTCGTTACCCCGATATTGAGCGCGCCGAAGATGAATGTGCTCTCCTCAAGTGCTATTTGGCGGCACAGAGCGTATCAGTGATAGAAGACCCTCTCTACAACTACTCCGTAACTCCAGACAGTCTGACGTGGAGTCGCATCACCCCGGTAGAAGAAACACATCGCCTTATCGCATATTTTGAGGAAGCTCTCGGAGAGCGCCGCAGCGAGCCCGATGCGCAAAAAGCCCTAACCGTCGCACGAGTCCTTGCATTTCTTAACAACGCCCAGCAAGCATTAGTGGTCGGCGGTGACAATGCACGAGAGACACTACGTGAATGCCGCAAAGGCTTCACCCATGCGCAAGCACTCACAACGCTTCACACCAATCGAATCTTTGGAGCAGCGGGAGTACTTCTTAAAACTTCCCCAAAACTCTACCGTGTTTTATACGGAATATATATAAAACGTACTTATAAAATGTAGAATATAAATTTTGGTACTGTCATGTATCTATAAAGCATAAATAGCAGTCATAGAACACAAAGGGTTGGTATGGTAGGCTCCACACGCGATAATTCCCTTCACCTTACGGGAACAAAATCCTCAAAACAGCGCCGTGTGTACCTTGACCTCATCAATTCGGTGGCAATCATGTGGGTGGTACTCCTGCATGTGCGTTTTATTACCCCGGATAATCCTTCATCTTCGGCGTGGTGGGTTGAAAATATCCTATCTGGCTTCGGGGTTGCGGCAGTTCCTCTATTCTTTATGGCGACCGGTATTAATCTCTTGGATTTTACTCGCCGCGAGTCTATAGGAACGTTCTATCGCAAGCGTTTTACCAAAATTCTGATTCCCATGATCCTATGGGCGCAAATCTATCTTTTCGTTCATATGTGGACGGGTTCTACTCCGTTTCCCGGAGTTCACGAAATTCTGCGGACATTAGTAGCCCCCAGCAGCGAGGCAGCCACCTTCTGGTATCTTGAGGCCTTAGTCGGCGTCTATCTGGTGCTTCCGATTTTCTCTTACGCGATACGTGGTGTTCAGACGGAACAAGCTACCACGGCACGCACCGGATTCTTCTGGCTTATGGCGGCACTCGGCCTTGTCCTACCGATTATCACCCAGGCAATCCACCTGATTTACCCTCACGTCCTACCCGAGTTTGTTGCACCCATCACCGGGTATCTTGGGTTCTGTCTTCTTGGGTATGCGCTTGCCAATACCGAATTTTCCCGTGCGTGGCGCATCGTTATTTATCTGTTGGGCATCGTGGGATTAGGAGGATTTATCTTCGGCAGTGCTTATTTAATTGAGCATCGCCCAACATTCGTGCCTCTGGTACACGGATACCTTGCAGTTCCAGCAATTTTATGGGCAAGCGCGGTCTTGGTGTTCTGCAAGTATTCACGTATTGGTCAAGCATCGCCCACGGTGCAGAATATTCTAAAACGCCTTGCGGCCCTCACGTTCGGGGTTTATCTGGTACATCTTCTTATCATCCAAATTCTAGAGGCGGTAAACTTCTCTCTGACTAAAGTGCAGTGGGAAGTTCCCTATGCACTCTTCGTGTGGGCTTTATCCGCCGTGATTGTGTGGATGCTGCGGCTCATTCCTCCGGTACGCCGCTGGATTCTGCCCTAATAGGTTTTACCCCGAGAAATCGTCGAGAGGTTTATTCATACAGCGCTGCGAAGTTTGTGGAAGCGTAAACTCGCTCTCAATATATAAGTGAGCTCATCGAGAAAGATTGTTAAATTTCTACCGTTAAATAAAATCATTTAAAGTACACTGTTCAGGTAGAATTTAGATAGTTTGTGTCACTCACTGATGATCACGGTAGATCGTCTAATAACTCAGGAGCAACCGCGTGCTGCATAAAAACATACAGAGATACCCTACGCTTTATGAAGGGGTATTTGAGCGTGCCAATTCACTCAATTTTTTAAGACTTATTCTCGCTTCTTGCGTGATTTTCTCCCATACACCCTACCTTGTCATGGGCGCCAAAGTAGACGAGCATCCTCTTGTGCATAACTTTTATGTATTTGGTGACTATGCGGTTAATGCATTTTTCTGTATTTCAGGTTTTCTGATTGCGCATAGCGCCTACCGTAGCGGGGCAGGTTCTTATCTTGTTAAACGTGTGCTCCGTATTTTTCCCGGTTATTGGGTTTCTATTCTTTTTGTGGTTGCTCTTGGCGGCCCGATCTCGGTCATAACGGGGCACACCGCAACGGGGTGGAACTGGGCAGATGCTCTTCACTACATTCGCAGCAATTACGATCTGATGGCGCTTCAATATCCGCTCTTTGGCGGGACCCATTGACGTTCCTCTGGAATTTCCTTCATGGAATGGGTCTGTCTGGAGCCTAGAATATGAATTCTTCTGCTATCTCCTATTACTTCCGCTCTTTTACCTGCCCTTTATTCGCAAGAATCTGAAAATCTTTATTCCGCTGGCGTACCTCATAAGCCTGAGCTACTACCTGTGTAACCAATATCTGGGGTACGACTTTATGAGCCAGGCCTTCGGGCTTCACCCGCGCGACCTCAACGCTTCGGCACGTATGTACCCGCTCTTCTTCGCGGGCTCCCTACTTTACCTGCTGAGCCGCAAAATCAGGGTTTACCCGGTGCTGTCGATTCTGTGCGTTGCAGCCGGAGTGTACATCACCTGGCTGGTACCGCATGCGAATGTTTTGCAGTGGACCCAGCTTATTCTCGCCTACGGAATCATTGGTTTAGGATGTTCCATCAACGTTTCGTGGGCGCGCACCAATGACATTTCCTATGGCGTATATGTGTATGCGTGGCCAGTACAGCAAATCCTGGTGATGCTCGGGTCGGTATCCCTGGGCTTAGCGGCCAATATTTTCTTGGATCTGATACTCACCTTTGGCGTTGCCTGGCTTTCCTGGATGTTTATCGAAAAACCCGCGATGAACCTGGCACGGCATCCCATTGTGACGGGCAGCAAACGCAGGGAATCATCCCCGCCGCCCGCGCACAGTACATCAGATACGCCCGCATCACAGACGGATGAGCCCGCAGCGGCTCAGATACCGCGTCCTCTGGGGCATCCCATACAGTTCTCATAAAAGCGTCAAGGGGCGGCTTATCGTAGCCGCCCCTTTTCTATACGTATTAGTGGGTTTCGCCTCGTGCGGTATTCTCAACCAGCATTTCCCGTAAAGCCTCGCCCTCACTGAGCGCCTGCGCGGAACGGGCGTGAATCCTCATCGCCGCCAGATGCACCACGAACCCGCAGATAGGGCCCGCATAGAGCGCAACTAGGGCTCGCCCCACCACCGGAAGAGGAGTTAAAAACGCTACCGCGATAACTACCACAGCGGCGGTTGCCCACCCCGTTACATACGCACGATGGCGCCCAATCGCCAACACCATATTCCCCGACAGGGAAATTAACGCCAGCACGGCGGAGGCAAAAACCAATACCGCCATGACTGTACCGGTGATAACTTCGGCATAAGCATCATTCTGATTAGCTTCCGGCGGGTAAATCAGCCTAAAAAGCATAGGAGCTACCAGGTATGCGGCACCGGCGCCGAACGCCCCGAGCCCCAGCACCGCCACAGCAGGCTTTAGAAAAGCCGCTAACGGGCGATGCTGCTGCTTCAAGAACGCCGAAACAGCCACCCCCTGAAACGCCTGCAGGGGAATCATAATCGGCGAGCGCGTAATAGAAATCGCCAAAAAGAGCGCACCCATAACGAGTTTGGTGTGTTCACTCTGGTTTCGGCTCGCTGCCGTCCAAAATATTGGGAAAGCCCATCATAATCACAGCGGCGGATGCCGAGGACAGGAACGACCAGATCAGGTTCATGCTGAGCTGTTTGACCTCAATATCGGCGCGTGCCGCCCAGGCTTTGCGCCCGCCAGGGAAGAAAGAGGGCAAGAAGTATCCACAACGCCATAGGGGTTACGGTGGCGACTTCCAGACCCGTGAGCGTGGGAACCGCGAATGCTGCGGCGATCATCAGCACGAGACGACCCGCCGATTCTAGGGCGCCGATCCCGGCGAAGAGATACCAGCTGTCGCGCCCAGCACTGGCACCGCTCATGGTTGCCTGCAATGCGTAAAAGGCTACACCTGCGGCAATGGATCCTACCGCCCACGGGGTATTTGTAGGAATTTGATCGTGCGCCCACAGCGGGGAGGTGAGCACCACGAGAAGCCCCGCTAACAGACCGAAAGCACCGGCAACATATACCACGCGCACCCGGTATACGCCGTCACGCCGTGCTGCGCCAACCGCGCGGGTTACTTCCGGCTGAATGCCCGTAATAATACCGGTTACCGCGAAGAGCGCACCCCAGAACAGCAGAAAACTCTTTCATCTGGATACCGCCGAGCGCATGATTGGCGATAACGGTAGTGCCTAAAGTCGCCAGCGCCGTCAGCACCGAGGACGCTAAAAGCGCCATCGATTGATACCGGCTGATAGTCCCGCCGGCTGTGCCCTGCTGATCCGTATTCTCGGGGGTTATGTTCTCTGGGGCGGGGTCATCCTGGGGTGTGTTCTTCGCGCCAGCCATTGGACCTTACTTCACCACATGAATGGCAAGGTTCTTCACACCCTGCCATTTCTTCGCCAGGGCCGCCTTCGGAAGCAGCGTCAGCGCGTGAGCGCGGGATGAGAAAGCGGATGCGCGCCACCCGTGCCGCCTTCTTCCACCCGAGCTCGTCCATCTCGGCGGCCATCGTCTTGTAGTAGCCGCGTTCCTCTTCAAAGCGGGTGCCTTCCAGGGCACGCCATGACGAGTCGGAACCACCGTGACGCCGGTACATGAAGGCTACCTGCGGATCGTAGTAGAGGGCGCCGCCGCGCATCGTAATGTCGAGGATAAGCGCCATATCTTGGATAACGTTAAGGCCTTCACGGAATCCGGTATCGACAATAGCCTCAGCACGCCAACCGAGCGAGGGGAAATAGAACCAGGCACCGCGCAGCAGAGAAACCGCGAGCTCTTCACCCTGAAGAACCGCCTCTGCCGCAGGACGGTAGTGTTCTTTCGTGCGCTCCACAAGGGTATTAGACAGCGCATTATTTCTCGTCAATAACCACCACACCGGGCTGGAAAATACTGGCTTCTGGGTGGGCGGCGGCGGAATCTACCAGCCACTGCACATAGTTGGGGAGCATCACGTCATCCGCACCCATAACGGTTACGAGGTCGTTCTCTACGAAGGTCAGACACTTACGGTAGTTGGCGTTTCGCGCCCAGGTTCGTTTCATTGCGCATATAGGTGATGCGCTCATCGTTCAGCGAGGCAAACCAGCCGGGAATAGACTCGTCCGGGTAGCCGTCATCCACTACAATCAGGCGCCAGTCGGGGTTGGTCTGCCGCACGATAGAAAGCACAGCCTGTTTCATCATTGAAACATCGCCGTAGTAGGGGAAGAGGATATCAACGGTCATCGTGTTCAGCTCCAGAGGTTGAGTCTTGGGGGTCTTGATCGGGATCTTGCGGGGTGCGATGCGCTGGCGCACCACCGGGCTGCTCGTGAAGCGCCCGCAAGATAGCCACTTCTTCGGCAAGGATGCGCGTCTTCTCCGAAAGCCTGGAGACCTCTAAGGTGAGGTGCAGGCATACGGACATCAACAGCACGATAGAGAGCAGGAAGAGCAGGTTAACCGGCAGCGTTAAACCCACAAATTCGGTAATACCGTCCAGCAGTCCGGGGAATATTCCCAGTACAATAATGGCGGCACCGACGCCCAGCCACAGGGCCGCGTATTTTTCTTTCATCTTCAGGTTGCGCACCTGAATAATAACAAGCGTACAAATACACAGCGCAACGATAAGGAAGAATATACTAGCGCTCATGCTGATCCTTCCTATCAGTCTTTTTACGGTTCATCGAAATCCAGTAGGCAAAAAGTGAACGAACAAGATAAACCGCCGATTTCACCGGACCGGAGGAAGGTGTTCCGCCTTGACGCTCGCGCATTCTCACGGGGGTCTGCTTCACACGCAGACCCTGTCGAATAGCCATAGCGGTAACGTCGATGGTATCGCCTAAATACTCGGCGGGCAGGAATTTACAGTAGAACTTGATACCTCTGCGGTTGGCGATTTTGAAGCCGCTCGTCACATCGGTGAAAGGAGTTTTCGCGGCGCGGGTGAAAAGGTGTGAAAGCAGGCTCATCGCCCATTTTCGAGGGCCAGATACGTTGTATTCGCCCGAGCCCGCAAATCGGGAGCCAATAACAATATCGCAGTCCTGCGCGTGCGCAATCAAATCTGGAATGCACATAGGATCATGCTGACCGTCGGAATCCACCTGCATCGCATAATCGTAGTCGGCTCGGCGAGCATATTTATACCCGGTGCGCATTGCCGCCCCTACCCCCATGTTGTAGGGCAGATCGATCACAAAAGCACCGGCTCTGCGCGCGATTTCTGAGGTATGATCCGTGGAACCGTCATTCACCACAACCAGGTCTACCTCGGGAACCCTCTGTAAGAGCTCAGTGATGGTGTTACCGATAACCTCTTCCTCATTCCACGCAGGCATAATGACGAGTGTGCGCGGCGTCGGCTGCGAACTCTCTGAACTCATGCGTAGGGGATTCCTCTCGGTGATACTGGAATACACGTGTTATGACTGTACTCAGTCTATCAGTCAAAGGCAGAGAGCACTGAAACACTCGTGACAGCCGCTGCTACCCCCCGTGTATGTATACTCCACCGAGCTCAACAGGGAATACCGCTCATTACTGAGGGGTGCCACAAGCCGTAATGCGGTAAAGAGTTGCCTCGCCCTTGGAGTACACAGGCTCCGCAACGCCTTTCTGCTGCAGATTTTCCAGACCGGGGTACTGGGAACGGTGATCTCCACGAATCTCTTCGTTAATCTCCCGTCCCTTAAAAGTCCAGGTAGTAGTATGCCTTTGAATTTTGCACCGCAGAGCATACGGCGGGGTTATCAGCGGCCTCGTTGAGGTGCTGATAGATCTCACGGGCATCGGGGGTAGCCGTGTACAGAGGATGCGCAGCCGTCACCTTATATCCGGTGAGCGCATACGTCACCGCGCTGCCGGTCCAGGGCTGCACAATTACGGTTTCTCCAGTTGGCACGTAATCATGCAGATGCTCAATCACGTCACGTTCATCAGTCGAGAGGAGCAAGGCGTCTGACTTGGGAAGATACCGTTCCTGGGTGCCCTTAATATAACCCTGGATATTAGGATCTGTCTGCAGGTTGATACCCAGCGGAATCAAGAGAATAACTGCCAGCGCCAAGGATATAATTCCGCCGTGTTCCTTTAAGCGGTGCGATGCGCTCGCCAAGAACCGCAATCGCCGCCTTTAAGCCACTGATACGCGGCGTGCACGCCAACAACGGCCATCGGAGCCGCCAGAATTGGCACATTCGCGGCCAGGCGGAACGGATCGTGGTACCACACGCCCAAAACCCAGTCGCGCCCGTCGTCCCAGACCATCCACCGGGCGGCAACATAGAAGTACATCACATACACCCAGCTGAGCAGCAGCCAAACGCCGATGCTTCGGGTACGCAGCAGATAGTACGCGCCCATCAAAGCAAGCACAGAAACGGTCCAGAGCAAACCATTACTCATTTGACCGTTCAGAAGAGCTTCACCCACGGCCGTGCTGTCCCATTGTGTGGGTTCCCAGCCGCCCGCCTCGCGAGGCGGACGAACGATACCCCACAGGATATTTAGGGTAATCGGGTATATCGCCAAGAGAACTAACTGCATGACGCAGACAAGCGGTTTGAGTTCGCCACGCCACGCCGCACGAATCTGAAGCGCCGCACGCACCAAAATAATAGGCAGAGCGAGCGCGAGCATGGTCATCAAGACGTTAGGATGCGCCAATGCGAGCCCTAGCGCCATGAAAAAGCCCATGTACAGCGCCGGAACCGTCTCGATGCGGCGCACCTGTACCGTGCGCAGAAGCTGGGCGAACAGCCCCAGCACGGTGGGAAGAAGCGCAAGACCCAGGCTATTGGGGTAGAGCACACCGAAGTTGATGAGCAGCATGGGGAACGCCGTAAACGATGCCGAAACAACGCCCACGCTGAGCAGGGCCGGAATGCTGGCGCGCATCGTGGAACGCACCAAATACATGACCGACAGCGGCCAGATTACCGCCCCCACCAACACGCTCATAAGGTTTGCGGTAGCGGGTACGCTTATGCCCGTTACCTGGTAGATAACCGTGGCAATACCGTGCCAAACGGCGGGATAGAAAGGTCGGTGCTTCCCCGCCCGAGGTCATATTTGCGATGGTCAGCGAGGAAGCATCGCCCGTATCTGCCATATAGCGAATGGCGTTGAGGTGAAAGTTTACGTCATAGGTTTGCGAAATGTATTCGGGGCGTCCGATAGCGCGGGCAATGCTGATGTACAGCAAGATAAAGCCGACGAGAACGCTAAGCCCCGCCGCAAGAGTCTGCGGGGTAAACCAGCCAGAACGCACAATTGCGGTGTTTTCCTGCTGATCGCGCCGTTTCTGTGGGGCAGGAAAATCCAGCCAGCCTCGACTGCCAAGCAGACGACAGATCAAATACCCCAGACCGGCGAGAATAACCGCGAAAGCGAGCGGAATCAGGAATGAAAAACGCACTCCCACTTTGGAGGCAAAAATCGCGCTCACCCCAAAAATACCCACGGAAATAGGAGCGGCAAGACCTAATGCTTCCACGCCGCGCTGCCGCATAGCCAAAGCAACGATAAGACCCGGAATAAGGATTATCAGAGCACCCACTATCAACGGGATAGTGAGCGAAGCCCAGGTCGTTTCCATGCGGTTATCTCCTTGTGACTATGTTTTGCCGTGGCGGGCTCAAATGTGCCGTATGCTGCTTGTGCTTGTGTACGTTTTATATGTGTTGCGATGTAAACCTTTAGTTTCCATAGTAGTGGCAATACGCCTGAGTACAATTTTTCACACCTTTTTGTGTATGTCTGTGTGGCGATTCATAGGTTTCCGCGAGGTATCAGCGGCATACGATTCGCTGAAGAGCCTTTCCGAGTGTTTTGCGCGGTTATCCCCGGAACTCGATGGTCTTTGTGTGTTTCAAATACCGGAACCTGGTGCATCACAAATTCTGGGGCAGGTTTGCTTTCAGTCATGGAGCTTCCAGCCGTTGTACTGTGGACGCATTCGACACAGGAACCTGCCAAAATCCCAGGTTTTATTACGTAATGTTGCTTGGTGCCCGTCATAAAAGCCCTGTCAGAGAAATATTGAGCAATAAACGTGTGCTGGGGGCGGCGGCGTTTTACTCTAAAGATAGTTTGCCCCACATTCACTGGCGATGCAGTATGAGAAAGGTCTTAACTATGGCTGAGCCTCTAGAATCAGAAACATCAGAGCTTTTCAAGCAAGCATTCGGACATCATCCTGCCGGAGTTGCCGTTATTACCGCCACCGATGATGCTGGCGAGCCCTGCGGGTTTTACCGCATCCTCACTCACCTCGGTCGCCGCCGAACCCGCGATTGTAGCGTTTCTCCCTCAAGGCAGACAGCGGATCTGCCGGTAAAGATCGCGGCCGCTCCCTCATTCCTCATCCACATGCTCGACGCCGAGAATGTGCAGCTCGCCAAGAATTTTGCCACCCACGGCTACCCCCGTTTTGCGGATAAGTCTTCATGGGAGTTCCTCTCCAGCGGCGAGCCGCTCGTGCATGGGGTGCGGCGCGTGCTGCGTGCCACCCCGCTCAGCCGTGTGGAGGCTGGCCCCGCTCTCGTATTCACCGCCAGGGTTGAGGAATTTATTCGTCACGATTTGGGCGGCACTCCCCTGGTTTATCATTCGCGTTCTTTCCATGCGCTCGGCAAGCATTCCAACGTAGACTACGCCATCTAGCCCGCCGCCGACCGCATCATATGACTGCATCAAGGCTCTTGGGAGTGAATTAAAGCGCTAGAAAACCCGCTTTAATTCACTCCCAAGAGCCTTTTTACTATGCGTGAAAGCCAACTCACAGGTCCCATAGAGGCGGCAGACGCGCTAAGGTATTAAGAGAACGTAAGCCACATAACCCCACACAGAGCCACAGCATCGAAGGAGAATCCGTGAGCACCGAGGACCCCGCCCAGAGCGCAGCGCACGCCGGCGGCACAGCATCCGACATCCCCTGTAGAGCCTCAGTCCTTGGAGTGGATGCGCCGCCTAGTTGCTATTCCCAGTATCTCGGGCACCTCGAATCTGGGCGTTATCGAGCTTATTGAGGCGGAATTCGCGCGCTACGGGTACGCTGGGCAGCGCACCTATAACGCAGATCAGACCCGCGCGAACCTGTGGGTTACCGTGCCCGCCGCTGATGGTTCAACCGAGGGCGGCATCGTGATTTCCGGTCACACCGATGTGGTTCCGGTCGAAGGGCAAACCTGGGATTCCGATCCGTTCACGCTGCGGGTTGAGGGTTCGCGCGCCTACGGGCGTGGCGTATGCGACATGAAAGGCTTCCTGGGCGTGGCACTGTGGCTTTTGCCGCAGGTCGCGCGGGCGCAGCTGAGGGTTCCGCTGCATTTCGCGTTCTCCTACGACGAGGAAATCGGGTGCGTGGGTGCCCCCACCATGCTTAAAGATGTTGTGAACCGCAATATCAGACCTCAGTTCGCGATCGTGGGTGAGCCGTCGAGTATGCGCGTGATTTCTGCGCATAAGGGGGCGCATCGTGGTCGCGTGGAGATCACCGGCACGGCGAAGCACGCATCGTTGGCGCCGCACGGCGTGAGCGCGGTCAATGCCGCTGGCGAGTTCATTACTTTCTTCTCTCGTCTTGCCGACACGTGGCAGTCTGAGGGGCCTTTTGACGATGCATTCATGGTTCCCTATGCGACCGGCGGCGTGAATTTTGTGCGCGGCGGGCTGCAATACAATATTGTGGCCGAATACGCCGAGCTTGAGTACGATCTGCGCACGCTGCCCTCAATGACCACCGAATCTGTAGTGGAGTTGATTGAGGATGAGCTTTTCGACAAGATCCTGCCGAATCTGAAGGCGCGCGCTCAGAAGGCAGAGGAGCTTTCCGGCGCACATTCGGGGGTTTTGCAGGAGCGTGTTCAGATCAAACATGAGCTTCTTGCCGCCGTGCCCGGCCTGGGAACGGCAGACGACGCCCCCATCATAGCCCTCATGAACGAGCTTTTAGGCACGAGCGAGGCTCCCGAAAAGGTCACTTACGGTACGGAGGCGGGGCAGTTCCAGCGCGCTGGCATTGAGAGCGTGGTATGCGGCCCCGGCGATATCGCCCAGGCGCACTCCGCCAATGAATGGATTGAGCTGGAACAGCTTCGCGAATGCGAGCGCTTCTTTGAGGCAATTCTGAGGTGGGCCTCGCAGTAGGTCCTCCCCCGCTTTTCTATGCGGCGAGTTATTGCGCATTTCGCGGGTTATTTCGCCGCATGCGCAATAGCCTACGAAACGTGGGCTTCCGACATGTCAGCATCCTCATCTGCTTCCAAATAACGGTTAGCAATTGGAATCCAGGTGAGGGTTAGTGCCAGCAACACCCCGCCGATCGCCAGCACGGTGAGGCGCGTGCTCGCTTCCGCACCCAGACCTACGAGCGGGTTCACCACAATACCCACGAGGCTCCCGACAGAGCTTGCCACGTTCAGCACTGTGGCGCGGCGATGTGCAGGAATCAGTTTATTGGTTACAGCAGAGGTGATCGGCCCGCGCGCGTGAATACCCACCACCACGAGTAAGAACCCCGATACTACGGCAAGGACATGCGGCACCGCCATCAGGCAGAAGCCCGCAGCACCATACCCCATAGCCAGCAGAAGCGCCGTTTTGCGCCCTACCCGCTTCTCGATACGCCCTGCCGCATAGTTATACCCTGCCGCAAGGAGCTGACCGGCACCAGCGATCACGCCCCATGTTGCAATAGGCACATCTTGTGCGGCAAAAAGCGGCTGGTTCAGCGTGTACACCGCGTTGAAAAGTGCAAAGGATGCGCTCGAACCTACCGCAACGTATAGCAGAAGCGGTGAGGTAAAAAGTAGTTTCACACCTATTTTTAGCGAAATCCACGAAGTTTCAGGGTGTTTATCGTGAGTTTTCGGGTTCTGCTGCGGCAAAAACGCCACACAAACTGCCGCAACTACGGCCATTGCCGCCGATAACAGAGCGGGCAGTGAAATATCGACGGACCCCAACGCAGAACCCACCACGGAACCTGTTACCCCCGCGGTGAGCATCAGGGCGCTAAGATGCCCCCACGCGCCAACCGCTTTCGCATCAGCATCATCGCCAAGGGAATCATAAATATAAGCGTCTTGCACCCCCGTAAGCATGGCAATACTCAGCCCACTCATCACAAATGAAAGAGCATAAATGGAGAAATTTGTGCCAGTGGCAAAAAGAATCTCAGCAATCGCGTTGAACACAAAACCGGCACCTACGAGTCTCCGGCGGTCGAAACGGTCGCCAATAACCCCGGCAGGAATTTCAGCCACCAAAATACTAGCGACCAAAACACTTTCCAGCATGAAAATATCGGTGAGCGATAACCCACGGCTTTCCAGGAAGAACGCGCTGACCGGCACATAGAAATCAAATCCGGCGGCAATCATGGCGAGCGCCATGGGTATTAGGGATTTGCTCGACCAGACGATCCGACGTGCGGTATATGTGGCGCTCACCTGTTTCTCCTGATTTTTATAGCTAGTCAGGACGCGAATATGGAAGAAGGGTCCCATGTGCCGTGCATCCTTATTTTCTATTCTCTAGCATCCCGCATAAAAAGTGCCTTTATGTGAATAAAGCGGGTTTTTAACGCTTTATTCACATAAAGGCACTTTTTATCGGGTAAATCCAGGTGAGGATTACCGCCAGTAGTTGTTGGCCGCTGCGATGGTCTGGAACTCGATGGCTACCACCTGCGCCGCAGCTGTCAGCGAGTCCGGGTCTACCGCGTATTCCGGGCGCCCCGCTTTGAGAGCATCCGGGTTAGGTTGAATCTGGTGGATGGTGTGCCGTGCGATGAGCATCGCCAACTGCCGTCCTTCTTCGGGGGTTTCGGTGATGAGAGTACCGCCGGGAATGCCCTGTAGTTCTTCTGCCGGAAGTCGCTGACTCATGGTAAATACTCCAATCTGCATATACTCCTTCAACGCCACCGTAATGAACTGCCCCGGGCGCCCTCAAGCAAGTTTCCCCTGATGCTCGGGTTAAGCCACCCCTTATAGCCAGCGTCGCATCGGCAAGCATATCCGCATCAACATCCGTGCCGCTTAAACACGCGTGATTCGCCTCCAAACCCTGGACTGTCACACGTGATGTACGCCCCACTTTTCCACATAAACCCACGAATACCGCTTATGTCTTTGGGTTACTTTATCCCAAAGTATTGCTATTTCGAGCTTCATCACGTCTTATAGAAACACATACTAAAACCAAATATTCCAACATAAACACAAGCGGAGGGTTCCGTGCACACCATCAGCCCCTACCTCGCCGAATTCCTAGGTACACTCATCATGTGCACTATCGGATGCGGCGCCATCGCCACCGTCGAGCTGCGACGCTCCAAAGGGCACGGCGATAACTTCTTCACTATCGCCTTCGGCTGGGGTTTTGCCGTAGCCTTCGGTGTCTACGCCTCACACCCGTATTCCGGCGGGCATCTGAACCCCGCGGTCTCGGTAGGGTTGGCGGCTTTTGGCGAATTTGATTGGGCTAAGGTTCCCGGGTATGTGATCGCCCAGCTTCTTGGAGCCATGGCAGGCGCAGGGCTGGTGTACCTGAACTACCTGCCGCATTGGAAGGCCACCGCCGATCAGAAAATTAAGCTCGGCGTATTCTCCACAGTTCCCGCCATTCACAACTATTTCACGAACGCGCTCTCCGAAATTATCGGTACTTTCATGCTCGTCTTCTCGGCGCTGTACACCGGCGTGAACTTCAAGCCCACGATTACCACCGGCGGCGTGGAACTCTCCCTGAACCTCAACGATGTGCTCAAACCCCTCGCCTTCGGCTTCATGGTAGCTGTGCTCGTGGTCGGGCTAGGCGGGCAGACCGGTTACGCCCTAAACCCGGCACGCGATCTGGGGCCGCGCATTATGCACACTCTGCTGCCCATTCACAATAAAGGAACCTCACGCTGGTTCTATTCGTGGGTTCCCGTCTTTGCCCCGCTTGTGGGCGGATTTATGGGAGGAGCGTTCTTCAAACTCTATTACGAGAGTGAGTTCACCGTCTGGGTTGTTATCTCGTCAGCATGCGCCATCGCGCTTTTAGGGTTCGCGTATTGGGCAAATAGCCACCTGTACCGCGCGCCCAGCGCAGAGGTGATTCCGCAGGGCGAAGACACCCAAGCGACGGCGGCGAGGGCTGCGGCAACCTACACCGCTACCGGTTCCATCCCGATTATCGAGAAGCGAACCTATCAGCAGTAGGCTCAGACTAAGTTCGGGAGCGAAAAGTTGCAGCGGGAACGTGTCCTTCTGACTCGTTACCTCGTCAGCTTCGGAACGTTATTAGGTGCCTCGCACGCTCGGAATAACGTCCCTCAGCGACTGCAACTTTTCGCTCCCGGATTCTCGATGTACCCTTACCCGATATGATCCGGCAGGTGGCGGTAGCGCATCCGACGGCGGATCCGACGCCACACAAGCACAAGGAGCGCACCGATCAGGGCGCCGACGGTGTTGTTGATAATATCGTCCACGTCGAAAGGTGCGGTATGCGCAGGGTACCAAGCCCCAGTTGCCGCTCAGCTGGCTCAGTTCGATGAAGAGAGACAGCCCGAAACCCGCCAAGGCTGAGGCACGCAGACCCCAGCGCAGGCATCCGGCGGTAAACAGCCCTATAGGAATAAACAGGCCGATGTTAAAGAAGAGTTGGGCGAATGCCCGCGAGGTTGCGCCGCCGGTTCCCGGGGTTTGCAGCATCTGGAATGCTTGAATCCAGCTCCAGCCAGCATAGAGGCGTGGATAGTATAGCTCTGAGTGGCATTTTCCATCATCCCACCCCGATGGGGGTGAGGGTCAGAACCAAAACCACCGCCAAGAACAGCGAAAATATGCCGGTGATGATATAGTGCCGGGCTGTCAGCGACGATCCCGCGCGGCGAGCGCGCGTTCTCATCAGAAGAAAACCGAGGGCAAAAAGAGCGAGGGTAGCGCAGATGATTTCAAGACTAACCGTCCCCATCTGCTCCGATAGTAGTTTCCTCATCCACATTCCTCGTCAATAATGTACAGCGTCATAGGCAAGCCGTGAGTGGTAAAAACTCGCCTACCACCAGTGTAAAGCTATTGGGGCAACATCAAAGAACCGGAGCTTCACACGCCGCCGAATGCGCCCCTCACCTGTGCTGCACCCCACACGGATGCACCCTGTAGACCCTACCTAGCCGGGTTAGAAGAAAATATCGATGGGGATGATGGGGGCTACGTCGTCCCCCAGCAGCAGGACGAAGCAGAGCGTGCCCGCGAGCGCCGCGAGAACCGCCCCGATAACCTGCACGAGCCAGAGCATCAGGAATTTGGCTCGTTTGCCTTCGCGGCGTGCCGTCAGCGCTTCGACCATCGCGGTGGAGAAGGTGGTGAACCCGCCGAGCAGACCGGTGGTGACGGCGGTGCACCAGAAGATGACGGATCCAGAGGCACCGTAGTGAATATCGAGCGCATTCGGGTTAGCGACCGGCATAATCAGCAGCCCGTAGAGGAATGACCCCACCAGGTTAATCACGAATACGGGGCTGATAATAGAGCGCTCGGTGCGCAGCCGGGGCGACATTTTGACGTCGAGAAAATACCGGGTCATTGCCCCTAAACCGCCGAGCAGAAAGACCGTTAGCGAGAACATGATGAGTCCTCTTGAGCACTGGCACGGCGGGCCTCACAGCGGGCGGCGATTTTTCCGCCCGTAAAAAGACCTGATGCTGCGGCCGCTAGACCGCCGATAAAGAGCACGGCAAGGCTGAGCAGAACGTACCACCCGTGCACCGTGTAATGAATGAATACCGCCTGCGCTGTCACCGCCGCGATGGACGAGTAGGTGGTGTACCCGCCCATCATGCCGGCGCCGAACAGGAAGCGGAACGGGCGTACAGCATCCTCGCCGTGCATACGGGCGCGCGATGCCCACAGCGCGGTCAGAAGCCCCAGGGTGAAGGATCCGATCAGGTTCGCAGCAAGCACGCCACCGGGTGTGTGGATGCGGCAGAAGGCGCCTATGCCTCCTCCTAAGAAAACCAGCAGCGGCGCGGGTATGCGGTTCAAGTATGCGGCGAGCGTTCGTCTTTCTGCCATCGTACGGTGCGCCCCTTCGATGCGCTCGGGGTGAGAACTCGTGTTCTCGCGGCGATCCCCTACTTTCACCTTAGACCACGGAGGTACCAAGACGTTAATAAGCGTGTTTTGTGTAGCCTGCCGCTCATCACCTAAAAAGCGCGAGCAGGTCTTTTTTTGCTCCGACAAGGTAGGATTTTCCTACCTGCTCGGCACAATACGACCTGCTCGCGCGGTATGCGGTATTAGCGGTTATTCAGTTTTCTTCTTCGCCCAGGGAATCTCGACCTCGGCTACTTTTTTCGCCGCGGACTCCTGTGCTGCTTCAGATTCCTGTGCTTCGGTTTCTTTCTCCTCAGAATCGTCGGATGCTTCAGATTCGCTAGACCCTTCATCACCATCGTCGGATTTATCCGAGTCTTTGTGGTCCAGCTCTTCCAGAAGGGTCGCGCCTTCCACGTCCATATTCGGAACGAGCTTATCGAGCCACTTCGGCATCCACCATGCTTTATCGCCCAGCAGAGTCAAAATCGCGGGGGTGATAGTCATGCGAACCACGAAAGCATCAACCAGCACGCCGAAGGCCAGGCCGAAGCCGATGGGGCGAATCATTGCGGATTCGGCGAAGATGAACCCGCCGAACACCGAAATCATGATGATCATCGCGGCAACCACCACACGCACCGCATGGTTGTACCCGGCGACGACGGCGGTTTTCGCATCCTTACCGTGCACATATGCTTCGCGCATGCCGGAGACCAGGAACACCTGATAGTCCATCGCCAGGCCGAAGAGAATACCGATCATCAAGGTAGGCAGGAACGCCAGAATCGGACCGGGATCGTGCACCCCGAAGAGGGATCCCCATGAAGCCCATCTGGTAGACCGCAACCACGGCACCGAAGCTGGCCAGAATCGAGAAGAGGAACCCGACCGAAGCAACCAGCGGCACCAGAATTGAACGGAACACCAGAATCAGCACGATAAACGACAGACCCATGACGACCGCCAAATACAGCGGCAGTTTCTGCGCCAGCGTATTGGAGACGTCGATATTGCCGCCGGTCAGACCGGTCACGCCCAGGCGCACATCGGTACCCTGCACGTTAACATCAACCTGCCGCAGCTTCTCAACCAGGTTCACGGTTTCAACCGAGCTAGACCCATGTTTGGGGATCACCTGGAAAATCTGCAGGGTGTGATCGTCAGTTTGTCCCGATGGGAACTACGGTTTTTACGTTGTCGGGGATCTTTCGCCTCAACCGCATGGGCGATATCGAGCTGTGCCTGCTCGGCCTGCGCATCGCTCATGCCTGCAGGGGTGTGTGCCACTGCAACCACAGGACCGCTCATGCCTTCACCAAACTTGTCTTTAACAACCTGGTAGGCCTGGTACTCGGTGCTTTCCACCTGCGAGCTTTCTGCCGAGGGAAGACCCATGCGCATCTGACCCATGGGAATAGCGATAGCACCCAGTGCCGCCACACAGAGCAGAATGGTAACCACAGGTTTAGCGAGCACGATGCGCAGCCAACCGTGCGGGGTAGCCTCACGCTTTTCCTGCTCGGCGTGATGCGCTGCGATCTTCTCGGGAGTATCGATAGATGCCCACGTTTTCTTCGACATGACCCTGCGGCCGATCAGCGAGAGCATAGCGGGGGTCAGGGTTACCGAAATCAACACGGCCACGAAGACGCACAGTGCCGCCGCATCGCCCATGTATCCCAGGAAGGGAATACCTGTCACGTTCAGGGCAAGCAGGGCGATAATCACAGTTGTTCCGGCGAACAGAACCGCGTTACCGCTGGTGCCGTTAGCGACCGCGATAGATTTTCGCAGCGGCATACCATCCATCAGGTTAGACCGGTGCCTGTTGAGAATGAACAGTGAATAGTCGATGCCCACCGCAAGACCAAGCATCATGCCCAGCATATAGGTGGTTGAGCTCATATCGATGAGGGATGAGAACGACAGGGTTCCCAGAATACCTATCACCACGCCCACAAGCGCCATGATGATAGGCAGCCCGGCGGCAATAAGAGTACCGAGCATAACGATAAGCGTAATGAGTGCCACCACAATACCGATAACCTCGCCAATACCCATACCCACATTAGGAGATTCAGCGATATTCTGGTCAAAATAGACCTTCAAACCCTTCAGATCAGCACTCTTGAAGTGTTCCATGAGCTTTCTTTATCAGCCTGAGGGGTTTCTGCACTCTTTGTCTTGAAGAAAACCCCGGCGATTGCGGTCGAATTATCTTCAGAAACCGTTCGGTAGTCGCTTGTCAGCTCCAAAAGCGCAGATTTGCGGGCGTATTCCGACTGCTGTTCGGGGAGTTTCTTCTCAGCATCGGCAAGTTCAGCAGACTTAGCGTCATATTCTTTCTGAGACTCTTCCAACTTGGCGCGTTGCCCATCCAACTGTCCCTGTTGGGAGCCGAGCTGTTCGCGCATAGACTCTAAAGCGCCAGCCGCTTTGGCTTGTTCGCGGGCTTCGTCAAGTTGTTTTTGTGCAGCATCCAGCTGCTCTTTACCGTCTTTAAGCTGTTTACCGGCTTCTTCAAGCTGTTTCTTACCGTCCTCGATGCGCTGCGGGGCGGCGTCGAGCTGAGGTTTGCTTTCTTCGAGCTGTTTTTTACCGTCGGCTATCTGCTGTTCGGTAGCAAAAGGATCGCTGACGGCATCAACGGCTGAATTCTCATCCTTGAGGCTGTTCAGCGTGGTTATGAAAGCCTGTTTCTGTTCTTCGGTGATTGCGGAACCGTTATCCGTCTTTACAACAATCTGCCCGTTACCGCGGTTAGCATCAGGGAATCGCTGAGCAAGCTCGTCGCTAAGACGCTGGGTTTCGGTTCCGGGCATCGTGAAGGTGGTCTTTCAGCTGCCCGTGGAATGCGCTATAGCTACCGGCAACACCGGCAATAACAAGCACCCAGATAGCAATAACCGCCCACGCCCTGCGTGCGGCAAAGCTACCTATGGAATATAGCCACTTAGCCACTATGGTTCTCCTCAAATGTCTCTGTATCGGTTGAGTATGGTGCGCGTATTTACCGCGCCTATGTGTATCTGCCGTCGATTAGCTCTTCGACATAGTCAAGGCAGTGTTCTATGTTTTCCCGCATTTTTTTGGCATTTTCGGGCGGCTGCGGGTTGCCTTCGGCGTCGTAGAAGGAGGCCGCGATTCCCTCGCAGATGGCAGAGGCAATGAGGTTCCCGAAGATTGCGATGCGCATCCGCGGTATGTCCTGCCGCTCCTGCCACAGCTTGTCAATGACCATCTCAATGGAGTTCAAATAGGAGGTTGAGCTGTACTCATTGAACTTATTATCGAGAGCGTAGTCGTGAAGGGCGAACAGCAGCCGAGCGTGGGGTTCTACGTGCTCGGCAAGGCGTTCGGTGGTGAATGCGGCACGCACGCCGTTGAGCATATCCCGCTCGGGATGCGCTCCTCTGGGGGATGCAGAAGTCGGGGATGACCTCAAAAATACGGCGCAGGTAATCGTTCAGGCGTTCAACGACGGCGGCTTCAACCGAGGAAAAATGGTTGAAGATGGTACGCCTGGATACACCGGATTCTTTGGCGAGCGCATCCGCCGTGAGCGCCTTAAGACCGCCTGCGAGCACGAGTTTTTCTGCCGCATCCATAATGGCGATGCGGTTCTCGGCTTTACGCGCGGAGCGTTTATCTACAATCTTTTGAGCAATACACACAGTTATTACACTAAGTGCAATATTGCACCAAGTGCAACTATTTTTTGTGTGAGCTCAACCATATTTCTGCACTCAGTGCATATTGTTTGAAAGGTCTCTGCTCGCCAGAAAACCCCGAGCCAAGCGGTCTATGAGACCGAAACCCCCTGCCGCATAAGCGGAAGACGTACCGAAAATTCGGTTCGTCCGGGACGGCTTCGCACAGAAATCAGCCCGCCGTGTGCCTGCACGATCGCCTGCACGATTGCCAGCCCGAGGCCGGTCGTCCCGTCAGAACCCGAACGCGCCTTGTCTGCCCGCGTGAATCGGTCAAAAATCTTGGGCGCAAACTCTGGGTCAATTCCAGGGCCGTTATCCACAATGGTCATGAGCGCCTCACGCCGATCCGCAGATACCCGCAGCCCGGCAATAACGGTCGTACCCTCGTCCGTATGTTTGCGCGCATTAGAGAGCAGATTCAAAATAACCTGCTGAATCTGCGAGCGGTCCGCGATCATCTCAACCGGTTCATCCGGAACATCCATGCGCCAGATATGGTCGCGCGCCGCCGCCTGCATATCCGAAACACTCTCGACAAGCAGCTCGGTTAGGTCGATGTTCTCAAACTTCGGTTCACGCCCTTCGTCCAAGCGCGCCAGCAACAGCAGATCTTCCACGAGACGCGACATTCGTTCGGTCTGCGAATCGATGCGTGCAAGCGAGGACTGCCCGCCGTCGGCGAGAGGTTCCGTCCACCGCAGCATATCGGAATAGCCCTTAATGGCGGCCAGCGGGGTGCGCAACTCGTGGGATGCATCCGCAATGAAGGCACGTATCTGCTTTTCGGTACGTTCACGCACGTCAAGAGCCGAACTCACGTTATCAAGAAGTTGATTGAGCGCATACCCCTACAGACCCCACTTCGGTGCGGGGATTCGCGTCCTTTGGGGGTCACACGCACTTCAGGGAGCAATAGTGTCAGATTCCAGGTTGAGGCGCGCCACCTCGGTCGCCACACCGGAGACACGCTCTAGGGGCTTCATCGTTCTGCGAATTATGAACGAACCCAAAAATCCGGTACCGATCATCACGGCAACCGATCCAATACCCATTGTGATAGAGAGCATGGTAAGGGTCTGATACATTGCCCCCAGCGGCACACCGGTGATAAGCGCGTCTGAAGAAGGCCCTGGTGAGGAAACCTTCACCATGTATTTACCAACGTCAAGGTTCACTTCGGTAAGCTGACTCTCTTGATTTACGGTGTTCCGAAGAGAGTTAAGAGTCTCGCGGTCTTTATCGCTGAGCTCCTTGATGCTGCCGTCGGCACTCAAGTACCCCGAGAATTTGTAACCACCCTGATGATCAACACAAAGGTTAATGGTTCCGGCACCCTGACCTGGCGTATAGAGAGGGTTTTTCGGATTAGATTTATCGAGGCATTCAAAACCGTGACCGCTGGGAGAATTATTGGGGTTGGCGGCGCGATTCGCAGTCTCCTTGAGGGTACTGCCAATTTGCGCCCGCAGAGAGTTCTGCAGTGTGGCATAGGTTGAAACACTGGTAATAAAACAGGCGATTCCTAGAGCCGAAACGAGAATAAGAATAAGCCGCCTGCGCAGATGCGGCATTGGGCGTATCGCGGTTTTATCCCGTTTTTTTCGACTACCCTGTGGGGGCTGTGTCTCAGGAACACTGGGAGCTTCCACAATGGTCACAGACTTCACCCCTTCCAGGATATATTACTAAATCGGAATATAAGAATATATAAACCTTGACTAGGCGCTTTACACAATCAGGGGCTTAAACTGCCGGTCGAATTACATAGCCAGCACCACGTACCGTATGGATCATAGGCTCACGACCCACATCAATTTTTCTTTCCGCAGATACGAAATATAAAGTTCCACAATATTCGCCTGACCACCAAAATCGTAATTCCAGACGTTATCCAAAATCTGGCTTTTAGAGACCACGCGCTTCGCATTTTCCATCAGATAACGCAGCAGGTCGAATTGGGTTGCCGTGAGAGCGATAGGTTCACCACCACGGGTAACTTCACGGGTATCTTGGTTGAGTACCAAATCTCCCCACAACGAGTTCGGCATCGTCAATAGCGGCAACACCCGAACGCTGCACCAGTCGGTGCAGGCGAATCATAACCTCTTCCATCGAAAACGGCTTGGTCACATAGTCATCGGCACCAGCGGCAAGCCCTTCGATGCGGTTATCCACCGAATCTTTCGCGGTCAAGAAGAGGCAAGGCACTTCGGGGTAAAACTTCCGGATGCGGTCCCAACAGTTCCAGACCATCGAAACCGGGCATCATAATATCAAGCACCAGCACATCGGGGCGCCAATCGCGGGCAATAGCTAAGGCTGCGGGTCCATCACCAGCCGACTGCACCTCCCACCCGATCATCTTCAGGCCCATGCTGACGAGTTCTTTGAGCATCTCCTCATCATCGACCACTAGGGCACGAATGGGGCTGCCGTCCGGATGTTCGAGGGTCGGCAGGTTTTTAGCGATTTCGGTTGCTTTGCTGCTCATAGTGTTAAGGGTAGCGGTATTTAAACGCCTGTGTAGGTTTAGCGGCTGCTTTTCGCAGCAGAACATAAAATATACATGCCCCGTACACAGCCTGCACACAGTATTCCTAACCCGCCAGTACAAGGATGTCCACAAAAAGTGGGTGACGCGCATTAGTCCACGTCACCCACATTATGAGGAATTACTTTAGAGGCGAATACCGCTTGGTACTACTGTACGAGGCTGAAGCGGCACAACACCGCCGCCGCCGGGAGAGCCATATCCGTTAACGCGGGATGGCGTGGCTGTTTGGGCATCCGAGAAGTCTTCATCCCGAATCTCTCCTCGATCAGTGATCTCGGTGAGTATTTCTTTATCCCGGTCTCCCACCCGTATCTCTTGGGGAAATATTTCAATCCATGAGCCGTTAGAGCAGGTCATAACTTTTACTTCCCGGTCTTTAATATACCGATAGGTGCCGTCCGCGTTAACGTATGTTTCCTGTCGGGTTCCATACCCATAATTAGCTTCGGTGATTTCCTGCCAGGAACCGTCAGCATGCAGTTCTGCGCTATGGCTCTTTGTTTTCATGGTCCAGGTTCCATCAGCTTTGACTTCCCCATGTTCATCGCCGCGCTTATCGTAGATCCATGACCCATCGGATTCGTTGATAGTGGTCCATTTCTTATCTTTGCTGTCCACAGATTCGGTGGATCTGGGGCGGGGCTTACCTGCTTTGTTATCGTCAGTCAGCGCTATCTCTTTTTCGCTGATGCCCTTTTTCTTGAGTGCTTCAAGGTCTGGATTTTTACCGGATTCGTGGCTCGGGCAGGTGATTGGAAACTTAACGTCCCGCATAAAATCAAGGCCCCGCGCCTTTTCCGGGTGCTCCAAAAGTTCAGATACTTCAATCTGCTGCCCAGCAGACGATGCGTTCGAGCCGGAGGATGATGCCGCAGCATGCGAGCTTTGGGGCGAGGAATTATTGGATGAAGATGCGGTTCCTGATGAACACGCACCCAGGGCAAAAACCAGAGCAGTGCCCAAAGAAAATACAGAAAGTCTACGCATTAAAAGTCCTTATCGGTGACTATGAGGGAAGTTACAGGATCAAATATACCCCGCCTCAGGTCTTCGCCACCGAAGACACGCTTCTGCCGGTCATAGGAACCAAACGTAGGTACCCTTCTACGAACACTTTCTAGCGCTCATTATTTAACAGCCCGAAAACCATTATTTAACCCAATACCCGTTTTTACCCCTATATTCCGGGAATTTTTTAGAAGGGCGCAGAATCATTATTTAACTCTCAGGCAAATATTATTTAACTCCGAGCCCTTGATGATGCGCACAACAAGGGTGGCGCATCCAGCCGTAAAATCTGGATGCGCCACCCTCTACCTTCTTCACAAACAATTTCCGTTAAGACACAGCCTGCTGACCGGGCTGCAGAGGCTGACGCGGGGTCAGCGGAATGACCCCTCCCCCGCCGGGACCATCACCTCCACCAATCAGTAAATCTGGTTGAGGAGGAACGTAAATATACCGTTCTTTATCTACCGAAGATACCTCGCTCTTACGTGATGACGATTCCCGATATACTTTGCCGTCCGGGGTGCTGTATACAGTTTCATAGGCGTTTTGAGTACGCCAGGTGCCATCAGATTTTACTTCTTCTGTTCGGTCCTGGTCTTTTCTCTGCCAACTTCCATCAGGGTTTACGTGAATAATATCTTCCCCGGCGCTGCGTGTATTATTTTTGATTTCCCATGAGCCGTCAGCATACAACACAGTAGTTTTATCATAATTACCGGAGTTATCAGAATCTTTCTGCGTCCACGTGCCGTCTGCTGCAACATGTATTGTCGTGTCTCCATCGCGCGATTCCCAGCTCCACGAACCATCCAGATTGACCTTAGCCATACCGAAGAAGGGGTCTTTTTCTGAACGTGGTCGGGGCTTGCCCGCTTTATTCTCATCCGTCAGGAGTATGCCCTCAAGTTCGGCGGTAGCATGCTTATACTCATCGGTTCCAGGAACAGCCTCTTTAACAGGCATTCCCAAAGGCAGAGCCGTACGCGGTTTCAGGGGAATAACACCATTTTGAGGAATATATAACCCCATATCGTACATACTATTCATGTATTCCCTAGGAGTTGTAACCCCACTCTGCGCCCCATGTGTGATAGATTTTTCCTCCCCGGTTTCTGTATTCTTTTCCACGGCTGTACCGTCAGGGTTTCCCGTGATGACCTTATTATTCGAGTATCCGCTAGACTTCCACGTGCCATCGGCATGTGCCTCAACATTGTCTGGGGAAGACGAATCGCTCTTACGCTCGACACTCCACGTACCGTCAGCATTAACGCGAGTTTTTGTCTGTGAAGAAGAAACTTTTTCAACCCTCTCCCAAGATCCATCTGCGTTAATCGTCATTTCGTGATATATGTCAGACCCCGTTCCACGCTTCACATGGAATGTACCATCGACATTAACTACAACTGATAATTTATCCTGGCCGCTGCCTTCTTCAACAGTCCACGAACCGTCGTCCTTGAGTTTTACATTCTTTCCTAACGAGCTCTGAGACTTCTGTTCAGCGCGCGGGCGGGGTTTACCAGCCTTATTATCGTCAGTAAGCCCCACAATCTGTTTCTCATGACTCTGTTCTTCATTCTTCTGTTTCTCCTCTGCTGGGTTCGTCGTGGGGGAAGCGGAAGAAGACTCGGGTGGGGCAGAAGATGACGCAGAGGAAGATATAGAAGAGACAGGGGAAGATCCCTCAGATTTACCCGGGTTGGCTCGTTCCACAGTCATACAGGCGCTGAGCGCGAGCATGAGGGCGCATCCGGTGGAAAGAGGAACGACGATGCGGGTGAACTTAGTGTTTTTCATCGAAAATTTCCTTAAGACACGGCTTGCTGACCAGGTTGAAGAGGCTTACGCGGTTTCAGTGGAATAACGCCTCGCCGCCGGGGACCGTCCTCTAAATAGGAGAGGCGCGGTTCATGGGGAACTTGAATATGGCTTACTTCATGTTCTCCCGAAGGGAGCTCGGTCTTCCGACCCGAACTCTCCCGAAAGACTTTACCGTCTGAGGTGCTGTACTTGGTGTCGTATTCAGTTTGGGTGCGCCACGTCCCGTCCGCTTTCACCTCTACCGTTCGGAAGGAATCCTTTGAAGTCCAACTGCCGTCGGGGTTCACGTGAACAAAGTTTTCTCCATCGCCCATTTTCATTTTAGATTCCCAGGAACCATCCGCGAACAACTGCGAACTTCCTTCACGGCCAGTTTCTGCGGAATCCTTCTGATCCCACGTACCGTCTTCAGAAACACGTATGGCTGAACCTTTACTCTGCCAAGTCCATGCCCCATTCGGGCTGACGATAGCATCATCATCGATTTTCCTCTCTGAACGTGGACGAGGCTTGCCCGCTTTGTTCTCATCCGTCAGGAGTATGCCCTCAAGTTCAGCGGTAGCATGCTTATATTCATCGGTTCCTGGCACTGCCTCTTTAACAGGCATTCCCAAAGGCAGAGACTTACGAGGCTTGAGCGGAATAACACCGTTTTCAGGGACGATCTTATCAAGGTTATAGGTATCGGCGATCGAGCCTTCATCATGGTCTTTCGGGGTCGTGACAATCTTCCACTCTAGCGGGGTAAGAGGTTTTTCCTCCCCCAACTTCGTGTTCTTTTTGATTGCCGTACCGTCGGGTTTTCCCGTTATAACCGCGTTCGTCCTTTCGGTAGATTCCCAGCTGCCGTCGGAACGCATCTCAACTTTTTCTGGGGAACCCTCACTCCCATATTTTTTCTCGATGGTCCACGTGCCGTCAGCATTAACGTGAGTTTTTTGTTCGCTGGAAGAATCTTTTTCGATTTTCTCCCAGGACCCATCAGCGTTGAGGGTAAATTCTTCCGTAGAATCTTCCGGATTTTTATTCTTCACCTGGAATGTGCCATCGGCGTTAACCGAAACCGATTCCGTGCGTCCATTATTGTCTTCTTCGACAGTCCATGAACCATCGTCCTTGAGCTTTACATTCTTCGTTGAATCCAAAGGCTTCTGATCAGAGCGCGGGCGCGATGTACCGGCCTTATTATCGTCAGTAAGCCCCACGATCTGTTTCTCATGCGACGTTGCAGAAGCTAAAGAGGATGCGCCGGAACCGCCATGAGTAGAATCTTCCGAACCGATTCCTTGTACAGAGGTCGAGCAAGCACTGAGTGCCAGCATGAGAATACATCCGGCAGATAGGGGACCAAATACGCGAGTGTGATTATCATTCTTCATCGGAAGTTTCCTTACGGCTATGTAGTCTATGCGGTGCTTTGATGCGGTGTTTAAAAATCAGTCTATGGTTCTTGGACAGACCCGATGCCGCTAACACCCCACGTTTTCTTCCAACACTCAGCGAATATAGAGTACGTTCCCATATTTCTTCCAGCAAAGCTCCAGATAGAAGGGCGTTTAGACACAAAAAGGGTGGCGCATCCAGCCGTAAAATCTGGATGCGCCACCGTACTACCGAGAGAGGTTCGAGGTTACTGAGCCTTCTCCCCTGGTTTAAGCGGGGTACGCGGTTTGAGAGGAACAACGCTGTTGCCGCCTACGCCGCCTTCAGCGTATGCAATCGGGTTTACAGGAACCGTCGAAGGGGTAAGCTCTTTCCCAACTTCGCGTTTCTCTTGGCCTGGTTTCTCTTGGTAGACCTTGCCGTCGGCAGTTCCGTAGAGGGTAGAGTACGAATCTACACTGCGCCACGTTCCATCGGCCTTAACCTCCATGCCCTTAGCACCTTTAGTCAGATCCGTATCGCCGCTCTCGCGTACTCGAATCCAGCTGCCATCGGGGTTTACGTGAACTCGCTCGTTCCGTTGTGCGTCAAACTTTCCCAGGTGCCATCGGCATTCAGATTAGCTTTATCGCCTTTATTATTAGTCCACTCCCAGGTGCCGTCGGCTTTGGTGGTCATGGTATAGCTCTCGCTCTTATATTCCCATGAACCGTCCTCATGCACTGTCGCTCCAGGGTAGGGGTCTCCATATGTCGAGGTCGGCCGCGGCTTACCGGCCTTATTATCATCGGTCAGGGCTTTTGAGGTAGCGCTCGAACTTGCCGAAGCCGAGGCGCTGGTGCTGCTGGAAGCTGACGCACTAGACGATGCGGTTTCCGAGGCAGACGCGCTGGCGCTCGACGAGCTGGCGGCGGAAGACGAAGGTGCCACACTGCTCACCGCGGAGGAGCAGGCGCTCAGTGCGAGCACCGCTGCGAGGGCGGCGGAAAGCGGCATCGCTAGACGACGAGGGTTATACATAGAAGTCTCTTTCAACAGTGATTATTGCACGGTGTTTATAGCACCGACTTATTCATTCTATCGGCATCTCTCCATAAAATGCAGAATATATCCTTCATATTTTAGAAGGACTGCATCGTATTTTATGTTTATCGAGGTAAAAGGCGATAAGTCTAGAGCGCATCGATTCGCTTTCTCACGGTAAACAGCACGAGGGGGCTGTAAAATCTTGAGAAAGCATTCGATACCGCCCACACGGAAGGAGGGATGCATGCGCATCAGCCGCATCTATAACAATAATGTCGCCCTCACCCGTGATTCCTACGGGCAAGAGGCAGTAGTTATTGGGCGCGGACTTGCCTTTGGTAAACGCAAGGGCGATCTGGTTGATCCAACTAAGGTCGAGCAGACATTCATTCCCGAACACGATATTTCCGCCGAGCGGCTCAGTTGGTCACTCTCCGAGATTCCCCCGGAGATTCTTGCTATTGCCTCCGAACTTGAAACGAAGGTTCGCAATACCCCCGATATTAAAATCGCGAACTCCTTCATCATTCCTTTCGCGGACCACCTGCACTATGCTGTTGCGCGCGCTCGCGAAGGACTGCAGGTTGATTATCCTCTCGCACCAGAGGTGACGCTGCTGTATCCGCGTGAAGTTGAGTTCGGGCGCCGGGCACTTGATCTGGTACATGAGCGTTTGCATCTCACCCTAGATCCGCAGGAAGCTATTCCTTTGGCGTTACATCTCGTCAATGCCCAGTTTGCGACGGCCGATATGTCGCGTGCCTTCCGCATGACTGAGGTTTTTGCGCAGGTTTTTGATGTTATCGGAGCAACGTATGGCAAGCCGATAGACACAAATTCCATGTCGGCAGCGCGGTTTATCACCCATCTGCGCTATCTCTTCGTACGTGCCGATCGAGAGAACAATAAACAACAACGGCATATTACTCAGCCTGGTGTTTTGGCTGCACTTCGGGCGGATGCGCCCCAAGCCTTCGCATGCGCACAAAAGGTTCTTCTCCTATTAGAGATGCAGCTCAATCAACCGTTACGCCAGGATGAGCTCACATATTTGACGATTCATATTGACCGTCTCGCCCAAGAGATGTGGGGTTCTTAGAATTTAAAATCATCACATCCGCACAATAAAAATTCTCTTGATTATAAATAACGCAGAATTTTTACGCACTGGCTCTGTGTTTCCTGTGCATGTGGCTGCTGCGTAAGAGGGTTAACGCCATCTGGATTATCTTCGGCCTCTTCGCCGTCGGTATTGCTGGTGCCTACCTTGGGTTCTTGGCGCTCCCCCAGTAAACCCGCGTGACCACAAGCAAACCAGCGGGATGCTCGCTCCGGTAGACTTTTGTACCGGGCACGCATCCCGTGATTTTTAGCCACCGCACAGACCGAAGGACACCCATGAAAAAACTGATGGCATTCGATTTGGACGGAACTCTGCTCTTTGACCGGAAGATCGAATCCGCGAATGTGCAGGCTATTCACCGCTGGCAGCAGGCCGGGAATATTGCGGTCTGCGCGACGGGCAAGAGCATTTTCGCCACGAAGCTTGCCCTCGATAAGACCGGCGTAACCTTCGATTACAACGTACTGTACACCGGTGCGGTTGTGACCGACGCCGAGTACAACATCCTCCACGCGCAAACTCTTTCGCTTGCGGTGGTGCGCGCCTGCTATGAGCGGTTCAAAGAAGAGCCGGGAGTCGCGCTTTTTGCCACGACTTTAACCCATGACTATCGTCTGGCGGATAATGTGGGGTCTTCGACTAATATTCTGCCCGAGTTCCTGCCGCTGGCAGAGTCCGAGATTGATACCCAAGATTATGTGGGTGTGCCCCTATGGATTCCTGAAGACGATGCTCGCGAGCGCGCCTACCGCTGGATTCTTGAGGAGTTCGGTGATTCAGTGGATTGTCACAAGAATCAGGATTTTCTGGATATTGTGCCCCCGCGGTGCACGAAGGCGACCGGGCTGGCGTGGCTTGTGGAGTATCTGAAACCGGTCGAGTATGAAACCTACACGATTGGGGATTCCTGGAACGATGTACCCATGCACGAGTGGGCGGATCATGCGGCGTCGTTCAGCTATTCCCCGGATGATGTGAAGGCGCGCACCGAGATTTCGGTGGATCATGCGTGGGAGTTTATCGACTCTTCGTTGGGTGCGTAGATTCTGCGTTTCACGTGAAACTTTTTGCGAAAACAACGTCTCTAGATTGTTAAAGCGGGGTAGATGGCGAATGTCTTCAACAAATAAAGGGCACAATCCCGAGGGCTTTGGCGATGCTTTTCGGCAGGCCGCCCGTGAGTCTTTGGTGAAGAACCAGCGCGAGCGTTCCAGCGATATTGTTTCTATTGCCCCGATTCAACTGGCGCTCGCCGCGTTGGCTATAGGTATGTACGCTCTGTGGAATAGTTGGTTGTGCCTGATCCCGCTGGGCGTGGTGCTGGTGCTCATGTGGGTGCGTTACGCCATGCAGCGGCAGATCTCCCGCGATTTTGCACAGCTGGATGCGGCGCGCACGGCCTGGCGCAAAACCCGCGATAAGCAGTATTTAGAGTTTATGGCGGAAAATGCCGGGCGCATCCTGAAGGAGAATAAGGCCCTGACCAAGGATGCGCGCAAGCGTGTGCAGGAGTACGCCGACTACGCATCAAACCGGCTTTAACCCGCTGCCCCGTTCCCCCGCATATCGCTCGCTCGATGGAAGCATAAGCCCGCAGTTCTTACCCGGTGTATTTGCGCCTCAGTGTGTAATTCTGTGGTGAGATACACCTAGGGTGGACGGACTATCAAGGTCCACCCACCCTTATATTCTTATTTTGGAATATATCCCTGCTGACCTGGCAATATTCCATTATTGACATGAGAAAAATGTAGGGGAGATTCAGTACAACAGTGCACCGAATCTCCCCTTACTATCAGGTCTTCCGTGAGGGCGAATATACGCCACGCTTATTTTCTGAGGGTCTTATGTTCTTTTCACAGAAGCAGCATCTTTTACTATGTTCTGAGCAACCTCTGGAGCATCAGGAAGATCCTCCGGCAGAGGTTCTGCATCCATATCCACAGCCGGTTCAGCAACTTCTTCATCAAGACGCTGCACCACCGGTTCGCCGATCTCTAGTTCTGATTCATCGGGACGTTTGAGCTGAGCGCCAAGATGCGTCAGTTGATCGCGGTTAACCAAGACAACTAATACCAAAGCGTTCAGGAAAGACCGACGATAAAGAAAATCCAGCCGATCAGCATAAACCTTCCTCCACTGAGCACAGCACCTACTATCAGCAGTGCCGCCGAGCATAGATATGCGGGTGAGAGAAGGAATTTTGTGTTCATAGCAGACCTTTAGCGAACGTTTGAGCGTGGGTGAGAGCCTCGTGGACCGTTGGGTTTTGAGGGAAGAACTCCAAGCTTACCGGCATCAGACTCGCGGGGCGAAGACTGCGCGGCTTCATCCGATGCGGAGTTTTCTTCTTCACCATCATAAACCCCGTCATCACCCTCGGGACTGTCATGACGCTCCGCATTTTTATCGCGCATAGCGCCCACAAGGTTATTTTCCATCTCACTTAAGCTTGTCACCAAAGCGGGCGTAGGCTCTCCTTGAGCCTTGGAAATAGTGACCATGTGTGCAAGAACGTTCAATCCCAGCGCGGCAAGAACTAGAATCCATCCGAGCCACAGCAGCCATGTCTGTGAGAGGCTAATCAGCAAGGCACCGACCACGATAAGAAGTAGGGAGGTGAGATAGGCGGGCGAAAGTTTTTTAGAATTCATGGGTTTTCACAGCTTTTCAATTATGAAGAAACGCATAAAATATTCGTACACATTATGCGTTTGAACGGCGTAAAATTCCTCTTAATCCAATTTTAGATGATATGAGGCCTCAAAGCATTTCATACCGTGAATTTCCTTAATTTTCCCAGGTTCACGGTGTGAAAATCATAGCTTAACGTTGTTCATCAAATATGGCATTAGAAACATATGGCGAAGAAGGGGCATCCTTCACGATGGGAATAGTCGAAGTTCCCAGATGACTGCGGAGCATGTTATACCTTTCAAGAGCTACGCTTCCGGCAGGCAACGAAGGCAGAATAAAGTTATTATTCGTGCGCACATTCTCAGCCTGAACCAGAATATCCAACTTACGAATTACTCGGGAAACATCGTGGGAATCGTAACGATCCTGAGCTGAAATCACTGCACGCTGTGCCGCCATCAGCGCCGCATCACGCAGACGAATATAGTCGCTTCGCTTATCCTTGAGCTTTTCGATATGGGGTTTATATTCCTCAGGCAGGCTCTCGATAATCTCGTCGCGGCGAGTAATAGCGGTGTACATATCCTTCACGCGGGCGTAGGTCTCTGGATCAACCGTTGCCTTTGCTTCTTCCTGCAGGGCTTCCAAAGCCGCATTCTGAGCCAGTTTGAGCAGTTCGGGAACGGCGGTATCTTCCTCATGGTTCACCTGAACCTTCAGAATCCTCACCACAAACGGCAGGGTCAGCCCGGGCACCACAAGGGTAAAGAACAGAATCGAAATCATCATCACGATAGCGTCTTCACGCACCTGTTCCATACCGTCGATCATGGGAATAGAGAGCGCAAGAATCAGGGTTACTAGGCCGCGCATCCCCGACCAGGTCATCACGATAACCTCGGCGAAGGATTCGGGAGCACCTTCATGCACCGGGCGGGCAGCCTTACCAATCAGCCAGATGACTGTGAACCACACAAGACGAATTATCATCGCGACCACAGCAATAACGGCACCATCGACGAAGAGACCGGCAATACGCTCTGAGTTGGCTTTATAGATAATTTCGCTCGCCTGCAGACCGATCAGTCCCAAAAGCAATACCGGTCATGAGCAATTCAATAATCTGCCAGAAAGATGAGGTCGTCAGACGATCCTCAGCTTCTAAGGCCACCAAATACTTAGTGCTGGTGAATTGAATTGCGGCGATCACCACGGCAATAACGCCGGATGCGTGAATATTTTCTGCCACCAGGTAAGCAGCGAAGGGAATTACAAGAGTTACGGCATTTCTCGTCACCACATCGTGGGCGCGCAGACGCACATAACCACCGATCCAGCCAAATGCAAAACCGATAATAACCGCTAGAACCGATCCTAAAGCGAAGTCCTTCATAACCTCGATTGGTTCGATGGCGTGATGTTCCTCCATCGAATGAATAGCAGCATGAAAGAGCACAATCGATATAGCATCGTTGAAACTACCCTCAGTCTGAAGCGTGCCAATCAGACGTCGTGGAATGCCGACAGGCTCGGCAACGGCCTCAACAGCAACGGGGATCCGGAGGTGAAACCGCGGCACCAAGCGCCAGAGCGACAGCAACCGTCATTCCGGGAACCCACCACAGGGCAACACCGGCAACGGCAAGCGCAGATGCTGTGGTGAGCAGCACCGAATAAAGGAGAACGGATTTCCAGCGGCGCCGGAGTGTACCCCAGGAGAACTTTACGCCAATGGCCCACAGCAGCGGCGGCAGGAAAGATCGGCAGAATAATATCGCTGTCGATTTCAATATGGGGTCGATCGGGAGGTAGCAGCAGCGCTCCAACACCCAGGATGGTCATCATCACGGGCCAGGGAAGATTAAGGCGATCGCCAACGCTCACCATAATGACTGTTGCAAGTAGAATCAGAACTATAACGGATAAGTAGAGCATTGTCTCTCGTATCAACCCCTTGTATTTTTAGATACACTCACACTCAACTTTACCGGAGAGTCACAGGTAACAGCCCTTCTCGCAGGAGAGTTCGGGTAATGTTCACCTACAAGACGAATAACCGTAAGGTAATACTATTCCAATTTTGGAATATATCGCTTTTACCCCGCAAAGACAGGGAACCCCTTCACCAAAATCAACCTCTGCGAACTTGGTGAAGGGGCAATTATATTCCGTGAGGGAAGCTAGATGCTATGCCGACCCACAGCCGCCGGAACCGCATCCGCACCCACCAGAAGCGGCGGGTTTCGGAGTCTCAACTGGCTGAGCGGACTCGTGCCCGCCGCAGCATCCACCTTCGGAATGCGCGTGTTGTTCTGTCGAGACGGAATCGGATTCGCAGCCGCCCGACCCACAGCCGCATCCGCCCGAGGATGCGGCAGGCTCGCTTTCGTGTCCGCCACAGCATCCGCCGCCATCAACGGAACCGCAGGCTGAGCCGCGTGCCTCACGGTGACCCATCAAATCAACGCCGAGCTCCGAAAGATACGCCAGGTACCCGGCGAGCGCATCGCGACTGCCCGAACCGGCGATCACAATCCCGCCGTGACGCAGTGCTTTGAGGGTTTCATTCACGAGCGGCCAGCGCTCAATATCATTGGTAATGGTAATAGCACTCACAATATGCATAGCCAGAGATGCCAGCGAACGCAGCGATTCTTCGTAGCCTTCGGGAAGGTGAATAACCTTATCGGGGGCGGCAAGCCGCAAGACGGAGAGGATGCGCATCAGCGTCATCGGAACCGCCTGCTGAGGTAGTTTTACGGTAATGCCGGTAGATTTCCCAGCTCCTAAAGCCACCATCCGGTCAGCGAGTTCATGAGAATCAATATCTTGGCTTATATCTAAAATTTCATAAGAATCAATAGAAATTGAACGTGTACCTAATGCTTCAGCTAATTCCTCATCTTCAGTATGAATTGCTATTACATTGCGAAATTCTTGGCGGCGAAGTGCAGATGCTGCTTCAATAAGCGCAAAATCTTGACCGTCTTCAGCGCTCAGAAGCGACTGCGCTTCATCGCGGGTCAATCCCTCTCCCCCGCTAATGCGTGCCACAAGTTCGGAATATGCGTTACTCATACCATTTATTAAACACCTACGTAAGCCTCAATTTTTACAGTTATGCCACTAGCAATTTCTATAGTTTTCTACATAAATACAATTACTTCTTCATACTCTTTACGAGAATTTATAGGTGTTTTTCATGACAGCAGAGAGATTTCACCCGTAAAATAGACGTGTGGTACTTTCTCAAGCAAAAATTTTAGACACAGCATTTGATCTTCTGGTAACCAATGGTTTAGCGGATTTGTCGATGCGCCGTTTGGCAGCTGAACTTCAAGTTGCTCCCGGCGCCCTCTATTACCATGTCAAGAATAAACAGCACCTTTTGGTGCTTCTTGCGAACTATATCTTGGATAAGAAAGCTCCAAAGGAGCTTCTTATGCCCGCGGATTCTAAGGATCCAGAGGCAGTGAAAGAGTCCTTGATCGTGCGCGGACAGGTTCTTTTCGAGACTATTTATTCTATTCCAGAATTTCCTGAAGTTATTCGCCTGGCATTGGCAACTAATCCTGAGCGGCTCAAGCCCGTGGCGGCCATTGCCTATGACGCTCAAAATATGGGGTTTGAGCCTGGGGAGGCGCTGCGCCGCGCCCGCATGCTCATTCACCTTGCCTTGAGCCTGGTGGAAGAGGCACAGGCTATTCCTGTATTGACTTCGCTGACTGCGGAAGCTGAAGAGAATCCCCTGCAGGAAATTCCTAAGCCGGTGTGTGAAGCATATACGGCTGATATTTCCACCGCGATCGATGGGCTCATGCTCTCCAAATAATTCCCGCATACAGATGCATATGCATCAGCCGGGGCTGCTGCCGTTGTGCAGTCGTGCCCCGGTGCGCAGGCGTGCAGATGGTATGTTGAAGAGTACCGTTTTATCGCATTGCCTGAATGGAGTTCTATGACGACCACCGCAATCCCGCAGTGGGCTTCTCTGCCCGAACATCAGGATGAAATTCAGCGGGTACGCCAAGCATTTCGACAGACCTATGGTAAAGAGCCCGATGGGGTATGGTCCGCCCCCGGTCGTTTGAACCTCTTGGGTGAATACATCGACTTTCTGGGTGGTTCGTGCATGCCCATGCCGCTACCCTACCGCACCTACATTGCGGGGTCGCTGCGCCGAGACGGGGTGCTGCGCGCATCCTCTCTGCAGATGCCCGGAGATGAACGCACAATTGTGATTCGGGATATTCAACCCGGGCATATTAAGGGCTGGTTCACCTATGTTGCCGGTGTTGCGTGGGCGATGAATCATGAAGGCGGCCGCGATATTATGCTTCCCCGCCAGTTCGGGGCTGATTTGCTCATTAACTCGCGGGTTCCCGTGGGAGGGGGGCTTTCTTCGTCCGCCGCTTTAGAATGCTCCACAGCACTGGCCCTTCTCGACCTTTCCTGCCCGCTGCGCCCCGGTTGCCCGGATACTGATGCGGTTCCTTCCGACCGCTCCCCCGATAACGATGCACTCCGGGCTCGCCTGGCACAGGTGTGCATCACCGCAGAGAACAAGGTTGCGGGCGCCCATACCGGCGGACTCGATCAGACGGCGTCGCTGCGGTCAAAGCCAGGTCAGGCTTTGGTCGTCGATTTCCGTGATTTTTCGATAGACCCTATTCATCTGAACCTGCAGAAGCACGGGCTAAGTTTTCTTGTTGTTGATACGAATACCCCGCACGCGCTTGCACATAATGGTTTTGCCGACCGGCGTGCCGCCTCTGAATCGTGTGCGAAAGCGCTTGGTCTCACCTTTCTGCGTGATGCTCTCCCCGAAGATCTTTCGTGTGCACATCACGATGAGCGCGAGGCTAAAGAATGGCGTTTGGAACTGGTAGATTCTTCAGTCAATCGTTCTCTGACAGCATTAGAGGAACGTGAGGGTCCGGCAACTTTCCCGCGCGGCTGGGTTCGCCATGCGTTTCACGATATGACACTGGTGGGGCGTGCCAGCTACCTGCTCAAACATGCGGATGAACTGGGGTATCGGGCTTTTGAAGAGGCTGGGCGCATCTTTACCGAGTCCTTTATTTCGATGCGCGACGAGCTTCGCGTCTCCCGCCCGGAGATCGACGTTGCGGTTGAAGCCTGTCTGGCACACGGGGCCCTAGGGGCGCGCATCGTTGGAGGCGGTTTCGGCGGCGCCGTGATGGCTCTTGTTAAAACATCCCGACTTGAGGAAACAGCTCAGGCGATCGCCCAAGCATACGCCGAACACGGGTACGCCGAGCCTCGTTTTCTGCCGATGGTTGCCGGTTTCCCTGCGGATTGTGATTGGCTCTCGGAGAACTTTAGATAAATTTCACCCTAACTCATGTCATGATATTTCGAGGGTTGTTTATACTCTGTACAACCTCTACACTGTGTTTCAACCAGTCACCCAAAATAAAGGAGAATCTTATGGGTTTCGATCCGAAGAACATCGTCGAGCAGGGCATCGACAAGGCAAAGAACCTCGTTAACGACAAGGCAGGTAAGGACGTCGTCAACGACGAGCACACCTCGAAGGCCGAAGAGGTCGTCAATGAGAACGTCCAGAAGATTACCGATAAGTTCGGTAAGTAAGACTCTAGTCTTCAAGAATTCCCCGCATTCATTTTCATGATGCGGGGAATTTTTCTGTATTCGAAGGCCTTTACCAGCAGATTCGTGATTCTTTCGCCTATGCTGGAATTATTGTCTCAAACGCTCTGTTTTTGTAGTGTTAGACAGCCCGCATGCAGCCTGTTGCTTTACCCCGATGGGTCACAGTAACCGCGGCGGGCTCCCTATTGTGTTATACCTTTGGAGATCAAAATGCTCGAACGTCAACAAGCAACCCAAGAAGACGCACGCAAAGTTCAGGAAGACGGCGGAGTCGTCATCTATTGGCGCCCTGGATGCCCCTTCTGCGAGCGCCTCGATTCGTCGTTAGGCGACCTGGGCAATCATGCAACCTGGGTCAATATTTGGGAGGATCCTCAGGCGGAGACCCATGTGAAGAGCCTCAACGACGGCAACGCGGTTGTTCCCACGCTCGATACCGGCGATATGCATTTCGTAGTGGCTGACCGACAAGCCCGCGAAAAAGCCGCAACGCTCATTCGCAACACTCTTTCCTAAACCGCCGAAGGACTCCCTTATGCCGCGTCCACCGCTGAACCGCGATACGACCCTTTGCATTTCCCTGTCTGGACGACCGTCAAACCACGGTATCAAGTTCCACAATTATCTGTACGAGAAACACGGCCTTGATTACCTGTATAAGGCGATGACAACCACGGATATTGAGGGTGCTATCGCGGGTGTGCGCGCCCTGGGCATTCGCGGATGTTCCGTTTCTATGCCCTTCAAACAAGCGGTTATTCCGCTCATGGACGAGGTCGATCATTCGGCGCAGGTCATTGGGGCGGTCAATACTATCGTCAATACGGACGGGCACCTGCACGCCTACAATACCGACGTGATTGCAGTAGCTTCCTTGCTGAAATCGCATGCCGTTGATCCTAAACTGCCGTTTCTTCTGCGCGGTTCAGGAGGCATGGCGGCGGCCGTTGCGGGTGCCTTCTACGATGCTGGATTCCGGGCAGGCACTATTATCGCTCGCAATGAGGATGCAGGCACGGCGCTCGCACACCGGTACGGGTATGCGTGGGCGCCTGAACCCGGCGATCTTACCGCTCCCAGTGATTGTGAATGTTACCCCGATCGGTATGTCTGGCGGTGCCGAGAGCGAGCAGACTGGCGTACCCGCAGCCCACGGTTGAGGCGGCGTCGGTGGTATTCGATGTTGTGGCGATGCCTGTGGAAACCCCGCTGATTCGTGCTGCTCGCGCTGCCGGTCGTGAGGTTATCACGGGCGGCGAGGTGATTGCTCTGCAGGCGGCAGAACAGTTCCGTCTGTATACGGGTGTTACGCTTAGTCCCGATGACATTGCTCAGGCTGAGGCGCAGGCGAACTAGTCTGTACAAGCGTTCCTCTGGGTGCAGTTCGTTGATCGAGCTGCACCGATTTTTTGTAATTACACATCCTGGGTTTTAAGTTTTCCACAGGTGGGGATAAACATGGGGAAAACCTTACATACCTGTAATTTCGAGATGATAAAGCCTTCTATCCACAGGTAAAAACGGAGTACTAACATATGTGAAATTACATCACTGTAGTTATTCACAGTGTGGAAAACTCATGTGGATAATCAAAAAATACAGGTGTTTTTCTGTGTTTTAAAGCAACCGGTGAGCCGCAGTATCCCGCCTTGTTCCCACAGGGAAACTTGGGATGCTGCGGCCCACCAAAAATTAGTTATCCACAGGTTTTTTGAGTATTACCTTTGGATACTTCGTGTGCGCTGAATAATCTGAGGCGCTAAAAGCGCCACCGTGGCAAGAGCCCCGACCACAAAACCGCCCGCGTGAGCCTGCCAGGAAATCCCGGGAACGAGGAATCCAAAGGCAACGTTCACGGCGATCATAATCATGAGGGCCCGTATATTATCCCGTTCACGCAGAACCACCATAATCACCAGGTAGGCACCGATCAGCCCGAAAATACCGCCGGATGCGCCCACAACCTCCGCAGTTGGATCGTCCAGAAGAAGCACGCCGAAAAGAACCGCCTACGATGGAGAACAGGTATACGAGCAGATACCGCCACCATCCCATCATCTGTTCTAGGGCAATACCAAAGATGTAGAGGGAGAGCATATTCATCACAATATGCGAGTAATCGTTCTGTGAGTGCAAGAAACCACTGGTCAGCACGCGATAGTACTCCCCCGTGAATTCGGTGTAATCCCATTTCAGGGCAAACATGGAATACACCCAATACTGCGGGATGATGAGCTGAAGCAGATATACCACCAGGTTAATCCCGATCAGGGTGTATGTTACGTAGGGAACGAACCTGCGCGGTGCGCGCGCCTGATATTGGCGTCCATATAGCTCTCGGTAGCAGTCAGGACAGATCATCCCGACGTCCAGATTAATTTGGCATTCCCCGCAGGCGGGACGCATGCACCGTTTACACCGTGCATAGCTCACACGGTCGGAATGTCGCGGGCAGGTGGGCTCCGTCTGAGAGCTATTTTGCTGTGGATTAGATGGGTAGTCCACGTTTTTCCTTTCATACGCTCTTACTCAGTCCCTCGGTTCCCGTGGTTTGGCTCATGGATGCGAGAAGAACGCAGATACGGTGAAGGACCCGTCCCGGTTGCCCAGGCGGGTCCTTTCCCAGCACGAAATTAGAGTTTCTTGATGTCGATTGAAGAGATAACGACATCCTTCACCGGGCGATCCTGTGCACCGGTTTCAACGCTTTCAATAGCGTCTACAACCTTCTTTGAGGCTTCATCAGCGACCTCACCGAAGATGGTGTGGCGACCGTTCAGCCAAGGAGTCTCTGCCGTGGTAATAAAGAACTGCGAGCCGTTTGTGCCGGGGCCTGCGTTCGCCATTGCGAGCAGGTAGGGCTTAGAGAAAGAAAGCTCGGGGTGAATCTCGTCCTTGAACTGGTAGCCGGGACCGCCAATACCCATGCCGAGAGGGTCACCGCCTTGAATCATGAAGTCCTTGATAATACGGTGGAACACCACATCTTTGTAGAGCGGAGTATTCATGACCTCGCCGCTGCGGGGGTGCTTCCACTCTTTAGAACCGTCTGCCAGACCGATAAAGTTCTCAACGGTCAGCGGTGCATGGTTGCCAAAGAGATCAACGACAATATCACCGTAGTTGGTGTGAATAGTTGCTTGAGCTGTTGCATTAGTCATAGGTCTATTTTGTCATGTTGTCTCTATAATGCGCTAGAAGCCGCACTATCACGGCGTCACGTTAAATTTAGCCTGCTGAGAAAACACGGGCGGTTTATCAGTATTTTTAGCTGAGGTGAGGGTTTCAACAAGCATTTTTCAGGGTAATTCCTTATGCTGAGAGGTGAACATTTACCCGCGTACGTGAGGTATTGCGGTATGACTAATGGAGGTTCACGATGTTCTGCAAAAAGCGCAAGGCTCGTAAAGCCGCGAAGAATTCGGCTGTCGTCGCCGCTATGGCCATGGCAGAGAAGGCCGATGACCTGAATATCCCCGGGCACGCAGATATGTTTGCTGAGAAGCTCACCGGCAAGAAAAAAGCCATGAAGAAGGCTCGCAAGGCCGCCTCGAAAACCGCACGCAAGGCTCATAAAGAGCTGGCACGCATCGAGCGCAACGGCGGTAAGCGCCCCCGTAAGGGTCTAGCCCTAGTGGGTCTGGTTCTTGCGCTGGGTATTGGAGGCGTTGCCGCCTACAACGCGGCCCGTCCGGTTGAAGACCCCTGGAAGAGCGCCTAGTTACCCTCTCCCCCATATCCGAAAAGCCATTTTCTTGATTCCCTTGTTCTCACGGCGGATCGCAGAAGATGGCTTTTCTGTTTTAACGTTCCTCACTGAGGTCATATAAGTCTGATGCCAAACCAACGTGCGGACACGTAATTCACTGCGTACGTCCCTAGTGGGTTCTAGAAGCTTCAAGATGGCAATCGAGGCGAAGAGAGCCGATACCAGCCAGAGGAGATCTCCCCAGCCGAAAGGTCGAAAGAATGCGACGCCAAAGCCCGTGATCATCGCGGATGCTGCCGCCAAGATTACCGAGGTAATCAGCGGAACACGGCGCGGCAGAAAGAAGTGGGCAGTCCATAATAGGGCCATCAGGAAGAAAATGGCAGATAGTCCTCGCCACCACGGTTCCAACTTGGCGTATCCCGGTATCGTCCGAGGTGACAACTGCGGCTACCCAGCCGATGATAACCAGTGCCACAACGGTCACGGCCATAAGACCTGAAGCCACGCGGGAAATGTCGTTATCCCTTTTTCATCATATCGGTCATCAAGGTGCTCCCATCGCCCGGGCAGAGATTCTATCCCACTGTTTATACCTATCACGGCTAGAGTCACATAGGGTGGCAGCCAAAAACGTAGCATTGACGGGATATTGGGCTGAATATTCAGCGCCGCAGCAGATATAGTCTGCTGAATTATCTGGTGAAGAAGACTATTTCGACAAGGATAAGTCATATACACAGCAGAAGGCTAGTAGGTTCGGTATCGTGCAGACATGCATTCTGATCATTAGCCCGTTTTATATATGCAGCAAGTAGGCAGATATAGCAAAGAGGCCTCAGACGTCATGTCTGAGGCCTCTTCGGAAAACTAGTCCGGCGACAACCTACTCTCCCACACCCATCAAAGTGCAGTACCATCAGCGCAAAGAGGCTTAGCTACTGGGTTCGGAATGGAACCAGGCGTTTCCCTCTCACTATAATCACCGAAACGTGGAGGCGAGGGGACTCGAACCCCTAACCCTCTGCTTGCAAAGCAGATGCGCTACCAATTGCGCCACGCCCCCGCGGTGCTCTACTACTATAAACTACTTTTTATAACGTAAGCAAATCCAGCAGAGCGTTTCTTATGAGAAGTACATCACAAGATTTACAGACCCCTAAAAATTGTTTCCTTCACACGAATGTGCATTTCTTTGAGTCCCTCCAGCGTAACCCTCTGTTCACGCATATACGTTTGAGCCACATCGACGAGATCTTCGGGATTTCCATCAATAACAATAATCAGACTGTCCTTCTCCCCCGACTTACGGCTGCTGCTTTTTCCTGATGTATCGTCTATCCACCGTGCCGTGAAGCTCTTCAAGTTATTGAATTCCTGGGTCTCCATAGCGTCCTGAAGCGCCATAGTTATCAGATTCAAACGCTCGGCGCCCAAAACCTGAATTGAAATATCCGCAGTAGCACCCGAAGGAACCTGAAGTTTATTGCGCTGCACGGTATATTGCACTCGCATTCCCTGCGAGAACTGCGCGTTTTGCAGGGTTCGCAGATTTTCCTTGATCTTGTTCCATGCGCCCTTCGTGAGGCTTACATCGACGTCGAGGATATTCGAATCTTTATCTTTTCTGAATACTCAACGTATCAACGGCATAGCGAGGTACCGAAACCCCAAGAATTGTTCCCCACTCAGCTTCGGATATTCCTTGTGGGGCAGGAATGGTCATAGCTGCTTCATTATCCGCGGGTTCAAGAGTAATGGACTCGGGGTGTCCATATTCCCACAAGGCCGAAAGAGCACGTGCGGTACCGGCAGAATCTTGTCGCCCACGACTCGTTATCGAGATACGCCCAACAAGTTCAAGATCATCCTCGGAGTTAGCGTCCTTGTTCCGACCCTGAATCGTAAATTCTTCGACCTTGAGATAGGTTCCGTCAATATTCTCTCGAATATCGCGCTCCCATTTTTCAAGCTGTTTTCTCCGAGAAACAGTCGCCGCCGCCTCATCGCCTAATATTCCGGCACGGGCAAACTGGGGCATCATCGCAACAACGTCGGCAGCCACGATGCATCCCGCCGTCAGCAAAAGCGAGCGCCTGCTCAGAGAATTCACGCGCTGAGGAACATATTTCTTCCATCCGCTAGACTGAGCATCTTTGTGTGCAACATCGTTATTTTCCGCGTTCTGCGACATTACGATATTCCTTTCACCGGTGAGTGAGATTCTACGTTTTTATCTCTACTCCCAGAATACCCAATACCGTCGCAGAAGAACTCATCAGGACTGTCTCATCCGCTTCACATCACATGAGATTACGTTCAGGCAGATTAGTATGCGCGCCATAAACATTTAAAGCTGTGGGGCAAGAATTACTGCAATTCTCGCCCCACAGCTTTGTCTTCGGATTATCCTAGGCAGATTCAGCTTTTTGAGTCTCTTCTTCATGCTGCCCGGCGTTGTTTTGTTCAAGTGCCTCGTTCTGGAGTGTCACATCGGCTGCCGCAAGTTCGGCAATACGGATTTCCCCGGTAGTGGGGTCATCATAGGTGACATATTCAGGATGCCCCTCGATCTCAGTACCGTCATTTACGTGAGTCTCCGATATTAAGAAACCGTGTGCACCTAAAATTTTGGCGACTCGGTCAATATCTTGAGGGGTTGGTGTATGGTCTACCACACGACGAATGTATTCGTTAATGCGTTGGTCACTTACATACGCCTCGCCGCGAGCGGCACGCGACTGCATAAGACGACGCACAACTTCTTGAAGCTGTTCGTCAGTCAAACGCATTTTCAAAATTGCCATAACCGCTGCACGGTCTTGAACAGGAACGTCCTTCGGGTAACCGACACTGAGCCAGTCAACAACACGCGAGATGATGTTTTTATCCGGCATCGGATACCTCCTCTATACGTTCATCATATCTATCTTCAAGCATGTATTTAGTGACCTCCACCGGTCACACCAAAGATATTCCACCCAAAAGTATGGAAGATGAAATCTTTGGCGACCCACAGAATGCCAATAAACACAATTCCTATGATGATAGCAAATACAACGCTCGCGGCAATCTTTGAACCGCGACTAGGAGGCTGAATCTCGATAAGTTTACCGTCTGCCGTGTACTCGGTATCCCCCGCCAGCAAGCGCATTCCAAAGGCGTAGAGTGCTGGCAAACCGGCACCTAAGAAAAGCCCGGCAAGAACAACAGGGACGATCTTTTCAAACAATTCGAAAAGAGACATTATGCACCCGCCTTTTCACGTGCCGGAGAGGATAATTCAGGAATGTCTTGATCATCGCTTTGGCGACTCTCAAGAGTTTCGTCCTGAGTCTCCTCTGCCTTGCTGTCATTCTTGCTGTCGTTCCAATCGGCGGTCACGTTCGATGCGTCTACAGCATCCTTCTGGGAATGGCGCCACATCCAGATACTAAAGGCCAGCAGGATCAAGAAGACAACCAACTCACCCACGTGATGAGTGTTCGTCAGGTTATTCAGTCCCGTACCAATCAGCCACGTAATAGCACCGATAGCGGCAGCGGCGGGAAGAGTAATAACCCAGGCGATCACCATACGCCCGGCAACACCCCAGCGTACTTCTGCGCCTTTACGACCCAAACCGGTACCCAGAATTGAACCGGTAGCAACATGGGTGGTCGAAAGTGCCATGCCAAAGTGCGAGGAGGTCAGAATAATTGCTGCGGAGGCTCCGTCGGCGGCTACGCCCTGCGGGGTATCAACTTCCACAATGCCCTTACCCAGAGTGCGGATAATGCGCCAGCCGCCCAGGTAGGTACCCAAGGCAATGGCTATGGCACAGGATGCTTTGACCCAGAACGGAATAGCATCGTCGTCTTTTACGGTACCGGAAGCAACTAGGGCTAGGAAGATCACGCCCATAGTTTTCTGCGCATCGTTGGTGCCGTGCGCCAAGGACATAAGGGATGCGGTGCCCACCTGACCCCAACGGAATCCGTTGGTCTTCTTATCATCAGATACCGGCGAGGCGACGCGGTAGACCAGCCATGTACCCACCGTAGAAACAAGAGCCGCCACAACCGGGGACATCACGGCGGGAATTACGATCTTGGAAACAACGCCTTCCCACTGCACACCATTGAGCCCCATAGCGGCGAGCGCAGAACCGATCAAACCGCCGAAAAGAGCGTGGGAAGAACTGGAGGGAAGTCCAAAAAGCCAGGTCAGCACATTCCAAAGAATACCGCCTACAAGACCGGTAAAGACGATCAACATAAGATCGGAACCGTTGGTACTGATATCAATCCTGTCAAGGTTTACCAGCCCTTTACCGACGGTTTTAGCAACCTCAACGGATAGAAAGGCACCCACTAGGTTCAGCGATGCTGACAACGCCACCGCTGTCTTAGGCTTAAGCGCACCGGTAGCGATGGAGGTCGCCATCGCGTTTCCGGTATCGTGAAAGCCGTTTGTGAAGTCGAAGGCCAGTGCCGTCAACACCACAATCACGAGGATGATAAGTTCAGTAGTCACATTTTGATTATGGAATGTCTCGCGTAAAATCTAAAGTATTCTTCCCCGAAACGAAATAACACTTAAAACAACATAAACCAACACAATGCCTGTGGGCTACAATGCCTCATCTTGACCTAAAAACCCGAGAAATAAAGGATATACGGATAATAAATCCACCATATATCACGAGCCTTTTTCATGGTTTTCTGTGGTTTATAGCGTTTCCTAAGATTCTCCCCAACAGCAGGTCTCCTCATGTATAACACGTGTTCATCTACTGTTCATGTAGATGCGAGGATTTATGACGCAGCGCGATTATAAGGTTTGTAGTTCCATCTAGGAACACTACATATTTGAGAGAATTTAGCGGAATTTTGGTAATAAAACGAAGGACCCCGAGTTCTATACTCGGGGTCCTTTTCTAAAACTAGTCCGGCGACAACCTACTCTCCCACACCCATCAAAGTGCAGTACCATCAGCGCAAAGAGGCTTAGCTACTGGGTTCGGAATGGAACCAGGCGTTTCCCTCTCACTATAATCACCGAAACGTGGAGGCGAGGGGACTCGAACCCCTAACCCTCTGCTTGCAAAGCAGATGCGCTACCAATTGCGCCACGCCCCCGCATTAGCGGAAAATCGCTATGAAGTTCTAAATGGAATCTGTAGATTCCTGCCAGGCCTGACGGACCTGCTGCGACTGAACCTTTTTGAAGCCCAGAAATGCCACGATCGAGACAGCCGCAAGAACAAAGAGCTTTTTCATAGCAACCTTTCGTCATGGAGAGTGGGCGTACCAAGACTTGAACTTGGGACCTCTTCGTTATCAGCGAAGCGCTCTAACCGCCTGAGCTATACGCCCTCCCATTCCGGCGGAATTCTCCGCAAGAACGAAATATAACTATACAGATGTTTTACCCTGTTGCCAAATCTCTTAGATGTGCATTACAACACAGGGAGAAACCCCATAAAACCAGAAAACCGGGGGAGTATCACTCCGATACTCACCCCGGTCGATAACCCACAAAGACGGCGGTCTTAGATACTCAGGACTATCTTATGATTCGTCGCTGAGGGTCAGCGTAATACCACCCACGAGCTTAGCGGCCAAGTTATACAAATTGCGCCGATCATACTCAAAAGCGTGAAGATAACGGTGTTAATGACCGACAGAATAGTCGTTGCCAAAGCCACCTGACCGATATTGACCATCTGGGTAATATCAATATTGGTGTTACCGGTACCCATGGAGGTTAAGATCTGGTTCACGCCGGTAAAAGCACCCGAGGCCTGCAAGAAAAGCCAGAGGATTACCGAAGCCACAATGGTCACAATGCCCAGAGCCATAGAGAGCAGGAAGACCATCTTCGCAACCGACCAGGTATCAATTCGCTGAACCACCAGACGAGCGCGGCGAATACGCGAACGTGGAACCGGGCGGATAGACTGGCGTCGTTGTCCCTTATTTTTAGGGCGTGTACCATTGGCAGGACGCTTCGCAGAACGCTGCTGTGATGAACCACCAGGCTTAGATGCGTTGCTTTGCCGGTTAGAAGCATTCGTACCGCCCGCAGGGGATCCCTGTGCTGCGGGTGCCGTTTGTTTTCCTGGAGCCGACCCCTGTGGGTTTGCGCTCATTAGTTACCTCCGTCTACATCGGTGGATGCGGTGGTTGGCGTATTTTCTTGCGTATCCACCACCTCGGAATTTATCACAGATTCTTCTGTGGCTTCCACCTCAGCGTCGTCTTCTTTCTGTTCATCTAGCTGGCGATCTTGGTTACGAGCAATACCAATAATGCTATCGCCCTTACCCGGCTTCGCAAAGATAACGCCCATAGTGTCGCGTCCCTTGGCAGGAACTTCACTCACATTGGTGCGAACAACCTTACCGCTCTGCATCACCACGAGCACCTCATCGTTCTCAGATACGATCAGGCCACCCACAAGAGCGCCACGGCCTTCCACAAGCTTAGCAACCTTAATGCCGAAACCGTTACGACCCTGAACGCGATATCCCTCAACATGAGTACGCTTGGCGTATCCGCCCTCGGTCACTACGAACACGAAGGATTCAGGGATAACAACCTGTGCCGAGATCAGTTCATCACCGTCACGGAACTTCATACCGGTCACGCCCGAAGTCGAACGTCCCATAGGACGCAGAGACTCATTGTTAGCGTGGAAGCGCAGCGACATACCATTGCGCGAGATCAGCAGAATATCATCTTCGGGGAGACGAGGAACGCAGAGACCACTTCGTCATCATCACGCAGGTTAATCGCGATTAGACCGGCGGTACGGTTCGTATCGTAGTCGCTCAGGCGAGATTTCTTGACCAATCCACCCTTCGTGGCAAGAACCAGGTACTCGGCATCCTCATAGGTCTTCAGGTCCATGACCTGGGCAATATGCTCATCCGGCTGGAATTCCAAAAGGTTTGCCAAATGCTGTCCCTTGGCATCACGCCCAGCCTCTTGCAGTTCATAGCCCTTGGTGCGGTATACGCGCCCCAAGTTGGTGAAGAACAGAATCCAGCTGTGTGTGGTGGTCACGAAGAAGTGCTCCACAACATCGTCGCCGCGCAGCTGAGCGCCTCGAATACCTTTACCGCCGCGATGCTGGCTGCGGTACTGGTCGCTGCGGGTGCGTTTGATGTATCCGCCGCGGGTAATCGTTACGACAACTTCTTCCTCAGGAATAAGGTCTTCCATCGACATATCGCCGTTGAAACCGCGCAGAATCTCGGTACGGCGATCATCGCCGTAGCGATTCACAATCTCGCCCAGTTCCTCGGAAATAATCTCGCGCTGGCGGTCTTCAGAAGCAATAATCGCGTTATAATCCGAAATGAGGCGCTGCAGCTCGTCGTGGCGATCCTGAATCTTCTGACGTTCCAGAGCCGCCAGACGACGAAGCTGCATATTCAGAATTGCCTGAGCCTGCGCTTCATCAATATCCAGGAAGTCCATCAAGGCCGAACGAGCTTCATCGGCTGTGGGGGAGCGGCGGATAAGTGCAATAACCTCATCCAGAGCGTCCAGAGCCTTGAGCAGACCGCGCAGAATATGTGCTTCTTCCTCAGCCTGACGCAAACGGTACCGAGTACGACGCACAATCACGTCCATCTGGTGGTTTACCCAGTGGCGAATGAAGGCATCAAGTGAGAGAGTACGCGGTACGCCATCTACAATCGCCAGCATATTGGCGGAGAAGTTCTCCTGCAGCTGGGTGTGCTTATACAGGTTGTTGAGTACAACCTTGGGCACGGCATCGCGTTTGAGCACGATCACGAGGCGCTGGCCGGTACGGCCGGAGGTTTCATCACGCAGATCGGAAATTCCGGTGACTTTACCTTCCTTAATCAGGTCGGCAATCTTAATCGCCAGGTTATCGGGGTTTGCCTGGTACGGCAGCTCGGTCACCACAAGGCAAGTGCGCCCGTGGATCTCTTCGACATTGACAACCGCGCGCATCGTAATGGAACCGCGGCCGGTGCGGTAAGCATCCTCAATACCCTTAGTACCCAAAATGGTGGCACCGGTGGGGAAGTCCGGTCCCTTAATACGCTCCATAAGAGCGCTCAGAAGCTCTTCATTCGTGGCGTTCGGGTTCTTGAGGAACCATTCCACACCTGCGGCAACTTCACGCAGGTTATGTGGGGGAATATTGGTTGCCATACCCACGGCGATACCTGAGGAACCGTTCACCAGAAGGTTCGGGATGCGCGCCGGCAGTACCGTAGGCTCAAGCGATTTACCGTCATAGTTAGGCTGAAAATCGACGGTATCTTCATTAATGTCACGCACCATTTCCAGGGCGATAGGTGCCATCTTCGTCTCGGTATAACGCGGAGCCGCAGCGCCGTCATTACCGGGGGACCCGAAGTTACCCTGACCAAGCGCCAGGGGATAGCGCATAATCCAGCTCTGGATCAGGCGTACAAGGGTATCGTAAATGGCACTGTCGCCGTGGGGGTGGAATTGACCCATCACATCGCCCACCACGCGAGCGCACTTATTGAAGGCACGATCGGGTCGATACCCGCCGTCATACATCGCGTAGATTACACGACGATGCACAGGCTTGAGTCCATCACGCACATCGGGCAGGGCGCGACCGATAATAACCGCCATTGCATAGTCCAAGTAGGAACGCTGCATCTCGGTCTGCAGATCTACCTGTTCAATATGACCGTGGGGATCGTCAAGCACAATCTCACCACTATTTGTGGTGACCTCGATATCTGGGTTTTCGCTTTGGTTTTCTTCACTCATAGTTGTTCCGTTCCTCTGTGACTCTCTCGCTTATATTCCGTTTGGGAAATATAGCCAATTGGCTATATGCCAAACCCTTTAGATATCGAGGAATCGAATGTCCTTGGCGTTCTGCTGAATAAAGTCGCGGCGTGCTTCCACATCTTCACCCATCAGAACCGAGAAGATCTGATCGGCTGCAGCCGCATCCTCCATCTTCACCTGAAGCAGGGTACGGCGTTGAGGATCCATCGTGGTATCCCACAGCTCGGTGTAATCCATCTCGCCAAGACCCTTATAACGCTGAATGCCGTTGTCTTTGGGTAGACGCTGATTCTTTGCCTGACCGCGCGCTAGAGCCTCATCTCGCTCAGCATCCGAGAACACATAATCATGCGGGGCATTTGACCACTTGATGCGATACAGCGGAGGCTGTGCCAAATACACATATCCGGCTTCGATGAGCGGGCGCATAAAGCGGAAGAGCAGGGTTAGCAATAGGGTGGTGATGTGCTGGCCATCCACATCGGCATCGGCCATGAGAACGATCTTGTGGTAGCGTGCCTTCTCCAGGTCGAAATCGTCGCCAATACCGGTGCCGAAGGCCGTAATCATAGCCTGAATCTCAGCATTGGAAAGTGCTCGGTCAAGGCGGGCACGCTCCACGTTGAGGATCTTACCGCGCAGCGGCAAAATGGCTTGGCTATTTGGATCGCGCCCCTGCACCGCCGAACCGCCTGCGGAATCACCCTCCACCAGATAAATTTCGGAGATCGACGGATCCTTTGAGGCGCAGTCCTTGAGTTTGCCGGGCATGGAGCTGGTTTCCAGCAGACCCTTACGTCGAGTTGTCTCTCGCGCTTTACGTGCCGCCATACGTGCCTGTGCCGCCGTAATAGCACGGCGCACCACATCTTTGGCAACAGCAGGGTTACGATCGAACCAATCGGCCATATGATCGTTAATCTCGCGCTGGGTAAAGGATTTTGCCTCGGAGTTACCGAGCTTCGTCTTCGTCTGCCCTTCGAACTGCGGCTCGGAAATCTTAATCGAAATAACCGCGGTCAGACCCTCACGCACGTCTTCACCGGTGAGGTTATCGTCTTTATCCCGCAGCAGTTTATTTTCGCGAGCATAACGATTCACCAGAGACGTCAGCGCAGCACGGAAACCCTCTTCGTGAGTGCCGCCTTCGTGAGTGTTGATCGTATTCGCATAGGAGTGCACCGATTCTTTATAAGAACCGGTCCATTGCATAGCTACCTCAAGCGCCATATGGCGCACAGTGTCCTCAGCCTCAAAGTAGATAATATCTTCGTTAATAACGGTTTTGAACCCGCGTTGAGGAAGTGCACGTAGTCGAAAAGTCCATTATCGTAACGATAGGTGACCGTGCGGTACCCTTCGGAGTTTGCACCTACACGGTTGAGAGGAAGAACTTTATCTTTTTCATCTTCTTCTTCAGCAACCTCATCGCCCCCCTCAAACTGGTCACGCTCATCGGTGAGAGAAATTGTCAGTCCCTTGTTCAGGAACGCCATCTGCTGGAACCTGGCACGCAGAGTCTCAAAATCAAACTCAACGGTCTCAAAAATCTCGGGATCAGGGTAGAACGTCTGAATAGTACCGGTCTTCTGAGAGGCTTTACCGCGGCGCAGGGGACCATCAGGAATACCACCGTTAGCAAAAGAAATGTGCCAGGAATAACCCTGACGGTGGACTTCGGTTATAACCTTTTTTGAGAGCGCATTAACGACAGAAATACCCACGCCGTGCAAACCACCGGAAACGGCATATCCGCCGCCGCCGAATTTACCGCCAGCGTGAAGAACAGTCATAACGACCTCGACCGTGGATTTATGCTCAGTTGGATGCTCATCCACGGGAATACCGCGGCCATCATCTTGAACGCGCACGCCACCATCGGCCTGAATTGTAACTTCAATATGACTTGCGTAACCTGCGAGCGCCTCATCTACGGAGTTATCGACCACCTCGTAAACCAGATGGTGTAGACCGCGTTCGGTTGTCGAGCCGATATACATACCGGGACGTTTACGAACCGCTTCCAGACCCTCCAAAACGGTAATGTCAGATGCGCCGTATTCATGGGGTTGTTCAGATGTCACGAGTGCGTAACTCCTTGGGGTAGATCTCATGCCCGGTGATGTATCACCGCTGCACCTAGATGAGCGCAGCATCGGCATATTCTCTACTATTCTACCGAATTTCACGACTTTACGCCCATATTTTAAAGGGCGTGGAACGGCTTATTTCGAATATACAGCCTTCTAAGGCTTTTCTGAGCATACTCACCCCGGTATGCGGTGGGGGGATATATACCGTACCGTTATCTTCGTTTCCGGCGATTTAGGCCCTTATGACGCAAAAGTGTCAAATAAGCGGGTTATCCGTAGGTGTCTCGTACCCCTCGGCCTCCCGGTGCTCGTTTAGGACCGCGCGATGCCCAGCGCCCGTTATTCGGCCCGTAAATACGGATGTTCGCCACCACGCCTTCACCAAGCTCACGCGCGAACATCTGCACAATTTGATTACGCATGAGCCTAAGCTGCGTTGCCCAAGCGGTCGAATCACACTGCACATCGACCACGGCATTCTCAAAGCGCGTTGGTTTAGCGTGCGTGGCAAGTTCGGGCCCAACGAGTTCACTCCATCGCGCCATAACGCTGGAGACCGCCACGGGTTCTTTCCACCCGCGAGAACGAATTAGGTACGAGATCACGCCGTCAAGCGGTTTCGGATCGCGAGAATCTTCTCCAGAGGCGGTATAGCCGCCCAACGCACGCATATCGACCCGCTGAGCGCGAGTTTTCCGCTGTCCCGGTTCGGCGCTCATGGCAGAGCCAAATTCACGAAGAATCTTTTTTGCAGAGAATGCGTTGAGTCGCCCCTCGCCGCGGGCTGCGGCGGCGGCACGCATCCGTTCTACTATGGCGGCGGGGGCATCGACCTCATCACGATAGTATTCTTGCTCGGGATCAAGTGAAGATTCTTCATGATTCGACGGTTGCGTGCCTATTTCCTCACCGTCATCCCAGAGTTTCTCGCTCATGAGGACAAATCCTCAGTCTGCGGTGTGTCTGTGGTTTCGGGCGCATATTCGGCGTGAGCGGCACTCACCCGCACTAAGCGGTACGTCCCCAGTTCCTCGGGAATATCGCTCAGCACAGCGCTGGTGAGCAAAACCTGTTCTGCCTGGGCTACTAAAGCACCGAGACGGTGACGTCGTTCTGAATCTAGTTCGGCAAAAACATCGTCAAGAATAAGAATGGGGGAGGACCCGGGGGAATCGTCATCGGCACGATGCACAAACCAGGAAGCCAACCGTAAAGAAAGCGCAACCGACCAGCTTTCCCCGTGAGAGGCAAATTGTTTAACAGCTAACCCGCCCAAAAGCAGCGTTATATCGTCCCGATGCGGTCCCACCAGAGTCACCCCGCGTTCCAGTTCGGCGGCACGACGCTCGCGCAAGCGCTGCGCCATCGCATCTTTAATATCGTCGATGCTCATACGCGAAACATGTTCGAGCCCTCGCTCGGTGATCTCGGGAAAAACCGTCGAATCGTAGGTAAATGAGATGTCCTTTGACCCATCGGTAAGCCCGGCGTAGGCGCGCCTCAGGTGGGGAAGCAGAAGCCATAGAACACGAAATCGTGCTGCGAGGAGCTGTGCCCCTAGCTGAGCCAATTGTTCCGACCACACATCAAGGGTGTGCATCGCGTTTTCATCGTCTGCCGCCAAGGAACCGCGGCGCTGCAATGTTTTCAACAGCGAATTGCGCTGGCGCAAAATGCGTTCGTATTCCTGACGGTACCCGGCAACAACGGGTCGCAGCGAAACCGCTAAATCATCAATAAAACGGCGTCGTCCGCGGGTTCACCCTTGACGAGCTGCAAATCTTCGGGCGAGAACAACACGGTGCGCGTAATCCCTAGGGCTTCGCGGGCGCGCACGGGAGCGGCTCGATTGATGCGCACCCGATTGCTCGCCCCGGGTGCTATCTCGAATTCGGTGACCGTTTGTTGTGAACCGCGTACCGTGCGCACACGAATATAGGCTCGGGATGCGCCCACCCGCACGAGCGGACCATCATGGCTTACGCGGTGCGAGGAAAGATTCGCAGTGTAGTCGATAGCCTCAATAATATTGGTTTTTCCAACACCGTTAGGCCCTAAAAAAACGGTAACTCCGGCGCTTAGCGGCAAATTAAGAAGGGGGTAGGTGCGGTAATCAAGAAGCGAAAGATGATCAAGATACACAATACCCCCTTCTATAAAAACGAATGTTTATTCTAATTTTCTATGCCCCGGTGCCGAAACGCACGATTAGTTAGCGGGCAGGCGAATCGGCTGAACCAGGTACCGGTAGCTAAGATCTTCTTCACTTAGCGGTTCATCCTGACCGGAGAGCACGGCAGGTTTAGGAGCCTCAGTAAAGGAGAAACGTACAAAATCGGTATCAAAGGCTCCCAATCCCTCCGAAAGGTACGTGGGGTTGTATGCCACCGTAATTTCGTGACCGTCCAGTTGCGCGGGCATCGATTCGGATGCGCGAGCCTCATCGCCACGCCCGGCATCGATCGAAACCTGTCCGTCTTCGGTGAATTGAAGGCGCAGGGGAGTGTTGCGTTCCGCCACAAGGGAAATACGGCGCGCCGCCTCCGCCAAATCTGATGTACGGACTACAGCATGAACCGCGGTTTCGGTTGGGAAGAGGGCACGAAGATTCGGGTACTGACCGTCCATGAGGACACTCGTAGTTCGGCGGGATCCCGCAGAGAAACCGATAAGATCGCCATTTTCAGGAAGTGCGATAGAAAGCTCTCCCGAGCTTGAGAGGGTACGCCCCACCTCGGTCATGGTTTTGGCCTTGAGCAGAACCGCAGCCTCAATTTCAGGATTCTCAGGGTTCCAGGTAATTTCGCGCATTGCCAGGCGGTACCGGTCGGTAGCAAGAAGAGTCATGGTTGAACCGGAGATTTCCAGGCGAATACCGGTAAGCAACGGCAAAGTTTCGTCTTTGGAAACCGCGATCTGAACCTGGGAGACAGCCTTAGCGAACTCCGCACCATCAACGGTACCGGAAATCTGCGGTAGTTCGGGAAGCTCCGGATAGTCCGCCACCGGCATACCCGCCAGCTGGAACTTTGCGGAACGACAGGTCATAAAAATTGTAGAATCATTAGCCACGAACTCAACGTCTGCATTAGGCAGCGAACGACAAATTTCGGCAAGCATCTTACCCGGTACTAAACAGGTTCCTTCCTGCTCTACCGACGCCTCGATCGTCTGCTTAGCGCTAATTTCATGATCGAAGCTCGAAATAGAAACCTCACCACTTTCAGCTTTGATGAGAAGGCCGTTGAGCACGGGAGAGGTAGGACGAAGAGGTAGCGAGCGTGCGGTCCAACCAACCGCCTCGGCAAGTACGTCACGTTCAACGGTAAATTTCATCAAAGAGCCTTTCGGTGATGAAGCAAACGGGTTTGGAAACAACGATGATGAGCTCATGGATGCGTATGGAATTGAGAACCCTACATCGTGCGTGTGTAGTTTATGCAAAACTGCATAATCCATCCTACCGGATACAGGTTCGTGAAGGAGAGGGTACAGGTTAGTTCCGCTCAGAGGGTTTAGAAAATTTTGTAATTACATCTTTAGGAAGGTAGATCATGCAGGACAGCTTCAGAAGGTTATGAAAATTGTAATTACAAAAATCTGGTGCTGTTGTCTCACTCCCATAGTCAAAATAGTTGGATACTGCGTTCGATTGGACCTGCGTGGGTGCGCTTCATGTTATGTGAGGGTGTTTTCTTTAAAGTACAGTAATGTTAATAACCCCTGTGGATATCGTGGAAAAACCAGAGTTTCCCTGTAAAATCAAGGAAATCATCTGTGGATATTAAGTGGACAAAAATTAGCGTTTCTGAGGATGTATTGTGTATGGATATTTATACATCTACTTTCGTCCACACATCATGAATAATCATGCACTTAATATCCACTTAACGCCCCGGTTTAACACACACGTTATCCACAGGCTGTTTAAACCTTGAAATTCCGGGGAACTACCGACTTTCACGCTGATCCTGCTTGATTTTGTTCGTCAAATCGGTGACCTGGTTAAAGGTAGTGCGTCGTTCGGCCATTTGTGCACCCACCTTCCGTACCGCGTGCATAACCGTTGTGTGGTCGCGGCCGCCTAATTCCTGCCCGATGCGCGGCAACGACATATCCGTAAGCTCCCGCAGTAAGTACATGGCAATCTGACGTGCATTTGTGAGGGTTCGGGTGCGGGACTTTGACCGTAAATCCTCTAGAGTCACATCGAAATAGGAAGCCGTGGTCGCCAGCACTTGCCCCGAGGTAATTTCGGCGTCGCCCGCATCTGTAATGAGATCCTTGAGCACAACTTCGGCTAAGGCAACATCGACGGGCTGTTTATTAAGCGAGGCGAATGCCGTTACACGAATGAGCGCGCCCTCCAACTCGCGGATATTCGCCGTAATATGCGATGCAATATACTCCATCACATCATCGGGAACGTTGAGCGATTCACTCTGCGCCTTCTTACGCAAAATAGCGATACGAGTCTCTAACTCGGGAGGCTGAACATCGGTAATCAGACCCCACTCGAAGCGTGAACGCATACGCTCGGCAAACCCGGTGAGCTGTTTTGGCGGCAAATCAGAGGTAATCACAACCTGCTTTTGGTGATTATGCAGGGCGTTGAAAGTATGGAAGAACTCTTCCTGTGTATGTTCTTTACCCGCCAAAAACTGGATATCGTCGATCAGAAGCATATCGACATTGCGGTAAATCTGTTTGAAGGATGATCCTTCATCGTCACGAATCGAATTGATGAAATCGTTCGTGAACTCCTCAGAATTTACGTACCGCACGCGCAAGCTCGGGAAAAGATGCTTGGCATAGTGCCCAATCGCGTGCAGGAGGTGGGTTTTACCCAGCCCCGAATCGCCATAAATAAAGAGGGGGTTATAGGCTTGGGCGGGGGATTCGGAAACAGCAAATGCTGCAGCGTGTGCAAAGCGGTTAGACTGACCAATCACAAAAGTATCAAAAGTGTAATTTGGGTTCAGACGTGCCGAAGAATCCCAACCGGAATCCGAAGAAACAGCGGTATGAGTATCCGCGGGTGGGGAAGAAATGTCCTCAGTCTCTGCAGGAGAAGAAATCGGCTGAGCGGGAACGGCAGAGTCCACATGCTGCGGCGTGTGTACTTCGGAAATCGGTGGGGGAGGGGTAAGAACTCTGCGGGCGCTCGGCAAAAATGGCGGGATCAACCGGTGACGCTGCCGGTGCATCGGCAACGGGCACATCCGCAGTTTGATGAGGCGGTACAGGGGTGTGGAGCTCGGCCTCAACCTCATGAAGTGGGGGCATAGGAGAATCATCTTCGATCTGCGGTATCGAAGGCGAAACCGTCTGAGATGTTTGTGCAAGCGATTCATCAATCGTAAAAGCCTCTGATACACCGGGACCAAAAACGGTGGTCAGAGCCTGTTGGAAGGGTGCCTTGAGCTGAGACTGAAAAATATTGCGGGTTAGTTCACTGGGAACGGCAATCAGAAGAACGGTTCCCACGAAAGCCTGAGGCTGCGCAAGACTCACAAAACCACGTAGACGCTGAGAGACCTCAGGATTCGCTTGCAGAATGCTTATGACCTGTTCCCAGCGTTCCTGAAGCTGCGTGTGCTCAGCGTTCATCAGTGATTCCCCTCGTAAAGATGACAAAGATATGTACAGATTCTACCGTAGGTTATACACATCATAAACAGCTTATCCACAGGAGTTATACACAATGTGGAAAAAATGTGTCTTTCCTGAGGATAAACGGTTGAAAAATTCTTGAATTTCGTTATTTTTCCTTGATATATCAAGGAAATTAAGTGTATAACAAGGATGTGGAAAACTGTGGATATGATGTTTTGAAGGCCCATTGAGAACACCTGTGGATAGTCTAATCCCCACAACCTGGGGATAACTCGGGGTTATGTGAGGGGCGGATTAACTTGCTTTGCAGCATAGACTCTTCTAGAGTTGTTCTGTTGTATGTGTACCGCCTACCTCGAAGTGTCGAGGTACCATCGGGCATGAAAAAGCTTAGAAATCCTAGCCAGCGGGTAGGATTTTGTGTCCAAGGAGATAAGTATGAGTAAACGTACTTTCCAGCCGAATAACCGCCGTCGTGCGAAGAAACACGGTTTCCGTCTTCGTATGCGCACTCGTGCCGGTCGTTCTATCCTGTCGAACCGTCGTTCCAAGGGTCGTTCCAAGCTTTCGGCATAAAGAACTCAGCAAAACCCGCTAACGCATTCGTGTTAGCGGGTTTTCCACTACAGGGAAGGAAAACGTGCTGCCAATCCAGCACCGGATGCGCACCAGCTCCCAATTTTCCGCGACTTTTCGTTCCGGTACCCGCTCAGGGCGCCGGAACTTAGTTGTATATACGGCTCAAAAACCCGGAAATACAACCCTGATAGGTTTCATTGTGTCAAAAGCCGTCGGAAATGCTGTGACTCGTAACCGTGTTAAACGGCGTTTGCGTGAACTCGCTGCCGCAACCGTTAGTACCTACCCGCAGGGACTGTATATTGCCGTGCGGGCACTTCCCGTATCCGCTGGAGCGAACTGGGAAGAATTACGCGCAGACTATCAAGGTGCCCTAGAATCCTCTCTGAAAAAACTTGACCGTCAAGATCAACGCTGCAATGTTGAAAATCGTGGGGGAGGGGACTATGAATCATCGTCGATGTGATGAGCGTTTTCACCCTCATCACAGCAGCACACATCATCCCCACACACATCAGCTTGATCCCGATGAACGCCTCGCACAAGCGCCCCATGAGTTTGTGCATCCGGTATCTTTTTTACATGCGGTCTACACCTTGCCGCAGAACATTCTGATTGGGCTTATTAAGGCTTACCGTAAAGTCGTATCCCCACTCTATGGGGATGTGTGCCGGTATTATCCGACCTGCTCCGCCTACGGGTTGGAAGCGGTCACCACTCACGGAGCCCTCGGCGGTCTTAGCCTGACAGTGCGGCGCATCCTGCGGTGTAACCCCTGGGCAACCGGCGGAGTCGACCCTGTCCCACCCGGAAAACGGACCTTTACCCCCGGTCAGGAACCTAAAATTATGCTCCTGAACCATCCCCTAGAAACTCACTCGAACAACCACTAACGGTTGTCGAGATTCCTACAAAGACTTAGCCGAGTCATAAGGAGAAAAACTCCCGTGAACATTTTTGACATGATCCTTTGGCCCTTTAAATTGGCCGTGTCTGCGGTGCTGTGGTTCTTCCACACGATCTTTACCAGTATTGGTATGGATCCGTCTTCGGGCTTTACCTGGGTGCTGTGCATTATCTGCCTGACTCTCGTGATGCGTGCCGTAACTATTCCCCTATTTATGCGCCAAATTAAATCGATGCGCGGTATGAACGCCATGCAGGGCGATCTTGCAAAACTGCAGGCCAAATACAAGGGTAAAAAAAGATCAGCTTTCCCGCCAGGCTATGGCGCAGGAGCAGATGGCACTATTCAAGAAGCACGGCACCAGCCCCTTCTCATCCTGTTTACCGATTATCGCGCAGATGCCAATTTTCCTCGGTCTCTATCAGGTGCTCATGGGTATTTCCGGGGCAGCTGCTAAAAATGAAGGCATTCTGCTACTTCCCGCAGAATTGGTTAAACAGTTCAGTGAAGCCTATATCTTTGGGTCACCTATCTTCTCGACCATGATGAACCCCGGCAACGGTAACCATGCCGCTACCGTTGCTCAGGCCATCATCATGATTCTGCTCATGAGTGGTACCCAGTTCTTCATTCAGAAACAGCTCAGTGCCAAAAACATGTCCGAGGCAGCCAAAAACTCCCCAATATTCCGTCAGCAACAGATGATGATGTACGGTTTTCCCGTTATTTTCGCGGTGACGGGCATTAACTTCCCTCTTGGTGTGATGTACTACTGGACCGTCTCAAACTTCTGGGCTCTCGGGCAGCAGTGGTGGGTTATCCGCAATAATCCTACTCCCGGTTCCCAGGCTGAGAAGGAGCTCAACGAACGCCGTGCCGCTAAAGGTTTGCCCCCCGTTGGGAAAACCAAAGAACAGCACGAAAAAGAGCTTGAGGAGGCGCGTGAGCGTGCCGCCGCGGGCCAGCGTCAGCAGCCCATGAGTAAGAAACGCCAGAAACAGCAGCAGCGTAAAGGCGGCGGGCAGAACAAATCGAGCAATAAAAACTCGAATAAGCCGAAACTCAACTAAACACAGCATCGATAAATTCAAGGAAAACCATGACTGAAATATTTGAAGAAACCGCAGAATCGCCAAGCACCGCATCGGAAACTGAGGCTGTCGAAGAAATCGACGAAAGTCAGCATGATTGAGGAAGAAGGGGATATCGCCGCTGACTACCTCGAAGAACTTCTCGATATCGTCGATCTTGACGGAGATATTGATATTGAGGTGCGCAACCAGCGCATCTACCTCTCGGTGGTCAATGATGACGATGGGAATGAAGATCTGCGCCACCTTGTCGGTCGCCGCGGTGAGGTTCTAGACGCTCTGCAGGAACTCGTGCGCCTGTCGGTTCTGGCCGCCAGCGGCAACCGTTCGCGTCTTATTCTCGATATTGCAGGTTACCGTGCACAACGTCGAGAACAGCTTACCGAAATAGCCCTCGACGCCGTCGAGAAGGTGCGTTCCTCCGGCGAAGATTTCCACCTGAAACCACTGGGCGCCTATGAACGCAAGGTTGTACATGATGTGGTTGCTGAACAGGGGCTCTACAGTGAATCCGAAGGCGAAGGCACACGTCGCCATGTGGTGATTTCCCTTCCGGAGGCGTAAATGACGGTTCCTTGTGAAGGTCAAGACCTTGTAGCCGCTACCGCAATTTTTGGCGATCGTCTGCCTCTAGCACAGCGTTATGTGGAACATTTGGCGACGACGGGGATTGAGCGCGGACTCATTGGTCCGCGTGAGGTACCGCGCCTTTGGGCTCGTCACGTGCTCAACTGTGCCGCTGTGCAGGAATATATCGCCGAAGGTGCATCCGTGGCGGATGTAGGCTCTGGAGCGGGTCTACCGGGGCTTTGTCTGGCTATTGCCCGCCCCGACCTTGCGATCACGCTCATAGAGCCTCTGGAGCGCCGCGTGATATGGCTTCATGAAGTGGTTGAGGATCTAGGCCTTGAGAATGTAAAAATTCTGCGTTCCCGGGCCGAGCAGGCTGTCGGGCAGGTTGATGTCGATGTGGTGACTGCTCGTGCCGTATCTGCGCTGGTGGGTCTTGTGGATATTACCCTGCCGATTCTGCGCGGTACCGGTGAGCTTCTGGCTCTTAAGGGGCGCTCTGCACGAGAGGAAATCAAGAAGGCTAAGAAGAAACTCAACCGTTACGGGGCTCGCGAGACCGAAATCCTGACGGCGGGGGAGGGACTGCTGGATGAGCCCACAACCGTTGTGCGAGTTACACTCTAGCCTCGATAAACTCTGAAGCTGCGAGCTTCATAGGGGTTGAAGATACATTCTCAGATGTATCTTCAACCCCTTTTCTTATGGTCTTTATTTGATACCGGAGAAAGAGTTTGTAGTACGCAAGAGATGAAGGGGAACTTTCGGCGGAGGCACCGTAGTTTTTCGTGAATGTGGAATATTAAAAAAATAAGTAATAGAACTTGTATAAATTTTCCTGGCTGAGAGGTTGATAATCGGTTCATGATGCTGTGCTGAGAGTGAATACTTGGGGATGAAATCATAAATTTCCGTGAAAAAATACGAATCCTAGACAACTTGTCGAGGGTGTACGTGGTATATCGCTGTTTTGACAGGTAATCTTAAAGAGGAACGCGCAGACCGGAGACAGTATCGGTGTTTCACGTGAAACATCCTTGATGCTCTTTATTCAATGTTTCACGTGAAACACGGTGTGCGTATCTTTATCTGGCGAAAGACACATCAACCATCAGCATCAGGCGCGGAGGATATATGACGATCACCCCCGGTGGCTCGACGCCGCCTTTACTGCCCAAGCCCCCACATACACGCGTCTTTACTATCTCGAATCAGAAGGGTGGAGTCGGTAAAACGAGTACCGCCGTGAACATTGCGGCCGCCCTTGCAGAAGCGGGAATGAACGTTTTGGTCATTGATAATGACCCCCAGGGAAATGCTTCGACGGCTCTCGGTATTGAGCATGGCGTGGAGCTTCCCAGTACTTACAACACTTTGATTGACGATACTCCGCTTTCCGATATTGTGCAGGAGTGCCCTGATCTCGACAATCTGTGGTGTGCACCCGCGAATATAGATCTTGCCGGGGCAGAGATTGAACTTGTTTCGGTCGTGGCACGTGAGAAACGCCTTAAAAACGCTCTGGAGGACTATACTGAGTGGCGTGCCCAGCAGGGGATGGGGCGGCTCGACTACGTATTTATCGACTGCCCGCCGAGCTTGGGACTGCTGACCGTTAATGCTTTCGTGGCGGCAGAGGAAATCCTGATTCCTATTCAGTGTGAATACTATGCCCTGGAAGGTTTGAGCCAGCTGCTCAAGAACATTCAGATGATTCAGAAACATCTGAATTCCAATTTAGAGATTAGTACGATTCTGCTGACTATGTACGACGGTCGTACCAACCTTGCATATCAGGTAGCGGAAGAGGTGCGGGAACATTTCCCGAAGGAAACTCTCCAGACCAAGATTCCGCGTTCTGTACGCATTTCAGAGGCTCCGAGCTACCAACAGACCGTTATTAGTTATGATCCAACGTCTACCGGTGCTCAGGCCTATCGTGAGGCGGCGCAGGAAATTGCGCGTCGCTAAGGAGTAATGCGGAGCATATAGATGCTCTGGAATATCGGCATATCAGGATTGGTAATTACTCCGATATTCTCCATAAATAAACTTTTTGAGATTTATATCTAGGGAAATACCGAATTTTCTGAGCGCAGATTTTACGGTGCTGCAAGGTTCATATGAAGTGTAATCGGCATGCATGAGAGCGGTAGAAAATTTGGTGTGAGGAAGGAAAAACATGGCAGAGAAGCGACGGGGTCTCGGAAGGGGACTGGGTGCTCTCATTCCCAATAATACGACGCCTGTTGTGACTGCTTCCGATGTTGCCGAGAAAGAGGCGGAAAAAAAGGTAGCGGCGACTCGCAAACCTCAGCAGGAGGAACAAGCCGCCGCATCCTCGGCAAAACGCCCGAAGACTCGCAACGTAAAGCCGGAGCCGCAGAAAAAATCTGCCCCGAAAAAGGAACCGTCTGCGACAACGAAACGGACAGAACAGCAAGAGAACCGCATCTCTTCGTCGCAAAAGGCTACGGATCCGAAACCTCAGGAATCTTCTGCTGAGACTCGGAAACCTTCTAGTTCATCGAAGCCGCAAAAGGTTTCTGCGATTAAGATGCCTAGTCTTAAAGCCCCTGCCGTGAAAGCGGGGGAGAAAAAAGAAGAGAACGTACACGTCTCATCTGCTTCTTTGTCTGCATCGCAGCCTGTGCAGAAATCAGATGTTTCACGTGAAACATTGTCTCAGCTCACGAAGTTCAGAAGAAGAAACCTCGTATGGATATGGGTGCGGCACTTCGCAATACGACGTTAACACGCCGCCCGGTAGATTTCTTCTTTGGTGAAGAAACGAAGGAAGCTGAGGAAGAAGGTAACAGCAACCTCGTACCCGTTCCTGGAGCTCAGTTTGCAGAAATCAAAGTTTCTGATATTCACCCAAACCGCAAACAGCCTCGCGTTGATTTTGATGAACAAGACATGGCTGAGCTCATCCATTCGGTTCGTGAGATTGGTGTTCTGCAGCCTATTGTGGTGCGCCCTTCACGCGAGAAAGGTGCCGAAAAATATGAGCTGGTGATGGGCGAGCGGCGTTGGCGCGCAACCCAGGCTGCGGGTCTAGAAACTATCCCCGCCATTATCCGTGACACGCAAGATATTGATCTGCTTCGAGACGCCCTGCTGGAAAACCTGCATCGTAGCCAGCTGAATCCCATCGAAGAGGCGGCCGCATATCAGCAGCTTATGGAAGAGTTTAGTACCACCCAGGAGCAGCTTGCAAAGCGTATTGGGCGTTCTCGTCCACAGATTTCGAATACGATTCGTTTGCTTAGGCTTCCTCCTCTCGTACAGCGCAGGGTAGCGGCAGGCGTTATCGCTGCCGGGCATGCGCGCGCCCTGCTGACTTTAACCGATCAGGCAAAGATAGAGACCATTGCTCAGAAGATCGTGAATGAAGGGCTTTCTGTGCGTGCTGTTGAGGAGCTTGTTGCCCATGCGAGCGAAGCTCCGGCAGAGAAAGAGCGGAAGACCCCGCAGCCACAGAAGCATCACGAGCGATTGGACTATATTGCGGATGCGTTCGCCGACAAACTGGATACATCGGTTAAGATTTCGCTCGGTGCTCGTAAGGGTAAGATGACTATTGAGTTTGCTAACGTTGAGGATCTCAACCGCATTATTCGGGTTCTAGATTCTGATTTCAAAGGTTCTTAGTCCATGCGATAGCTTAGAATCCTTCCCGCATAATCTACTGGGGGTGGTGATGTTTCACGTGAAACATCACCACCCCCAGCCTTGTATAAGGCGTGTATATCTGGTTTAGTGAGCATCGTGGCGGGTTATTTCCTTGTCCATCTGCCATTGTCTCCGGATAAGAAGAGCTCACAGAGCCCTGGAGTATGTGTGAAAACGGGTAGGTAGACGAGTCTTTGCGGACCCTACAATGGTGTATATAGCAGAGCAGGGGAAGTGGGACGGGGAACAATAACACGAACTCCGACCTGAGGGTAATTGTAAGCCTGCGCATCCTTTTATGGATATTGATGATTGCAAGGGTAATTATCGAAACGAGCTAAAATCCCCACGTTTTCGACACGATGGAATGGTTATAGGAAGAACTATGCCGAAGCCATACAGAGATTCATGGATAGTATCTTCATAAGATATTCTTATCTAAAATACAACCTAAAAAAGTATATAAAGTGTTTTTAGCTCTGTAAACGAAGCAGGTATAAAGATAGAAGGTGTGGATGTTTCACGTGAAACATCCACACCTTCTATGAGTTTCTGAGGATGAAGACTTGAAGAAAACCTACTTTATGTATTCCTCAAAATCAGCAATGAGTGCCTGTTTGGGGCGGGCTCCTACGCTCTTCTTCACGACCTGCCCATCTTTGAAAAGGTAGATCGCGGGGATAGAAGTAATGCCGTATTCCATAGCGGTGTCGCCGCTCTCTTCGACATTGACCTTTACGACATCGACCTTATCGCCATATTCTGCGGCGATTTCATCAAGAACCGGAGCGACCATGCGGCAGGGACCGCACCATTCGGCCCAGAAATCGACGATCACCGGTTTGGAATTTTCCAGAACCTCAGCCTTAAAAGTGGCATCGGTTACTGCTTTTGCATTGCTCATATCTGTTTCTCCTGACTAAAGGTTTTCGAGGTAGTGCTGTGCGTCGAGTGCTGCTACCGCACCCGAACCAGCAGCGATAATCGCCTGACGGTAGGTTGGATCAATGACGTCGCCCGCGGCGAAAACGCCGGGCAGAGAGGTTTTTGATGAGCGTCCCTGAACCGCAATCGTGTTCTGATCGGTAATCTCCAGCTGATCCTTAACCATCTCGATACGCGGATCAGAACCGATAGCAATGAACAGTCCGTCGAGCCTCATATCGCGGGTAGCGCCAGTAACGGTATCGGTCAGAACAATCTCTTCCAGCTTGGAATCGCCGTGAATCTCGCTCACCACGGAATTCCAGAGAACTTCAATCTTGGGGTTGTCGAAAACGCGCTGCTGCATAATATCGGATGCGCGCAAAGAGTCACGGCGGTGGATCAGGTAGACCTTGGATGCGTAGGTGGTGAGGAAGAGTGCTTCTTCCAAGGCAGAATCGCCGCCGCCTACCACCGCTATTTCTTTATCTTTGAAGAAGAATCCATCGCAGGTTGCGCACCACGAGACGCCATAGCCAGAGAGCGTGTCCTCACCTTCAACACCCAGCTTGCGGTATTGCGAACCGGTCGAGAGAATAACGGTTTTTGCAAGGTGTACGGAACCGTCGGAGAGAATAACCTTCTTAATATCGCCGTCGAGTTCCAACTTTTCGACGTCCTGGTAGCGAATATCCGTGCCGAAGCGCTCCGCCTGGGCACCGAAATTGGTCATGAGTTCGGGTCCCTGAATGCCCTGCACAAAACCGGGGAAATTTTCGACCTCGGTTGTGGTCATGAGAGCACCACCGGGGGAGAGGGAACTCGCGAAGAGTACCGGCTCAAGGTTGGCACGCGCCGCGTAGACGGCGGCAGTGTACCCGGCAGGGCCGGAACCCACAATAATAACGTTGTGGACCTTCTGATCGCCCTCAGAGGCCGTTTCTTGGGCTTTTTCCTGGGGGGTAGAGGATGCGGCAAGGTTCAGACCGCCGAGAGCGGCGCCTCCGAACAGATTACCCAATGTATTTTCAGTGCTCATTCTTCTCTTCCTCGAATTTCTTCTGATAGTCGCTCAACGCAACAATATCCCCAATTATTCCATTCTGGAAGCGGCTAAGCCATATTGACTGGGGTCGAAGCGAACATGCCGGATATCAAAGAAAAAATATGACGTTTTATGTTCAGGGTTGCACCCGACGGAGAATACTGGGCGGAAGCCTTGAGAGAGCGAGATCGAGGCAAAATAAATGGCGCATCCCCACGTATGAGGATGCGCCACTCGTTGAGGCTATACGCTACTCGGCCTTAATCTCGCCAATGCGCAGACCGTAGCTGTACCCTGCGATAGGCTGCGAGAGCTTGGGTGCTTCATCGAAGACGATGATGATGTAGCCGCCCTTATCGGCAGACTGCTTGTCCTTATCCAGCTCAACCGTGACGTCCTGCCCAGAGAAGCTTCCTTTGCCAACTTCGGTGGCACCGCTCATCGAGGCTTGGTTGTTGGTGTATACGGTGAAGGAACCGCCGGAACCGCCTGTCTGCTGAATAGTTAGTTTAGAGACAACCGTGGGAGATTCCAGTTTAGCGGCAAGCCCGAATTCCTTGACGACACCACCGAAGGCGGGGCTGCCAAAACCATAGCTGGACCAGGTGCTTGAGGGGTTACCATCGGTCAGTGCGGGAAGACCGGAATCCATATCCGCCATAAAGTTAGGGTTGCTCGGCACCAGACGCGATACGGAGGTAACCTTTACTGGCGCATTGGAGGCGCTGGGTGATGCCGACGGGGAGGCTTCCTCAGATTCCGTAGACCCTGCCGTAGCGCTTGCCGAGGCGTTCTTGCCTTTAACCGGATTCGATGCGTGATTCGACCCCAGACCGGTCAGCGTGGTGAGTACACCACCGGCAACAATGACCAATAGAAGCACGGCGGCGAAGGCAATAGCCCAGGTTCCGCGGTTTGTACCCTCGTCTTCGTCGTCTTCATAGACGCCGTCATCGTTCGGTCCGGAGACCATAGGTGCAACGTTCATCGAGGGGATCTGTGAGACCTCCCAGGCCTTTACGGCGCTGATAGCGGAGGTTTCGGAGCCCACCATTGGAATGTTCTCGTAGGTTTGCGGCGCGGCACCGGTAAGGCTGTCACCGAAGATTTCGGCTCCGAGCGCCTCATCAGGGTTACCGTCGGAAGAGACCGAGGGGTTGTCGGTAAGTAGGGTGTCAAGCAAAACATCCGGGCGGCTGTATGAGGTCACCAGGTATTTATTGCCTTCGGGTGCGATTCCCATATCGAGAATCTGAATGTTGTAGCGGCTATTGACCGCCAGCGCCCGCGAATTCTTCTCCAAGAGGTGGCTGCGCACGGGAGAAGCCACCACCACCGAAACCTTACGGTTCAGAATCTGATCCTTACCTTCGAGGATCATATCTGATTCGGCGGTGATGATAATCTGTGCGGTGATTTCGTAACGGCCACCCAAACGGTTCCGACCGGAATCTGCTGCGACAAGTTCTCTCCCGTCATGTATTTTCTCGCCTATAGTTTAGTAGGCCCTTCCAAAGATTTTACCCGGATTACGCCGGATACGGTGTTTTTAGCGGTTTGCGGGCTGGTTTAAGATTCGTTTGAGGCTCCTCGCCGTGCGAGTGCTTTCACCTTGCCTGCAATGGGTGCGAAGAGAGCATCTGCCTCACGCACGCGGAAAATCTTGAGCATCACCACATAGCTGAAGAGCATGGTGAGACCACAGATTATAAGGGTTATAACCGCTGAAATTTTTGATGCCCAGGCGAAGCCATCAAGATTGTATCCGCCCAATACCCACAATACGGCGGCGGCAATAACTCCCGCAAAACATGCCGCGAGGGTAGTACGAGCGTACATGTTGATAATACGCTTCTGCCCATAATACCCAAGTCTGCGGCGAATTTCGTAATGGCTGATGGCGACCACGAAGAGGTTCTGTACCGGGAAAATCAGGGAGAGCGCATACACGGTGTAGCGCGGGTCAAGCAGGGAGGCAACCCCACTCATAATGACCATAACAATCGCGGCGTAGAACTGAATGAGGAAGGGGGGTGCGCGCATTCTCTCGGGCATAGAGAACGCGCCCGTAGAGGAAGGATATAGTCAGTGCAGGGGTTCCCAATGCGGTAATAGCAATGAGGCGCCCAATGACGGTTGCCGCAACCGGATCTCCGCCGCTAAAGAGCACCGCCACGGGACCGGCGAGGACGATAAGTGCGAGCGCACAGAAAACGGTGGCAATACCGGCGGTACGCATACCGTGTGAAAGGGCGTGGATGACGCTGTCACTATCGTCCGCGATGGCGGAGGAACTCATGCGGTTAAAGAGCACTGTAGCGATGGAAATGCCGATCACGCCGTGGGGGAGCGAGTAGAGCATCGAGGCGTAGTTCATTGCCTGCAGACCGGGAATCTGAATACCCATATCGGCATACTGGGCGCGGGCGCTCACCACGGATGCGGCAACCCGCGTCATATACATATACGACAGGTTAGAGACGGCACCGGCGGCAAGGTCCAAATCGCCAGACGAGATGCTTCCCGCAGTCCGATACCGCGCCAGCCGAAGTCCGGTTTGAGCCGCAGCCCCAGCTTCCTGAGCGGGATAAAGAGAACGATAGCCTGCAGTGCCACGCCCAGAGTTGCCGATCCGGCGAGGAAAATCGTCTGCATCGACGTCCAGCTTTCGACCGAGTGGCGTGGCGGATTGATGGTTGTATCCTGCGCCCCGAAGGTGAAAATAAAGATAAAGAGCGCAGCGATAGCAACGACGTTATTGAGCACGGGTGCCCACATGAAAGCCCCGAAGGCCTCTTTCGCGTTGAGCACCTGCCCAATGACCGTATAAAGCCCGTAGAAGAAGATTTGCGGCAAACACCAGAACGAGAATATATACCCGAGTTCTTTCTGCTCTGGCGTCCATGTAGAGCCCATGACGTTGATAATAGGGATGGCACACGCCAGCGTAATCGCTGTAATCAGGCCGATGGCCGTCACCGTAATAGTCACGAGCTTGGAAATATACCGTTCGCCGCCGTCTTGGGCTTTAGCGGCTTTGATAATCTGCGGCACGAGCACGGCGTTGAACACACCACCGGCAACCAACACGTAGATGAGGTTGGGGAGCGTATTTGCGGTCTCGAAGACGTCACCTACGGTCGAGAGGGCACCCAGTGCCACCGTGAGAAGGATTGCCTTAAGGAACCCTAGAACACGGGATACGAGCGTTCCCGCCGCCATAATGGCGCTTGAGCGTGCATCGGTACGTGCCAACTTCTTCTCCTGGTTGTGACGTTAGAGCTGGGTATTAATATACTCTCGTGCAATATCTGCGATGCGCCGTTCATTAGCGAAAGAGAGTTTCTGGCTAAGCTCTGCCAGGGGTACCCACGCAACATCGACTGCTTCATGATCGGGGTCATGCTCAATGGTTAGGCGGCCTCCGGTAGCACAAAAAAGGTAGTGATGTACCGTTTTATGGATGCGCTGCCCACTAGACGTAAACCAGTAGTCGATATACCCGAGGGTAGCAACAATGTAACCGGTAATTCCGGTTTCTTCGGCTATTTCTCGCTGAGCTGTTTCTATCAGACTTTCATGACCTTCAACATGTCCCTTAGGTAGACACCATTCGAGCTGTCTGTTGCGGTTATAGCGCGCAATGATTGCCACCGGCAGGTCGGGACTATCAAAATTAATCATGAGCCCTCCCGAAGAGACCTCTTCAAGCGCAGGCACCGGAAGCTGGGGCGCGAAGGGGCGTATTTTGGGTGCGCGCGGTACGGGAAAACTCATAGTTCTACCTTATCCGATGCGGCGCTATGGGCTATGGTGCGGCTGATAGGAGCCCGCTAATATGCTCTTGCCGCTAATATCTGGCAGGATTAAGAGACTATGTCGCAAAAACTTGATGTGCTCTCAAAATATCCGGATGCTGTTGAACTCGGCGAACTCTACCGCCAGGCGGGTTTTGATCTCTATCTAGTCGGTGGTTTGGTGCGTGATGAACTACGCAATACCCCCGGCGAGTTTACCGATTTTGATATGACTACGAACGCCACCCCCGCCCAGAGCGAGCAGATTTTGAGCGCCTGGGGAGAGCATATCTGGGATATCGGCAAAGAATACGGCACTATCAGCGCCCGCAAAAACGGCGCTGTTTACGAGGTAACGACCTACCGCGCCGAAGTGTACGTCGCTGATTCCCGCAAACCCACGGTGGAATTCGGCACCGACCTGAAGGCTGACCTAATACGGCGCGACTTCACTATCAACGCTATGGCTGCTGCGCTGCCTTCGGGGGAAATCGTGGATCTATTCCACGGCACTAAAGATTTAGCAGAGGGCGTTTTGCGCACCCCGCGCTCGCCTCAAGAATCCTTTTCCGAAGACCCTCTTCGTATGATGCGCGCGGCACGGTTCGCTGCTCGGTTTAACCTCACTGTAGCGCCGGAAGTATTCGAAGCGATGCAGCAGATGGCACCGCGCATCGAGATTATTTCGGCGGAACGGGTGCGCGACGAACTCATCAAACTCATCTGTGCAGATTACCCGCGCGTGGGTCTGAACTTGCTCGTAGAAACCGGGCTTGCGGACTATGTGCTTCCGGAGCTGCCCGCCCTGCGCATGGAAATGGACCCTTCACACCACCATAAAGACGTTTATGAGCACTCGCTCAAAGTCATGGAACAGGCGATCGAGAAGGAAACCGACGCTGACGGCCCCTGCCCCGCACCCGATTTTGTGCTGCGTTTCGCATCGCTTCTGCACGACATCGGCAAACCCAAAACCCGCAGATTCGAGAAAGACGGCTCGGTATCTTTTCTGCAGCACGATGTGGTTGGTGCGCGCATGGTCAAAAAACGGATGCGCGCCCTACGCTTCGATAACGACACCATCAAGGCGGTGGCGCGCCTCGTGGAGCTTCATATGCGCTTCTACGGCTACCGTGAGGCCGGGTGGACCGACTCTGCGGTACGTCGATACGTACGGGACGCAGGGGAGCAGCTGCAGCGTCTCCACAGGCTTTCTCGGTCGGATGTCACCACGCGCAATAAGCGCATGGCGCGCTCGCTGGCGCAGGCATACGATGATTTGGAGCGGCGTATTGATGAGCTTGCCGCTCAAGAAGAGCTGGATGCGATGCGCCCTGAACTGGATGGCGAACAGATTATGGCGGTGCTGGGCATCGGTCCTGGGCCTCTTGTGGGGCAGGCGTATAAATTCCTGCTGAACCTGCGTTTGGATGAGGGTGAACTTGGTGAAGAAGAAGCGACCCGCCGTCTGCTCGTGTGGTGGCAGGAACACGGAGAGTCCTAAATCCCCATAATACGGCGGAATACTGCGGAAATAGAATATGACGGAGACTACGGCACATAAGGTTCACTAAATGCCTCTGTGAAGCTAAATTGACGTGTAGGATGGTACTCAGCGGCAGCGTTCGCCGCGCACGAATACACATTCACCGAAAGGGCATTACTATGTCTGATAACTCTGCCTTTAATCCGGCTTCTAACCCCGCATTCAACGGTTCCCAACCTCACGGACAGCCCGTACAACCTATCGCCGTAGCACCGGTCATGATGGTGCAGCAACCCAAATCCATGGCGGTGGCATATCTGCTGTGGTTTTTCTTAGGTTCCCCTGGTATTCACAAGTTTTATCTGAACCAAACGGGTCAAGGGATTCTATACCTGTGTTTATTCCTTACTGGCTGGGCAACTGTTTGGTTTCTTATCGGGATAATTCCTCTTGTAATTTTGGGCATCTTGCTCATCATTGATATTTTCCTGATACCTGGTCGGGTGAACCAACTCAACGGTGTAACCCCCGTTGTCGTGAAGCAGTAACAGCCCATTATCACAACCCCACCGCGCATTGGAGAATCCCGCATCCTCACAGTCGAGGATGCGGGATTTTTTGTCTGAACGAAGGTTGGTGCGGTGGGGGAGGGTAGGGTAGACTCCCACCGAATACACACCCCGTTCCCAGGGTTTGCGCATGTGAACTGTCTAAACTTGCAGTGAGCGCGTTATATACAGCGCGCTGAAACACTCACGAAGGAAGGAAATATGTCGCAACAGGTTTATGAACCTAAACTTTTCGCCCATGGAACTGTTCCGGGTAGCCGTACTTATGTGAACTCCGAACATGAACAGTCAACCGTCGTCGTGATTCGCCCCAAATCCGTGATTCTCACCTATGTGCTGTGGCTTTCCTCGGATGGTTAGGTATCCACAAGTTTTATCTGCGTCAGCCAATTCAGGGGCTGCTTTACCTGGCGCTCACCGGTATAACCAGCCTGCTGACGCCCATAGGTTTAGGTTGGATAACCGGTATTCCGCTAGGTCTTCTGCTCTTCAAAGACCTCTTCACGAATATCCTTCGAGTCGCCATCCTCAACCTTCGGGACTCTTCGGTTCGTTACTACTAAAACCAGAATTTTTAGCGTTCAAGACTCTAGCTTCAGGATGCGCCCGTTACACCCGTGCGGTGTGGCGGGCGCATCCTTCTCTTTGCTGGATTCTGCCCTGTATTCTCGTGTAGTATAGAAGAATCTGTGTGTGCATCCTGAACAAGAGGATGCTGCACCGGGTGCCACATGAATCTCCTGCTATGGAAATCCCATAGCCGTTTAGCCCAAAGGAGGGGGTTTAATCATGCGTGCATACGAACTGATGGTTATCCTCAACCCCGAGGTTGAGGACCGAGCGGTAGAGCCGTCTCTGTCGAAGTTCCTGGAAATCGTCACCAACGCTGGCGGTACCATCGACAACCTTGACATCTGGGGTCGCCGCCGTCTGGCATACGAGATCCAGAAGAAGTCCGAAGGTATCTATGCGGTTGTTAACTTCACCGCGAGCCCTGAGACCGCCGCTGAGCTCGACCGTGTTCTAAACCTGAACGAGTCCGTTATGCGTACCAAGATCATCCGTCCGGAGGATCAGAAGGTCAACAAGTAAGACTCTAAAACCGCGACCTGATTAAAATGTCAGGTTCCTATGGTTACCTAGAGTTATATACTTGAATCCATTCGAGGAGGCATCAATGGCAGGCGAAACCATTATCACTGTGGTCGGGAATCTCACCAGCGACCCTGAGTTGCGCTACACTCCCGCAGGTGCAGCGGTTGCAAACTTTACGATTGCATCTACCCCGCGTACCTACAACCGTCAAACCGGTCAGTGGGAAGACGGTGAGGCACTGTTCCTGCGTGCGTCTATTTGGCGCGACTACGCAGAGAACGTCGCAGAGACCCTGAAAAAGGGAACCCGTGTGATCGCCCAGGGCCGTTTGAAGTCTCGCTCGTATGAAACGAAGGAAGGCGAACGTCGTACCTCAATGGAGATCGAGCTCGATGAGATCGGTCCCGCTCTGCGGTACGCTACCGCCCAGGTAACCCGTTCACAGCGTACCTCTGGAGGTAACTTCGGTGGTCAGCAGGGCGGCAACTTTGGCGGTAATAACTTCGGTAATAACCCCCAGCAGGGTGGTTTTAACAATTCCGCGCCGCAGCAGGGCTTCGCTCAGCAGCAGGGCGGAAACGGTTACTCCAGTAATGCCGGATTCGGTGGGGGAGCCCAGCAGGCGCCCGCACAACCGGCACAGCAGCAGGCACCTGCGGCTGATCCGTGGACCTCACAGTCCGGCGGAAACTACGATTGGGGTACCGGCGCCGATGACGAACCTCCGTTCTAAAGAAACGTTCCGTCTTCCTCAAACCAAACCATATATCAATCCATCCCGCGGTTAACGCCGCGGGCTCCCAACCTAAAGGAGCACCACGATGGCTAAGGCTGAAATCCGTAAGCCCAAACCTAAGCAGAACCCCCTGAAAGCTGCTGACGTCACCGTTATCGATTACAAAGACGTCGCCTTGCTACGCAAGTTCATCTCCGATCGCGGCAAGATCCGCGCTCGCCGCGTAACTGGCGTGACCGTTCAGGAACAGCGCAAGATCGCTCAGGCAATTAAGAATGCCCGTGAGGTTGCACTGCTTCCCTACTCCGGCGCTGGCCGCTAACGAGAAGGAGAGTAACAAGTACTATGGCTAAGATTATTCTGACTCAGGAAGTAACCGGTCTGGGTGCCGCTGGTGACATCGTCACCGTTAAGAACGGCTATGCACGTAACTACCTTCTTCCTCGCGGCTTTGCCGTTTCGTGGACCGTTGGCGGCGAGAAGCAGGTTGAATCTATCCGTGCGGCCCGTGCGGCGCGTGCGAAGGCCTCCCTGGAAGAAGCCCAGGAGACCGCAGCTAAGCTCTCTGCTCGCCCGATTGTAGTGGCACACAAGGCTGGTGCTGATGGTCGTCTCTTCGGCTCCGTTAAGGCAGATGCTATTGCTGACGCTATTGAAGAGGCAGGTCTCGGCACTATCGACAAGCGCACCATTCACCTCGGTTCCGCTATCAAGCGCACCGGTGAATACCAGGTGACCGCTCGTCTGCATGAGGATGTTGTTGCCAACGTTACACTGGACGTTGTAGCAGCCGCATAAGCAGGCGTATTTAGACGCTGTGAGGGCGTCGCATTCCGACTGGGATGCGACGCCCTTTTCATATGTGGAGCCAATTATCCGTTTTACCCGAGAAGTGCGGGGTAGGGGAGGGGTATGTTTCACGTGAAACATTGTGTGTTACAGAATACCGTCAATAAAATCTATGACCGCTTGGGTTACCTCTTCCGAATGCCCCTCGATCATATGACCCCCCGTTTCGAAGATACATGTGGTGAGATTCGGGTATCGGTACATAGAACTCTGCACATGCCCTCGCGGCTGGGCAAAAGGCACCACTCGGTCATCTTGTGCGTGGATCAGAAAAACGGGCGGTTCCAAGCTCTCAATGGGGTATTCCTCAAGATGGACCGCCATATCCGGGTTCGTGATAGTTGTGTCGATCTTGGCTCCCATACGTCGCTCCTGTAGGGGGAGCATCCCATATATGGTATTTGAGGGAAGCCCAAATAGAGGTTTGAAAAACGGAGACAGCAGCCACATGACGTAGTCATGGTTCAGAGCGGCAGGAGGCCCCATACGCGTGGGCAGCTTTCGCGGTTTTTCTTCCGGGGGTGGGGCAGAGCTGAGGAGAATAAGACCTGCTGTTCGTTCCGGATAATCCAGAGCGAAACGAAGAGCGGGGGTTCCTCCGGCAGAGGCGCCTAGCACATAGACCGTCTCGATATTGAGGATATCAAGGAGGGCCATCAGAGCCGCTGCCTGTTCTTTGGGGGTTCCTTCACCTGCGACCGCGCTTCCGGGGTACCCAAAACGCGATGGAGCAATAATCCTGTAGTGTTTCGAGAGCTCCCTAACGTTCTCAAAGGCTTGGTCGTAGCCGCCATAGATACCGTGCAGAGACAGAATAACGGGAGGGTCGCTATATACTGAGGACGACCCGGTGGGCATAATATCGAGATATGCTATCTCTCCATAGCTGAGATGCACCGTTTTGACCGGATACGACGCGAGTTCGTCCACAGCATCGTGGAGTGCCCGGCGGCATCGTATACCTTGAACACTTATGTAGGTTGTGGCAGCAAGCGCTGTACTACCAAGGAGGCACCTGCCCCACCGGACGTATCCTGCACGGTTTTTCTGTGGTTCCGGTGTACTGCTAGTCCTACGCATAGTTCCCTACCCCTTCGTATACGGTCTATTTTTAACTACAGTAATTTCACAGACGTGGGCGCACAACCCTAGGGGACGGGTATCAGGACTATTCTTGGAGATACTTCGATATAGTAGTATTTCTATCTCTATAAGTTGGATAACTATATTTCTATAGGAATTTTTCTTATAGACAGCATCAATGTTTCACGTGAAACGGTGTATGTAAAAAGATTGAGAAATAATAAAAAATTCCGAAGGAACCTCAAAAATCCTATATTCTCCGAAGTGAGAACCGTAGACTGGACGTGATAGAGCAACCTTAAACTTCTTCAGAAGGGTAGATGTAGATGTTACAGGTTCAGAATCTTACCAAGAGGTATGGTGATAAAACCGCCGTTAACGATATGTCTTTTATCGTTCCCGATGGTAAAGTCACCGGTTTCTTGGGTCCCAATGGGGCAGGTAAATCGACCACGATGCGCATGCTGGTCGGACTCCATAAGCCCACCTCGGGCGAAGCCCTTGTAGACGGCAAAAATTATCAGTCCCTTAAATCTCCGCTCCATACGGTGGGAGCCCTCCTTGACGGGAAATCGGTACATCCGGGGCGCAGCGCACGCACCCACCTCATGTCTATTGCGCTTACCCATGGTATTTCGGCGAAACGTGTGGACGAAGTTATCGGCATGACCGGTCTTAGTCAGGTGGCTAAACGGAAGGTTGGCGGTTTTTCCCTCGGTATGAACCAGCGTTTAGGTATTGCCTCAGCAATTTTGGGCGATCCCCATAACGTTATTTTGGATGAGCCGGTTAACGGTCTTGATCCCGAAGGCGTGGTGTGGGTTCGTCAGTTGGCAAAGTATTTGGCATCCGAAGGCCGGGCGGTGCTGATTTCTTCGCACCTTATGAGTGAGATGGCGCAGACCGCTGACGACCTCATTATTATTGGGCGCGGTCGCCTGCTGGAACACACGTCTATTGATGAACTTATCTCGCGAGTAGGCGGTCATAAAGTTCTGGTTCGTACCGATGAACGTGACCTTTTCGCTTCACTCCTTGCAGAACGGTCGTTTCCTTTCGAGGCGGTCGATACCGATGGTTTGTTGGTTTCGGCTGATGCTCGTGACCTGGGTGAACTCGCTTTGCGTGAGCAAATTTTGCTCTATGAGCTGGCACCTCATGAAGCGACTCTTGAGGATGTTTACCTTGAAATTACACGTTCAGAGGTTGAATATGTCTCTGACGAGCTTCCCGGTGCTGGTGCTGTAGTCGCAGGTTCTTCGGCACCGAATGCACCGGCAGTCGATCCTCAACTGCAACCGGTGGCTAGTTCTCCAGAGCACAGCTTTATTGACGAAACCCAGCAGGGGAATGGGAGGAACATATAAATGAGTACTCAAACCTACGCTACTAAAAATGCGCCTGCACCGGTTGCTCATAATCTATCATTCCTGGGTGTGCTCCGCTCAGAATGGTTAAAGATGCGCTCCCTACGTTCTCAGCAGGTTCTCTTCATCATTACGGTAGTGCTGATTTTAGGACTCGCAATGCTGCTGGCTCCTGTTTTTAACGAACAATTGGCACAGTATGAGAAAGATGTGAGTACATCGCAGATTGTGAATGGGCAATCAGTCAACGGTTCCGAGATCATTGACCAGATGAAGAGCGCATCGTACACTATCGGAGTTGTAGGTGCTTCATTGGGAGGCATTATTCTTTCTTCCATGGCGACGGTATTTATTGCATCTGAATATGCCACAGGGTGCCATGCAAACAAGTCAGCTAGCAGTACCGCGTCGTTCTCTTTTATATTCTGCTAAAGCCCTTGTGGTGACGGTGGTAGCTTTTGTCGTAGGAACCTTGAGTGGTATCTTGGCATTCTTCTTAGGCCAGATGATACTCACAGAAAAGCTACGTGTTTCTTTCGATGGTGAAGTACTTCGAATCACTCTTCTTCTTGGACTGTATCTTGTGATACTTGCTTGGATGGGATTCGGGTTTGGTGCTCTCCTCCGTAATAGTGCCGGAGCTATTGTTCTTACAGTCGTTCTGCTTTTTGTGGTGACAATAGTTCTTAGTTTCTTCAGGTCTGCTGAGTGGGCAAGCGATGTTTCCAAGTATCTACCTGTCCATCTGGGCGAAAATATGTTGGTCTACGATACTAATAAGTTTAAAGATCCCAGCTACGAAGTCCGCTGTATCCTCTTCACCCTGTGGGGCTTTGTTCCTCTGGTACTTGGCTGGATTCGCTTCAAATTCAACGATATGAAGTCTTAGACTTACGGCTCATCGGATAAGAGGAAGTGCCGCCTCCTGAACATATACTGGTTGGGAGGCGGCGCTCGCTGTTACATCAAGGATCACTGTTGTGAGCTACTCTCGGTTAGGCTAGATATATGGCGAAAAAATCTTTCAATCACCTTCCCCCCAGCACTCAACTTTTGCGGGTCGGCATCATCTTCGAGGCAGTAAGTGTTGTACTTGTGATACTTGCCTTTATTCCTTTTCCCTCGCTCACGGTGAATGCCATTCTGTTTTATATCACGATAATCGTGGGTAGTTTTACCTCTGTGATCGCCTTTATCTGTGCCATAGTGGGGCTTATTCGGTTTGTGCGTCATCGCATCGCAAATATTGTATTGGCGGCGGTATCGGTGCTGATAAACCCGGTGACCGTGGTTTTGGCTGATGCTCTTCTGAACTCTAACGGCTAAATTACTGTCGCGTGGGGATTGCGCTCTTCCCAGTATTTCTTGCGGGGACTTTCAGGTGTTTTTCAGCCAAACCCCAAGGTTCCTCAAGGTAACTACGGTTAACTAGAGGTGTTGGTTCGAGAGGACTGCGATGTGAATGTGTGTGTTTCAGAGAGCGAATATGCTCTCGTGGAACTGAAAAGCGAGGCTACACAGTAGCCTCGCTTTTCAGTTTTAAAAATTTCGCCTTCTTTTGGGCGGCTATTACAATCTCATGCACGGCACCGGATACAGCGTGTAATTCTCTGCGATATATGCCCTTGTAAGGAAATTCTGATCCATGGCCTTGTGTCTACAGCACACATGACCCCTCGTATTCACAGATATTCCCAAGGTTTAACTCACGAGGAATAAAGGTTGACGGGTCATAGTTATGTCAGGTAGTTCGAGAGGACTATCTGAAAGTTGGACTTTCCTTAGCGGAAGTGGCTCTGATTTTCGTATGTATGTATGTGTGTGTGATTGAGGCTGAGATCGAATCTTCGGGTTCGGTCTCAGTTTCGTTTAATCCTTAGTCTGCGTTCCGCACATAAAGCCACAGAAAACAATGGCGTAGTACCGGCGTGACAGGAGGTTTGCAAGATACAGCATACGAAGAATGCGGCTACCTCATGACGGAGTGTAGAATTAGAGCATAAAAATCTTGCATATTAAATACGAATTATCACAGGAGAGTTATCGTGCCTAAAACCCCGAACGTTCCCGGTACCGATCGTCCCGCCGAAAAAGCCGCCGGACACTGGCTGCTCGCCCAACTCGGCAAGAAAGTCCTCCGCCCCGGTGGGCGCGAAACTACAAACTGGCTGCTCAGCCGTGCACTCGGCGGACAAATCGACGTAGTCGAATTTGCCCCCGGACTAGGCATTACAGCGCTCGAAATCGTCAAACGCAGCCCCAAGACCTACACCGGTGTAGACCTTGACCCAAAGGCGGCTGAAATCGTGCGCGGGCGCATCGGAAACAACCCCAACTACACGGTCGTAAACGCCGGGGCGCAGGAGACCGGGCTGCCCGATTCCAGCTACGACGTGGTGGTGGGCGAGGCTATGCTGACCATGCAGACCGACAAGCATAAGCTGGAAATTATGCGCGAAGCGGCGCGCATCCTACGGCCGGGCGGCTACTACGCCATTCACGAGCTATCGCTAACCCCCGACTACCTGCGCCCTGAGGTTCAAGAAGAAATTCAGAAGGACCTGGCACGAAGCATTCGCGTGAACGCACGCCCGCTTACGGTTGCCGAATGGACCCGCCTTGCCGAAGAAGCCGGGTTTGAGGTGTTAGACGTATATCAAACCGAGATGGCTCTTTTAGAACCCAAACGCATGATTGCCGATGAAGGGGTGGGCGGACTCGCCAAGATCATGTTCAACCTTGCACGCAAACCGCAGATTCGTGAGCGCGTGCTGGGTATGCGCAGTGTTTTCCGCCGTCACGCCGACCATATAGGCGCTATCGGTCTGGTTCTACGGAAGAAATAACTACGATTTGCGCGGTCAGAAAACGGAGCCTGAGTTTTCCCGATACAGTGGGAGGATTACTGAGGCTCCGTTTTACACTAGATATATATGAGGCGTAGATCCCACTCAAGCATGTGTACGCCCCCCGCTGGAGAAGACAATGAGCCGTATTCTTTTCTCTCCCGAAAGCTTTAATATGGGTGAAACCACGCGCGGCATCGAAATAGCGCGTGTTGCCCAAGACCGAGGGCACAAAGTCCTCTTCCATATATACTCGCCCAAATACCGTGGGTTGCTGGAAAGTGCGCGGCTTCCCGTGCATCTTCGTGAACCCATCATGACTGATGACGAAGCGAAACAACTCATGGCGCTTGACCAAGGCAGGGGAGTGCGGCATCCCTTCACCACCGAGAAAGTACGCCAGAGGGTTACCGTAGAACTTGCGGCCATTCGTGACTTAACGCAGATGCCGTGGTGATCGGCTCTAACCCAACTATGCTGATCTCCGCGCGCATCGCCGGTGTACCTATTTTCTATGCGCGCCCTTACGCATATTCAACGACCTATTTTTCTGCGAAACCTGCCGGTGAAGCCCCCGCAGCACCGGGATGGTTACGCGCACTGGCTCGGACAATATCTTATAAACCAGCCTCGTTCACTCGTGTAGCCCGCGAACATGGAATCAAACTCCCGCGCCGTACCGTCGATATGTTCAGCGCTGACGTAAACCTTATCTGTTCTCTTTTTACCGAGTTGCGCGGCGATTCGTTAACAGCTCCAGACATCAGCGTGGGACCTATCTACTACCGTGCTCCCGGTGAACTTCCGCAGATTGTTCGGGAACCTAAAAAGCGACCACTTATCTACGTGGGGATGGGCTCGTCCGGGTCTGCACGCATCTTGGCGGCGGTGCTGCGGCAACTTTCAACGGCACCGGTAGATGTTCTGGTCGGTGATGGGGTGCTGTTAGCGGATGCTGATGCGCGCTCGCTGGGCGACAATATTCACCGTGCGGGAACTGTTCCGGCTCATCTGCTTGCCGGGCACATTGATGCCTCAATTACGCACGGTGGTGAAGGAACCGTGCAGACAGCGTGTCTGGCGGGGGTACCGTTTGCGGGTATCGCCATGCAGGCTGAGCAACGCTGGAATATTGAGGAATGTGTGCGGTACGGCAACGCCCTGCGCTTCGCGAAACATGATGTGCACCGAGGTCAGATGCACGGCATTCTGGATCGTTTACTTTCAGATGAGACCATGCGCGCCAAGGCTCGACAGCTCAGCAAGGCAATGCGCGGCATGGACGGACCAACCCGCGCCGTAGAGGTGATTGAGGGCTATCTCAAAGACTGTAATCCTATCTAAAGAGTGCGAAACTCTGTTTACAGAACCACAGCGAGGTGAAACGATGAATATTTTGGTTGTTGGAGCATCGGGCTATGTGGGGCGTCATATTGTGGAGCAGGCGCATCGTCGCGGGCATCGGGTGCGTGCCGTGGTGCGCGATAAGGCTCGGGCTGAGAGTGCCGGGGCGTGGGGTGCACCATCGCTGGCGGATAGGGTAGATGAGTGGGTGGTTGGTGATGTAACCGACCGTTCTTTGACAGCAGGGGTGTGCGATGGCGTTGATGCGGTTATTTCGGCACTAGGGGTGACTCGGCAGAAGGCCGATCCCTGGGATATTGACTACCGTGCGAACCTAAATATATTGGAGTCTGCGCGCGCCCATGATGTCACACGTTTCTGCTATGTGAACGCCATACACGCCGAGTCGATTCGTTCGCAGCTCACGCGTGCGAAAACGGCTTTCGCGCAGGCATTGATCCAGTCGCCGCTGACGCATCAGGTGGTGAGCCCGAGTGGATACTTCTCGGATATGAGCGCTATAGCGCAGATGGCACGCCGCGGCCGGGTGTATCTTCTGCGACCGCAAGGGCGGCTTAACCCCATTCACGGGGCGGATGTTGCCGCATACTGTCTTGATAAGGTGGAATCTGCTCAAGAAGGATCCTACGATATTGGTGGTCCCGAGGTTCTCTCGTGGCGCGAGGTAGCACAGTACGCTTTGAGGCGGTGGGACGCCCCGCGAAGATCACAGTTATCCCGCCCCGGTTAGCAGACGGTGTGATGAAGGGGATCGGCCTTATCAAACCGCGCGTGGCCGATACTTTATCGTTTATGCTGTGGGGCTTAACGCATGATTGTGTGGGGGAGCCGACAGGAACGAATAGTCTTCGAGAGTTCTACCGGGAACAGACACAGAATTTATAAGGCGGTGTACATTTCAACAAGCGTTCATGAGAAACTAGCATAGAAGTTCCGCAGAAATTGCTTCTGGAACGCCATAAACATCGGATAAAAACGCGATTTTGAGGAAAAAGCATGTCTGAAACTGCCATCGATTATGGTTCTCGCACCCTGCCGCACGATGATGTCGCGGAGCAGTCGGTGCTGGGCGGCATGATGCTCTCCAAAGACGCTATTGCCGATGTGGTAGAGACTCTGCATGCGGGAGATTTCTATAAGCCGCAGCATGAACTGATCTATGAGGCAATTATTTCTCTGTACGGTCACGGCAACCCCGCCGATGCGATTACGGTAGCGGATGAACTCAAGGGCCGCGGTGAACTCACACGAGTTGGCGGGGCAACATATTTGCATACGCTCATCGCTTCGGTTCCAACCGCTGCGAATGCCCAGTATTATGCTGAGATCGTCAAGGAACACGCGGTTATGCGCCGTCTGGTAGAGGCTGGCACTAAGATCGCCCAGCTCGGTTACACGAGCGAGGGCGAGGTAGACTCGCTGGTTGATCAGGCACAATCTGAGATTTACGCAATTTCAGATGGCAACGCGAAAGAGGATTACGTTACCTTCTCAGATGCCTTAGAAGCCACGATGAACGAGATCGATGCGAACTCGAACCGCCCGGATGGCGTTTATGGCGTGCCCACGAGCTTTATTGAGTTTGATGAGCTCACCGGTGGTTTGCATCCGGGGCAGATGATTGTGGTTGCCGCGCGTCCCGGCGTGGGTAAATCGACTTTGGCACTGGATATCGCTCGTTCTGCCGCGATTCATCATGATATGACGACGGTCTTTTTCTCTTTGGAAATGGGTCGCACCGAGCTTGCAATGCGTGTGCTTTCGGCGGAGGGCCGCATTTCGATGGGCCGCCTCAAGAAGGGAGATCTTGACCAGGAGGGATGGACCAACCTGGCGACCCTGCAGGGGAAAATAACCGGTGCACCGCTTTTTATTGATGATTCGCCGAACATGACGCTCATGGAGATTCGTGCGAAATGCCGTCGTCTTAAGCAGCGCAATCAATTGCAGCTTGTGGTGCTGGACTACCTGCAGCTAATGAGCTCGGGTAAGAAAGTTGAGTCTCGTCAGCAAGAGGTCTCGGAGTTTTCCCGTAGTCTCAAACTTTTGGCGAAGGAACTTGAAGTTCCGGTCATTGCGCTCTCGCAGCTGAACCGTGGTTCGGAGCAGCGCACCGATAAGCGCCCGATGATCTCTGATCTGCGTGAATCCGGTTCGATTGAGCAGGATGCGGATATGGTGATTCTGCTGCATCGTGAGGATATGTACAACCCCGATAGCGATCGTGTGGGCGAAGCAGACATGATTATTGCGAAGCATCGTGGCGGCCCAACGAAGACTATTCCCTTGGCATTTAGCGGTAAGTACTCGCGGTTTAATAACATGGCTTCTGAAACTCCACCGCAGCAGTATTAGCGGATTCTAGCGCATTTGAGCGTAAGAAAGGCGTTGCTTGACCGGTATTTTACCGGGAGGGCAGCGCCTTGAGTCTTTAAGAATTTTCGGAGTATAAAGGAGTTTTCGTGAATGAGGTTTTCATGGAAGTAAACACCCAAAATATTATGTGATGTACTGCATATTATTCTGGTTTGCAAAGCACGGAAAGCCTCTGTATAGTTGTATGAGTCGCCGCGGCGAGGGGAGGTAAAAACCCCGAGATCTTGCGGCAAAACCAACTATACAGTGCATAATTTGAAATTCATGTTTACGTTCGCACGGTAATTTTATAACCATGAGAAATTGAATGAATTTTGAATATTTGTGATGTGAGGCATAAAGTTTTTAACTTGTGTTTCTTGATGAAAGCGAGTATAGTTACACAGGTTGTCACTCAAAATGGAGTGGCAGTATCAC
>BNJV01001288.1_pt1 | contig 120057 bp, 179 predicted proteins | sample 8540591 | NCBI WGS metagenome assembly BNJV01 (sample SAMD00202457, study PRJDB9452) | human saliva metagenome | host: Homo sapiens
AGGCACGATCATCAATGTCCAGACCGTAAATGTTGTGTTCCAGAATGCCTTGCAGCATCTCGCTGGCTGTAACTGCACTCTCGAAAATCTGCATCAGCACATCAAAGACATATACGAGAATAGACTCGAACCCATGGCAGGGTCGATGAGCTTGATATCCTCCGGGTTCAGGGCAGCGTACTTTTACGAATTTCCGAAAGTTTTGCTCTGTACCTCGGCCCCTGCCAGCCTCTTCCAAGATAGTATTTCCAGCTTTTCTTTCAGGCTCCAAACCGCGTCCTTCCACCCACAGACGGCCAAGGCTATTTTCTTCCACCATGTAACGGACTGATCCAGTCCCGGGTAAACAGCTGGGTCAGGCAGGTTACTCTTTCGTGATCTTGCGTTTTTGGCAGGCAGCGCTTCGGCCCGGTGTTGCAATACTGGTACAGCCAGCCGATGATCTCCACCCGACCGCCGCGTCGATGTTGAAGTCATCCTCCGGGATATCGTGTGGTCAGATGATAGAGCCACGCCATCCTGGTCGATGACAGACAGGCTGGAAGCAGCAGTTCGGTGTAGTTCTTTGTTTTTCAAACAGCGCAGGCAGAATCTCGTTCAGAGCGTTACACTGTTTCGTGGAACAGGATGCGGAACAGCTCGTCCAGCTTGTTGTCCTGCTTCAGCTGTATAAATCTGTTCCTTTTCCTCCGCAGTGAAGGGCAGCTCTGCGTCAACGACGTTGTGACCATCCGGCTCCAGCTTCCGCTCTCGGAAGAAAGCACCCGGATATGGGAAGGCAGATAGTCGTTGACCTCCATGAAAACGGATGGCGATCAGGCGGTTGAACCATGTAAGGCAACCTCCTCGATCACATACTGATATGCAGTTTTGTAGTCGGTATCCTTTCCTTCTGTTGAATAACCTCTATCAGCTTGTCACGCTGATGCACGGCCTCGCCGGAAATCGACTACGGTTCTGCGGTGCCGATATCGAAGAACTGAGTACCTCCGAAGCTCTGCGGCAATGGCTTTGCAATGCCGTCCTCCGCTAACACCGATCGAGGCGGGCATCATAGCTAACATCTGCAATCAGCTTATTCCGCGCCCAGATCGCAAAATTCTTTATGGCTGTCTTGTTCATGGAGCCAATCCTCCTGTTATTTATAGTTCAATGTTGACGATTGTATCTTCGTCCATCTCTTTCAGCAGGTTTTTCACGCAATGCAGCAAGGTATTTATCAACATCATCCTTGTCTCCAGCCGCCACGATGCAGTCTTGGCAACCGTCTTGATGGAAACATTCTTCGTGGTGCGCACCTTATATACCCTGCTGCGGTTCTGCCACCTTTTCTGCCGGTTTCACGGTCTCGCCGCGTTTTGCCTCTTCTTCCTGACGCTTGCGCTCTGCCTCGGCCTTTGCCGCTGCTCCTTCTGCAAGGCGAATGTCCTCTGCGTTCATCTCATTGAGCAGACGCAGCTTCAGTGCCTCCGCCTTATCTGCGAAGCTTCGCAGAGTGGAAACATTGCTGCAGTGCTCCGCACCGTCCATAATCTCCTAAAGAGTTCCAGATAACGGTTGAGCTTTCGCATCCTTATAGGGCTTGGTGTTCAGCACTTCAAAGACACGGTTCCGATCCTGATTGATGGAATCTTTGACCGGCTCTGCCTGCTCTTCCAGAATGCGCATATAGCAGTTCATAAACTTCTCGCGCAGCTCCGGTAGCTTCGGAATCTCCTTGTAGGGGCTGGCATCCGGACAATGGTGCGCATCTTGGCCACCACGTCTTCCAGTTCTGCATCCACGATGTAGGTCTTGCTCCTCGTAGATGTTCAGCATATCCAGCGCACGAGTGAAGATGGTCAGCTGCTCACTGCCGAAGAAATTATGGATAGGCTCATAGTCCTCTCAAAATCCATCAGCTCGTCCTGCTCGTCAAATACGGTCTTAAAGAATTCCAGCGGTGCCTGAATCTGTACCAATACGGAAAGCCGCTTCTTTCCCTTATCCAGAAGTTCCTTTTCCGGGATAGGTGTAATTCTCACATTTCGGTTCCAGCCGCTCAATCTCGATGATCCGATTCCTCGCAGTAATGCTGGAAGTTCTTCATGATGGTATCTTCGTCATCGGCAGGCGGTGCCACCTTGAAACAACTCTTTCATCACGGTGCGGACGGCCTTCTTCTGGTTTTCCGGACACGGACGCGCACTTCCGTCAGCAGCTTATCCACGAACTGCTTCTTCGTGATATAGCCGATGATTTCTTCTTCGGAACGGTTGTTCAGATTGACGCTTTCACCGTTGACCGTAAAGGACAGGTCTACACTTAAAGAGCCGTGCCACCAGCCAATGGATGTCATCTTCCACAAAAGCCATAGGGTGCTTTCACAAAGCGATCCTTGATCGTTTTCATGGAAGTTTTCGTGCATCCGGGGAGTTACCTGCCACGAATTGCAGCACATCGTCCAGCGCGTGAACATTGGATTCTCCGGTATCTCCCAGTGCCAGCGACAGCTGGTTGCTGGTCTTGAACATCTTCCGGATGTCTGCTTCGCCCATCGCTGCGTCAATATAGGACAGCTTGTGGTAAACCGTCTGCACCAATCTTCCGATAGCCTCGTTGATGCGGCTGGTCACTTCCTTACCGGAGGTGTGCAGCACATCGCCATTGACATAGATGGTACCTCTTCAGAGCTTCCGTCAGGTAAAGCTTGGCGTTCCCGTTGCGTTCCCGCATCTCACGCGCTTTGCTTCCTTTAATAGTCTCATACTTCGGCAAGCTGCACGAAGTATCTCTTTTCGCAGGGAACCGCTCAATTTTCAAGTATGCCCGCATTTCCGTCAGGAACGCATCATCATTCGGCAGAACCACAAGGACTTCCTTGCCCTGGCCGGAGAGCAGGCGCAGTGTGCCATCATCGGTGCTGCCCTCATACCATGGGGGTCAGCCACGGAGGCCGATATCGTAATTCTGGTTTGCCTTATAGGGCGATCATCCACTGTCTGATTAAAGGAGAACGCATACCGTCCACTGAAGCTTGGGTACTGATACTTCTTGCTGGAGAAAAATGTCCTCGCAGATCATCTCCGCAATCTTCGTGATGACCTCCGGCATCTCCACATTTTCTTTTCGATTTCGTTGTTGATTTCTGTTCCTCATCAGTCAGGAATACATAGATGGAGCCATTCTTCTGGATCAGCATCTGACGCATCAGCACTGGCATCCTCCACCTGTGCCTTCAGAGATGCGATCATCGTCAATGCTGCAATCATCAGGCTCACGATGTTGTCCACGTTGGCTTCGATCTCCAGAACATATTTAATCAGGAAAAGGGTCTTCAGCACATTGATGGCAAAGACATCTTTTTCCTTCTTTTCCGGGTTGATGTAGCTGTTATCATAAGCGCGGATGATCACGCGCTGCTGTGGCTGTGGTCGAGGAAGTTCTCCAATGCATCATAGAACCGACAGAACGGCACGATTGTCCCCCATCTCATCGTCCATCAGCTGCACGGCAGACTCTTTGAACAGAGCCAGCATGGAGCGTTCACCTTCGGACAGGTGTTTGCCGGATGCACCGTGGTACGGATGCTGGTCAGCACGCTGGCGGTAAATTAAACTGGCACGGAACAAAAAGGATAAACCTCTGCAAAGCTCTTCTGCGTTGGCGTGCCAGTCTCTACACCGTCGTTGAATACAATCAGATTTTTGATGATGGTTGATTTCGATCATAAAGCAGACGCAGGCTCTGTGCTGCGGTCTCAGTCTTATCCAGAATACGTTTTTGATAACAGCATCCACATTGGCAGAGGACAAAGAAAGACGTGTGTCGAAACGCCCCTGAATCTTTGGAGAAGTCGTTACCCTTCACCTTGGTAATGGAGTCGATATCCTGCTGGCTCGTTACGATTACCCAAGCCTACCCATACACTCCTTGCCCAGTTCTTCTGTCACTGTCTGGAGGTTCAGCATCAGCTGAATCAGCGCCAATGTACTGTCCAATCTCATCCACAAGGAAAACCATCATGGTGGTTATTGCCTCAATATAGGACTTTACGCGCTTGGCAAAATCCTCAATGCTGATCTGGTAGCTCTCGCTTGCTTTCTCGCACCAGTTACGGGCAGCTGATTCGCTCATGAACCATGTCAGAAAGAACATCTACAACGGAACTCTGAATAAAATCGAAGTCCTGACGAGAGCTTTCCCACGGATCGCCATATTCTCTTCAAACTTTTCCTAAACTCCTCAAAACGTCCTTCTTCGGAAAGTCTGCGCTCCAGGTCGGCAAGGTGCGGCATGGAACCACAGAAGCCCTGCATCGTCATTGAAGACCTTCAGGGAATACGTTCACAATGGCATCTTTTATTTTCCTGCCATTCGAATCGCTTTTGAATCAATGTTGAAAAGAATTACGTCCGATGGGGTGTTAGCTGCCAGCTGCATATCTGCCAGCACCATCTGATTGTTAATCTTTTGATCTTCGATAAAGTAGTCGATGGCATGTTTGTCTCCGACCTTTTTATTCTGAAGCAGATAGGACAGAATTTTCAGGAAATGAGATTTCACCACTTCCAAAGAAGCCTGAAATCCAAACACCCATTTTCGGTGTGGTTCCTGAATACCTTTTTATATGCTGCAAAGAAATCTGCAAATGACGCTGAAGCTCACGGGTTACAACGTACTCTTCCAGCTCCTGCGCCACATTCGTTTCTTCACCCTGACCGACAAATGATAACGCCCTGTATCTCACGGTCAATTTTCTTTCGGAACATGTCCTTGATCTGCATAACTGTTTCCCCATCCATTACTTTACCAGTCGGAATGCCCGGTAATAGTTATCATCTTTAATCTCATTGAACAGGATCAGCTCCTGTTCATTATAGGTTCCCGGAAAGAACATCACGACCGGCAGCGCACAAATACCTGATGCAAGTTGTTAAGCACCTTATGGGAGCGCAAAAATCGGATAGCACTTGCCGATACCGGTTAGGAACACGACTGCTTTCTCCGGCGTATGTTCTTTGATATATTGCACGATCAGGCTGTCATCGTCATTCACCTTCATGGAGTTGGTCACGGCCTTGACGATACGCTCGAATCCTCGCTTTCAAAGTCATAGCACTTTTCCATGAAGTTTTTCTTTTCCAAAAAGTCAATGATGATATCATATGGGTCAAAAACCACAAGCTCAAAAATCATCATCGCCCCTGGTCGTTCTTATTTTTTCAGATACTCTACGCGTTCCCGAACTTCCAGTTCCTTTTCCGGTGGATAATCAAACACCCAATAGTTGACCTCATTTGCGCGGCCTGTTCCTTTTTCGGAAAGACGGCTTATGGATTGCAAGCTCCATCTCATCCAGTCTTTGGCTTAAATCCATTTCATCTTACCCCCGTCAGTGTTTTTACCATGATGCCAAGATCATGGTCATAAAGCCAATGCTCAAATGCAATATCAAGAATGGGCTTCAGTATTTTTCTTGTGCCGTTTGCCCGGTTGCTTTTCTAAAAGTCCTGCTTCATAAAGCTGTGTCTTATAGCAGGAACCGAGACAGCGCAGCGTATAGTCTTGAAGAAGCCACTTTCTCACTCTGTTCCTGCTTATTTTTGAAAAATATCCGGATATCTGCATCCGTCAATTCATCGGAACCAAGAATCATTTTTCCCGCACTACTTCATACACAAAAATCAAAGAATAGGTGTGTCATGCAAAAGAGCCGCAATCAGCACAAATAGTTTTTGTGTAGCAAGATCACTGCTCAAAAAGATTGGGTAAAAGCTTTTCATCTAATGTCTTGATACGGGCTGTTACGGTAGAATAAATCTGTTGCGCTCGTAATTTTTGTCGGTGCGCCATAAATGTTTGTCTCATCATTCAACTTCTTAATGTCTGCAAAGCTCTTACCCTCACTCAAAAGCTGCACGGTTTTTCCGAAATTCCATGAACCAGAACGAAAAATTTCACTGCTCCGGCACTATACGGTTTTTCTTTCCATCTTCGTTCTTCCATTTCCAGATTTTGTTTTTAATGTATCTGCCGCTTTTGATTCTGGCATCCTTCGAGCTTTTTCTGCATCAATAGGAATGATCCACTGATGCCCCAAACGTTCGGCACCATCAATTCGCCCTTCCGTGCATAATGTCTGTACTCTCCTTGTGCAGATTCCCCATTTTTCAGAAGCCTGTTAATTGTCATGAAATCCATACGGAACCTCTTTTTCGATGTCAAAGTTGCTCGCAGCAGTTAAAAATTTCTCATTTATATTCTACTCTAAGAAACGAACAAAATCAATTCAAAGTTCTTCCTGGTTTAACACTTTTTAACTCTTTATTCTTTAATGTTTTTAACTCTTTAGCAATTTTTAACTTTTGTCTTTAATCTCCCTTTACAGCTTTCCTGTCGAAATCAGTTTTATATAAATAGAAAAGAGCTCGTAAATTTCATACGACTTCTTGCTTTTTCCTCATTTACAGTTGGACAAATTTTTTGTTAAAACTTGAGTTTACAGTAAATCCTAAGAAGAGCTCCTTGATTTCCTCAAACTTCGGATCTCTCGGGTTTCCAGGTCTGCAAGCATCATCCATAGCGGACTGAGATAAGAAATCTACATCCTCAGGCTTTTACGATGTTCTTTAAATCCTTTGGAATTCCTACATCCTCAGCAAGCTTCTTAACAGCATCGATTGCCGCCTTCTGATACTCTTCCTTGCTCATCTTTCTCTGTACCGGAAACACCCATAGCCTTGGCTACTTCTCTTAACTTCTCTCCTACCGCTTCCTTATTGTATTCCATAACAGTAGGAAGAATAATCGCATAGCTACACCATGCGGTGTATCGTAAAGAGCACCTAAACCGTGTGCCATGGAGTGCACAATGCCGAGTCCGCAGTTGGAGAAGCCCATACCGGTAAGGTACTGTCCAAGCGCCATACCTTCTCTTCCCTTCAGCCGTGTTTTCCACTGCGCCGCGCAGGGACTTTGCAATCAGCTCAATCGACTTTAAGTTGAACATATCGGTGATGATATTTGCACCCTTTGTGGTATATCCCTCGATAGCATGGGTAAGCGCATCCATACCGGTTGATGCGGTAAGGCCCTTTAGGCATGCTGGACATCATATCGGGATCCACAAAAGCCACAACAGGGATATCGTGGTATCCACGCAAACAAACTTTCGCTTCTTTTCTACATCGGTAATAACATAGTTAATGGTAACCTCTGCTGCGGTTCCTGCTGTTGTCGGAATAGCGAAAGATTGGAACAGACGGCTTCTTTGTTGCAGAAAGTCCTCTAAGCTTCTTACATCCTCAAACTCCGGGTTTGCAATGATAATTCCGATAGCCTTGGAGGTATCCATAGAGGATCCTCCGCCGATTGCGATGATATAATCCGCTCCTGACTTCTTGAATGCTGCTACACCGTTCTGCACATTTTCAATGGTCGGGTTAGCCTTGATATCGGAGTAAATCTCATGAGGAAGGCCTTCCTTATCCAGTAAATCGGTTACTTTCTTCGTTACATTAAACTTGATTAAATCCGGATCGGAACAAACAAAAGCCTTATGGAAACCACGACCCTTTGCCTCCTCTGTGACACTTAAGATTGCCCTTTTCCATGATAAGATACTTCATTCAACACGATTCTATTAGCCATACTTACCTCCTTGTATAGGGCTGTCGCTTGCTAGACAACGACAGTCATTATAAATAAAAACTTCCTTAAGTTCTTTTGTTTTTAAATCGGTCCATCACAATCTGCTCGGGTGAGAGCCGATATATCTTCCTTTTTAATCTTATACAACACCCTTTTGCAACATAATGTTGCCATAAAGTGCTTTTTCCGATGTAGCAATAATCAGGTGGGACTTCTTCGCTTCCTCATAAAAAGCAAAAGCGTTCAATGCTTCCGATTGCATTTTCTCTGGAATCATACTTTTGCCACAATGTTTTTAAACTCATCCCAGATTGGGGGTAGCCACCGTATCTCCCGGTACCTTTCTCCATAATGCTCACCGGACGCTCTGTGTAAGCTATCCAGCAGGAAAACAGCTGCAGTACAGCATCTAAAATTTCACATACACCATGTCCGTCCATTCTTATGATATGGGAATTGGCTCCTACAGTGTGTGTCGGAAAATTCCCATCAGCAATGAGAAGCTTATCGGAATGCCCCATTTCACATAAGCGCTTCAACAATTCCGGAGAAAGAATAGCAGGTATCCCTTTTAACATTTTATAATCTCCTTTTTTCCTTTGACAAACGAGGTATCACGAAATGTAATACCTCGTTTATAAAAGATAGTCTTATTCAAATATCGTGTGATACGTACGCGATATTTCATTTATAACGAGCATTACACGTAAAACGCACGTTATCTCGTTCTTAACGAGAAGCACAGACAAAGTCTGAGACAGCTTGTTTACTCGTAAAGACATGGAGCAATCTTCTCGTCTGCCATATTGTCCTTGTTGTACCAAAGAGCGCCTGTATCTACATCGGATACGGACTCACCCTTTGCTGCCTTAACTGCAAGCTCAACTGCCTTGTAGCCGATCTGTACGGGATCCTGTGTAACGGAACCTGCGAATAAACCGTCTCTGATAGCCTGTAACTGCTTGCTTCCTGCGTCGAAACCAACTGCTACAACCTTGCCCTCGCCAATCTTATCCAAACCTTCGTTAGCTGTGATAATAGCGTTTGCTGCGAACTCGTTGGAACCGTAGATAGCGATGAGGTCGGACTTCTCCAAGATAGCGGAAGCAACTGCTGCTCCGTCTGCATCCTTAACCTCTGCAGGGATACCTACATCGATGATCACCTTCGCACCGGACTTCTCATTCTTTAAGCTGTCATGTCCCTCTACGGATACCTTATCAGCACCGATGAGTTCTGTCATAGCCTCAACAAATCCCTTTGTTCTCTCCACGATAGACTGAGAGTTGGACTCCTGCGCTACTACACCGATTCTTACAACGTCTGTTGCACCTTCAACCTTATCCTTAATTAAAGCATAAGTTTCTTTTGCAGCAAGCTTTCCTGCCTCATAGTTGTTGGTGGAAGCGTTTGCCTTAATAGCGCCTTCCGGAGCATCAGGAACACCGGAGTCGAAATCCGATGATAGGAATATTTTTATCCATAGCATTCTGAATCGATCCGATGCAAGCCTTTGGTATCGAGCGCTGCAAGACAGATTGCTGTCGGCTTCTGTGCAATCGCTGCATCCAGATACTCAACCTGCTGTGCAATTGCGGACTCGTTATCCGGTCCCTGGAAAGAAAACCTCTGCATTAAGATCCTTTCCCTGCCTGCATTGCACCCTTCTCAACTGCCTTCCAGAACTGGTGCTGGAAGCCCTTAGCGATAACATTGATCTTCATTGCCTCGCCATCAACCGTTTTTTCTCTGCAGCCTCAGTCTTCTGCTCTTCCTGTGCTGCAGCGGTTGTTCCTGCCGCTGTTGTTCCCTCAGTCTTAGCTGCGGAACCTCCACATGCTGCGAGAGACAGAGCCATTACGCCCGCCAGTGCAACTGCCATAATTCTTTTTCATCTTTTTTTCCTCCTTTAAACCTTTCTTTTTCCTATTTAGGATATCCATATACACAGCAAACACCAAGATGATTCCTGTGATAAAGAGCTGGTAGTGTGACTGTACCCCGATGTAGGGGAAGCCGATTTTTAGTACCGTCATGATGAATACACCGATGATGGTTCCCAAGATGGAGCCTACACCTCCGGAAAGAGATGTTCCACCGATTACCACGCCGGCGATAGCATCAAGCTCAAATCCGTTTCCGGTATTGGGCTGCGCTGTGGAGAATACTGCCACATACGCGATACCTGCAAGTGCCGCAAAAAATCCGGAGAATACATAAGCCAGAGTTTCATACTTCTTTACATTGATTCCGGAAAGTCTTGTTGCTTCTTTATTGGAACCGATGGATAAGATGTATCTTCCTGTCTTCGTCTTATTTAAAACCACTGCCATTACTGCCGCACAGATGGCAAGAAGCAGGAAACCTGTCGGGAAGTTCTTCGGGAAGAGTCCCCCTTCCTTTGTAACCATAAAAATCTCTCTGAACCAAGCACCCTCTGCCGTTCCCTGCGGGAAAGGAAATGGTCTTTGTCTTTGAAACGATGGAACCCAAACCTCTGGATACCATCATGGTTCCGAGGGTCGCAATAAATGCCGGTAATTCCAAACGGGATACCAAAATTCCGTTAATTAAACCGAATAAAGAACCGCATAAGAGGATTACAAGGAGCACCAAAGGCATAGGAAGTCCCCCTTCCATGAGTGTTCCGCCAATCAGGGCACAACAGATTGCTACAGTACCGATGGATAAATCAATCCCTCCGGTAGAAATAACGAAGGTTACGCCGATGGCCATAAACGCTACATAATAGGCAGACTTGGAAATATTGGTAAAGGTGGTGCCCTGTAAAAATTTGTCTGTCAGTAGCGAAAAAACCACGCATATTACAATGAGTGCAGCGATAACCACTGCCTGCTGGTTTGAAAAAAATCTTCTTAATCTTCACCTTTAGTCCCCTGTCTATCTGTCGCACAAGTCATAATGGTCTCCTGATTGACTTCTGCAATATCTAAAGCAACCGGTCACTCTTCCTTCGCACATAACGATAATCCGGTCGCTCATTCTTAAATATTTCAGGCAATTCCGAAGAAATCATGATGATGGATTTTCCTTCCGATACCAGTTTTTTTCCATCAGCTCATAGATTTCACTCTTTGCTCCTACATCGATTCCTCTTGTCGGTTCATCAAAAATCAAGATATCCGAATCCTTTAAGAGCCACTTCGCAATAACCACCTTCTGCTGGTTTCCGCCGGAGAGTTTCTTGATGATTTGAGAAACGCCCGGTGTCTTGGTCTTTAATTCTTCAACATACTTTTTCACTGATTTCCTTACACTTCTTTTTCATCAATAAAAAGTCCCTTTATCCAGTTTTTTTCGAGCGAAGCGAGACAGGTATTTTCCTCTACGGACTTATCAACCAGAAGTCCGTAACGCTTTCTGTCCTCGGAGAGATAGCCAATGCCCGCCTTTACCGCATCTTCCGTGGATTGAATATCCACTTCCTTTCCATGCACGTAAATCTTTACCGGAATCTCTCTGTCCGCTCCAAACAGCAGTCTTGCCACCTCGGTTCGTCCTGCGCCCATAAGACCGGAGAAGCCTAAGATTTCTCCCTTCTTAAGTTCAAAGGAAACATCCTTGACAGCCTTTTCCTCGACTTAAATTCTCACACTTCAGAACCACTTCCGCATCTTTTTGGCACTGCAGACTGTGTCTTTGGCTCCATAAATACGGTTCTTCCCACCATGAGTTTAATGATATCGTCCTTTCGTGCAGTCCTTCGTAATCAGAGTTCCTACGTATTCTCCATCACGCATTACGGTTACACGGTCGGAAATCACATTGATTTCGTCCATTCTGTGTGAGATGTAAATGATTCCTGCTCCCTTTTTCCCGTAAATCACGAATGACCTTGAAGAGTTCTTCAATCTCGGAATTACTTAAGGCAGCGGTCGGCTCGTCAAAAACAATCACCTTCGCATTGGTGGAAATAGCCTTCGCAATTTCGACCATCTGCTGCTTTCCTACGGTAAGCTCCCCGATTTTGGCACCGGGCTTAATATCTACATTCAGCTTTTTAAAGAGCTCCTCCGCATCCTTTTCCATCTTCTTATCATCGATGAAGAAGCCGTTCATGCGTTCCTGTCCGATAAAAAGATTCTGTGCCACCGTCAAATCATTCATCATATTTAATTCCTGATGGACAATAGCGATTCCTGCCGCTTCCGACTCGGAAACATTTTTGTATTCTACTTCTTTTCCCTTCAAAGTGAATCGTTCCTTCATCCTTTGAATATATTCCTGTGAGGATCTTCATAAGAGTAGATTTTCCGGCGCCGTTCTCTCCCATGAGAGCCACTACCTCTCCCTTATATAAGTCCAATTCGGCATTTTTCAGTGCAGCTACGCCGGAGAAAAGATTTCTTTATATTTTTCATTGATAATAAAGCTTCCATAAAGTCTTCCTCCTAGTCTTTTTCGTGCTCACTCTCTGCCCGTAGGTCTTGAATTTCTCGGCCATAAGCTCCATCTCTTCCTTAGGAAGAATAACAGGCTCTCTCTATAGCTCTTTGCCTTTGTATAAACTTCAGAACAATATTCAATTTCTTCGATGATATTGAAAGGCATTGAGTATATCTTTTCGCTCCTGCAAGAATACCGTGGTTTGCTAAGATAACTGCTTTCCTATCCTTCATCGCTTCAAAGGCATTCTCCGCAAGCTCCTTACTGCCGTATGTCGCATACTTTTGCCACTCTTACCGTCGGTCCGGCTACTGCAATCATATAATGTGTAGCAGGCAGATCCTCTCTTAAGCAGGACAAAACAGTAGCATACATGGTGTGAGCGTGAACGACTGCATCAATGTCATCCCTGTACTTATAAGGCATGATATGCATTGCCCACTCGGAAGAAGGAACTCTGTTTCCTTCTACTACATTTCCATCAAGTCGATGATTACAATATCTTCCGGCTGGATCTCAAAAAAATCGATTCCGGAAGGAGTAATGGCCACGTGGCCATGTGCCCGGTCGAAGATACTTAAGTTTCCTCCCGTACCCTTGGTAAGTCCTGCTTCTACCAGCTTTCTTTCCATACTTGATAAGAAGCAGTCTTTCCTTTTCCATTAACATAAGTCTTCCTCTTTTCCTTCTGAAATAAAGGAGAAGGATTTCTTGCTTTAAAAAGCTTTTAAAAAGCTCCATAAATCCATTTCTCTCTTTAGACATATCACTTCATTTTTTTCTATAAACATATAAGTTTTAGCTTCTTTTTAAGCCTTAGCTCCCTCGTCTCCGACTCAGGGAGCCTTACTTTTAAATAATTTTACTTAGTATAAGGTTTACTTATATAAAGGTCCGTAGTACGCGCAGGCTCTGTAGTCCTGTCCCTCTAAGTCCGCTGTGCCGAATCCGTTAAAGGAATGGGGTCTGAAGATTCTTTCTTCTTCCACATTGTGGAACGCTACCGGAATTCTCAGCATGGAAGCCAAGGTCAGAAGTCTGTCTCCAACGTGACCTTCCACGGTCGCACCGTGGTTAGCTCCCCACTTTGCCATAACATTGTAAACAGAATCCGCTGCACCTACGCCAATCTTCGGAGCAAACCAAGTGGTCGGCCAAGTCCGGTCTGTTCTCTCATCCAAAATCTTATGTACATCGTTATCAAGTACGCAGGTATGCCCTTCAATAACCTGTAAGGTCGGACCCACTCCCTCAACGATATTTACACGAATCATGGTAACGGGCATTTCTGCCGCTGTCTTAAAGTGGGAGGAGAATCCGCCGCCTCTAAAGTACTCGTAGTTCGCTCTACACCAGTCGGTAGCCTCGCAGCAAGCCTTAATGTCGGCCTCTGTCAGATTCCACCACTCCTTCATGGTGCCGTTGCCCTTCTCATCCTTTGCCGCAGCACTGGCATCGAGGCAGCTTGCGCCGGAGTTGATAAGATGGATAATCCCGTTCTTTGCGTATCCGCTAAGCTCTTTTCCGCTGACTCTCTTCACCGCTTCCGGAGACCAGTAAGTTCTTACATCGGAGAAGATGGGAGCCTTACCTGTGGAAAGCCATCCGAACATCATTGCCACACCGTTTAAGGTGTCGTTCTCCGTTGCAAAAGGTGTCGGCATCTTCTTTCCGTTCCAGTTAAAACCGGAAGCCATGATTGCCTCCGTAAAGTCCGCATTCGGAAGCCAGTCTGTCCACATTCTCTGACCCCTGGAAACCGCCTGCGATGGCATTTCTGCCAAGTGCCTCTTCATGCCAGCCGAGATCGTTTAACTTCGGATTTCCATAAAGAATATCTCTAACAATGAGGGCATGCTTTACGCAAAACTCCCACTGCTTATCATCCGGAACAAATCTGGACTTTGTAATCACCTCAGGGAATTGTTTTCCGGCATTGGTATCATAGCCTTCTTTACAGTACTCTTTTACCCACGCTAAAGCCTTCTTATATTCTTCAGGATCGTAGATTTCCAGATTAATTCTGCGAAGAACTTCTGTCATATCCACCCACTCAGTTCTCATACCGAGGTACTTCTGGAGAAAATCCACGTTTACCACACTGCCCGCAATCCCCATGGAAACCGCGCCGATATTGACATAGGACTTATTCTTCATGATGCCTACACCTACTGCAGCTCTCGCAAAATCTAAAATCTTCTTTTCCACATCTTTGGTAATTCCGCTGCCGTCCTTATCCTGTACCTCTGTTCCATAGATAGAGAAAGCCGGAAGACCTCTCTGTGCGTAAGCCGCCATAACCGCCGCAAGATATACCGCACCCGGTCTTTCCGTTCCGTTAAAGCCCCAAACCGCCTTAATGGTATTCGGATTTAAGTCCATGGTCTCTGTTCCGTAGCACCAGCAAGGTGTAACGGTCAGTGTTCCCACTACATTTTCCTTTGCAAAATATTCTTCGCAGATAGCCGCTTCTCCGCCACCACCGATGGTGGTCGGGAAATCACAACCTCTACAGGCTCTCCGTCAGGATATCGAAGATTCTCCGAAATGAGCTTTGCAGCGCTTTTTGCCATATTCATGGTTTGCGCTTCCAGTGACTCTCTTACTCCTCCCCATCTTCCGTCGATGGTCGGTCTGATACCAATTCTTGGATGATTCATACTTCCTCCTTTATCTACATAAACCCCAATATATTATTTTGATTTTCAAGCAAAATGCTTGGAAATTACCGGATAATACCGCTTTCTCATTTCTTGAAAGCCTTCTATCTTGGAAAAAAATTTCCTTTATGAAACACTCCAGCTTTTAAGAATATTCCTTTACTTCTGAAGCCTCATAAATGAGTTTTCTTCCTTCTTCTATACTTCCCACTTCCTTTTCATGAAGGAGACAGAGAAGAATGTTTCCGAGCGCGGAGCTCTCATAAGGACCGGCCTTGACCTTGACCTTCAATTTCTTCGCAATCTTTTCCAGCGAGAACCTCTGACCTTGCGCCTCCCCCTATCATGTGGAGCTTCGTGAAGTTTCTGCCCAAGATATTTTCAATATCCTCCTTTACCTCTCTGTATTTTTCTACCATACTGTCATAAATCAGAGTAAAGTAGGAAAAAAATCTTCTTTCGGTACAGTTCCCCCATGAGAAAGGAGAAAGGCATCGATTTCTTTCTTTACCTCTATTCCTCTCTTCCGAAAAACCTCAGCATCCATGTCAAGGAGGAATCCGGCTTCTTTGTCTTTCTTTACAAAGTCGGTTATTTCCTGGAAGGCTATTTTTTTCTTCCGAGTCTTTCCTCCAACTCTGCCTTATACTTTTTCTAATAGGTAGAGACCGGTGATATTTTTTTAAAAGAAACAGCGTCTCGGACTTGTAGCTAAGTTCATTCGTAAGGTTCTTCTCATAAACTTCTCTACTCACCTTCGCGTCCTCTACAGAGGTACCGATTAAGGACCAGGTACCGCAACTTAAGAAAAAGCGAATCCTTTGTATTTTCAATCATGAGAAGTGCACTTGCCGTATCATGTCCCTAAAAACCGGAATGACGTCGATAGATAAGGCTCTTAAGCTCTCCAATCTCGAATTCTTTGTATTTCCCTTGCACTCTCCTGCTCGCACAATCCGTGGAACCAGTTCCTTATTGAGCTTTTAGTTTCTCGAACAAATGCTCTGAAACTTGTTTTTTTCGATAAGTCATACAGCCCTGTTGTGGACCAAATGCTCTCTTCTCCGATTTTTTTCTCCGGTTAGGGAGGTAGAAAAAGGAGATCCGGTATCATTAAGAGCTTATCTGCTTTATCATAAATTTCTTTGTCAAATTTCTTTAAGGCAAGAAGCTGATAAACCGTATTGATGGTCATAATTTGGTTTCCACTGTTTTGAAAAAGTTCAAATTCGTCCAGCAATGCCTTTGCTTCTTCTCTTCCTTCGGAAAATTTCTCATCCCTATAGGAATGGGGCGCCTGTAAAAAGATTTCCGTCTTTATCAATTACACCGAAGTCCACACCCCAGGTATCGATTCCAATCGTAGAGACATCGGGGTTCTCTAAAATCGTTTCTTCAATCTTTTTTGCGATACTCTCCCAGTCCCAATAAAGTCTTCCATTTTTATTTTGAATCTTGTGGGACATCCGCATAACTTCCTTTGTGCAGAATTGCCCATTCTCCACGTAGCCAACTATCCCTCTTATGGAAGTTGCACCCATGTCAAAAGCTAGAACCTTCTTCATATTGCCTATCTCCACGTTTTTTTAACAATGAAAATATAGCATATTAACTAAATGAATTGTATCTTTGAACAAATTATTGAAAAATATTTTTCCCTTTCTGTGCTATACTGTTCAAGTATGAACATTTTTGTCCAGGATCGCCTTCCCATGCCTTTCTCTAAGAAATTCTCTAAAGCGAACTATTGCATACTCGGCATAGGATGCGCATTAAGGAAAAATGTATACAATTTTTTTCAAAACGTGCATTGTAGACGGCATAACCTTCTCAAATAAAGGAGTAGTAAAATGGATATCCACGAAAGAAAAAGGGAAATTGTAGAAAACCTGAATCAGCATAACGGCATTGCAAGCATGAACTATCTTTGCAAAAGACTCTATGCTTCCCGCTCCACTATAAGAAGAGATTTGATTTCTCTGGAAGAAGACGGCATTATTAAAAGGGCGCACGGTTATGTCTCTCTCATTGTAAAGTCGGCCAAAAGAAAGTCCCATTAATATGCGACAAATTGAGAATTTAGATAAGAAGCAAAGCGTTGCCAGAAAGACGGATAGCTTAATCAAAGACGGTATGGTGCTCTTTCTGGATTCTTCTTCCACGGTTTGCCAGCTTGCCCCTATTTTAAAGACGAAGCAAAATATCACGGTGATTACGAATGGCATAAACATTGCCAACGAACTTTCCCACGCACAAAACCTGACCTGTTTTCTCTGTCCCGGAGTATTAAAGCACCAAAGTCTCTCTATCGTCGGTGAATTTACTTCCGCATTTATTAAAAACTTCCATGCCGAACTTGCCATTCTTTCCTGTAAAGCCATTCAGGAAAAGGGAGTTTTTGAAGGGGACGATTCTCAGGGACTTGTCAAAAAGTCCATGATGGAAAATGCGGACAAAACTATTCTTCTCTGTGATACCACAAAGGAAAATGCGGTCGGATTCTTTAAGACTTCGGATTTCGATAAATTATCCTGCCTCATTTCCGATGCATCGTTTTCGCCATCGTTGCAAAAAATTCTGGAGGAGAAAATCCCTAAACTCTATTGACGATGTAGTATAATATGGATATTATTATACTATAAAATTACTATGCTTTAAGTCGAGGGGAAAAGATATGAATATACGCCCATCAGCCGCAATACGGCAAAACTATAATGAAATTGCAGAGCTCTGCAAAAAAACAGAGGAGCCTGTTTTCCTTACCAAAAATGGAGAAGGTGATTTAGTCGTTATGGATATCGCCACCTATAACCGTAGAGAAAAAATGCTACATTTACGTGAAGAATTACTCTCCGTTGAAGAAGATCGTTTAAGAGGGATTGCAGGTTATTCTCTTCCTGAACTCACAAACATGCTGAAAAATAAGATAAATGAGGTAGCAAAAAATGGCAGAAACAAGTAAATATTCTATTATTGTTTCAGAACGCGCCACACAAATGTTACTGTCTCACATCACCTTTCTCTCTCAGGTCAGTTTGACCGCTGCAAGTAAGTTGGTACAAGACTTCGATACACAGATTCAGTCTCTGGAATTCATGCCCATGAGACGTCCTTTTTAATGCGGATTATATTCCGCAAAATACTTATCATTTTATTTTGATAGGAAAAAGATATATGATTCTTTTCCAAATCAAAGATTGCACTGTTTTTTTGTGGATTATGTTTTTGGATTGCCGTCAGGATTATTCTTGGTTGATTTGATTTTAGCATTTTCCTCTATTCAATATCTGTAGCATTTTTCCTCCGTGCTAAATATCTCGCTTGTCAAATATAAATAATTTTTGCTATATTATGCGTGATTTTTTTATGGAACGTTTAATTTTGTATTAATTTTTTTCGGTCTTTTTTTGAAAGTCTTACAATTGCTTTTTACTTTTGCAAGACAGTTCACATTCCGAATGCTTTATCTTATCGTGCACTATAGAGAATCAATTTGTTGCAATTCTATTCATGATTATCAGAAAGGGTTATTATGTGGTTTATTCTTTCCTTGGTTGCTGTCTTTTTCTGGTCCGGTTCCGACTTTTTTTCCAAGCTCGGCTCTCCGGAGAAGGATACCAACAGCCATCTAAAGATGATTGTTGCTGTAGGACTCGTGATGGGCTCTCATGCAACATATCAAGTTCTTGTAAATGGAGTAACGTTTAATCTCCAGACGGTTTTTAGTTTATCTTCCCGTATCTTTCCTCTATATCTTCTCGATGCTCCTGGGCTACATCGGACTTCGCTATATAGAGCTTTCCATCACCTCTCCGATTTGTAATACATCCGGAGCGGTAGCGGCATTTTTGTCTTTTCTTTTCTTAAAGCAAACACTCAGCTTTCCGCAACTTATCGCGACGGTTCTCGTTATTGTTGCGATTGTTCTTCTTTCTTATTTTCAAAAGCAGAAGGAAGAGGCTGAGCTGAAGGAATCAGGGGAAGAACCCGGCATGAAGCATATGAACAGCTTCCTAGCTATCTTCTTCTCTATCGCCTACTGCATCATTGACGGTCTCGGAACCTTTATGGATGCAGTGGTTTTGTCCCCGATATCGGATAATCCTGCAGAAAGAACCCTCATGGATTCCATCTTCGTGCATCGTCTTTCCGAAGATTCCGCAAATGTAGCCTACGAATACACCTTCCTCGTAGTCGGAATCATCACACTGCTCTATCTTATCTTTGTGAAGAAGACAAAGTTTTTCCCGAGTTATGACGGAGCAAAGCTTCTCGGTGCCATGAGTGAGACCGCAGGACAGGCGGCGTACATCATAGCCCTTGCCGCAAATGCCGTAGCTTCCGCACCCCTCATTTCCAGTTACTGTATCTTCTCCGCTCTCTGGGCACACATCTTCTTAAAGGAAAGACTCTCGAAGAAGCAGTACTTTGCCGTTGCCCTCGCGGTAATCGGCATCGTAATCATGGGGTTCTTCGGAGGTGACTAAATATAGAACTCTTCATACAAAATGCTTTCCACTTCGAAAGCATTTTTGTATGCAAAAAAATAGAGTAATAAAGGAGAAAATCTATGAAAAGGAAAAATTATCCCGTTGCTTCTGGCGCTCTCTTTAAGCAGCTCCGTCTTTAGCTTCGGTCCGACTTGGGGCGAACCCGGTGACCGAGTCCGAAGGTTCCTTCCTTAGCGAGGAAAACGAAGAAACGGAATCTTCCGTAACAAGCAGCAATATAAATTCCGCACACTATAGCCGTTTAGAGGAGGGGGCATCCTACAGCAATTTTCCGCAAGGAGAGGAATTTGAAGACCCTTACGCTTTTGAACAGCGGAATACAAAAGAGGCGTTCTATAGCTATTTTGACGAGAAACTGGATCCTCCTATCCAGGTTTCCATAAATCTGGATAAAGAGGAGTACTATGAAGTAAAAAGACGGAAGAGCTTACTACTTGAAACTCTCCGGCAATGCAAACAGCAATCCGATTCTGGCGAAGATTGCCAAGACGATTCGGGAGAAGATTGATCCTTTCTCCTTCTTTGGATGACGATATGGTTTTAGGCGGTCTTTTACCCTCTAACGGCGTTATGGCGGGCGGAAGTCCTTTTGCCATTCGCTTTAAAAAGTTCGAAGACGGAGAAAAGCTTGCCTACCTGGTTTGGCAAGAATACAAAGATAGCGGAGAGCCGGGCAAAAAATATCTTATCCCCTTAGAGGGTACCGACGTGGAAACCTTTAACTTCGTAGTAAGCGGAAATGTAAATCAATTTAACCTTCCGAAAAATAAGGAAATCTGTGATCATAACATGGGAGAAATCATCAGCTTCCTGAAAGAGAATTATCCGGAAATAAAGGAGATTCATTTTACGGATAGAAATATCAAGTCTGAAGGAGAAGGCAGGGAAAAGCAGTATTACTACGACGTTGAGTATACGGATGAACATGGAAAACCTAAGTCTGCAAGAGTGAATGTCGGGAGTCTACAAAATCTTGGAGAGATTCCCGAAGAATGGGTAAACTTCCTTAGTAGGAATCTCTATTTTTCCTTTTTGATGAAGGGCGATTCGTAAAATAATCCTTCTTTTACAGAAGAAGAACTAGCTAAAAAGAATACTCTTACAGGGGCAGAAATAAAGGAGATTAAAGGGAAGTTCAGCCGCATCATTAATAATGCCCTGACCGGCGTGCTGTCTGTTGAGGTGGAGCCGGAAATTGCACGAAATGTGGACGTGCGCATGGTTGCTTTTACTCATGGAGAGACACCCGATTACGGTATTCAGTTCACTGTAAAAACGGAAAAAGCGGAGATGTGGAGTCACTCTTCCCATCACCTATAGCGCTGCATTAAACGTAAGCTCCGTCTTTTCCTTGGAAAATTCCGACTTGGAGAATCTACAGCTTTCTCCGGATAAAAACTACGTTTATGAAAAACGCGGAACAGGAAATGCTGTCCGGTCCCTGAAAGAGTACTTAAAAAGCTCTTTTAAAAGAAGGGAAAAGCTCAGAACCCCCGTACTAAAAGATAAGGTCTTACCACCGGATGGGGTATATCTTGTAAAATACAATAAGGAAATCCTTTATCCTGTATACAAGGACGGCGAGTTTGTGCGAAACTTAAGAGTGAACCTGAACGATGCCATGTCGGAAGAAACCGGTTACCACAACTATATTTTTTTGCCAAAAAAACATGCGTTATGACGGGGACAAAATGGAAGACGACTTTTCCCGTGATTCTGATCACCGAGGAAGATAAAAAAAGATATCGAAAAAAAGTCCTCCGCACAGAGTTAGGCGAGAGTCTTGCCTCTGTCGAATTCCCCTAACGGAGACAAAGTCCAGACTACCTACGGCTTGCATTTTGTAAAGACGACACTTCATTTTGTTGATGGAAGCAGTGAAGATCTCCGTGTCTATCTCACAGGCAATTTGGAGAGCCTCCCTTCTTTCGGAGAGCAGCCGCTCTATAAATTAGAAAGTGACAGAATATGCGGTGGGGAAGTTATACGACCGGAAGATCCGAAAACTCCCGAAAATCCGACAGAGCCGGTGAATCCTACGAACCCTGTAAATCCGGTGAATCCCGACAATGGAAACCGTAACGGAAATGGCGGTGGAAACGGAGGCGGAAACAGCGGTGGCGGTTCTCGTACACCGATTGTCGAGGAAAGCCAAAACTCCTGCAGTACTTTCCGCAAGTAGAGAAGCGGTTTCTTCTAACGCGGAAGTTTTAGGAGAAGAGAGACCGACTCCCACTGTTCTCGGCGTAGAGAGAAAAGGAAGAGGATTTGTTAAAACCGAAGACCGGAGTAATCCGTTCAGCTTTACTCTTTTCGGAATAAGCGTCATCGGACTGGCCTTTTTGGGCTTTACAGGAGAAAAAGAAAAGAACGTAAACATTCATAGAGAATACATTTTTATAGAAAAAGCCTTCAAGCTTTTTCTATAAAAGAAAGGCTGTGAAAAATCAAGTAATAAAGTGATTTTTACAGCCCCTTTTATTCTTAACGAGTATTATTCGCAGAGCGTGCGATATCTCATTCTAAAACAACCGGTATAAGCATAACATTACTATGAGAATATTCCATAAGTTTTGTATTCCCTTACTATTATGCCACTAATTACAGCTTATACTTTTCCAAGATTTCATAGTGAAGAATCACGACATGGAAAGCTTTCGTCTTCGAGTCTTCAGTCTTCCAATCCTTCCACAAGTTTCTTTAGGCTTCCCTCCTCAAAGGGACTCATAAGTCCCTGCCTTCTTCTCGAGTTCGGTAAAGAAAAAGGGATGCGGAAAGATGAGAAAACTCCATATAGCTCTTCCACGCTTCTTTGAAATCCCGCTTCATGAAAGCCTTGTATTGCAGGGCATTTACCGCAGCAAGACAGTAATCAATGTAGTAATAGGGGTTTTCATAGATATGGCTCTGCTTCTGCCAAAGTCTTCCCTCATTTAAGAAAGGATTGTTCTTATAATCAAGATGCGGTCTGTACTCCTTCTCAAGCTTCTTCCAAAGCTCGTTTCGCTCTTCCGGAGTCATTTCCGGATTCTTGTACACAATATTTTTGGAATTCATCGACCATGGTACCGTAGGGAATAAACATCAGCGTATCTTCAAAATGCATTTCTCTATAGTCGTCTGCCCTTTCTCCAAAGAACAGTTCCATCCAGGGCTCCGTGAAAAATTCCATAGACATCGAATGGGTTTCCGCCGTTTCAGAAGTTAAGTCATTATGCTCCCGAATAGGAAGATTCGCAGTCAAATAGCCCTGAAAGGCATGACCGCACTCATGGGTAATCACATCGATATCTCCTGCAGTTCCGTTAAAGTTTGCAAAAAAACAAGAGGCATCTTGTAGTTCGGAAGCATATCCATGTATCCGCCGGTGCTCTTATTTTTCCTGCCAAGGACATCAAAAAGCTCCATTTCCCGCATTTTTCGCATGAAAGTAGAGGTCTCGGGAGAAAGCTCATCGTACATCTTCTCTCCCGCTGCCATGATTTCTTCTGGGGGTTCCGGTCGGAGCAGGATTTCCCTCCGGGAAGAAAAACATCTTCATCATAATAATAGAGATGGTCAAGCCCCAATCTCTTTCTTCGCTTTTCATGCAGCTTTTCCACGAAGGGAACAAGATCTTTCTTCACCTGATTTCGGAAGCTTTCAATTTCCTTCTCACCGTAACAGTTACGATTCATCCGTGCATAGCCGAGTTCGGTAAAATCGGGATAGCCAAGCAGGCGTCCTTGCTCAGTTCGGTTCTTTACCAACTCATCATAGAGGGAATTCAGTTCCTCCCTGTGCTCCTCAAAAAAAGCACTGTACTTCTCCCAGGCTCTTTCGCGGACAGAACGGTCCACGCTTGTCATATAGGGGCGCATAAGAGAAAGGTTTAATTCCTCTCCCTCCCATTCAATCGTTGCCGTACCGAGAAGCTTTCCATAGGCGGTAGTGAGCTCATTTTCCTTTTGCATAAGGGGAATGAGCTTCTCGTCCATGCCTTTTATCGCTAGTTCAATATTCTTAAAGGCCACATGCCCGATTTTCTCTTCCATCTCTTTTTTGAAAGGAGAATGATAGAGCTTCTTCTGGTAATCCACCATCGCATTCCAAAAGCCCGGCATCTTTTTCATCATAGTAGTCCTTCTCCTTTTCATAGAACTCATCGGTCATATCGATATTGTTCCGAAAATTCGCAAGCACCATCGCCGTCATCACATCGTCCTGTATCTTGTAATACTTCTTATGAATGGAAAAGACCTCCTCTACGGACTTTGCCTTATCTAAGGCCTTCGTTAAATCCGAAAGCTCCTTTTCCATTTTTGTAAAATCCACCCTCTCATAAGGGAATTCACTCAGTTTCATGATTTATTTTTCCTTTCTAGCTTATACTATCCCCTTCAAAATCTCCAAAGGAAACGGCTCTCCCACCTTCTCTCGGAAAGGTCTCTTAGCATAAAGTTTGACTTCCTAAGAGTCAGTGCCGGGTTATAGTAGGGATCTCCCTGTCTCAAAATCTCCGGCCAATGCTTTGCGAGGCAGACAATCTCTCCGTTGAAACGCTTTACCTTCTCCGGATTATCCTCCAGTCCTCTGGACTTGGACTCATAATGCGTGAAAAGGGCATAAGGGGTATACACCACCCGCTTTCCAAGTGCCCGAATCTTCAAGCAAAAATCCACATCATTAAAAGCTACTGCAAGCTCTTCTCGGAAACCGCCCACCTGATCAAAGAGAGATTTCTTGGTCATTAAAACGGCGGCAGTTACCGCTGTATAGTTTTTGAATGCAGGCCGCCCTATGCATATAGCTGTTTTTCCGTTTCGTGAGTACCGATAAAGCTCGCTCCTGCAATACCGCCAAAGCCCATTACCACACCGGCGTGCTGAATCATTTTATCCGGATACAGGAGCCTTGCACCGCAGATGCCCACTTCCTCCTGCTGCACAAACTGAAGCATTTCCTCCAAGGAATCTTTCTTTAGGCACTCAATGTCATTGTTCATAAAGAGGAGGTATTCCCCGTGGGAACAGTCCACCCCGAAGTTGTTGATCGCGGAGTAGTGAAACTCTCTCTCCCAGCGCACCACCCGTACCGCCTTGGTATGGAAATTCTCCGTATCGTGCCGGGAATTCCTCCTGAATCTTTTCATAGTAGGCAAATGTCTTTTCCTCTACGGAATTGTTCTCCACCACAATCACTTCCAGATAGGGATAGCTTCCGGCAAAGAGGGAGCGAATCGCCAAATCCAAATCCTCGCTATGATCTTTACTCGGGATAATCACGGAAATAAGAGAAGCTCCCTTCCTTCTCCTCCAAGGCATAATGGCAATGATAATAGCCGTAGGTAATGCCCCGCTCCACCTTTTCAATGGGAAGCCCAAGGCGCTTCGCATGGTCGAAAACCGCCCGCTCTCCGGCAGTAAAGGCATAGAGCTTTGCCTCCGGATTCTGGGCTGTGGAAAGCTGGTGGGAACGCCAATGATAGAGCACCTTCCTGATATGGATAATCGTAGAAGAAGTAAAGAGCGCCGCTTCCTGCGCCTTTTTCTCCTCTTCACTAAGGCCTGCCGCCTTTTCCCTTCTTTCCGCTTCCTCTGAGAGGCGTAAAATCAGGTCATAGTCTTGGGCACCGTCATATTCCTTTTGCTCGTAAATCTTCTCTCCCTCTTCTCCCTCTTTCGCTACCGCCTCCAGCAAAGAACGCTTCGCAATCAGAAGATGGCAAAAATAATTTACACTGCGAAGAAGCTCCGGGCTGTAATCCGGCTTAAAGTGAGGCTCAAAGTAATAGGCGGAAGCAAAGTCAATCTTGTCCTCATCACTGTAGAGAAGCTCCGCCTTAGGATGCTCCTTGATGCTTTTCGCAATGGTATATAAGGCATCCTCCGTAAGCTCGTCATCATGGTCGGAGAAAATGATGAAATCCCCCTTGGCCATGGCGATGGCGGCATTGGTATTTCCGGAAATGCCCAGATTCTTGGGAAGGGCGGTGAAACGCACTCTGCTGTCCTTCTCCTGATACTCCTTTAAGACCGCAATGGGGGACTTTTCTCCATTTTCCAAGGAATCCTCAGAAAGCTCGGAAGCATCCGCCAGGCAAATTTCAAAATGGGGGTAGGTCTGGGACAAAAATGCTATCTAAAAGTCTTCGTAAAAAGCCTCCTTGGGACGGTACACCGGAATCACAATGGAAAAAAGCAGGGGATTCTCCCAAACTTCCGCCCTTTGTCTCGAAAGCTCTTCCGCTCCGGTCTTTTCTTTTTTGTACCACTCGTTATAGTCGTAGTCCTCTTCAATGCTCTTTAGCTTTCGCACACTCTTATGCCAAAGAGCGGAAAGCCCGCCCTTTTTCAAGGTGTCCTTTACTGCCTCCACCGTTTCCCATTGGAAAAGAGCCAGGAACTTCTCCATCTTCTTGTGGGCATGGGAGTTAAAGGACTCGATTTTTTTATCGTCAAAGGCAAAGCGGCGAAGTTGATGATCCACCTCGAGCAAAAGCTCCACCCTTTCGCCCTTCGAGAGCTCATAGGGTGTGTCTATAGAAAAGCCCAGCTTCCTCTTGATTTTCTTCCCATTTTTCCTCTTCGTACTTCGGAAAATAGGCTTCACTTACGGTTTCCCGCTCCACTTCCTCATAGGAAAATTCTCTTGTTTCTCCCTGTCTTCCCTGAACGGACAGTTTCACAGGAGTCTCCGGATCTCTTCCGAAGGCCCAGCCCTGAATATGCAGTTTTTCCTTCTCTTACTAAGGCAATATCAATCTTTGCTCTCATTTTCTTACTCCTCTATCGAAGCCTTCTCTATAGAACTACTTACTTTTTGTAGCCTGTTCCGAAGTACTGCTTTCGCCGGTAGCCTGCTCCGGCTGTTTCGAAGAACTGTCTTTACTTATTGTTTGTTCCGGAGAACCGCTTTCACCGCTTGCCTGCCCCGAAAAATTCAGTCTCTCTTCCTCCACCACGAGCGGTCTCTTCATGACCCTTTGGTTAATGGATAAAATATACTCTCCCAAAAGTCCGATAAAAAAAGATTTGCACAGAGCCGAGGAAATAGCATTCCAATCAGCATAGGAGCCATACCTGCGGGAAAGCGGTCCCACCAGATCAGTTTCATAATGAGATATAGGAGGCCGACCAGCATGCTGATTCCCGCAAAAATCCCGCCCAAAAATACCGCCAAGCGAAGTCCCACCTTGGTGTAGCTGGTAAAAGCTCAGCATGGCCGCATCATAAAGGGTATAGAAGTTGTTGTGTGTCACGCCCGCCCGACGCTTCGGCTGCGTATAGGGGATATCCTTTCTTCTGTATCCAAGCTCCGCCACAATACCGCGCAGGAAGGGAGTCGGATCGTCCAGAGATTGCATCACCGAAATAAAGCCTTTGTCATATAGGCCAAAGCCCGTAAACTGGCTGATTTGATCCACCGAGGACATTTTTCGGATAAGCTTATAGTAAATTCCCCGAAGCGCGTACATAAGTTTCGACTCGTTACTCTCTGTCTTTACGCCGATTACAATGCGGTAGCCCTCTTCCCAAGCTTCCACAAACTTCGGAATCATTTCGACCGGATCCTGAAAGTCTGCCGCCATAAGGATGGTTGCATCCCCCGTGCTGTTCAGCATCCCGTAGTAAGGGGAGTTGAACTGCCCGAAATTCTTGGCATTAAAAATCGCCTTAATTCCCTTATCTTCCTTGCAAAGCGCTCTTAAGTTCTCCCGCGTCTTATCCTGTGAGTCATTGTCAATAAAGAGAAGCTCATATTTATAATTCTGAAGTTTCTCCTGAAAAACAAGTCCTCAGTGCATTTGCAAGGGGAATGACATTTTCCTCCTCGTTATAACAGGGGATAACGATACTGATGGTCTTCTTCAAATTCCAACCTCTTTTTCTATCCTTCTAAATCGGTATACATTAAAACTTTTTACGGCTTTTTATCCTTCTAAATCCGTATATACCAAGACTTTTATGGCTTTTTCTGTTCTTCATATCATACAGTGCCGCTTCTATATTTTCCATACCGCAGTAGCTTTTCGTAAAAAATGCGCTCGGATGAAAATCCTTTTCCCGGACAATCTTCATAATTTTCTCAAGATGCGCTCTTCCGCCCTTGGAAAGGGAGAAGACAAAGCTCTTTCCCGCCATACCCTTTCCTAAGGAAAATTTTGGCAAAAAGAGGGCGTCTACCGCCTTCTTTTCTCTCTCTTCTCCATCAATGAGATAGTGGAGCGGTCTTCCGGAAAGCTCTTCCGTAACAATGTCCTCATCCGCTCCAAAATAGGCCACATTGCTGACCACGCCGCCACCGTATTTTACCATGTCGGAAGCTTCACATAGGGCATATTCGTCTCCTCCGCAAAGGAGAACCCGGTCCACGCCCTTGCCGTCTGTCCTGTTCCAAATCTCGTTCACAACAGAAGAATTGGTGGAATTTGCCAGAGGATGCTTCCCTTCCGGTAGGGGAGTTCTAAGCTCTCTATAATCCAAAACCTCCACCGGGCAATCCTTTGTTCCCATACTAAGCGCCAGTCTTTTGCTCTCTTCCCGACTTCCCACGGCAAATATCCTCTTTGCTCCATAACACTGCGCGGCAAAAATCGCCGCAAGGCCGATAGCCCCGATCCCCAGTACACAAACCGTATTTCCCCTCTCCACTCTTCCTTCTTCTGCAGCAGTAAAGCCGGTTTGCAAAACATCCGTGCATAAAAGTGCGTCTTCAAGGAAAGTCCCTCCGGAATTTTTTTCCGCAGTTTTTATCCGCATGAGGGTAAATAAAAGCATTCCTGAAAAGCCCCGTCTATGGACTTCCCAAGGGAATGGGCAGAAAAAGGATGGCCTGCATGAGACTCATTTTCCGTAACTTCTTCACTGTCCCAGTTCGGGGTAATGGCGGAAATCGCCACAATTTCTCCCACGGAAAAATCCTTTACCGCACTGCCTTTCTCTATAATCTTCCCCACGCACTCATGCCCCAGAGTGAGATTTTTCTCTTCGGAGAGCCCTTGCCAGATCGTATGCACATCGCTTGTGCAAGGCGCAAGAAGAGAGGGCATGATGAGCACACCGTGTTCCGAAAGAATTCTTGGCTTCTCCTTCTCCATCCATTTCACTTTTCCTCTTCCCTCTAAGACAAATGCTCGCACAGCGACTCCCTTTCCTTTTTCGTAAAATACTTTGCAGCTCACCGGATTATGATTAATTATCATTCTATAAAGGTCTTAGCCTCTATTCTACCCTCGTAGCAAACAACTTCGCACTTTGCCAGATTATTGCTTTCCTACAGGCGATTCCCTTCACCCCTAAAGCTCCGTTATCCTTTCGCCCCTAAGCGCCAAAATCCGCGGACAGGGCTGAAAGTCCCGTTTGATAATCCCTGCTATCTCGTCCGTATAGCCCGGTGCCACGATAAGAATTTCCTCCACCGGCTCCTCCTGAAAATGCTCAGGCGGCACAATCAATACATGGGAAGCCGGACTGTACAGCCCCTGCTTAAAGGGTGCAGAGTCAATGATATAGGACACCGCATCCTGTAGCGCCGTTGTGGAAAGCAGGGTGAGACCCTGATGACTAGCACCCCAGATAGCTATCCTTTCTCCCTTTTCCTTTAGCTTTGCAATATGAGCCTCTACATCCTCTTGAATCTCCTTTTTCATTTTTCAAGAAGAGGAGAAATGTCGATTTTCTGCCCGCTATAGCGGAAAAATGCTTAAGTTCTCCTTCGCTTCCTTTTGCAAAAACAAACTCAATGGTATCCCGATTGATTACGCGACTCTCGAGAAGAGAAAAGCCGGCTTCCTGAGAAAGGTATTGCAGGCTCTCTTCCGTAAAATTACTGATATGGTCACGGAGCAGCTCATAGTAGCTCTTATTTTCCAAAATATAATGAAAGCTCGGTACCGTGAGGAGGAAAATGCCGCCCGCCCGAAGATGCGTATACGCGTAGTCCAGCATCCCTTCGGGTCCTTCTGGTGCTCAAGGAAATTAAACTGCACCATGGCATCGACTTCCTCTCCGACTTCCTTTTCCTGTTTTTCCGCCCGGAGAAAGAGCTGTAAGTCCCTTTAAGGAAAAGTCTTCTTCCGGGAAGCCTTCATAGAGAGGAAGACCTGCCGCCCTCCCCTTTTCCACAAGACTCTTCTTATGCTCTATCCCGAAAATGTAGGGGGTCAAAGCTCCGCGATCCACGCCTTCCCACATCTTAAGGAACTCTCCCTGCCCGCTTCCCAGCTCCAATATCACGGGCTCCCTCTGTCCTTTATTATGCAAATAAGAAAGAAGTTTTGTGTATTCTTCCTCTCGAAGACGGCGCATGGTTGTTGTTCCGCCTCCTGCTCGAATCACATCCTTATAATAGGGGACAGGCTCGGTATCAAACTGCACCAGACCGCAGTGCAGGCATTGGCAAAGCGGTAAATCCACCGGCTTTTCCCGCTCCAGATCCTCTTTTCTCGGAAAATCCTGCGCAGAGGCAGGCATATTATGAAAAACGGCAAGCTCGGAAAGCTTCTCTCCGCAGACGATACAGTTTGCCATCGATTTCCCCTTTCTTATTCTTTAAATATTTTGATATAGCTTGATTGATATAGCTTAATTTATTTAAAAAGTTTAACTTCTTCCCTAAGGTTTACTTTTGCCTATCTATCCTGTTGTTTTTCCGGAAACAGTAGCTTTACGCTTTCAGGAATTCCTCTTCATAAATAAATTCATATAACTCTTCTATTCCGGAAGAAAAAGCGGACTCTCTCTTCAAAGCCCAGTGCGGAAAGCTCTTTCGTATGCGCCGTAAAGTCATAATCGCCCTCCACATTGGGCGGACGAAGACCAAATCGCAGGAGACTTTCTCCGCTATATCTGAGCCCCTTTTTTTCTTTAGGAAAGAAAAAGCCGATTTGCTCGATTTCTTTAATATAGTCGGAAAGAAGACGGCTTTCTCCGCTACAGATGTCTATCGTAAAGCTACCGCATTCTTTTATTCTGTCCGAACAATCCTGACTCAAGCAGCTTCTCCTTATACTGATTTCCGAATCTGCATTCTCTCTTTCCGGGTTTTCGCCCTCCGATTTACTACTTCTCTTACTTCTGCTTTCTCCCTTCCTCGTTAGAATGTCCAAATCCGTAAGAAAAGGCCAGTGCACGCCCAAAATCTTCCTCCGCCATAAAATTCCAGATTTTATTTCCGCTTCCGAGCTCCGTTTCCATGCCTCTTAAGGTGTTTCTCACAAGCGTCTTTACAAGACTTCTTTCATGATCCCCTTTTCCGTAGATAGAATAAATTCGAAGGTCGATAAATTCCATCTTCCCGTGGTTTTTCAGGCCGTATTCGGAAAAGGCGAGCTTCTTCTCCCCGTAGGGGCTTGCCGGAAGAGGCTCTTCTCTTGTGCCTCTCCCCATTTCAGCCTGTGATCCCGCAAAGAAAAAGCGTTTTACGCCTTGTGCCTTAGCCCAGGAAAAAAAAGCCTTGCTCATGCGAAGATTCTTTTTCCTGCGTCGCGATATCCGAACGCCCCGAGAGAGCCGACACCGTCCCAGGCAAAATGCAAAACGACATCAAAGTGGAGCCTCGCCAGGGAAGGCAGACTAAGGCTATTATCAATAGCATGTCTATCCGTAGTACTATTATTTTCTGTAGTAATGCCTCTTTCCGTAGTACTGTTACTTTCTGTAGTGATGCCACCTTCCGTAGTACTGTTGGTATATTCCGCTTCTATTCCATTTTCTTTCCCCAAAAGAAGAAAGCTTTCCATGTTAAGGGAGAAGTTGAATCCCCTTCTCTCCCTTAAGTCTTTCTTTATTCCGACTCTCCGGACGCAAAAATCCCGTAGACTTCATGTCCCTTTTTAAAAGCGCTTTTTCCTGTATTTATTCCTAGAAAGCTCGTAATCCCGCTGATCAGTATCCGCATTTACTGCCTCTTCTTTAAAAGCATAAGCATTTCCATTTCCTCATCCGGAAGGAAGGATCCATGTCCTGTAAGGGCGGACTGAAAAAGATTTCCTTCCTTATCCCGCTTTGCGCTGGACTTCGGCAGGAAACTGCTGCGTAAGGCTTACAAAGACTTCGCAAAGCACCGGGCCATCCTGCGATAAGGTCTTTCTCGATTCCTTCGGAAAGCTCCTTATTGCTGTGAATGGAAACATAGGGGTAGCCGTAGGCATGCGCGAGCTTCTCTAAGCTCGGGAAAGGAAAGGTCCGTTCCCTCTCCCGTCCATACCGGAGTCCACACCGATTCCCACCAGAGGCTTTTCCGAAGAAGCTGTTCTGTGTCTGACGAATGGAATGATAACCCGCCGTTATTTACCACAAAAAAATCTTCAGCGGCATCTTGTGATGAATGATAGTTTGCAGCTCTTGCAGGTTCATCTGAATGGAGCCGTCTCCGGTTAAAACGATAATATCCTTTTCCCGGTAAGGCGGATAGCTTTCTTCCTTCCCCTGCCAGTACGGAGCCTGCTTTAATTTTTCCTCCTCAGCCTTTGTGAAATCAATTGCCGCATAGTAGGCGCCGATTCCGGCAGGAAGTCCGTATCCCATGGACGCTACACCGTCCTGACTGATAAAACGGGTTCCTTTTTTTATGATATAGCTCTGTCCGCCGGCAACGCAGGGAGAGCCGTTTCCTACAACGGTAATCTGGTCTTCCTCCGCTCTTTCCGAAAGCTTCTCGACTAAAGCATAGACATTGCACTCCGCAGTCTCTTCCGAACGATATTCCGGAAGAATCGTGGGATAATTTGCTTGGTAGAAAGCGCACGGTATCAAGCCAAGTGAGACGCTCGCTCTTATCCTCTTCCAACACGGCCTCTGCCGCCTTTTCCCGAATGAACTTCCGAGCTTCCTCACGAACTATTCCTTCTCCACCCTTAAAGAGGGGAAGGCTCTTTTCTTCCTTTAAAAGCTCAAGCAGTGCACGAATCAAAGCCTTGGCGTCGCCGTGAAGCTGTAAATCGCAGTGCACGGAGGGCTTTGCAATCTCTTCGCTGTCAATATCGTTCTGCATCACATAGGCTTCCGGTGCCCAGTCACGGAAGGAATAGCCCACCTGACGGATATTGAGTCTTGATCCGATACTTAAGATGCAATCCGCATTTTGTACGGCAAGGTTTCCGGGTCTGTCACCTCGTCCTCCCGGGGCGTCCCGCATTTAAGGGGTGCTTTAGTCGGGAAAATGTCCGGCGCATTCCAGCCGAGCACTACGGGGATGCCGAGCTTTTCGGAAAGCTCTAAGAACATCGCCTCCGCTCCGGCAATGCGAACCCCGTTTCCGGTATAGAAAATGGGGCGCTTACTTTCTCTAATTTTCTCTAAAACCTGCTTGGCAAGCGGGAAGAAAAGTCCTTCCCACTCGGTGAAAGCCGTGGTCTTCCTGTCCTCCCTAAATCCTCGGCTAAAACATGAGGATTCTCTTTTTTTCGCATACAGTGCATGGAGAGCCTTCTTTTCTTCCTCATCCGCAAGAAAATACTTTCCGACACGCTGTTGCAAACTCCGGATGCTTGTTCTCCACGGCTCTCTTTTCCCACCCGTCTCCTCCATTTTCAAAATCGGAAACATCAAAGCCCAGTAAATCCTCGGTTTCAATGGTGCAGCCTTGTACATCCACCGGAATATCCAGCCAACAGGGACCGGGGCGACCGGTCTGGCTTAGGTAAATCGCTTTTTTTCTATCGCATAGCGCACGCGGTACAGGGTCAATCAGCATCTCGCTGTATTTGCACATGCAGGATACGGACTGCAGGATATCAAATTCCTGATCTCCCATGGCACGAAGCGCTCTTCCGGACCAGCGGGCGGTATTGTCATGCCGCACCTGTCCGGATAAAACAATCATGGGGAGGGAGTCCAGGTATGCTCCCAAGACACCGGTAATCGTATTCGTTCCGCCGGGGCCGGAGGTCACACAAAGGAGGGCCGGAACATTGTGGATTCTGGCATAGCTTTCAGCCGCCATAGCACAGGCCTGCTCATGATGCTGGTAGAGGGTTTTGAATTCCCTTATTGTGTCCAAGCGCATCATTTAAGTGCATTGCGCCTCCTCCTACGACGGAGAAGGAGCGGCAAATCCCCGCTTCCACCAGTTTTTCTGCAATGTAGTCCGCCAGTCTTTTCTTCATCTACTACTTCCTCCTAATCTTTTCCTATTTTACTCTTACTCTATAAAGCAATAAAAAGCTTTGTCCGAGCGGATTTTTCCGGAACCGTTATGGCCCGGCACACAGACAAAGCTTCCCTATTCCATCATGGAACCCCAAAGGAGAAATAGCGGAAAGTTTCTCCACTACCTCATCAATTTCATTCCTTCGTATGTATTTGTAAGTGCAATCTTTTTATCACTATAGTATTCAAAAAAATTTTCTCCTAAAAAGAAATATACAATAAATCCTTGTCAGTATATCCCTTAGCGGGTGAAAAAGGCAATGAAATGCCATGCCTATCCTTTGCAATCTGGAATCCTCTCTCAGAAGGTACATCATTACAAACTGCTACAGCTTCAGACTGGAACAGAAGGGCCTACTTTTTATAGTGGCTTCATTTAGGATAGCAGAGGAAATTGACGCATTATACAATATGTAATACAATATATTGCACATGAAAGGAGGGATAGGATGACGATTTCTTTTTAGATTAAGTGAAACAGAATCTGTGCTTTTTCAAAAAAATATGCGGAAATGAATGGAATTAGTATTTCAGAATTGGTTAGACGCTCAGTTCTTGAACATATTGAAGAGGAATATGATTTGCAGGCCTATGAAGAAGCTTTTAGCGGAATATAAGGAAAAATCCTATTACCTATACCCTTGATGAGGTAGAGAAAGAACTGGGCTTACAATGAGTTTTAGAATTGTATTTTTCCGATAAAGCATTAAAGCAGATGAAAAAAAGCTGGACAAGTACACAGCTTCTCTTATCATTGCCTGGCTTAGAAAAAAACTTAGAAGGCTGTGAAGATCCCAGAAAGCATGGAAAGGGATTAACAGCCAATAGAAAGCGGACAATGGAGATATAGAGTAGGGGATTATAGAATCATTGCAGAAATTCAGGAGGACAAAGTTATTGTTTTAGTATTGGGAATAGGGCATAGGAGGGATATTTATCAAAATGATATCTAAAATAAAGAAAGATATCATTTTCATAAAATTTAGCTTTTTCACTTACAAAGCATCGCCATAGTCTAAATGGATAAGACAAAGCCCTTTCGCAGGAGCTGTCGGGCCGGCAAGGCGCCTGTCTTTTCCGGCAAGAATCTCCGAAAGTGCAGAGGGCGAAATCCTTCCTCTCCCGACTTCCAAGAGTGTCCCGCAAAGGATACGAATCATGTGATAGAAAAACCGTTTCCCTTTACCGTAAAATGCAGATACTCCCCCTCTTCTTCAAGGTGAAAATCCGTGATACAGCGCACCGCGGAGCCTCCCTGTAAGAGGGTCTGCGCCTTGGGGTTCGCAAAGGAAGTAAAGTCGTGCTCTCCTTTTAAAATTTCGATTCCCTCTCGAATCATCGCTAAATCAAGAGGAAAGGTATAATGGTAGTACAGCCTTTGATAAAGCGGATTTTCCACTCGCGCCCTATCTATACTGTAGCGATATTCCTTCGTATGCATTGTAAAACGAGGGTGAAAATCCTCCGTCTTTTTCCAGGCTGAAAGAACACGGATATCATCCGGAAGATAGCTGTTTAAAGCCCTTTCATAGTTTTCGGGATTCCGCTCTGCTTCCGTATCGAAGGAAAGAATATTTCCCCAAAGCATGGACTCCTTGGTCTGTCCGGCTCGCCCCGATAAAGTTTTGGCACTCCCCGGGAAAGAGCCGAGAAAGTACTTCCTCTATCTCTCCCGAGACCGTCCGAAGCTCCTCTTGTCTTTGAAATCCATGATAATTTGTGCCCTCATAGGCCAGTTTCAATACAAAACGATGCAAGACGCACCTCTTTCTTAGTTTCTATTGTTTATCCTTATCCCTAACAGATTGTCTACGCCAAGCACAACACTATAGCCTTATCGAAAAACTACTCTACGTTTTTATCAGAGTCTCATCAAAGGCTTTATGATTCGACTGCTCTTAGTAAAGTAAAGCATGAACGCAGCCCTCATGTATCCCATTTAACTTATGGAATAGCCATAAATCGACTTCCGATAGCCAGCCCCAAAATTAAAAACAATACAAGATAAGAAAGGTAGTCCGCCCCGGTATAGCGTAGCGGTTTCATCTTGGTCCTTCCCTCTCCTCCCTGATAGCAGCGTGCCTCCATAGCCATCGCAAGGTCATAGGCTCTTCGGAAAGGCGGAGACAAAAAGGGGGACAAGGATAGGCACCATAGCCTTTGCTCTATCGAAAATGCTGCCGCTTTCAAAGTCTGCGCCTCTTGCCATCTGCGCTTTCATAATCTTATCCGTCTCTTCCACCAAAATCGGGATAAAACGAAGAGCAATCGACATCATCATCGCAATTTCATGTACCGGAAAATGGAAGAGTTTGAAGATTCCCAGTCCCTTTTTCCATGCCGTCTGTAAGAGCATTCGGCGTTGTTGTTAAAGTCAAAATGGAGCTCGAAAGCACCAGCATCACAAGACGAATTGCCATCATGCTTGCAATTTGCAGGCCTTCCTTGGTCATTTTCAAGAAAAAAATCCGGAACAATTCTTCTCCCGGTGTAAGAAAGAGATTAAAAGCTCACGGAAAGCAAGAGTAAGAACAGCACGCTCTTTAAGCCTCTCACCATAAAGGAGAAGGGCACCTTCGATAAAAGAATAAAGCCGAAAAGCACAAGAGCAAGCACTGCGTAGGCCGTCCAGGAATTCACAATGAAAAGTGCAATTAAAAACAAGAAGGTACCGGCAAGTTTTACTCTCGGATCAAGTCTATGAATAAAAGGAATCTACGGGATAATACTGTCCCTAAGGTTATTTCTCTAAGCATGGCTTACCCCCTTCCTCTTTTCTTCTATAAAAGTAATGGGAAAGGGCAAAAGACTGCCTCCTCCACGGTATTTCCAAGTTGTATATCTAAACCATTTTTTTCTGCAAGTCGAAAAAGAAGCGCGCGAATCTGCGGAAGTCCAAGTCCCATGCCTTCCAGCTCTTCCTTCTTGGAAAATACATTTTCCACAGTTCCTTCCAGTTTCAGCTCTCCCTGATGTAAAACCAAGACCTCGTCCGCGTAACGCGCCACATCATCCATGGAGTGGGAGACGAGAAGGATGGTCATTGCATAGTTTTCTCCGAAGACCTGCTATCTCTTCAAAAGAGCTCATCTCTTCCGGCAGGATCGAGCCCTGCTGTCGGCTCATCCAAGATAAGCAGCTCCGGCCCCATGGCAAGGACCCCTGCAATCGCAACCTTCCGCTTCTGCCCTCCGGAAAGCTCGAAAGGTGACTTTCCGTAAAGCTCTTCCCCGATTCCGAGACTTGCCAAGGCTTCTTTCGCAAGCACTTCCGCATCTTCCCTGCCTTTCCCTTGATTTAGGGGCCAAACATAACATCAGCTAAGACTGTTTCCTCAAAAAGCTGATACTCCGGGTACTGGAAAACAAGCCCTACCTTAAAGCGGAGCGCACGATAATCAAAGCCTTCCTCTGAAAGAGAAAGTCTTCCCTTTTTTTCTATGACCGTCTTCTTCCCCTTGAAAAAGAGGAAGGATTTCCCACTCTTCATGAGGGGCGGATTCTCTCGGAAGGAAACGAAAATCTCTCCCGACTTCGTCTTAATGAGCCCGTTTAAGTGCTGCACCAGTGTAGATTTTCCCGGAGCCGGTATGCCCGATTACCGCTGTGAGGCTTCCCCTCCGGATTTTTCATGCTTAAATCCTTTAGGGCAAAGCTCTCCATAGCCGTGCCCTCCTGGAAAATCGCGGAAAGATGATTGACTTCCACGATATAGTCGCCTGCCTCAGGCTTCTCATCTTTTATATCTGCATCTTTCTGTATGTCTGCATCTTTCTGTATGTCTGCATCTTTCTGTATGTCTGCATCTTTCTGTACGTCTGCTTCTTCCTGTATATCTGCTTCTTTTTTTCCGGCTTTGATTTCTTTGCTCTTTTTCGGGAAATCCCCTGCAAAACCGATGCCGTATCCGAATGTTTCCTTGACACTCGAACCATCCTCTAATCCCGGAAGATCCTTTTTCTGTCACAGCTTTCTTGCAGAACAAATCCCTCTTTCTTTAGCTTAAAGAGCTCTTCCTCCAGCTCCTCTTTTTTTAGAATGGTCTTTTCTATCGGGAAGCCCTTTTTTTGCAATTTGTGCGCGAGCTCCGTAATAATCGGCACATCCATGCGATATTCCTTTAAGCGCTCCACATTTTGGAAAACCTCGCGAGGACTTCCGTCCATAACAAGCTTTCCGCTGTCCATAAGGAGAATCCGGTCCGCATCAACCGCCTCTTCCATATAGTGCGTAATCAAAATAATGCTGATGCCTTTCTTCCGCTTTAGCTCTAACACCGACTCCAAAACCTCTTTTCTTCCGCTCGGATCGAGCATAGCGGTCGGCTCATCGAGCACAATGGTCTTTGGCTCCATGGCAAGAGTTCCTGCAATCGCTACACGCTGCTTCTGTCCGCCTGACAAGTGGTTCGGAGACTTTAATCTGTAGGCCTCCATATGCACTGCGGAGAGGGCATTGTTTACCCTCTGCCAAATTTCATCGGTGGGAAGCCCGATATTTTCCGGCCCGAAGCCGACATCCTCTTCCACAACGGATGCAATAATCTGATTATCCGGATTCTGAAAGACCATTCCCACTTCTCTTCTTATCGGGAAAATGTTTTTCTCCTCCCGACTGTCCATTCCCGAAACCAAAACCGTACCTTCCGTCGGAAGCTGCAAGGCATTGAAAAGCTTCGCTAAAGTCGATTTTCCGGATCCGTTATGTCCCAGAATGCAGACGAAACTCCCTTCCTCTATAGAAAAATTGAGTGCGGAAAGAGCAGACAGGGTTTCAATCACCTCATCATTTTCATTTCGCCTCGTGTATTGATAAGACACATCTTTTACAACAATATTTTCCAAAGCACACTCCCGCTCTCTAAACCCATTGATTTACACTATACTCTTACTCTCTATGATGAAAAAATATCCCGGAATATACGCATGTCACTCATCACGAACAGGATAAACTATCCGCAATTTGCTCTTGCAACATTTTACAATAGATAGAGATGCATAACAAGAGAAAAGGGATTCTCACAGAAGGGATTCCAAGGTTTTTGTATTCCTTCTATTTTCTACGTTCTCATGACTCAAAATAAGAATTTTTATCCTTTTAAGTTATATTCTCATTCTTACAAGTCGATAAACAAAAAGATGAAGTTTTACTCTGTTTATATAAGGAAACAGGAAAAAGTGCAAGGAGGCAAAGGAGTTGAAACAAAACAGATGGATTTTTTCAATAGCAGTATTGCTCTTTTTTTCTCTTCCCTTCACCGCTTACGGGGAAGAAAATTCTGACGCTACAAGCGGTCCGGGTGTTGAACTCTGGAAGCAGGATGAAGTCGGATGGTGGATGCCACAGCCAAATGGCGGATATGCACAAAATGAATGGAAACAAATTCACGGAGAATGGTATCATTTCGACGACCGCGGCTATATGCAAACCGGATGGATAAACGATAACGGTGCCCGCTACTATCTAAACGAAAGCGGTGCCATGGTAAAAAAAATACAAGTCTTACCATTGAAGGAAGAGACTACCAATTTTCCGACGACGGACAGTGTCTGACCGAAGTACAGGTCTTTGACTTACCGGAGGGCGTAAAGCAGCCCAACAACCTGATTCCGGAAGAGCAGAAATCAGATGTTCATCGTCAGGTAGATGCCATTGCTGACGACATTTTGTCCAGAATTACAAACGCAGCCATGTCGGAGAGACAAAAGGCGGAAGCCATTTATGCATGGGTACGCGGAAACTTCCGCTACGCAGGTCATTCCGCGAGCCGTGACTGGCCCAGTGAAGCCTATAGAAGCTTAAGAAGTCATCATGGAGACTGCTTTTTCTTTTTATTCCGCAGCCAATGCGCTTCTTTCTCGGGCGGGAATCCCCAGTATAGAAGTGATTCGCAGTACAGATGCAGATCATTATTGGAATCTGGTTAGAGTAGACGGAAACTGGTATCACTTTGATACTACTCCACGTTCTGTAGGCGGATATTATTGCCTTTGGACTGATGCACAGATGAATGCATTTTCAAACCGGCATAAGGGCTGCTTCCATTTTGATGCGTCTCTTTATCCCAGAACACCATAAGGAGGAGAGCGATGGAAGAGCTTTTAGAAATTTTAAAAAATGTTCGTCCAAACGTGGACTTTGAACATTGCGAAGATTTAATCAACAGCGGTACTCTCGACTCCATGGATATGGTCATGATTATGACGCAGATAATGCAAAAATTCAATCTGTCTATACCGCCGGAGGAAATGGTTCCGGAAAATTTTAATTCTGCAAAGGCGATGTATCAATTAATTCAAAAACTGGAAGACGAAGAATAATATGTCTATTGTTTCTCAGCATTATTTTATATTTTTAGCATTGTTGCTTCCGCTGTATTATTTCACAGCGGAAGCTTCTCGCTGAAAGTTCTGCTTTTTGCAAGTTTTGTATTTTATCTATTTAGCGGAACTTCCTTTTATATTGTCTTTATTTTACTGACAACACTCAGTACTTTTTTTCTTAGGAAAATGGATTGATTGCATGGCGGAAGAGACAAAATACAAGCTTCATACAGAAGTCTTGGAAAACAAAGAAAAAAAGCGCCTAAAAAAAGAATTAAAGAAAAAAACAAGGTCGAATCCTCCTTATAGGACTCTTCTTTAATTTTTGGCATTTTAGCCATCCTAAAATATACCAATTTTGTAATCGAAAACGTAAATGCTCTTCTCTATCACAGTGGGAACGAGCAGCAATTTTCTATGATGAACTGGATTTTTCCCTTGGGAATCTCCTACTATACCTTTCAGGCAATGGGATATCTGATAGACCTCTACAGAGGAAAAAGCTCTGCAGAAAAAAGTCTTCCCCGTTTTGCTCTTTTTTTGTGTTTTTTTCCGCAACTTTCTTTTGGACCAATCAGTCGATATAGCGAACTCAACCGGAATTTGTTTGCAGGCCATACTTTTGACTTTAAAAATATTCGTTTTGGAGCATCTCGCATACTTTGGGGATTTTTCAAAAAACTGGTCATTGCCGATAGACTGTCGATTGCCATTTCACTCATTACTTCCGATCCGGAGACCTTTAACGGAATTTACGTTCTGGTAGGGATGATTGGATTCACACTTCAGATGTATGCCGACTTTTCAGGAGGAATGGATATTGTACTGGGAAGTGCAGAGCTTCTCGGGATTCGTCTTCCGGAAAATTTTAATCGCCCTTTCTTCTCTAAATCTCTGGCGGAATTTTGGAGAAGATGGCATATGACGCTTATGCAGTGGTTTAGAGATTATATTTTCTACCCGCTTTCCGGAAGTCGCTTCTGTATTACCGGAATGAACTTTTTCTCCTCTAAAAAACTGCCCTTTTTAGCTTCCCGCTTTCCAATTTATGTCGCCTCCATTTCCGTGTGGTTTATTACCGGCTTATGGCATGGAGCGTCTTGGAAATACATTGCATGGGGGCTGGTAAACTGCTTTTTCATTTTGCTTTCTCAGGAAATGACACCGCTCTATAGAGCCTTTCACAAACATTTTCCCAAGTGCAGAGGAAGAGTTTATGATGCCTTTCAAGTGATTCGAACCTTTCTTTTGTTCTCTTTTATCGAAATGTTTGAATACTACTCTTTTGCAAATGTTTTCCGTATGTCTTTCAATATGCTGACAAACTTTCACATACAGGACCTATATGATGAACGTTTTAGCACTTTAGGCTTAAGTCTATCCGATTGGATTGTGGTATTCCTTGGAGTACTCTTGATGCTCTATATCAGTCTTTTGCAAAGAAAGGGAAGCGTCAGGGAAAGGCTTTCCAAAAAGCCCGAAGCACTTCGTTTTACTTTGTATTTTTTACTCTTCCTTTCCGTACTTCTTTTAGGAATATATGGACAGGGCTATGATGCCGGCAGCTTTATTTACAATCAATTTTAAAAAAGAGGGGGGAGAACATGAGTGTGGAAAACATGGGGGGAGAAAAGATAAAGCGTAAAAAAATACATTTCCTATCTTATATACCCTGTGATATTTTTTTTGATTCTCTACTTCTTGCAAAGGCTATTTGTGCCGAAGTATATGGGGAGGGTTGTAGAAGGAAATTTTACGGAAGAATATTATCAGGAAATCAGTCCTCATGATGTACTGATTCTTGGGGACTGCGAAGCCTATGAAAACATTTCCCCGATTACGCTATGGAAAAACTACGGAATCACAAGCTACATTCGCGGAAATGCGTCCCAACTGCTTTCACAGTCCTATTATCTTCTCCGTGACAGCTTAAAGACGGAAACTCCCAAGCTGGTGATTTTAAGCATTGCAGCCATGCAATACCCTGCGCAGACAAATGAAAGCTATAACCGAATGGTTTTAGACGGAATGCGATGGAGCATGGATAAAATAATGGCCTACCGCGCAAGTGCAATGGAAGGAGAACATTTCCTCGACTACCTTTTTCCCTTGTTCCGTTTTCATTCCCGTTGGAAGGAACTGGAAGCGGACGATTTTCGTTATTTTTTTCAAAAAAAGAGTTTCTCATAATGGATACTATCTTCGTGCAGATATTCGTCCCCTAACGGACTTTTCCAAGAGAGCGGAGAATCATCGATTACGACTTTGACCCCGTCTGCATGGAGTACTTGGATAAAATACGAAAACTGTGTGAAGAAAAAGGCATTTCCCTTATGCTGATGAAAGCGCCTTCCCTTTATCCGAGCTGGTATGAGGAGTGGGATTTACAAATCCGAAACTATGCCTTAAAGCATAGGCTCCATTATCTGAATGCCATTGATTGCATTCCGGAGATAGGTCTCGATTTTCAGCATGACAGTTATGACGGAGGGCTCCATATGAATATTTATGGAGCAGAAAAGTTATCCGATTTTTCTGGGCAAGGATTTGATAAAAAAATTATGCTCTTCCGGATCACAGAGGAGAGGAAGTGTTACAGAAAAATCTGGGCAGAATAAGTAGAGTATTACGAAAAGGCTCGCGATGAGCAGGAACGGGAATTTTCGGAATATGGGTATCTCAAACAATTTTCAGATGAACCATAAGGAGGCTTTATTCATGAAAAAAATTAGCAGGATGCTAACAATGGCTTTGGTACTGGGTATCAGTATCTTCAGTATGTCTATCGCGGCTTACGCAGGGAAGCAACAGCCGCAGGCAAAAAAACTTGCTCAAGAAGAAAGTAAACCGAAAGAGTACAGCTTCAAAAGCGGAAATACAGCTGTAAACATGGGGGCTGCCGCAAAAGATATTCTTACTGCACTTGGAAAGGCGGAAAAAGAATCGGAAGTAAATAGCTGTGCCTGTCAGGGAAAGTTGAAAACCTATAGTTATAAAGGTTTTGAAGTTTCCACTATCCAGGATAAGGGTACAGATATTATTTCTTCCGTCTATATTCTGGACAAGACTGTCTCCACTCCTGAGGGAATCAGTATCGGATCCAGTAAAGAGGATGTGCTAAGGATATACAGGGAAAGATTGTAAAAGAAAATAAAGGTGTCTATATCTATAACCTCGGAAATTCCGAGTTAAATATTTTTTACGACTAACAATGTTGTAGATGGAATAGAATACCTTTATCTTGCAAAAATAAAAAAAGAACAGATTCAAAAAAAGCACTCGGAACGATTTTGCCCGAGTGCTTTATCTTTATGAGTATCCTGTGTGGAATATACAAAAACTCTTATCATTTTTTCCTACGAAATCTTTTATCCGGAAGAGCGCATGTACAGCTGTTGTTTTTAGTTGCTTGCGATCTATTTTTCCCATTTAAATTCAGAGGCATACTCACCAGCTTAATATAACGTCTCGGCAACATATAATTTGGAAGCTTATTCCGTAAAGCCCCTTCTACTTGACTGCCTTCCATCTTTCCTGTATAAAAAAGAACAATTTCTGACTTCTCCGTATCATACACACAGCAGACTCTGTCAACTTGTATCAGAGAGGAAGCTGCTGCTTCGATTTCTCCCAGCTCGATGCGATATCCCATGAATTTAATCTGGAAGTCTTTTCTGGAAATAAAAATCAATTCCCCACGTTCATTATAGTGTACCAAATCTCCGGTACGGTAGACGATTTCCCGGTAAGCGGATTGGAGCGGATTCTGCACAAAAGCTTCTTCCGTTTTCTTTGGATTGTTATAGTAACCGTAGGCTAAAGAAGAGCCACGAACCAAAAGTTCTCCTTCTTCCATTCCCTCTGCTAAAGTTCCATTATCCTTAATAATAAAGGAATCCATATTTTCTGCAGACCTTCCTATGGGGATTGTTTCATCATCCTCTATCTCTCGATCAATAATATAATAGGTACAGATATCCGTCGCTTCCGTCGGTCCGTAAAGATTGGCATACATCGCATTCGGGAGAGCCCTTCTCCACATATTGAGCTGTTTTGCCGGCATAACTTCTCCCGCAAAAAGAACCTTCTCTATACTTTTCAGCTTATCCTTATCTAAGGCACCAAGATTTGCCAGAAGACAAAGGGCAGAAGGAACCCAATAAAGAGTATTAATCTGTTCTTTTTCAATCAGATTTAAAAGTTCTCCCGGCATAATAAACTTCTGAGGCGGTATTAAAACCAAGCGGGCGCCGACGCAAACCGTTTGAAAAATATCCAAAACCGACATACTGAAATAAAATGGTGTTTGGTTTCCAAAAACCGTATTTTGGTCAAAGTGGAAAGCCTTCTTACTCCATTCCATATAGCAAATGACATTTCGATGAGAAATGATAACTCCTTTGGGATCCCCTGTGGAACCGGAAGTAAAAAGAACATACAGGATATCCGTATCAATAATATGCTTTTCGATTTCCTTTATTTTTTCAAATTTCGCTTCCGTAGCATGAATTTCCTCTATCGTAACAGTCTTAAACCTCCCCGTAAAGGAATCCGGCAGTTTTTTATGCGCCTCATCCGTGATAATCATCTCGGGGGACAGAATGTTCAAAAATTCTTTGAATCCGTTCCGCCGGCATTTTTTTACATCAATAATGGTATAATAATTTCCACTATAGGCAATTCCAAAAAGGGAAGTAAAAGCACTCCGTACTTTTATCCAGTAAAATTGCAATAGGTCGTTTGAATAAGCCATATTGAGAAATCAACGTTGCCGTCTGCATTGCCTCTTTTTGTACTTCTCTAAAACTCAAACTCCGTTTACTGTCCTGCACTGCTATTTTATCCGGATACTTTTTCCACAGTTTGATTCAAATACTCGGTTACTGTCCTGCTGTACATTGCAATTCCTTTCTCTATATCTTACTACAATTCCCAATGCATAAACGAGATACTGCATTCTGCGAGCTATATTCGTTAAAAATACAAGAAATCTATTCCCGCTTCCCGCTCTTACGGAAGGCGAAAATAGATTTCTATCTCCTGCAAAGGTCGAGCCTGCTTCCCATTTTCCTGCTTCTTTAATACAAAGAAAGCTGCTGTTTTAGGCTTGTGGCTGAATTACTTCTTCCACTTCATAGATTTCCTCAATGCCCTTTGTCACTTCTTCCCCATGCATAGTCCATGCACCGCGGTCATCAACGATATATCCGTCAGGGGTACTTCTGTTCTGGTACATCCATCCATAGTGATCAAAATAATACCGCTCTGCGATACCGTCCTGATCCCCATCAATCCAATACCAGCCGTCAGCATAGTACTGACCGTTATCAAGGTCATACCACCAGCCCTTACTTCCCAGTCTCCAACCGCCGGCAAATGCCGTTCCGATCATGAGAGTGCTTAAAATACATACAGCTCCCACAAATGCCAAAATTCTGTTCTTCATACTCTTTATTCTCCTTGTTTTTTTGGTTTTTATAAAACAACAATGTTGTTATAACGATGGTCATTACAAAGGTCATAAATTTTTCCTGTCTGAATCTCTACAACCTTCGGACGCATCGGATAACGCTTGTTATTTTTCACAACTTTAGCCATCTCTCCGTTGGATAGTTCCACGATGGAATCCACAGGATACAAAATGACACTTTCCACAAAACTTTGAATCACCTTATTATCCAACTCTTCTCCAAGAGCCAGTACCATTTCCAAAGCCTGTCTTCCACTGATTGGTCCTTTGTAAGGACGTTTTGTTACCAAGGCATCATAGATATCCGCAACCGAAAGGATTTTTGAAAAAAGAGAAATCTGTTCATCTTTCAAACAATCCGGATAACCGGTTCCATTCATTTTTTCATGATGATGCAAAACACCGTCCAAAAATGAGGGGAGAAAAGCAATTTTTTTCTTTTTAGTATTTCAAAGCCATAAAGACTGTGATTTTTTTAATAATCTCAAATTCTTCGTCTGTCAGTTTTTCCCGGCTTATTTAGTATTTCATTCGGAATCTTGGATTTTCCAACATCATGAAGTAAGCCCGCAATACCCAGCTGATGGATTCCATCTCTGGATAATCCGTACTCTCTTCCAATCATCATGGCAATGGCCGCAACATCCACACTATGTTTTAAAGGTATACTCATCACTGACTTTTTATCAAATTCACATCAATCGCCACTGCATCATTTTTAAAAATAGCAGCTTCAGCTCCTTAAAAAAATATCCAAAGAGCTCGAGGTAAAGTCTGCGTCTTCCGTATGGCCGAAGATATGTTCCATTCTGGTTTCCAGTTGGCGCTTTACCTCTGTAGAAAGCCATATCTTTGCTCTATCCGGCTTCCTGTTCTTTCGAATAATTTTTTTGGTTGCTTCCGGAATGGGGATCCTACTGTTATCTATATCTCTGTATGTATAAATCCCCGGATACATCTTTTCTTTGATATAACGAATTTGATAATCATCCAAAAATACTCCATTTTTCAATCATTACTCTTCCCATGGAGTCTTTAATGCTTTGACCAAGTTGCATGCCTACCTTGATTTTTATCTTTATGGATAAATATCTTTTTCTTCTCTTTTGTTTCCTGAACTTGCCTGCATTTTTTTCTTCCTTTTTACAAAAATGAAGTCAATAAAAACCATCCTTTCTCACGATAAAAAAATGTAGCTAAATCTTTTATCGTCTGAATTCCCGGTTTGTATAAGGGATTGCCAATTTGTAAAACATGGACTGCGTCCTACAAACTGCATTCAGAGCTCCCTTCGCTCGCTCTTCATGCGTTTGCTCCTTGTAAAACTTGGACTCCGTCCTGCAAACTGCATTCAGAGCTCCCTTCGCTCGCTCTTCATGCGTTTGCTCCTTGTAAAACTTGGACTCCGTCCTACAAACCCATTCGCAACTCGCTTCGCTCGTTGCTCATGCGTTTGCTCCTTGTAAAACTTGGACTCCGTCCTACAAACCCATTCACAACTCGCTTCGCTCGTTGCTCATGCGTTTGCGGATTAAGACAAAAATCTGCTTACAAGCTGGCTTGCAGCAGATTTTTTGTCTTAATCCTGTTTTAAATCATCCTCTATTGCGGTGCTTTTTGCGTAAGCGGTGGAGCGTGCTTCGAAGAAGTCTGTTTTTACCATATTGGCATCGGCATACTGGGATACCCACTTCATGGATTCAGGCTCTTTCTCATAGCCCGGGTAAAGGGTTCCGAAGCCCTAGGGAGCTGTAACGTAGATTTCCCTAGATACTTGATGTAGTCCTCTACCATTTTTTTCCGTTTAAGCCGGGTATGGCTTCTCCGATAACATACTGTCCCCAGGCAATTTCCTGCTCTACGCCTTCTTTTACCATGGCGGTGATTTCTTCAATATGCTTTTCATCAAAGAGCTCCGGCTCTTCCTTTTTCAGCTCCAGCAGAATGTTTCGGAATAGCCAAAGATGCGTATTTTCATCACGGTTAATATAACGGATTTCCTGCACGGAACCCGGCATCTTTCCGTTTCTTCCGAGGTTATAGAAAAACATAAATCCGGAGTAGAAGTAGATGCCCTCTAAGATGAAGTTTGCAATGCAGACACGGAGGAAGCTCTCCTTCGTTTGCGTTTCTACAAACTCATTGTAGAGGTTTCCGATAAATTCATTTCTGCGAAGCAAGTGCTCATCCGTCTTCCACTGGTAAAGAATGTCATTTCTCTCCGTCGGATTGCAAATGGTATCCAGCATATAGCTGTAGCTCTGGCTGTGGATGCACTCCTGGAAAGGTCTGGATAGAAAGGCAGAGGTTGACCTCATTTGCCGTAACATACTGCGAAATATTCGGCAGATTCGCAGACTGCAGGGAATCCAGATAGACAAGGAAGCTTAAAATCTTGTCATAAGCCGTCCGCTCCGGAGCAGTGAGATTCGGATAATCACTCTTATCCTGATTTAGGTTGATTTCCTCCGGCACCCAGAAATTGTTCATTGCCTGACGATACCAGTCCGAAACCCACTCGTACTTCATATTGTTAAAATCATTGATGTTTGTCGTGTTGAAAATTGATCATCCTACGATTTCGAACATCAATATCCCCTTCCGGGTTAAATAAAGGCTTACGCTTAATCTCTTCCATTCTATATTTCCTTTCCTACCGCATTAAAGCAGTAGCTCCGTCGATTCTCTCTTTCTGTCCTTATGAACTATAGCACAATTTTCTGCTAAATTCTCCTCGTGTAGACGGGAAGCCTAGGTGCTCCAAAAATTTATTACACAATCTGCCTATCAATACTTTCTCTCATAAGAGGCGACTCGTTCAATCCGAATTACTTAAGGTCACCCGAACTGTTCTTCATACAAAGGAGTAGCTTATTACGCTTTATAATACACATACCTTGAAAAGCTCTCTACATATGGGGCTTTCATTAACATTCGCGTTATGAATATATGGAAACCGCGCATATAGCCTCTCTGAAAAAGCGTATGAAGACGTCGGCACTTGCAGAAAACGAGCCTTAGCGAAGTTTGATGCTTAGTGCCGCTACGTCTGAGTCGAGCGAGAGCGCCTTTTAAAGAGAGGCTATAGAGCCGGTTTCAGACATCTTAATAGGAATCGATTACTCCCTTATGCAGAGCAAGACTCACATTCATCCGGATCCAATGCTTTAGAACGCACATAGTAAATCGTCTTCACACCGGACTCCCAAGCCAAAGTATAGAGGTTTAAAAGCTCACTCATCTTGTAATCGTTGGTAATCCAGAGGTTCACACTCTGCGCCTGATCAATATGTCTCTGGCGAAGTCCCGCAGCCCGTACCGACCAGGTCTGGTCAATCTGGTGCGCCGACTTATAGTACCAATAGCTCTCCATGGAAAGCTCCGGAGCAACTCTCGGTAAGATTGCTCCCTTCTTCTCCTCTAAGAAGAAACGGTTCATAATCGGATCCAGTCCCGCTGTTGTTCCGATTAGAATAGAGGTGGAACTGGTCGGTGCCGTTGCCAAAATCCAAGCATTTCGGATTCCTTCATGCACTTCCTTTTCAAGCGCCTTCCATTCGGAAGAACTATAGTCTCTTCTACGGAAATACTCTCCGCTTTCCCACTCGGAGCCGGCAAATTCTCTATAGCTTCCGCGCTCCTTGGCAAGCTCTGCACTCGCCTTAATCGCCGCAAAGTTAATATTTTCAAAAACAGTATCCACAAAGCGCAAATGCTCCTCGGACTCCCACGCAATATGATGCTTTGCCAGCATGTGGTGATAGCCGGAAACACCGAGCCCGATGGCACGATACTTCTTATTGGTCAGCTCCGCTTCCTTAACCGGATAGAAGTTCAGGTCAATTACATTATCCAAGGCGCGAACCACGGTCTTCGTGATTTTCTGCAACTCTTCCTTATTTTCCACATCAATATTTCCAAGGCAGAGAGAAGCCAAATTACAAACCACAAAATCACCGGGCTTTACGGTGCTGACAATGACTTCATCGCCCTCTTCCGTAATGACCTTTCGCTCCAAAATCTCCGCTTCCTTCATATTCTGCGCAATTTCCGTACAGAGGTTGGAGCAATAAATGATACCCTTATGCTTATTCGGATTCATGCGGTTTACCGTGTCTCTATAAAAGGCAAATGGGGTGCCGGTCTCCACCGCGGACTTTAAAATCAGGCGCACAATATCCTTTAACACATAAACTCTCTTACTGATTCGGTTATCGCGCACACAGTCTTCGTAGCGACTTTCCCATTCTTCCCCGTAGAAGTCCTCTAGGCAGTAGCCCTTAATCAGGAAAATGTCGTGCGGATCCATGAGATACCATTCCTGGTTTAAATCTTCCTTTACCTTCTTCCAGAAAAGATCCGGGTAGCAAACCGCCGGGAAAACATCATGTGCTTTCATACGGTCATCGCCGTTATTGGTACGAAGCTGTAAAAATTCCGGTAAGTCCTTATGCCATGCGTCCAAGATAGACTGCCACGGCACCCCTGCCTCATTCCCAGCTGGTCTACCGCAACCGCTGTGTCATTGACAACACGAATCCAACGAATCACACCGCCGCTTGCCCCCTCAAAACCGCGAATCTTTCCGCCGCGGGAGCGTACCTTTTCGAAATACATTCCCATACCGCCACCGTACTTGGAAACATCGGCAAAACGGGAAATGCTCTGGTAAATGCCGTCCAAAGAGTCCGCAACCGTATCAATAAAGCAGGAGCTAAGCTGATGGTAAGGCTTTCTGGCATTGGACTGCGTCGGCGTCGCCATGGTTACCTGATGCAGGCTCATAATGTCGTAAAATTCCTTGACATAGAAGGCACGGTTCATTTTCCTCCTTCATGGCAAGGTGCATGGCAATACCGAGGTACATCTCCTGCGGTGATTCGAGTGCAATATGCTGTCTATCCCGTATCACATAGCGGGAAAGGAGAAGGTCCAGTCCGGAATAGGTGAAGAGGTCATTTCTTCCCTCGTCAATCACCTTTGCCAGCTCTTCCACTTCTTCCTTCGTATAAGCCTCCAAAATATAGCTTCCGTAAAGTCCCTGCTCAGTCAGATAGCAAAGCTTCTCATAGAAGCCGTGAAGCGCGCGACTCTCTTCCGTTCTCCTTAACTCCTTATGGAAATGGTAGGAAAGCAGTCTTCCCGCAATCTTCTCCCAGTTCGGCTCTTCTTGTGTGGTAAGCTCTGCCGCCGCTCTTGTAAGAAGGGCGAGGCGCTTCGGAATTTCCTGTTCTCCCTTACTTAAGGAAAGATACTTTGCGGAAAGACGGGAGAGGTCATAATCCGGAAAAATCCTTCTGGATCTTCTTTAAAAACTTCCTCAATGCCTTCTTCTCCGATTTCTTCCTTGATTCTCTGCCTTAAATGGCGAAGCAGAGTCCGCTTCTCTCTATAGAGGATATAGGCTCTTGCTACACGGTAGTCCCCGTTTTGCATGAGGGATTCCTCTACCGCATTTTGAATTTCCTCCACGGAAACACGGAACTTATCCTCCAAGGCCTCCTCCACCTTTCCCAAAAAGAAAATGGAGTTTCTCCGCCTCTACATCAATTCCTCCGAGAGAAAGGCCTTCTCCATAGCTTTTTTTCAATCTTCTCTCCTCTGTAATCCTCTTCTCCGAGTCCCCTCTTAATGATTGTTTTCATTTAAACCGCTTTCTTTATCTGATGTCCACTCGATTTTGTAATCCATTCTTTACGCTTGCCTACGATTTTTCCGGTGATGTGCGTTTGTGCAGTATTCCTTGCCTTATTTTTTTCGTCCCTCTCCCAATTACTTTAAAAATATCTCTGTTTCAACTGACTGAGCAGTATTCTCTGAAAAAAATATTTTCTAAAAAGTCGGGTAGAATGGCAAAAAAAATACAGCTATAGGCAGTAAACAAGGGCTGTAAAAGGGTTCTTTTTAAATACGGAAGTAATTCCCTAAAAATACAAAATCTTGTGTCCGTTAATTGGCACCAACACAATATAGCAAGGATTTGCATTTTTCTCAAGGACTTATTTATAGAAAAAAATCCGATACTGCATTTTTTTAGAAATGGGGTATCGGATAATAAGAGTGATTTTTCAGAAAAAGCAATCTATTTATAACTTTCTGGCCGGATTTAAAAATCATTTTATCATCATAGTGTGTTCCACATTGAATTATCTCTATACTATTTTCATTTTATTCTAAACACAATTCTATTTTCATCAATACGAACACTCCAATAACCTCCAAGGTCGCCTTTTAGCGGTTCCGGCTTCCCTGTACATTGATATCCATTTCTATTAATATCCGTTAACAACTTATTGATTTTTCTTAGCGTCTTCTTATCTTGAGATTGCCAATGAAGATATTCTTCCCATGCAGATTCCTGCCACAATAGCTTCATTAGTCTACCTCTATTAAATCATGTTCCTCTAAGGCGCTCTTTCCTGAACGAACATTCTCTATACGACTTTTTTTAACTCCTTGATATTCCTATCACTATAAAAAAAGGATCTGCGGAAACCTCAAAAAGGAATTCTATGCTCTCTTCCGACCTTTTTTTGCGAATATAGTAAAAGCGGCACTCATACTAAGCCCTAATTCTGCACACACCTGCTCCATATTCTTTTTATCCTCTGCATCTAAGCGAAAATTCACATTTACTGCCTGTCCCATAGATTCACCCTCCTCATTTTATCTTGACTAAGTCTTTCGTTACATTGTAATGCATATTTAAAGAGAATTGCAAGATGTTTATTTCAATATTCATTTGATTCTTTAAGTCAGTTCAAAAGAGTTCAAGGAATATAATCCAAAGAAATATAAATTCCAAAGTCCAAATGCCCCGATGCCGCATTTTGCAATGGGCATCGGGGTTTCAAAGTTTTATTTAGGAAAGTAAAGCAGTCCTATTAGCCAAAAATCACCTTAGCAATTTGACATGCCTCGCAAATACACGTCTCCTCGCCCTTTTCCTTTGCTTCCTTGGCCGCTTTCAAAATTGCCGCCGCCTTCTCTTCACCAAAAATCTGCCTGCCATGCTCACTTGCTGCAAAAGCAATTAAATCATCAATGCTTGTGATGTCCTCTTCCAGTTCCTGTAAAAGTGCTTCTGCTTTGCTCTTTTTCGTCCGCAGTCCCGTAGGCCTCCAGATAGGCTTTTCACCGCTTCTCTGCCTTCCGGACAAAAGACTGTTGGCCTTAAGTAACTTTTTCCACTTCCTGTTTTACTTCCGTTTTCGTCATATGCTCCTCCTTGACAGACAACTTGAATATTGCTCTTTACTACTATTTGCATAGTATACCATCAAAACTTCTTGGATATAATACTGCTACTAATATCTATCTTTTTTTCCGTCGTTCCTCAACCCTTCGTACAAAACCATATCCGAATATGGAGTATAGGAGATTACTAACACCCTTGGTATAATGAATACCAAGAATTCTATCGCTCTATACTATTCTATTTTTCTCTACCACCATTCTCATTCTATCCTTTTTGAAAGGAGCTGTTCTATGTCTAAAAAGAGTAGCAATTTAAAATCCTCCACAGAACTAGATTTGAAAGCGAAAGTTCTTAGCCGAACTCATTCTCATGGACGATATTTTTTTATACGAGTCGTTTTTAAAGGATGTAAAATGCACGGAATTTATTCTCCAAACCATTTTTGGAAAAACCGGAACTAAGGGTGAAAAAGCCAAAGTATTCAAAGCGATTTAAAGAACTTGGAAGGACGCTCTTTGGTTCTTGATTGCCTTTGTACGGATAAAAAGGGAACCATTTACAATATCGAACTCCAAAATGACTCTCTAGGTGCCAGCCCAAAACGAGCACGCTATCATTCCGGACTTATTGATATGAATATTTCTAAAAAAGGAAAATCTTTTGATTATTTACCGGAAAGCTATGTTATATTTATTTGTGGTCGAGATGTTTTTGAAAGGGGATAAACAAATCTATCACATTTCCCAGAATCATTAAAAGAATCCGGAGCAGATTTTTCCCGGACCAAACAAATATTATCTATGTGAATACCAGTAAAAGTAGCAGTAACGAGCTAGGTAAAAGTTGATAGAAGATTTTTATACTGCGGATCCCTAAAAATGCATTCAAAAATACTTGCCAAGAGGGTTTCAAAGCTAAAAATTGCAGAGAACTTAGAGAAAGGAGACGAAAAAAAGTCATGACTACATACTATGATCGTTTAAAGAGACAATGGAAAAAAAGAAGGAACAGAGGAAGGAATGGCTAAGGGTCTAGCTGAAGGACTTGAAAAAAAGTGAGGACATCATGGCTAAATTGATGGGAATCTTGGTCGAAGAAGGACGTATCGATGACCTCGCCAAAGCTTCCAAAGATAAATCCTATAGAAAATCTCTCTTGAAAGAGTTTCAGTTAATTTAAAGTGAAGACAATAAGTTGAAAAAGAATATAATCTTTTCGTATTTTACCTGTTGCAAAATAAGACATCACAGGCAGTATTCCCATTACGCATACAGAATAAGATGTTATGTGCTTCGCTCAGATTACGCGTAAAAAAACACTGTACTTCCCTGTTTTATTGGGATTGTACAGTGTTTTTTTAGGTAAAAGACTCTCTTTCTAAGAAAAGAATCGTATGTCTCTAATATCTTTGTAGTATCTCTTTAGCATCTCTTTTTAGAAAAATAGCATAACAAATATCCTAAGTCTCCTAAAACTCCAGCTGTCTCTTTACCTGTTCCTTATGTTCCGCCTTGATTTTTCTTCAAGATCTCCGGCTGCTCCAGAAGCTCAAGAGCCGTAAAGGCCAAGACCTTGGCACCGAGCAAAATAGATGCAAGACCAAGGCTCGAGCAGGATGCCTTCACAAATTCGGGGCTGTGTGCCGGAATTTTCTTTTTGCTGATGCAAATGCTCGGCTGGATGGTAGGCACCACCTGCGAAACATTTCCCACATCGGAAGATCCCATTTGCAGTGCCTTCCAATCACAGGGGGTAAACTTCTCACCAAAGCGGTTCAAATGCTTCTCATAGAGGTCATCAAAGGAAGGGGTAGGCACTATATTTTCCACCCAATTCTGATAAGCCTTCATCCTTCCCTTCGCTCCCCATAGAAAGGGCGGAGCCAGCCACAACATTTTTCCACCTTCTTATATAAGGCCTCAAGGCTCGGCTTTGCGCTGGTGCGGAGATAAAATTTCGCATGGGCATAGTCCGGTACGACATTCGGGGCAGTACCGCCGGAAAGAATGACCCCGTGAATTCGGGTATCATCGGTCAAATGCTGTCTTAAAGCATTGATGGAATTATAGGTCTGAATAAGCGCGTCCAAGGCATTGATTCCCTCTTCCGGCTCTCCTGCCGCATGGGCGGACTTTTCCCCAAAACTCGATGTCCACCGGAACACAGCCCAGGTTTCTTCCGGTCCTCTTGTGCTCATCCGCCGGGTGGGCGCAAAGAGCGAAAATCCACATCTTTAAAAATAACCCTCTCTCACAAAAGAGCCTTTTTGCAGAGCCTTCCTCGCCTCCTTCTTCTCCGGGTGTCCCGTAAACACGGATTTCACCGCCCACTTCGTCAATCACTTCTTTAAGAGCAACAGCGGAAAGAGGCAGTCGTTCCGAAAAAGGTTGTGCCCACAACCGTGTCCCAGGCCCTCAAGGCATCATATTCCGCAAGGAACGCTACAACCGGTCCCTTTTTTTCTTACTCTTATAACTTGCCGCGAATCCGGTCCGGTGTCCTGCTGCAGGCATCTCCACAGAAAAAGCCGAAGGAGGAAAGCGTCTTCGACAACTCTTCCGACGCAAAAAAACTCATAGTTACTAACCTCCGGTTTTTTTGTGAATAGCCAGTGCCAGGTCCTGAAAAAGCTTCCCTTCTTTCTCTACTTTTTTTGCAATTTTTTTCTTCCCTATCTGAAAGCCGCGCTTCTTCTATTCCTTTCTTTCCCATATTTTTTTCCCTCCGTTTCTTCTTTTTAAAAATAGGAGGAGCAAAGCTCCTCCTCAGGTTTTCATCGAACCCTCAATACTCTAAACATAGATTTTTTCTTAGTCCCAAACCGGGATAGACTGTCCGTCATAGTGCTCTAAGATAACCTGCTTTACTTCATCGGGTTGTAAGCCTTCTTAATCTTCTGGAAGTCTTCACTCTCGATACGGTCCTTCTTTGCTGCAATGATGTTCCAGTAATTCTTCATATCCGGCTCTTTGTAATCCTCATAAACGATGGCATCGTTCTTAAGAGTTAAGCCTGCATCCTTCGCTACACCGTTGTTAATGCAGGCAAAGGATAAGTCGGGAAGAGAAGCCGGAATCTGGGTAGCTACCATTTCCACAATCTCCACATCCTTGTTGTACTTTTTCGATATCCATTACGGTCGGAGTCAGTCCCGCTTCCTTCTTCAAGGTCAGGAAGCCGTTCTTCTCAAGGAACTTCAGTGCTCTTCCTCCATTAGTTACATCGTTCGGAATAGCAATGATTAAGTGACCTGTTGCCTCGTCCAAGCTCTTATACTTGGAAGAGTAAATTCCCATCGGCGCAACCTGTGTATAAGCAAGAATTCCCAAATCGGTATAGCCTCTTTCCTTCACAAAATTATTGAAATAAATCTCTGTCTGGAAAGCATTTAAATCAATCTCGCCATCCTCCAAAGCTTCATTCGGCTTAACATAATCGCTGAACTCTACCATCTCGAGCTTAATATTGTCTTTCTGAAGAAGCTCATTTGCCTTCTCCCACTCCTCATGGTCGGAGCCGTTTACACCGAGCTTATAGGTGCGAAGCTCCCCAGAATCCGACTTTTCTTCCTTTGCAGCTTCTGTTGCCTTCTCACTGCCCTGTTCTGTTCCTGCCTCCGTTGCCTTCTCTGTAGTCTTTGTGCTTGCACCGCCGCATGCCGCTAAAGATGCTGCAGCAAGTGCTACGGTAAGTCCTAATGCTCAAAATTCTTTTTTTCATAATTTTCTCCTCTAAACTTGTATTCTATATCTTCATCCGCGATAAGCTTTTTACTTCTCTGCTAAATCTGCCCTGTTTTTAGAAACAGCTTGCAGTAAATAAAATTTTCTCCTATCGAAAATGTCGGATATCTTAGTTATCGATGAGCTTACCAGCTTACTTAGCTGTCTCCCCACCCATTGTACGAAGAACACCATGACAAGCATGATGACTATCGTTAAAAACATAACATCGGTTTTATTTTGCCCATAACCGTATCGGATAGCAAAGTCTCCGAGTCCGCCTCCGCCTACCGATCCGGCTACCGCCGAATAGCTGATAAGACCGACCAGCATAATGGTCACCGCCTGAATGATGGCGGAAAATCCTTCCTTCAGCATGACTTTGAAAAATGATAGCGATTTCCGAAAATCCCATTGCGCGGTATGCCTCAATCACTCCCTTGTCAATGCTTTGGAGCGCAAGCTCCGTCTGCTTCGCCATAAAGGGGATACAGGCAATAATTAGGGGGACTATAGCACCCTTCATTCCTATTGTCGTTCCCACAATGGCACGAACAAGCCAGGGAATGGATGCAATCAAGATGACGAAGGGAATAGAACGCACCGTATTCACAATCTTGGAAAGAATGGAGTAAAGCGGCGGAAAGGATAAAAAGCTCTCCTTCTTTGTTACCGCAAGGACGATGCCCAAGGGAACACCGAGCAGTGCCGCAAAGACACCGGAAATGCTGACCATGATAAGCGTCTCATTCAAGGATTTCACAATATAGGGCCAAAGCTTTGCTACATTCGGAAATATACTGTTTAGCCATTCCATATTTTGTCCTCCTTTCTCTCCTTATTTTCCTCCTCCGGCTTTAGAGCGTTATCCGGACTCTGCCTGCTAACAGGTCCCTCCCCTTGCAAAGGGTGTTCTCCATCAAACTTTTTGTCCTGCAAGCTTTTTGCCCGCCAAGCTCTTCTACCTTGATTTCTCTGCTCTTTAGATAGGCTACCGCGTCCAAAATGTCCTTTCCCTCTCCCTTCATATCGATCGTAAGAGTTCCAAAGGGGACACCCGAAAGAATTTCGATATTGCCGAAGAGGATGGATACTTCACGGGGTAGTTTCGAACCAGATCCATGATAGCCGGGTCATTGGCCTTCTCTCCAATAAAGGTAAGTTCATAGAGATTTCTCTTGTTCTTCTCCGCAAGGGCAATCGCTTCCTTTTCGGTAAAGTGTTTTTCTCACGAAACTCCTTCGTGATACTGGACTTCGGTTCGGAAAATACTTCAACAAGGCTTCCTTCCTCTACTATCTTTCCTTCCTCCATCACGGCTACTTTATTGCAAATGCTTTTCACCACTTCCATTTGGTGCGTAATCATCACTACCGTAAGCTTCAGCTTTTTCCTGTAAGGAGCGGAGCAGTTCGATAATCTGCGTTGTGGTATTCGGATCCAATGCGGAAGTCGCCTCATCGCAAAGAAGAATCTTAGGTCTTCCCACCAGGGCTCTTGCGATGGCCACTCTTTGCTTTTTGTCCTCCGGATAGCTGTGAGGGATAGGCCTTTTTCCTTGTCTTCCAAGCCTGTCAGTCGAAGCATTTCCTCCACTCTTTCCTTTATTTCTTTTTCCGGAAAGTTTCTTATTGCTTTTAAGTAGGGTGTTTTCCTTCTCTTTGATTTCTTTTTGAGAAAGAGAAGAATCTTTTTTCAGTTCTGCTATCTTTTCCTCTATTTCTTCTTTACTGAATCTTCTTTGATTTTTTTAAGCGGTGCTGCTACATTTTCAAACACATTCTGCAGAATTTCAAAAGGTTGAAATGCTGGAAAATCATACCCATTCTTCGTCGTACAGCTCTGAGCTCTACTTCCGAATAGCCGGTAATGTTTTTTTCCCTTCTACGATAACCTCTCCGCTTGTCGGTTTTTCCAAGAGATTGATGCAACGAACCAAGGTGGATTTACCCGCGCCGGAGTATCCGATAATACCGAAGATATCCCCTTCCTCAATGCTTACACTGACATCCCTAACTGCGTGAACGCCTTCCCCGACTTTCTCCGAAGGAAAGATTTTTATTATATTTTTTTAATTCAATAATGGCCATTTTTTCCTCCGGCTCTATCTATACTGTCTTCCTGTCCGGTCTTTTTTCATCTTCCTTTAAAAGCGTCTTCCTCTTATAAAGACCATAACACTCCCCAAAAATAATCCCTCTCTACTCACAGTCTCTTAGTACACTCGAAATACTGTGAATATTGGGGATTATAACTGTCTTTTTGAAAGCCTGTCTAATTCCTTTTCTATATGCCTTGTTATAGTTTTTATTCTATACCCACTTATCTTTCTATAAATTTAAACATTCTTTTTAAAAAAATCACTTCTTTAAAAATGGACCTTTTCTTTATTTGTACATTTCCCTGAAAATAAAAGCAAATAAGAAGATTTAAGAAATCTACTAAAATTGAGTAATATTTATATTCTCATTTATACCAATACAAAAATTAGTAAATTTCTTCCAAAGCACCCTGTACTATAAAACGCTGCTGTCCACCGGCCGGTCCTGAGCAGGTTGAAAGTGTCAAAAAGCTTGGGACGCGTCGAGAAGTCTACAATTCCTTCTTGATAATCCTTATAAGAAGAGAGTCTCGTTACCAAGTGGATATAGCTGTCATAGCCGTCATCTCCCTCGAAGTCATTGTAAATTTCGCTCGAGGTTGTGGTTAAATAGTAAGTGAAGATACGATAACGATAAATACCGTCCGGTCTGCACAAGAAGATATAGGGATTTGTATTTACCAAACCTTCTTCCTTCAGGAAATACTTCAGCTTACCGAACATCGATCCATTTTTTTCATATTGTGACCGAAGATGAAGGTATTACTCTGGTCATAGTTGCCGTTAGCGTTGTAATCCAAGAAAATGGCACCGGCAAAATTGCTCTTTCCTTCAAAAGTTTTGTGAAGATAATCCTCATTATCCTTACTGCGTACTACAGGATAATTAATGCCCAGTGCAGGAATATAAATCACGGCGGAAAAATCACTGTTAATCTTTGTCAAAGCATCATAGTCAATTTGAAACTTCGGATGAGAAAAATCAATCTTCTCTTTTGCCGCTTCCGACTCCTGCGTTGCATCTCCTTTATTATCCTCTTTCGGTTCTTCTTCCACAACGATATGTTCTTCCAGTTGTGCATACTCATCATTTGCAGCCTTATACTCTAAGAAGTCACGCAGAAACAGACCGCCGAATACAAGCATGGAAATAAATAGCACAGTAGGAATCAGATAATGAACAATACTTTGCTTCTTCCTTTTGTATGATCTGTCTCGAACTATTCTTTCTATCTCTATCCTCATTCTGTATCTCTTCCATTGCTCTCCTCTCTCTATCTATAAAAGCTTTTTATCCGTAAGGCTTTTTACCCTGCAAGTCCATAAACTTTTATCCGCTAAGTACTATCTAAAATCCAATTCTTCGGGGTAAATACGTTTCATCCATTTCACTAAGCAAACAGCATTTTCGAAACTTGTTGCTTGATTGAGGATACAATGTATTGCCCTTTTCATCAAGCATTTTCACGCTTTTTCATCTTTCTCATCTTTCTTACACAGAAGGATCGTATGTTTACTAACGGTATTCCTTATTGAAGAAAAAGACGATGGATCTCTTTTTCCACCGCCTCCCAATCCGAAACTGTAAAGATATTCTTTATTATTCCCTACTATAAAAAGCTTATTTTAATTTCCAATGCTTTTCGGGATTACCTACCATCCCCGCCTCTTTTTGGGGAGGATTTTCACGATTCCTCTTTTGTAGCAACGCTATAGTCTCCACATGGCTCGACTGCTTCATCTTGATGTCGAGAGTGCAGCCATATTTGTGTTCGTCCACTGAAATTGGTCAGAGCGTCACCTTAGCATTTTGGCTCTTTAGCTTGATCTATTAGCGCACTTGGAGTGCTCTAAAAATGCAGATGAATGTATGTTCTCTCAATTCTTATAAATAACTTCCCAATAGCCGTTTTGACTTGTCCCGTGGCGTAGAATTACGGAATTCTTCTTTAGCTTATTCATATAATATTTCTGACAGTATTAACATCCCAGTTTAATGCATTCGCAATCTTTTGCTTGCGTATAGTCCGGATGCTTTCAGTAAGAGATTAACTAACGTCTTATCTCTTTCACTCAGTTCAGCTTGCATAGCACCTTGGGGAGTACCTGGGTGAGCCGCTTGGGTAGTACCCTGGGTAGTCGGTCCGACGGCAGCCGTTGCCGCCTCGGAAAGGGAATCACTGTCGTAAAACATCTTCCTCTGTAAGACAGGCTCTCCACCGGAGTACATCTTTAGTGATTTATAGCTGTTTCGCATACCGCTTCCAAGCTCATCAGCAAGACCAATCTCTCGGAAAAACCTTTTGCTATCGGCGGATTCTTTGCAAATGGCCTGAATGTTTTCAGATTCAGGTTTCCGTGTCCATGTGCAAGGTTGGCATTTTCTGTTGTAATCTTATCCCTCTCAATGACGAGTTTCGGCACATATCCACTGGAAAAATCACGGTGCATAAGCAGGTTAGAAATAATCTCACGCAGGATTTTGATCTCTGGCGCTTACTCTTTGGACACCATCCAATGTAAAACATCATTTAGATGCTTCTTTCCAAATTCCATCAAACGATCGTAGCTTTCAATCAGGTTCGTGACCACCACATCCCTGTCGTCATATCGGTCAACATTGAACACTCTGAAAAATAGCGTCTGTCTTATGCTGTGGCAAAACAGACATAATCCGGTTATCTGTGCCGAAGAGCAGAATTGCCGCAAGTGTGATGCCCTCTTTATTGGTTTCCGGATCCTCAGCATGAGTCCGCAACTTCTGAGCATCTCCTCATCCGTCATGTCAACCCAGGGATGGTACTCCGTATTCACTCGTCATTCTCCTTGCCCGATCCATAAGATCACTGGCGAAGGCTTGAAACCGGGATGGCAGGGTAGACCTTATTCACAAAATAGGTGCTTTGCTTACGGGCATAAAGATTGAAAACCATGTCCGCATTATCGGTGATATCAATGTCCGACTCATTATTACGGTCAAATATTCTGCCTGCATTGCGGTAAACGGTTTTTCCAACCGGGACGTAAACATAAAGAACAGTAGACCCATCGATTTCATATTCCTCTATAGTCAGGTAGAGTGGCGGATACATTTTTGCTCTCATTATTGATTGTCGTAACAAAATTTTTCTTCATCTGCTCGACACAATCTTTATCAACACTGAGAATCGTGCCGTTATCTTTTACACCAAAGAAAATATGACCGCCATCCCGATTAGAAAAAGGAACAAACGGTATCGTAGACATCCTTCGTAATATCCCCTTGTGGACTTTTTAAATTCGACCGTCAGCCCTTCACCCTGACGAATCAATTTCATCAAATTTTCAGGGAGTATCATAAAAACTCACCCCTTTCAATTATTCACTTATCAATCCCATTAGGTAAAAATGGAATCAACCTCATTCTCCTTAAAAGTCTGTTCTTCTTCCTTTGCAAAGCCTTCTGCGCAGTCTTGCTAGCTTCTCTCCTATGTGATTTCACCTCTTTTAATTCAAAAACTCTTGATTTATAGCTCGTAACCGCATGATATCTACTTGCTATGCTTTGACGCGTTGCTAAAGGGATAATGTTATCATGTCTTATTACGCTTGAACTCATAATTATTTCTCCATTTCATTTTTCCCTTTTTGAATATCAGGAAACCTCTATTTGAAAGCCGCCAGAAACCACAACATCTTCTTTTTCGTTATATCAGCTGTATCAGCACTTATTATTGTCATAAGTTCCTCTGTCTTCGGCAACCATCATCAATTCCTGATTATTACTCTTCAGTACCTCACCAGTAAGTTTCACCCGATGCTCCATATCATTGTTGTCCGTCCATAGCTCACACTGAAGCATTACAGTAGCAACAGCATCGTCCATGCCCTCTGGCGGGATATTTATGTTTCTTAGGAGTCTCTTAATCATCATGCGCATCTTTGCACGCGCCGAATCACGCTTTTGCCAATCGATGGAACGATTCTTTGCGGAGTGCCTCTGTCAGTTCTCTCGTTATAGCAATCAGCTCATCATTTTCATAGAAGTCCTTAATCGCCTGCGGCTTTGTCAGGGCATCGTAGAAATGCCAGCTCATCTTCGGAAAGACCGAGCTCATTTCCGGCCCTCATGCGCATCACGAATCTGCTGTGCCATTTTCAAGAGTTCTTCGATAACCTCCTCATTGGTAAGCATTCCGTTCAGATACCGGTTCATGACGCCCTGAATAATTTCACTGAACTTCTCAGATTTTACCACATTTGATGCATCTGTATATCTGTATCTGCTCTGCAATTAGCTTTTTCAAAGCTCAACAGCAAGGTTTTTCTCCTTCATCTTTGATATTTCCTCAAGGAAATTTAGGATCGAAACAGGAGAATTCTTCTTTAACATCGGAGAACAAATTGATAACACCATCGCTCTTAATGCTGGATTTTAAAGTTCATTGATACGAGCGTTCATTTCCGGCAGAGATCTTTTTCCCTCGCCCTTGATTCATTAAGCGCATAACAAGCACGCGGACAGATTCAAAGAAGGCCGCCTCTACTCGTAGATCACGCTCTACCAGTGATGAACAGAGCGATAAAGCCCTGACGCAACAACAGTGCCTCTTTGATGATCTTCGCGTTCTCTTTCCTTGTCTATTCCAACAATGAAGTTAACTGCGCCGGTGATTGCCTTTGAGCGTTCAAGATCGGTGCCGTTCGTAAATTTGAAATAGTCATATCCGTGAAACAGATCGCGGCAAATGGATAGTTTCTCAAGGAACTTCGGATAGGCCACTTTAGAGATATCGGTATCACCATAGTTCTTTTTATCACGAGCTGTGTAGTCATTCATGGCCTGCTTCAAGCGCCGACGCAATGCCAACGTAGTCAACAATCAAAGCCGCCTTCTTTATCCTGAAAGACACGATTGACGCGGAGCAATGGCCTGCATCAGGTTATAGCCCTGCATCGGTTTATAAACATACATTGTTGCAAGAGAAGGAACATCAAATCCGGTCAGCCACATATCAACGACTATGGCAATCTTCATTTCGCTATTATTGTCTTTGAATTCCTTAGCGAGCTCATCCCTGCGGCGCTTTGTTTCCAATAACAGCACGCCACTCTTCCGGATCTTTATTGCTCTCGGTCATTACGACCTTAACCTTTTCTTTCCAGCTTGGGCGCAGTTCAAGAATACGGTTGTATATCTTCATAGAGATAGCACGGGAATATGCGACAACCATCGCTTTTCCTATCAGGAGATCGGCTCGGCAATTCTCGTAGTGGTCAAGAATATCATGAACCAACGAATCTATGGTAGCGTCATTTCCAAGGACAGCTTCCATCTGACCAAGCTCTTTCTTGCTTTTCTCAACAACTTCAGGATCAGCGTTATTCGCCATGATGTCGTATTCCTGATCGATCAGATGAAGCGTAGCTTCATCAAATTTTAGCTTAATAACGCGGCTCTCATAATATACCGGTCTCGTTGCGCCATCCTCTACAGCCTGTGTCATGTCATAAATATCAATGTAATCACCAAAAACCTCACGGGTATTTCTATCTTTTGCAGAGATAGGTGTTCCGGTAAATCCCAATATATGTGGCATTTCGGAAGACTGTCACGTATGATGCGTGCTGTTCCAACCTTTAATCTCGCCGGTCTTGGCATCAACTTTTTCCTTTCAATCCGTACTGGCTACGATGCGCCCTCGTCTGCCATAACGATGATGTTGCGGCGCTCTGAAAGCGGCTCTGAGGATTCTTCAAACTTCTGCATCGTCGTAAAAATGATACCATTTGCCTGCCTGCCGTCCAGCCAGTCCTTCAAAGTCCCTATATCATTTCTTTGCCGGAAGTCTCTGTCAGTTTCCTGCAGGTAGCATGCACCGGTTCCTGACGCAGAAAAATCCTTGCACTTTGCAAACTGTCCATAGAGTTGATCATCAAGATCGTTACGATCTGTAATTACGACGATAGTTGGGCTATCCAACGCTTCCTGCAGGAGGTGCGCATAAAAGACCATTGACAGAGATTTCCCGCTGCCCTTGTGTATGCCAGAATACACCACCTTTACCATCAGTTACTGTCGCGTTCTTCGTAGATTCGATAGCCTTTCGAACTGCAAAATACTGGTGATAGCCAGCCAGAATCTTAAACTTCTTCAATCCTCATTGGAGAAAACAGATGAAGTTTTTTGATGATGTCCAGCAGGTGCTCTTTTTCAAACATTCCCTCAAAGAACGTATCAAACTGAGCGTATTGTGTATTTTCATAACTACCGTCTTTTTGTTTTCCATTCCATGAAGCGATCTTCACCGGAAGTGATGGTTCCGGCCTTGCTGAGTCAGATGATCGCTGATGACGCAGATGCAGTTATAGATAAACATAGAGGGATTTCCTGCATATAATTTCTGATCTGCAGATAACCCTCGGAAACATCTGTTTCCTCACGAGATGGCGACTTCAGCTCGATAAGCACGACCGGCAGACCGTTCAGGAACAGAAGAACATCCGGACGCTTGTTACTATTTTTCAATGAATAGTCCACTGGTTTGCTGCGACAAAGGAGTTATTTCTCAGGATTTTTATAGTCGACAACATAGACGAGGCCGGAGCGCTCTCGCCCTTGATGAAGTACCGACTTCAATTCCATGTTGAAGATAGTCCATAAAAGAGTTCATTTTCTGGACAAGTTCAGCATTTTCAAAATTCTTCAACTTTGAACAGGTGCATCCGTAATAGCATCCTCCGGCATAGTCGGATTCAGCCTATGCAATGCGGATAGCAATTCTTCTTCATATAATGGACTACGGAAGTCACGCTCCAAATCCGGCGCGTAAACATATCTGTATCCCATGTTTTGGAATAATTCGATGATTGAATTCTCGTAATCCGCTTCGGTATAAAAATCCTGACATGAGTCTCACTCCTTCGTTTATATTCCTACATTATCCTCTTCTCTTTTATGAGAGTGTTTTTCATTCATCTTTGCTCCGTTTCAAAGCAAGAATTTACTAGAGCAAGCACTCATCTTATACGCAACTCGTCGTTGGACAAAACAGCTGCATAGGTAACTACTGTGCTGTGAAATCTGGTTTTGCGTTCAAAAGTTCCTGGTGGACAAATAGTGGCGTTAAGGTAATTAAAATTGGCTCAATCAATCAGGACAATCTTAATTTATTAGAATGTTCCTATATTAACGAAGATAAAGCTGATAAAGCCAAAGACTTTGTAGTGAAGGCTGGAGATTTACTAATAGCAATGACTGGTGCAACAATCGGTAAGTTTGTTGGTTCCTTATTCTTCGGAAGTGTTACTTGTAAATCAGCGTGTTGGCAAATTCTTTCTTGGAAATAATCCAGTAGAAAAGTTGCCTTTCATATACTGCACATTAAAACAACCTGAAGTGTATAGCGAAGTAGTAAATCGTGGTCATGAAGTGCACAACCTAACATCAGTGCTTTTGATATTATGAGTATACCTTTGTGCCATTCCGAGCCAAGAAGCAATAAATATCTTTACTAACACTGCTCGATCCATTATTTGACCTTATCATTAGCAATCAACGAGAAAAATCAGCAGTTATCCGAACTAAGAGACACACTTTTACCCTAAACTTATGTCCGGCGATCTAGATGTCTCCAACATCGATATCTAAGCTGCCTCTAGACTCGAAAAACTGCTCCACAGTTTTCTCGTTGCCGTTGCTCTTTGTCGAATACCTTGCCGCTTGTACACAAGTGTCCAATCAGCTACGATATCACCTACGCTGCTATGAGCTTAGTCAGCACTCGTGCGAATAAGGCGGTAAATTCTTGTTTATCTTGCTATTATTTTTGTATTTTTATCCTCTGAGAATCCAACAACCTTGCAATGCGTTAGTAAGTCAGGAAAATTGATCTGAACCTCACATATACGACTTGGAGAGGTATGATGAACAGTTGTACCAGATGCTCCACCTGCAATAGTCCTCTGGTAATCGCGCGATCTCATAAACCAATATAAATATTGCTTATCTAATCCCTCTCTATTAATGCTGATTAACCCTATTCGCTGATTATGCAAGTATACCCTATTGGATTTAGGAACCAATGCACTATATCCAAGCGTGTCCATTTCCTTACTCAAGTCTGTCATAGTAACAATGAGATCACCAGGAGACAAAGACAAAATCGGAAGAATATTGATCACTAAAAATTTGCACTTTTTCCTCTTTGAATCCACCGCCAGTAGCGAAGTTGCGTTTGCAGTGACGAGTACAACTCCGTTGTCCCTCTGTTGTTATCCCATCACCCTTAAACGCATAACCATGCTTTATTGATATGTAGTCTCCAAGTGTAGCCATAATTTTACCATCCTAACTCTATATACTTCCTATGAGCTGTTTTAACATTGCTCTGTTTAACCATTGCGTATTGCAAAGTTGTATCAATACGTTTATGTCCGAGGAGCCTCTGAAGCTGCTCTATCGGCATACCTTTATCGATGGCTAATGTCGCCAATGTCCGCCGAAACTTATGCGGATGCACGTTTGATATGCTTAGCCTTCTACCCATCTCACGAAGCCGATACTCAATACCACCAATCTGCATTCTCTCTTATAAGGAGCTTTCAATGATACAAACAGAGCTGGATTATCATCTGAGCGCCTACCCAAATACTCCTGTAAATGTATTTTGGATCTGGCATCAAAATATACTATTCGTTCCTTATCACCTTTTCCTAATACCACACATTCCCGCTCCTCAAAGTTTATATCTTCCCTATTTAGAAGAACCATTTCCCCAACACGCATCCCCGTGGATGCCAACATGTCAATCATTGCCAAAATCTCGCAATTCTTCACAGCTATCACGCATCTTCTCCAAATCCTCATCCAAGTAAGTTTCCTTTATACTAATTGTTGTTTTCACCTTATGAATGCGTCGAACAGGACTTTTTATGATGTAATCCTCATCCTCAAGCCACGAAAAAAAGCTAGACAGTATGCGACGAATATTATCTATTGTCACTCTACTCAATTGATTCTTGCTCTGATAGTCAGTAAGATATGTCCGTAAATTCTCAGTAAGAATACAACGGACGTTCTTTCCAAGAGATAAAACCATTGCATTAATCGTGGTCTGGTAGTATTTCAACGTCTTTTCAGAACATCCCTCAATACGCTTTGCAGCTATGAACTTATTTATAAGATCATTACTGTCATCCTCCCCCACCCCAAATTCTACACTCATCACTTCGTAACTAAAAATGTTTGTTCCATTGTTTGTCTCAATCGTTTTAGTTGAGCATTGTCAAGGTATGGTAACATCTTCTGCATTATCTTTGTTATCAGTTCTTGTTTCATGTCGTATTCCATCTATAACTTTTTAGAGAGAACGAAATCAACGGCAGTTCTGTTAGTTCGACTCCCCGCCGTTGGTGAGAGTTGTTTTTAACTAAATTTTCATTAAAACTTCCTGTTCGGAAAAACTAATTTCTTCACTGGAATCATTCTTTTCAATATCATAACCTCTATATTTCTCAGCACTTTCATCATATTTTTGTAATATAAATAGTTTTATCGCTATTAAGGATCACAAGTGTTCCTACTGAATATTTCATAATTTTCGTCTTCCTTTCCATAGTATATATAAACAAGAATTTACTTGAGCAAGCGCTAAAGGTCGATGTCGGAGACGTCAAGTTCACCAGACATCAATCGAGGAGTAAAGCTGTCTCGATAGCTTCAAGACGGCAGTTTTCCTCATAGTTGTTGCGAATAGCGGCATCCATAGATGCAACGATTTCCTCAAACCAATCCTTTTCTTCTTTTTGTTGGAATGACAATCGGAATGGAGTTCAGCGCATCGCTGTTAATGGAACCGAAAATGGTACCCTCGCCATTAAACATATCCAGTTTTTCTCTGAGAGAAAAACTCGTGTATAGCACAAATGACTGATGACCGATCTTTTTGAACGAATTGCCCCAAGACCACGACCCATACAACAAGGCTCATAGGCAACATTAAGATCGCCAACTGGTGCGCGAACGCTTATAAGAATATCGTTTGACTGAGCCATACGCTTGGATCGGTCGTGAACAGGCGGCGTGTCGGGGAATCTGAATCCAAATTCACCTCTTCCTTGGAAGAACACGGTTCCCCACACCATTTTTCATTGTAAGTATCTCCTTTAGGAGATTGTCCCATAATGATTTCAAAAGGCACTGGAATCAGATGATGCGACAATCCTTGCCAGAACACTGACTTATTGGAATCTGGCTTGTGACTGGAATGTAGACATATTGGATGTAAAAGCAGTCCTGCTAAAAAGCGTTGCTCTTGCTAAATTCTTGTTTATCCTATTGTTATGCTCTATTTTCTCCTCCATTGGCTGTAATATTGATACTATCTTGTCCTGATGATCTCTTGGAGGGACAGGTACAAGCATATCTCTAAAATTAGTCTTGTTGAATTTCGGCTGTGCACTACCTGTAACTATTGAATGAAGCATGTGTTGCCCGGCATGGCTTTTAGCCAAAAGTAGTAAAAATCATCATTTTCCTTAAACTTAACCATAATCGCATTAGGTGCGAGACTCATCTTGTACTGTAGCTGAGGACAACGAAAGACTGTACCAACATTAGACCCAACATTCGAAATTATGATTTCACCACCATATAACTTACTTTTCCCAAGGAACTCATATGCGTGTTCATCTATAAACACAAAGTCACCCTTAAAATCATTGTTATAGTCTACGAGTCTTATCAGCACTGCAACATCTTCTTTCGTCTTTATAAGTGACGTTTTTAGCCAGAGATGCAAAGCTACCATTAGCCACATAATCAGTAACGAGTTCTGTTGCTTCTGATATTGAAGCAAGTTCCCAACTATCTGGAATCTTTCCAAAAGGAGTATCCTTATATTTCATATCCAATCGCCCCCAACTTCCTGCGAATTTCGTTCTCAAGTTCATGAGAACGTTCAAACATATCGGCAAGCTCTGATGTCAGTCTTGTCATTTTCTCCTCGAACGGCTCACCGTCATCTTCCTTCTCTTCGATACCAACATAGCGCCCCGGAGTCAGAACGTAATCCTGCTTTGCGATATCCTGGATTGTCGCTACAGCGCAGAAGCCTTTTTTCATCCTCAAGCGCGCCATTCTGGAAGGCTTCAAATGTATCTGCGAGTTTCTGAATATCCTCTTCCGTGAAATCCCTGTGTTTGCGGTCAACCATGTGTCCCATCTTGCGGGCATCAATGAAGACTGTCTTGCCTTTCTGTTTTTTGCCCTTTGAAATGAACCAAAGCGTCGCCGGGATTGTTACGCTATAGAAGAGCTGCGGAGGCATCGCAATGATGCCTTCAATAAGGTCATCCTCAATGATCTTCTTTCTGATCTCTCCCTCGCCGCCACTCTGGGAAGACAATGCTCCATTTGCAAGAACAAGTCCGACCTTACCGTTCGGCGCAAGATGATGAATCATATGCTGAATCCACGCAAAGTTGGCATTACTTGCAGGCGGGATTCCATATTTCCAGCGAACATCGTCCATCAGCTTATCCTGTCCCCACGGATTATAATTGAAGGGAGGATTGGCCAGAATGAAGTCTGCCTTCAATGTCGGATGAAGGTCTTTCGTAAATGTGTCGGCATGATAACTACCAAGATCAGCATCAAGACCACGAATCGTAAGATTCATGATGGCCATCTTCCATGTGTCCGGATTGGCTTCCTGGCCATATATTGAAATTGATCCTCTTTTAGCGGAGTGTGCTTGAATGAACTTAGCGCTCTGTACGAACATGCCACCACTGCCACAGCAGCAATCATATACACGGCAGTTTGAATAAGGCTTCAGAATTGACACCAGCGTGTTTACGATACTTGACGGTGTATAAAATTCTCCACCGCCTTTGCCTTCCTTTTCGGCAAACTGAGCGATGCAATATTCGTAAGTTCTACCGAGGACATCTCGGTTACCTTCGGTCTCTCCCATATCCATATTGGTAAAGAGGTCAACGACATCTCCGAGGACTCTTTTGTCCAGATCCGGACTGGCATAATTCTTTGGAAGTACATTCTTGAGTTTCTTATTGTCAGCTTCGACTGCACGCATAGCATCATCAATAATCCTTCCAATTTCAGGCTTATGCGCTGCTGCCGCAATCTTATTCCAGCGTGCATCCTCCGGCACGAAGAATACGTTGTCCTCGAGATATGCGTCCGGATCATCCTCGAATCCATCCCCTTCGTCTACAAGCTGTTGATACTTCTTGTCAAATGCCGTAGAGATGTACTTCAGGAAGATAAGCCCAATTATCACGTTTCTATATTCTGATGCCGGGATATGTCCCCATAACACGCAGGCCGCATCCCAGATTTGTTTTTCAAAGCCAATATTAGCAGTGTTCTTTTCAGCCATTTTCCAATATCCTCCATTTTCTATTTGTTCTAGATTAAATCATATTTTTACTCTGCTCTAGGCCTACGTGTCCATTATACTACACTAACTCTTTTAGTGCCTTGTAAAAAATGTACTTGCATTCTTATTTCCTATAATCTGACTCCAATACTAGTTTGTTGATTGCTTCCGGTTTGGACACAACGCTATGCACTCCACATTGTTTGTCCTTGGGAACATGTCCACGGCGCAGAGTCTCTTTACTCTATATCCCGCTGCCTGTAAAGGCTCCAGGTCTCTTGCCAAACTCTTCGGCTTGGTGTCACATAGATTAAGCGATCCACTCCATAACGGATAATTAAGTCCAGCGCTTTTTATGCATGCCGCCTCTTGGCGGGTCCACAATGATAAAATCCGGAACAGGGAGTATGGAATTTTTCCTCAGAAGCTTGCAATACAGTACTTTGCTCCAGAACTTTCAGCACGTCTCCTGCAATAAAGTGACAGTTCTCTCATCCCTGTTTTCTTTTGCATTTTCCTTGGCAGACTCACAGCCTCTATGATTTCTACTCCATAAGCCTCTTTTGCCACCTTACTCATCAGCTGTGTAATTGTCCCCGTACCGGAGTAAAGATCAAAGATTAGGGGTTTTCTGTAGCCTTATCCGACAAATCTGCATATTCCCTTATCTTCTCGTATAATTTCTCCGCACCGAGACTGTTCGTCTGGAAAAAGGAGAAAGGAGTAATCTTAAATCTCAAGCCCTAGAAGTTCCTCATAGAAGTATTCCTTTCCATAGAGAATCTCTGTGCCTTGATTCACTACCGCATCCGGCAAGACTTTCTATTTTTTCGTATGGAGAATTCCTGCAAACACCCCTCCAGCTTGCCTTCTTTTCCAGAGAGAGCAGGACTTCACACCAGGCTTTTTAATAGTGACTCTTCCGTAAAAGTCCAACTCTCCTCTTTTTCTCCTCTTGCTTTTGTCAAAATCCGGACAGTTATGCACCAGAGAAACAAGGATTTCTCCTGTTTTTCCCCTCTTCGAATCAGTAAAGATGCCTAAGATAGCCCCTCATGTCTTTTTCTTTATGAAAATAACCCACTCCCTTCTCACGAAAGAATACTCTCTGTACTGTAAAGTATTGTTTCCCCATATCCGGATGTGGAAGCCTGCAGTCTTCCGTATTTAAAATATTGAAAAAGCTCCGCTTTTTGATGCAGCCCCAGGCAAAGCGGGACCGTCTTTTTCCTGATCCCCGAAAGGAAAACTCCATTTTATTTCGATAAGCTTCTTTTTTGGGGAAGAAATAATCCCCTCAAAAGGGAAAATCTCCCACAACAATCAGGTGCAAAGAGAGAACTGATTTCTTCTTCTTTTATCTTTAGCTCTTCTTCGTAGGGAAATTTCCTGATAATAACATCCCCGCAACGCTCTTGATTACTACACCAGTTCATGGCTCCTCCTTTTACTTTAAGAAAAGGAGGCAATACTGCCTCCTTCGCTACTCTTCATACTTAAAACGATACTCTCTTCATTATACTTTCAGGCGAAATTCAAAGCTTTTTTAAAACATCAGTCCTCGTCAACAATATCTTCGTCTTCCTCGTCTTCATAGTCATCATAATCTTCCAGATAATCCGGAGCTAAGAAACGATAAACGCAGTAAGCCAATCCACAAAACAGAATAATTCCACTGATGATGGCGCATGCGATACAAATCTTTTTTGTTACATCATCTTCTTTCCGCTTATCCTTCAGCTTAAGAGCATACTGTAAGTCGGTGCTGATACTCTTTGCTTCTTCTGTAAGCCTTCTTGCCCTATCCTTTAAATTCTCTATATTCCACTGATCCATAGCTTTTTCCTTTCATAAAAACGGAGTGAAGCCTTCTCCACTGCCCTTTTAGCTGCAGATATCGAAATCAGTATATCGGTCTTTTCCTGAAAATGCAACGAAAAATCCGACTCGTAAAACACGATAGAACTTACTCCAAAATCCAGTTTCCGTCCGCCATAACAAAATTCTTTTCTACACCAAGCTTGTTGGTCCAGAACTTAGTCAATGCGATAGTATAAGTCTCCTGATCCTCTGTGAAAGCATCCTTCCGCTTGTCCCAAAGTTCCTTGGAGCTTGGCCAAAGCGCATACTTGGGAGCAACTGTACTGTAGAAAGCGAAGCTGCCTCCATGCTGGCCGTGATGTGCCATTTGCACAATATCCGCCTTCAGCTTCTCCGGTGGAAGCTCCTCTAAGAGCTTTCCTGCCGCTTCATAGGGAAGGTCTCCTGTAATCAAAAAGCTTCTTCCCGTTTATTGTAATCATATAGCATATAGAACTGTTATTTCCGGTATCGATTGGAATGGAATACGCTGTGTTTAAGATTTCCACCGATACATTTCCATAGGAAAACGTTGTTCCTCTTTCGGAATTCTCATGCTTCTTTTCTGCAGGATACGCAGCAAGATCCTCCATAACTTCCTTAATCATCGGCAGTCTGTAGCCTTGCTCATATTGTTCATAGAAGGAATAGGTGCGAAACTGAAGTAAATCTGCCCCGGATCAATATCATAAAAATCCGGATGTCCAGCCACCTTCTGCTGCTCCAGAATAACGGAAAGTGCCCCGACGTGATCCTCATGCGGGTGTGTGAGAAGCCATGCTGCAACCTTTTCCGCCCTTACTCTTGATATACTTGGAAAGATAGGGAGCATTGGTCTTTAAACCTCCGTCCACAACAATCAACTGACCGTCATTGCTTTCAATCACAATACTAATCTGCTGACCACTTTCATTTCCTTTAAACATGATGATTTTCGCACCGCCAAGTCCAATCGTAGAATCGGTATAAGTCGGTGTGCTCTCTCCGTTTCGAACATAAATCGGTGCATTCCTGCTACTACTCTTATCTTTGGCTTACATTTGCCGCCGTATTCGCATTTGCATATAAAGTGCCTGTACTATTCTCATCTGCAAACGCAGGAATTGCCAAAAGCAAAGCAAAGCCCGATGGCAATCGCCATGCTACCAAATCTTTTCTTCATTAAAACTCCTTATCTAGATTCCTTTTTGATTATCAATAATGCATTTACTTTATTACCAATAATTTCATTTTCTGATTATCAATAATTCATTCTCTCTATATTATAAACAATTACTTTTTATATACTTTCTTTTTACTACTGCATTACTCCGTTGGCATCAATGCTATATCCGTCTTTCACAGTATTCTTTTTCCATTGCACCGACCGGGAATCCCGTGTCATTGAGATTAAAGAAATACCATTTGTCCGCAATATTTTTGCCAACCGGTTTTCATCTCTCCGTTTTTGGAGATCGAAATAATACCACTGTTCATTTAAGAGCCTCCAAGAGCTTTGCCATCTTTCCGGCAGCATCTCCATCCGTGTCGAAAGTAGTACCATTTTCCGTTAATTTCTTGCCAGCCGGTCAGCATCACACCGTCTCCGTTTAAGAAGTACCAGTTATCTCCCAGCTTCTGCCAGTTGGTCTGCATCTTTCCCTGATTATCAAAATAAAACCAGTGATTGTTTACCTGTTGCCAGCCCTGTGCAAGCTTTCCATTTACCTCATAATACCAGTCCGTACCATTTTGACGCCAGCCCACAACCCCTTCTCCGGGACCCTTTGCATTTGGATCTGCCTGATTTCCGTTGTGTTGCTCGGATGCTCTCTTTTTATTGTCATTTTGCTTCTGATTCTTATTTTTCTTCTTTCCCTTTGCACTGTACTCCTTAAAGCTTCCCTTGGAGATTCCGCTTGCCTTAAGAGTAATCAGGTTGAAAATATATTCGTCATCTTCTCCGTCCGGACTCTCGGGACTTCCGCTGGAATCCACATACAAAGAGCTCGCAAAATACTGCTTCATATTGTCATTCTTATCATAAACGGCACGAACGGCAATATGATCGAATTCCTTTCCGCTCTGGTTAAAAGAATTGATATTGATCTTTGGAGAATTGCTATGCTTCTTTGCAATCTTTTCATCTCCATTTTTATTGTTGTAGTATACCAAGATGTCATAGCCTGTTGCATACTGTACCCTGTCCCAACTGTAAGTCGTTTTCATTGGTACTAAAATTAGCCGGCTCCTTCAAAACATAGAAGGGATAGGCATTTGCCTTAATCTTGATGCTGTTCTTACTTTTCTCCACAACTGCCATCTCATAAGCACCGCGTACTTCCACAACTGTAGAAGAATCAAAGCTGTGTCCACTTTCCGGCTTTACAGAAATAGTATAGGTATAGGGTTTTTGACACTGTTCTGTTTTCCGTCCACAGAAAATCCGCTGACTTCATAACCACTGTCCAGTGCAACCGCTTCCGGCTTAAAATATGTTTCTCCCGATGCGAGCTCTACATCCTCACTCGGACTGATATCAATCTGTACCCTTCCTACCATCTGTTCTGCAAAAAAACAGGGAAAGCTAACAATCCGGATAGCACTGCAGTCAAAAATAAGATTCTCTTTTTCATCATAACGCTCCTTTGATTTTTAAAGGGTGTTCTTTTTGACACCGCATTGTATGTTTCTCTTCTATATATTTCGACTAATTCCATCAAAATATAGAATTTCGTATCCCCGCTCTCTTTCTATAAGCCTGTTAAATCCTGCTTTTTCTCGTTCAAAAGACCAGGTATTACAGCTTTATATTGAAGAAAAGAATTCTTACTTTAATTCGTATTTAGGGTAACCAAGCACCGGATACATCAAAACGATAATCTATCCCGTCGATGTTTCTCACGGTGTTCTCCAGCATCGCACCGGAGTCCTCCATATAATACCATACATTGTTGATGTATTTCCATCCTGTACGCATCGCACCGTCTTGGTTTAACCAGTACCATTTTTCCGTTAATATACTGCCAATTCGTAGCCATAGCCCCGAGTCCTTAAGATAATACCAGACATTGTTATTTAAGAGCCAACCGGTCTTCATGATGCCTTGTTCATCCATAAAATACCAAACGCCGTTCACCAATTTCCAACCTGTGCTCGCTTTTCCGTTCTCAATATATTTCCATTGTCCGGGCACTCCTTGTACCCAGCCGTTTTTCTACCGTAGTTGCAGTTCTTCCCGGTCCCTCACTGGAAACAATAGTTCCATCCGTGCTATTTGCAGAATTTCCGGATGGACTCGATGACGCGGAAGACGGATTGGATACAGGATTAGAGGATGAAGAATTCGCAGTTCCATTCAAGCCGGAATTATTTCCACCAATCTGCTTTCCTGCATTCTTCTGGGACGGATTACCCCCGCCGTATACCTTCCAGGAAAAATTCCGTCGTGACCTTTCCCTTAATTCCCTTTACTACACCCTTTTTCGCTGGACTGCCAGATTGTGGTCTTACTGCCTTCTACCGGAACATAAATCTGATTTTTCAGGGTATGCCGCAAACCAAATATCATAAGGAATCTTTGACAGATTCATATACTTGGTCAGCCAAGTACGGTTTGCATAAACCATAGGAATAAAGCCTGCATTTTGCACCTTCTTACAGTAGGCATTCACCATAGCGGTCAGGTCTTCCCTACTAAGCCCATCGGAAAGCATGGATGCTACTTCAAGATCATAGGCCACCGGATATTCCAGCTTGTAGGGCTGTAGCTTTTTTAAAGTCAGTTCCGCCTCCGCCATGGCATCGTTCATATTTTTTTCGCCGTGGAACAAAGATAAACACCAACCTTTATTCCTGCTTTTTGCGCACCTTTTTACATTCACATCAAAATAAGCATCTTCTTTTGTTCCATAAGCAAGGCGCACCATAACGAAGTCTAATCCATCTTTTTTTGCCGCATTCCAATCAATATCTCCTGTTTCATTTTTGGAATTTGGAAACCTCCGTTCCTTTTTTTCAAGGTAAAGAAGATCCGATCCGTCCTGATTTGTATAGCCATACCATCCGGAGTAATCCATATTCCCTGTATTTGCCGTACTCTTGGATGCACTTCCAAGAGCATCTCCCAGGGCCAACCGCAAATGCCGGTCTTACACTTAAGTTCATAAAAAGCACTGCTGAAATAGCAAGCAAGCAAAACTTCTTGCTCTTTTTCTGTAGCGCAGGAATTAACCTGTTTTTCTTTCTGGCAAACTCATCCTCACCTCCAATTTTTCTACTCTCCTAGAGTAGCGGGAGGAAGGAAAAAATGGCAAGAGTAAGGGGAGAACTGTAAGAGATATTCAGAAAAGAGTAAGGACTTTTATAAAAGACAAAAAGCCCCTGAGTTCTGATATATCAGGATCCCGGGGCTTTTTTTGTCGCATTTTTAAGTTCTGCTCTTGCAGTAACTCCTTCTATCACACAAGTTCCTACTACTAGGGAATTGCATTCTATTTATATCATATGTCGGAGCAAAAAGCCTACTTTATTGATTATTTCTATTAAATTTTAATAAAATGTTTTTTATACAAGCCTTCTAATGGATTTTTATAGGCTTATACGTAGCAGACTGAATGGTTACACCGGATCGAGAATTCAACGCTGAAAGCATCAACCCATTCCCAAGATAAATTCCAACATGACCGGAATAGGCCAAAACATCACCCGGAATTGCATTTTTCCAATCCACCTACATTTGCCCCCCACAGAACGAATTTCTGCAGAAGAATGAGGAAGGAGACACCGAAATGTCCGAAAATTCCCATCAGGAAACCGGAACAATCGGAACCGTTCAGTAGCTTTACTCCGCCGTATTTATACGGACGTCCGAGAAACTGCATAGCATAATCCACAACCTGCTGACTTCTGCTTTGCGTATCTCCGCTTAAAACATCGGAAGTAAATAATTCTACAGTCTGATCATTCTGCGAAACAATTTCTCCTTCATCACTGAAAACCAATATATCCTCTTCAGCCGCATTCGGTGCTGCAACGGAAGAAAATGCGGGAATCGACGAAAGTGCAAAAAAACACTGATTCCCAAAGTCAGTACTCCTTTTTGTATTATGAATGAAGGAAGTAAATCCCTTCTTTTCTCCAAGCTTTTTGGGGTCTGCCCTGTTGTTCGAAAAACTAGCATTTACTTTTTGCATAAAATCTCCTTTTTGCTTCCTCGAGTCTATTTTTAAATAACTAAACAGTCTTGAGTGCTTTTTCTTCTTTTTGTAATTTTTGACTTCTTATCTCCAAACTGCATCTTGTTTCCAATGCAGTAATCGAACACCCCTGTCGCAACAAAACATCGTATACTTCTACAAATTATAAAAAAAGAAAAGCTGAATAACCTGATACGAGTTTAAATCTTAGGGAGAAGATATGACTAAAAATAAAAAAACACAGTATGAAGATTCACTGACACATTCTTACGAAGAAAAGCCAAGTTCTATCGATTTCATACCATGTTTTTTTACAATTTTTCTGACATTTAGTCTATTTTTATATAATTATTTTTGAACTATCTCTTTGTTCTTCCTCTTTTTCACTTTTGCGGAGTATATCCGATGAATTTCTCCGAAATATGGACATCAAAGAAATGAATAACCGGTCCTAAGCAAAGAGCGGAAAAGTAATGTTCCAGTCCCTACCAGACCGCCCAATAAGTAGGTGGCAAGGGCCGCAATACCATCTGTAAACATCCTACAACCGTAATAATGCTTTTTCGTCTTATCTCGAAGGCCTAAAGATAAATAGTCATAAGGCGCAACTCCAAGATCTGCGGTTTGATAAAGAGATACACCTAAAGAAGTCACAACAACGGCAATCAGAGCCCATGCTATCTGCACAATAATGCCGTATTGCTCTGCATAACCAAAGTTTTTTTCACAAGAATTCCATAAATGAAACTTACTGCATAGCCTACAAGTATGCCATTCGCAAAGGTTCCGGCACCAATGTATTTTCTTCCAAAAAAAATCTGAATAATGAGGAAAATAATATTTGCATACAGATTCTGTAGCCCCAAGGAAATCCCAAATATTTCCGCAAGTCGCATATTTAATGCGGAAATCGGATCATTTCCCAAATGAGATTCCTTAAATAAGGCAATTCCCACAGAAATAATGAGCACACCGAGAATCATACCGACGTACCTTCTCAGCAAAATATTCTTTTCCTTCATATGCCCCTCTACTCTCTCTTCTCCTTTTTACGGATGCACAACAACCGGGCAGCCCTTCTGAATCCGATTGTATAACTCTGCAGCCTTGTTCTTCGGAAGATTGATGCAGCCATGAGAACCGCCCCTAACATAAATATCCCTCCGAACTTAGAACGCCAAGAAGCATCATGTAATCCGATTCCGCCATTAAACGGCATCCAGTAGTCCACATGCGCTTCGTATTCCGGCTTCCCGTTAATTAACCTACCCCGAAGGATACGATTGGTTTCCTTTCCTCTTTAAGAAAAATACTCCGGAAGGGGTCTCTCTGTCGGCTGCCACCATACCGGTAACCGTCGGACTCTCCCAAACCAAACTTCCGTTTTCATAGTAATAAACATGCTGTAAAGTTAAATCCACCTCTAAAAAGGTATTTCCAAATTGAGGTTGTGCATACTGTGCAGGCTTATAGGCATAAACAGGCTCTCTTTCCATACTTTGGAAAGAAGAAATCGCCTGCTTTTGAAAGGCTTCTTTTTTTCTGCCACAACATTGATGTGAAGAGCGTAGGGTGTAAGCATCGCAATTTCTTTTCCGCTGGCAGAAGTGAAAGAAACGGTATTTCCCGGATTGCCATACTTGCCTTCCAGATAGTTTGCATAGGCCAGTACCTTTTTCTTCATCAAACTGTACACCGGAAGCATTCATCCCCTGTAACCATTTCATAAAGACTGTCTCCGGATAACTTTTTCTTTGTTTCCCAATACATCTGTCACAATCTCCACGGAATGAAGACGATTTAACGCATCAAGCTTTTGCTTCCAAGTCCCCTTTTCGAACAGTGAGCTCTTCATAAATTCCTCTTTGACTCAAGTCTATGGTGTTCTCTCCACGCTGTAAGGCAGAACGAACATTGGCAAAAAAACTTCGCTTCGTCCAGAGAATTTCCCTCCTGCTCCGGAACGATACTGAAGCTTCCATCCTTCTTAATATAGGCATTGCTTGTTTTTCTTGTTGTTCTTTAGGAAGGATAACTGACTAAGCTTCTCATTCAGTTTTCCTTCATCATAAGTTGCAGAACTTCCCTCCAAGGAATACTCATAGCGGGCATCAGGGATTTCCCGTTACAGCCTTCGCGGTCTCGTCTTGCAAAATCTGCGCCAAATTAGTCGGAGCCTGAAGATGATATCCGATATCTGAACCCTTAATCTGTTCTGTCTTGTCTTTTCCTTTTTATATAAAGGATATAATCCCGGCTATATTCTCCCTCCAAATATGCTTTTTGCTTCTTCAAGCGTTTTTTTCCGGAAAGAGGTATTCCATTACCATAGGTTCCCGTCACAAAACGATCCAAGGCATAAACGTATGTGGGTAATAAGAGAATAAACAGCAACACAGTAAATACGATTTTAAATTTTCTCATCTTCTCCTCCAAAAAAAGTAGTCCATCTATTTTACATCGACTTCACTCTCTTGAGTAGTCAGAATAGTGAAACTGTACTCCTATATTACTCACCGAAGACTTTCTTTCTTAAAGCTCTTGCTGTTGAGTGTCCGCCAAACCGCCCTGTGCAGTTTCTTTTAAATTTACCGACATACTGTCTCCAACCGACTTCATCGCAGCAATGCATTCATCAACCGGTATTTTTAAGTCAATTCCAGCTAGAGCCATATCCGCACTGGAAAGTGCAATCACTACTCCGGAAACATTTCTCTTAATGCAGGGAATCTCCACAAGACCGGCTACCGGATCACAGACCAGACCCATCTGATTTATGATAGACATCCCTAAGGCATCACCGCATGAAGCAGGACTCCCTCCCATCAGTTCAACCAAAGCTGCTGCTGCCATCCCGGATGCCGAACCGCACTCCGCCTGGCAACCGCCTTCTGCTCCTGAAATCGACGCCATCTGCGCAATGACCATTCCGAAGGCACCGGCAGTAAAGATAGACATCACAACATCTCTCTTCGAAAATCCCTTATCCTCATACATGGAGACAAGACAACCCGGGAGAATGCCGCAGGAACCTGCAGTAGGTGTTGCCACAATACGCCCCATGGCCGCATTACAATTGGAAACACACATTGCCCGTCCAATTGCTCTTGTCATAAAGCTACCGGAGAGTCCTCCACCCGTCCTATCAGAATACTGCAGCATCTTTTGCACCCTCACCGCCTGTCAACCCCGAGGTCGAAAGAAGATTCGGATCATTTCCTTTCTTAACCGATTCCACCATGACATCAAAGTTTTTCTCCATCATGGCGTAAAGCTCTTCCTTAGGAAGCTGCATCTCTTCTGCCTGATCCTCCAGACAAAGTTCACTGATTTTTTTATGCCCCGCTTTTGTTGCAGCATCGCAGAGCTCTTTTTATACTGGTATATTTAATCATTTTTTTCCTCTTGTTTTCTTTTTTTAAATTGCCCGAATCAGCAAAGCATGCTCCACATTTTCAAGCTGGTTTATATCCTCCATTAACTCTTGAGGGGGATTTGATCGATTTCTATCGTCATAAGAGCCGTTCCGCCCTTTTCCGGACGACTGAGACGAAAGTTTCCGATATTTCAAATCCTTATATTTTTCATACATAATATGTGTAACTTCCGCAATCACACCGGGTTTATCCTTGTGAAGTACCAGAATTGTATTATTGTCCCCGGTAAAGTCCACTCTCATTCCGTTAATGGAATCCACCCTGATATTTCCTCCACCGATACTGGCACCTTCTACTATCCCCTTTTCGCCTCCGGCCAAGGTATAATGAATCCTTGCTGTATTGGGATGTGCCCCGGGAATATCATTCTCTATGAAACGATAATCAATCCTCTATCCTTCTGCAATCTTCAAGGCATCCCTGATTTCTTCCGAGTAACTGTGGTAGCCCATAATCCCCGCAAGTAAAGCTCTATCCGTTCCATGCCCTCTATAGGTTCTTGCAAAGGATCCGGAAAGTTCAATATCCAGCTCTTTAAAATCCGAGCTGCCCGCCACTTTATTAACTACTCTCCCAAGCCGTACAGCTCCTGCAGTGTGTGAACTGCTCGGACCGATCATAATGGGACCAATGATATTAAAAACGTTCATTTCCTTTCCTTTCAACTCTCTATCTATAATTTCTAAAAACAAAGAATTCTTTTTGTCTATGCCATAAGAACCGAATAAAAATATAAATCAAATGCATCAAGAATACAATCTGCTATATTCTTGATAAATATAAAGAAAAGGTACAAAAAAATAAAATATTTCTTTATATACAATATAGGTCTGAAAGGGGAGCGCTCTCGCTAACCTCGCCACGCAACGGACACTAAGCGAAAAACCGAATTACCTTTGTTTTTCGCAAGTACCGGTGGGCTCCTATTCCCCCATTTCAGACCTATACTGCATAAAAGTTATATATAATTGTGTTTTTTTACAGCTTCAAGTGTTTTTATAAAATCCCACCCTACAGCTACAATAAGCGGAGCGAAAACCAAAAGCGATAACAGTCATCAGCTTAATCAGAATATTGATGGATGGTCCTGAAGTATCCTTAAACGGATCTCCTACCGTATCTCCTACAACAGCCGCCTTATGCGTATCCGAGCCTTTTCCGCCGTTGTGTCCTTCCTCAACATACTTTTTTTCGCATTGTCCCATGCTCCACCGGAGTTGGACATAAAGATAGCCATCATTACACCGGAAACGAGGGCTCCGGCAAGTAAACCGCCAAGAGACTCCGCACCGAGCAATAATCCGATTCCCAAAGGAGCAAGAACAGCCAATACACCGGGAACAATCATCTCACGCAAAGCCGCCTTTGTGGAAATACTGACACAGGTTTTTATAATCCGGCTTTTTCTGTTCCTTCCATGATGCCCGGCTTCTCTCTAAACTGCCTTCTCACCTCGGAAATCATAGAAAAGGCTGCCTTACTTACGGAACTCATCGTAAAGGCGGAGAAAAGGAACGGAAGCATAGCTCCAATGAAAAGCCCGATGCAAACACGGCTGTCCAAAACATTGATATTGTTTAAGCCTACCGCTTGTGCATACGATGCAAAAAGTGCTAGAGCAGTTAAGGCAGCGGAACCGATCGCAAAGCCCTTCCCCATGGCAGCAGTGGTATTTCCAACCGCGTCGAGCTGATCAGTAATACATCTTACTTCTTCCGGAAGGCCGGACATTTTCTGCAATACCGCCCGCATTGTCCGCAATAGGACCATACGCATCTACCGCAACTGTAATAGCTGTTGTGGATAGCATACCTACTGCTGCGAGCGCAATTCCATAAAGTCCAAGAACACTATAAGAAATAAAAATCGCAACGGAAATCAATACAATGGGAACTGCCGTGGAGCGCATTCCAATGGCCATACCGGAAATAATATTGGTAGCCGGACCGGTTTCGGACTGCTTTGCAATTTCTTTTACAGGATTATAGGAGGAAGAAGTGTAGTACTCTGTAACTGCGCCGATAGCAAGCCCTGCAATGAGCCCCTGCCGTAACGGCAAAAAGCTGCATGTAAATCCCGGAAGAAATACTGAGACAAGGCAAAGGCGAATATCAGAACCGCAGCAGCGGAGGAATAGCTCGCCATCTTTAAGACTTTACTCGGATTATCTCCTCCGAGAGTCAGTACCAAAAATACTTCCGAGAACGCATGCAAGCAAAGAAAGTCCTGCCAGTAATAAGGGGAACGCAACACCCTCTATCGACTTCCCTTCCAAAAAGGAAGCCGAGTGTCATCGCAGAAACCAAAGCCCCCACATAGGACTCAAAAAGGTCTGCACCCATTCCTGCCACGTCGCCGACATTGTCTCCCTACATTGTCCGCAATTACCGCAGGATTTCTGGGATCGTCCTCAGGAATTCCCGCTTCCACCTTACCTACAAGGTCAGCACCCACGTCTGCCGCTTTCGTATAGATTCCACCACCCACACGGGCAAAAAGAGCAATACTGGATGCTCCCAAAAGAAAATCCGGAAAGAACGCCCACATCCTTTGTCAGCATATAGAAAAAGTCCGATTCCGAAGATACCGAATCCGGCCACACACATCCCCATAACGGAACCGCCGGAAAAAGCAATGGAAAGTGCCTTCTTCATTCCATACTGTCTTGCAGCCTCTGCGGTTCGTACATTTGCCGCTGTTGCGGAGCGCATACCGAAATATCCTGCAAGAGTCGATAACAATGCACCAAAGATAAAGGCTACAGCACTAAGCCAGCTTTTTGTTCCAAAACCGATACATAAAAATAAGCTGCAAACAAAAAAAAGAAGGATCCGATACTCTGCAAAAAGAAATGCTTCCGCGCCTTCTGCAATCGCCTTCGCAATTTCCTTCATTCTCTCATTTCCGGAATCCTCTTTCAGAATCTTCTGTCCCTGGAATAAAAGCGAACAGAAGCCCTAAGACACCCAAAAACAGGTACGGCAAAAAAATAAACTATCCATTTCGTTTTTCCCCTTAAAGAAAAAGCAACACGATTTCTATTCGTGTTTGTCAGATAATCATAACAAAGGAATAGACATTTTTCTACTATTTATTTTTAAAAAAAGAAATTTTTAAAATAAATAATGTGATTTTCTCATTTATCTATTCTTAATCCAGGCCATAAGAGAACCTAAAGCATAAAGAATTCCGCCAAAGTATAGAGCAATATCTCCAATATTGATAATCATCTTTTTAAAACGCCGATTCGGATATAAAGATAATCCGTTACTTTTTCCATAGCGTACCCTATCGTAAGTATTGGACATCGCACCGCCCAAAAACCATCGCCATCCCGTACTTTTTGTAAAAGAAAAGCGTCTCCCATTGTATAACTCATATAGGGAAGTGCAAAAGCAAGAAAAATAGTTGCCAAAACGGACAAGGCCTTAACGAGCTTCGGATGACGGCCCAAACGTCCCATGGAAAAACCGGGATTAAACGCTCTTCGGATTTCCACAAGTCCTCTGCTACCTTTCAGCTTTTTGGGAAAATCCTCATCCTTTGCACAATTGATTTTCTCTTTCAAAACTCGATCCAGCGTAAAAGATTCCTGCCGCTACAAGAAGCAGACAGAAAAATCCTTTGGGCAAAAACCAAAAAAATTTAATTCTACTACGCATCACTTCTTCTCCTTCTCTTCACCCGATTAATATGTCGTTCAAACTCCCCACTTTGTAAAAGTTCTGTCAGTATACATTGTTCCAAAACAGGAACGGAACAACTGTAAAATGCAATTTTCTTAAGATCCTCCTTCGTCCTTTCCTTAGGAAGTAGCAGGTAGGCCATACGAAAAGCAGGACCTATAGTTTTTGAAAAACTGTTAATGTAATATACGGAATTACTTTCATCCATACTGAAAAGGCTGTCCTCGGGTTTTTCCCAGAGCGGAAAAACTCCGAGTCGTAGTCGTCTTCTATAATGATTGCTTTTTCTCCTTACAAAGTCCAGATACTCTTCTTTTTCCGGCCGTTGCCGTAATTCCTGTTGGGAAAGCTATGAAAAAGGAGTAACGTGCAGGACCTTGCTCTTTGCCTTTTGCAATGCAGAACTGTGAATTCCATTTTTCCCCATTCCCAAAAACTCGAGAGTAATTCCATTTGCCTTGTAAATCTTTTGCATTTTCTCATAGGACGGATACTCTACCGCAAAACTCTGCTCTCTTCCCAGAATCTGCACAAGCAGAGCATAAAAGCTGCTCTGCACCGGAACCGATCAAAATCTGCTCTTCCTCTACAAAGATGCCCCTTGCCCTTCGTAAATAATCCTTCAACGCTCTTCGTAAAAAAAATTTTCCCTGGTTCTCCGAGGGACTTAAAATCTCTTCTCCGTATTTGGAAAGCACCTTTCGGACCGTTTTCGCAATCGCCGAGTAAGCCATTCCCTCCTTATCTCCGCTTTGAAAATACGTTAAAGATAAGTTCTGCTCTTGCTGCTCCTCAACAGGAAAAAGAAGCCCGTCCTGATAAGAGACAAAATAACCGCTTCGTTCCCTCCCCTCAATATAGCCCTCTTCCTCTAAAAAGAGCATAACTGTGTTCGACTGTGAGTAAGGACATCCCCATGGTAGAAGCCAAGAGACGCTTGGAAGGCATTTTTTCCCTAAAACGATAGCGCCCTTCAACAATGTCCTTTCGGAGAGTCTGATATAAATCAATGTATTTGAACTGTCCCGGGCATCTTCCCTCCTTCCTCCGAAACCGCTCCTTTTTATTCTTCTTAAGCAATTTTTCTTTTAGCTGTGTTTTTCCCTAACTATCTTTCTGAATTCAAATTTCTTTTAATCTACTCTTCTCTATATTTCCGAAAAATCATTATGTTATAAATTTCGCTCTGCCAGTCCCTATAACTTAAACAAAAGCCTTGTAATAGGAATAGGCGGACGGAACACTAAGCTTCGATTCTATCTCTTCCTTTGTGTATAATTCTAACCCTTCTCTAACTCCTAAGGGAAGCGGAAACTCTCCACACTCCACCTCATATCCGATCATTTCCCATTCCTTATGGGTAAAAATATGCCTGCACTTCCGAGCTCTTTTAGCTTTAGAGGAGTAAAGCCCAGACGCTCCACCTCTTCCAGTGCTTCCTTTTTACTCAGATGCCCCTCCCTTTGGTAAAAGCTGTAGAGACCTGCAAGAACTCCTTTCTTCGGGCGCTTTTGTCAAGATCAGCTTCCCTCCCTGTCGAATCAGGAAAATGCTGTACTGCTCGACTGTTCTACCCTTCTTTTCCTTCTTTACAGGATAGTTTTTCCGGATTGCCCTCCTTTGCACTTTTACAAAATAAGGAAAGGGGACAGGCTTCACAGGCAATATTTCCTTTGGGAATACAAACTGTTGCCCCTAAATCCATGAGCGCTTCGTTAAAGTCTCCCGCCGCTTCCTCCGTCATGCGCTCCTTAAAAATACCGGAAAGCAGAGAGTTTCGCTTCTTTCGACTGAATATCTTTATCATACTGATTGCAGCGGGCAAAAATACGGAGAAGATTGCCGTCTACTGCCGGTATTTTCTCCGAAAAAACAATAGAGGAAATAGCCGCCGCCGTATATTCCCCTATCCCGGGAAGGGAACGAATATCTTCATACTTTTTCGGCATTTCTCCCCGAATTTTTCTACAATCTGCTTCGCACCCTTATGAAGATTCCTTGCACGAGAATAGTAGCCCAGACCCTCCCAGAGTTTTTAGAACTTCTTCTTCTTTCGCTATAGCAAGACTTTCTATATCCGGAAAACGCGCAATAAAGCGATGAAAATAGCCTTTTACCGCCTCTACTCTTGTTTGCTGCAACATAATTTCCGAAAGCCAAGTATAATAGGCGTTTTTCTTTCCGCGCCAGGGAAGCTCTCTTCCATTTTCCCTAAACCAGCTTAAAAAGCCTTTTTGCAAAACTGTCTATTTTTATTCCCTCCCGAAACTCTTTTTAATGAAGACTCCATACTCTTCATTATGCCTTACATACCAGATGCACACTTAGTCTCCAATTTATGTTTCCTCTAAAATAGATCCTTTAAAATAGGAAAATCACAAGCAATAAGATTACGCCTCCCAGTAAATCCGCTTCCCCGGAGAACAGCGTACCGAATTTCTTTCCGATAAAAAAATACCGGTTTGGCAAAGAAAAAAAGGTCACAATTCCTATAATGAACGAAGCCAAAAATACTCTTCCTAAAGAATAATGAGAGAAGGTAAATCCCAAAGACAGAGCATCTACTGATGTCCTGATGGCCTGAAACATCAGGTTTCCCTGCAATTCCTCCGTTTCCTTATTCCTAAACTTCAAGTACGCACTGTAAAACATTTTTATAGAAAGATAGAGAAGTAATATTGTGGAGATAGTGAAACATACTTTATAAGCGCCTTTGCAAAACCAAAGACTGTACCGACAAGGGCAAATCCAAGCACCGGCATGATGAACTGAAAGAATCCGAATGTTCCGGAGAGCATAAGGCTTCTCTCCGACTTCATTTTCGGCTCCTGCATCCCCTCCGCCATAGAAACAGCCACCGCATCCATCGCAAGTCCTACTCCCAGTAAAACACTGTTTAAAACAAACATACTACTCCCTTATATAATCAAAGGCCAAGCGGGGACTCCCGTCCTCCACATGCACTATCCCGCAATACTGAAATCCCGAAATGCTTCAATGCTTCCTGCATAGAACGGTTTTTTTCGTGGGTATCGATTCGAAGATAGGAATCTTATCCAAGCAGAAGGAAAAAGCAAGTCCTCGTAATCCCTGCTTTTTTCCCGGATGACGCAATTCTATGAATAACACCGTAGCTATCTTCCCTTCTCCATGCACCATCTATTTCTTTTATAATTTTTCTCTTCCCCGATAAAGAAGGTAAATACAGCCAAAAATCTCTTCCTCTTCCACTACATAGAGCTCGCTCTTTATTAAGTCCTGTCTCGCATCGTTCTCATTTCGGATAATTCCTCCATTGCGCAAAGTTCCCCTCTTTTCGCATATAAGCTCTTGCCAAGTCATAGATTTGACAGATTTCCCGAATATCTTCCTCTTTCGCCAAACGAATATTCATGCTCTCTCATTCTCCCCGGGTATCGTCGGAAGCTTCTGCAATAGCAGATACAGCTATCCATCCGAAATACAGACCAAATCCCTTTTTAGGATAAATACATATTATAGCATCGTTTTTTCAGGGAATTACTGCACAAAAACTCATTTTTTTATTTTTTTGTAAAAAAATAGCACAAGCATTTTGTTTTTTTCCTACATACCTCTGTTTTTGAAAGCGGATTATTATGTCATGGAAGCGAAAAATATTCTTTTTTTCGTATTATAGATATTCGGATAATATCTATAAATGGATATTATCCGAATATGAAGTATAGGAGATTCTTTTCTCCCTCTATACTGAGCTCACGGAATACAAGTGCAGCTTGCACTTTCCGATACGGAGGTGGATATGCTTCATTCCAACTATGAAATCCTCTTAGTATTTTCTATTCTACGCCGCAATAAAAAGACCTGCAAAAAGAAAAATTTCGAATTTATTTTTTTCTATTCTCCTTCCTTTTCTTTTTCTGTATTTCGGTTTTTATCCAGTGCGGTACCTCGTTCACAGATCTCATTCTTTTTTTCCCTCAAAGCTCATTCTCATTCTTATACTAAGCTATCCCCTCTTTTATTTTACCGGAAGCGGGGGAGCGGACTGGAAGCTCTTTTCCCTGATTCTTTCCGTTCTCCCCTTCGATAAAAGCATTTTTCTTCTTTTTCTTTCAACCCCCTTTTTCCCTTCTCCTTTTTTTATATTCTTGAAGAAGATATTCCCTTTGCATTTTCTTTCTTTCTTTCTGCAGTCCCCCTCTTAAGTCTTTTCTCCTGATATCAGCAAATATTTTCATTATACATAAAATTACTCCAACCCGTTTTTGAAAGGATCCGACATGGAAAAAATACTAACTATTTACGATGAAGACAGCCTCTATGCAAAACGTCTTTCCCTTTACCTCCGCCAAAATACAAAGCTCCCCTTCCAGATTTATCCTATAAGCGATCCGGAAAGTTTTGCTCAATTTTTCTAAAAAGAAGGAAAGCGACCTCCTTCTTATATCCGAAAAAGAATGTAAAAAGCTTCCTCTTTCCTCTAAAAAGCGGAAGGGTTCTCTATTTAAGCGATGAAAGCCTTCTATCTGAAAAAGAAGAAAGAAAATCACATCTATAAATATCAGTCTGCAGACCAGATCATGCGTGAAATCCTTCTTCAATATGGGGAAATCGAGCTCTTAGAAGACGGAAGACAACAAAAAGCGGATATCTTCATGGTCTATAGCCCTCTCGGTCGCTCCGGTAAAACCTCCCTGTCTTTTGAGATAGCAAAGCTTTTAGGAAAAAATCGAAAGACACTCTATCTATCTCTTTCCGAATCAGCTGGAGCAAAAAAACATCTTCCCATAGAACGGGAATGTTTAACGGAAGTCTTATACCATTTTAAAGAAAAGAATCTGAACCCTATGATTCTTCGCGCTCTTTCCTATGAAAGAGAGAGTTACTCTACCATTTTACCTGTACGGAGCCCCGAAGACATCAATAGCCTAAGTTCAAGAGAACTGTCTCTTCTTCTCGATAAAATTGCGGAAGATGCCGGAGTCAGCGCCCTGATTATTGATACCGACAGTTCCATGAGTCGCTATCTGGATTGCTTTCATCAAGCAAAAAGATTTTTATGCCTGTGCTTTCCGATAAAGTCTCCAAGGATAAGTTGGCATTTTTCGAAGACTATCTGAAAAATATTTCTCCGGAAACCCAGGAAAAATTTGTTCAATGCAGCCTGCCATTGGAGGAAGAAAATACATCAAACGGAACAGAATCCGCTGCAGATACAGAATTATCTCGGGAAATCCAAGTCTACCGGAAGGGCAAGCGCAAGAGACTGCCCCTACGCAAGTCTTAAAGAATATGCGGAATCCCTACTCTTACACTACATCTACGAAGAGGAGGATAAAGAAAGAGAACAATATCGAAAAAAATGGTGCTTTAGGAGGAACTATGTTAGCTTTTAGACAACATTAAACAGGAAATAAAAAAAGAACTCCTTACCGATCTGGAAGAGAGACAAATCTCCGATTCTCACCTCTATCAGGAAATCGACAGCGCTTTACTAAGTCGAAAAGATATTGCATTAAGAGAAAAACTATATCTCCGAACTGCAGTCTTCGACAGCTTCCGTAGACTGGATCTGCTATCCGAGCTCTTGGACGATCAAAATGTCACGGAAATCATGATTAACGGTCCTCGAGAAATCTTTGTAGAAAAGAAGGGGCACATGGAGCGCTGGGAACGTTCTTTCCAAAACGAAGAGCAGCTTTCCGACTTAATTCAACAGATTGTCTCCCGTATTAATCGTGCAGTCAATACCAAAAGTCCCATTGTAGATGCCAGACTGGAAGACGGTTCCCGTGTTCATGTTGTTCTTCCCCCTATCGCTCTAAAAGGACCGACCGTCACGATTCGAAAGTTCCCGGAACCCATTACCATCGAAAAATTAATCCAGCTCGAAAGCCTTAGCGAAGAAGCCGCAGATTTTTTAAAGAGTCTGGTAAAAAGTTCTTACAACATCTTCATTTCAGGCGGAACGAACAGCGGAAAGACAACTTTCTTAAATGCCCTTTCCCAATTCATTCCAAAAAGTGAGCGAATCATCACTATCGAAGACAGTGCGGAATTACAGATTCAGGACGTAGAGAATTTGGTTTCTTTGGAAACCCGAAATGCGAATGCGGAAGGCGAGGGAGCTGTCACAATTTCCGATCTGATTAAGGCTTCTCTCCGAATGAGTCCCAACCGCATCATCGTTGGAGAAGTCCGTGGTAAGGAATGTCTGGATATGTTAAATGCCATGAACACCGGGCACGATGGAAGCATTTCCACCGGACATGGAAACAGCAGTCAGGATATGCTGCGCAGAATGGAAACTATGGTCCTGCAGGGAGCGGAACTTCCTTTGAGTTCCATTCGAAACATGATCGCCTCCGCAATAGAAATCATGGTGCATCTTGGAAGAACGAAGGATCACAAAAGAAGAGTCTTGGAAATCAGTGAAGTAGTAGGAGTGGAAAATGGAGAAGTCAAACTCAAAAAACTGTATCAGTACAATGGGAAAGTTCTGGAAAAGCTGTCGGATTTGTCTCACGAAGAAAAAGCTCCTCCATAGACTATAGGGAATATGAAATCAGTTTAGGAGAATATCTTTGGCACTTGGGAAAATCCTTACTGCTGCTTCTTGTCATCAGCTATACCTTCTATCGTTCCTTTCTGCTCTTTCTCTTTTTGATTCCTTTTTTTCTCTACTTATTCCTTTTTTTCCTTCGATCAGGTCTTCGAAAAAAGACAAAACCAACTTCTGCTTCAATTTAAAGAGATGATTTCCATTCTAAGCTCCTTTCTTAGTGCAGGCTATTCCATTGAAAATGCTTTTATTGCCACTATTCCCGACCTTTCCGCACTAATAGGGGAAAACAGCTATATGGTGGAGGAGCTAAAACTGATAAAACACGCCCTTTCCATGAATCGTCCCCTAGAAGAACCGCTCTCTCAGTTTGCCTTTCGTTCAGGACTCGATGACATTCATAATTTTTCAGAAATTTTTCTGGTAGCAAAACGGTCCGGAGGAGAGCTGTGTGAAATCATTCAACATAGCAGTTCCATTATTCATGACAAACTAACGATACGAGAGGAAATCCTAACCTTAAGTGCCGCAAAGCGCTTTTGAGCAAAAAAATCATGAACGGCATACCCTTTTTTATCATCTTTTATCTCAATACTTCTTCTCCGGATTTCTTTTCCATTTTATACAGCTCCATTATGGGAAGGATTATCATGACTGTGGCTCTCCTTATTTATCTATTTGCCATTTATCTTTCTCAAAAAATCATCTCGATTCCGATATAATTCTGCAAATTAATACACGGTGAAAAAATGAAAATAATCACTCCCTACATGCATAAGCTACTCCGCTTCTTCACTTCCCAAGATGAAGCCATGATAAAAAAACAGGCAGGCATCCTTATTGTTTCTCTTATACTTTCTTCTCTTCTTTTTTTGGAAAGTCAAAAGGATTGTCATATCCAATCCGGTTACATCTTGGAGCGTGAAGGAATCGGCGGAAACGAATACAATCTCCCTCTTCAGGTAGAGGGAATAAATCCCGAAAAAAAGGAAAATGTGAATATCAAAGTCTCTCCCAGAATTTATACCAAGGAAGAAGCGGATCAAGTTTTCTCCTCCCTGCATGAAAAAGCCGAAAGCCTGCTTTTTATCCGAGGACGAAAGCTTTGACGAGATAAAAACTTCTCTTCATTTAACAAATTATTTTCCTGAAGAAAACGTGAAAATGAGCTGGAGTTTTTACTCCCTACAGCCTTAATCAATGGAGATAAAAATCACGGAAGACGATAATTTAGAGCTGATTCTGAACTATCGTTCCATCTTAGGAGATAAGGGAAAGATATACCATGAGCTCTTGGAACAAGATCAAATTTTAGAGGAATACTCGAAATAAAAATTCAGCACCAACATTCTCTCCCCCAAAGAAGGACCTGACGATGCAGAGCTGGAAAATTATTTTCGAACTTCGGAAGACTATCTCTACTCTTCTCCGACCTATCTCTTTCCCATACGAATCTATCCTGAAGAAAAAACTTCTTTAGAAAGCTTACGAAGTCTCCTGGAAAAGAAAATAGCATCCCAAAACGCCGAGGGTAGAGGAAGCGACAAGCTGGAACTACCACGGGAAATTGAAGGAAAGAAAATCATTTTTACTGAAGAACAATCTCGACGTTATCTCTTCATTCCCCTTCTTGGCCTTCTTCTTGCGCTTCTTCTCCCTCTAAAGGAAAGAGAAGAAAAAAAAGAAAAACAAAAGGAGAGAGAAAACTCCCTAAATCTTGACTATTCCGAGCTGGTATCCAAACTGGTTGTCTACCTTGGTGCAGGACTTGCTCTGCGAAATGCCTTTTCCGAAATCAGTAAACAATACAGCTTCTTAGTTAATCAATGCGGGCTGGAAAACCATCCCTTATACGAAGAACTGCACACCTTGCTAAATCAATTAAAAAGCAATGTGGGAGAAGGGAAAGCGTACCTTGATTTTTCCAAAAGGATTGCATTACGTCCTTATAACAAGCTTATCAGCGTGATTGAACAAAACCGAAAAAACGGAAGTAAACATCTTCGTTTGCAATTACAGGTGGAAATGCAAGAAGCCTTCGAAATGCGAAAGTCCACAGCCAAAAGACTCGGAGAAGAGGCTAGCACCAAACTCCTGCTTCCCCTCTTCATGCAGCTCTTTATCATCATGCTCATTATTATTTATCCTGCCATGCAATCTATGGGATAAAAAAATATTAATTCAATATTACTGCAAAGTAGAACTTGTCAAACAGCAATCTCTTCTTTGCTTTGTAATATACAGCATGCCTTGCATGTTGCAAACTATCCGGCAATTTTGCCATTTCTAAAAAGGAGGTTATTATGCAGTTACAAAACTTAGTCAAGGCTCAATATGCCTTTGACGCTTGGCTTTTTTCCCACATGGAACAATGTAAGAAAAAGAGACGGAACTTAATCAAGGGAAATGAAGCACTGGGAACAATTGAGTTGGTTCTCATTATCGTAGTCCTTATATCCCTCGTTGTTATCTTCCGAGATAGAATTAAGAATGTTCTTAATGACATCTTAAAGAAAATCGAAAGTAACGCAAAATCCGTCTAACCCCCCCCTCTCTTATGGAAAGGAAAAATCATGATAAAAAGAAAGTCTTCCGCCTCCATTACGGTATTTCTTTCCCTTAGCTTCGTGTTGATTGCCGCATTGATTCTGACGATTACGGAGTCTGCAAGAACAATCGCACAAAGATATTATATGCAAACTGCTTTAAACAGTGCCATGGAATCTCTCTTTTCTGAATTTCATAGGCCTCTTTGGGAAAACTACCGTATCTATGCTCTGGAATACCGAGATGACGCCTTGTTACAGGAAGAATTGGAAACATTTATTAAACCCTATTCCGAGGCACAAAATCTTTTTCCGGCAAAGGTTGTGAAAGATGATTTTTCCTTCTCCGGAAGGGGCAGTCTCGTAGAACAAAATCACTTCGAAGAAGAAGTTTTAGAATATATCCCTGCACTGCTCACAAAAGATGCTTTGGAATTTATAGGACAAAAACAAAGCGGGACAGATATTCCCTCTCTTTTAGAAGAAGTCAGTAAAAAAGAAAAGGAAGCGGACAGTATACAACGTCTACGGAAAAAATATGTTTTAAACCACTATGATGTGGAATATCTTGAAGACTGTATCAATGACATTGATCAGTGTTGTAAAAACAGCAGCACTCTTCATTCTCAAGCCCTGTCCGATCTCCATAGAAAGGATGCCTCCGGTTTCTTTTGGCATTCTTCTTCTCTCGTTCCACTTTAGAGCAATTAAAGAGCACCGTGCAGCGTTATGATGCACGTGCAGAGATTCTTAAGGAAAAGATAGCGGAATTACGACAAGATTTCGAGTTGGAAAAAGTCAATTTAGAAGAAGACGGAATCCGTGCAATTGAATCGGAATTACAAAGCTATGATGAATATGTCAATGAAGGAGGAAAGGTTCGCCAAATGATTGACCTCTTCCCCGCAGAATGTGACAGTCTCGGTAGCAGTATTCAAAACATTGAAGAAACCGTCCAAAATTTTGAGGACTATATTAGCGAAGAGCGCGAAAGAAGAAGAAACGAAAACGATGATGAGGAGGAAGATGAAGATGACTTGCAAGCAGAAATCGATGCTTTTTACCGAAGTATTGCAGGAGAATGGCAAAAGCCTCAAAATGCCTGTATACGGAGGTTCCGTCACAAAAATCAATAAGAAAAACAAAAAAATACTCGAAAGTATCCAAGAATTGGGAAAAAAGAAGCTCTTGGAATTACTCCTTCCCAAAGGAAGGGAATGCCCCAGTACCACAGAGTGCTACACAGACTCCCCTTTTACGGCAGGATCCGTCGCCAACCCCTTGCAGGTCGGATTATTGGGAGAATATTCCCTACGTTACTTTCACTCCTATCACAAGGAGGATAATGGAAACACCATTCCTTTCAGTAATGCAGAGGGACTGGAGGTGGAATACTTACTGCACGGAAAAAAAGAGCGACTATGAGAACCTCGCAGCACAGGTCACCGCTCTTCTAGCAGTAAGAGAAGCCATGAATTTTATCCATATCGTCTGTGATACGGAGAAACGGCAGGAAGTGGAAAACTTTGTCACCAGCTTTCTCGCAGCAACAGCGAATCCTATCGTGATAGCCGTCTTTAGTATCTTTGTTATCGGAATATGGGCCTTTGCTCAAGCTTTATTGGATATCAAGCATCTTTTAAATGACGAAAGAGTACCTCTAATGCATGGAGAAGATTCCTGGGACCTTGGTCTTAGTAAGCTCTTGGATTTTTCTTCCCTATTATCCGGCGAAAGTGAAAAAAAGGAAAGACGCGGTTTTTCCTATACCGATTATCTTCGGGCTTTTCTCTTTACTAAAGGCTTACTTCATCAGGACAAAATCAACAATGCCATGCTCTACTGTATGGAGAAAAATATTCGTACTACGGTTTCAGAAAAAGAAGCTTCCTTTCAAATGAAGCAATGCTTATATTATCTTTCTACCGATGCCGGAATAGAGTCTAGGCACAGTCTCTATCATAGAGGATTTTTAGATATGATAGGTGTAAATCCCGGTGATAGCAGATATCGCTTCACCCTGCACTCGGATTATAAATATAAAAATCTCAGTCACTAAAGGAGTCTCTATGAAATCCTATTCCGCTTCCATGACCATTGAAGCTTCTCTGTCTCTAAGCCTTTTCATTCTAGCCATGGTTATGTTGATGACGCCTCTTTTTAATCCTAAACCGTAGCATTAAAAATCTCTACCATTTTGGGAAAAAAATGCCCGCTCTATCAGTATGTATAAATACTTAGAACATTATGGCATCATGAAAACTGCTGTACAGGATATTCCTAACATTGAAGGAATACTTGCCGTTGGAGAAACTGCCTTAGAAGATCTTATTCTTCCAAATGAAGTGAATATGGAAGGAATGCAAAACATTCGCAGTTGGAAATCGCGAATTACAAAAGAAGAAATTCTATTGGACCTTGAATATGAAGAATTAATTCCCCTTTCCATTATCGACAAAAAAATCCATTTATCAGGAAATCATCGCACATAGAAGAGCATGGATTGGAGTAAAAAGGAGCAAGGTGGGAGAAAGATGCCGAAGAAGAAAAAGAAGAGGAGGAAACAGTGTATGTCATCGACGGTCCCTCTAAAGTCTACCATAAAAGCCGAGACTGTACCTACATCTCAAACGAATTTATACGCAGTAGTGCAGTGGCTCTAGATGGAAGTGAGGCAAAATATGGAGGAAAATTCTCTCCTTGCAAAGCCTGTAAACCGTCCAAAAACAGTGCCGTAGTTTATTATACAGAGGCCGGAAGAAGGTATCACAGTAGCACCGATTGTCCGGCAATGCGCTCTTCCGTCCATGAAATCCCTCTATCGCAGGCAATTTCCGAAGGAAGACACGCCTGTCCGCGCTGTGGAGGCTAATTATTTCCCCAAGTCCTTCCAACTCACTTTCTCCATCAGGAGGTATCCATGCAAGATATTTTTCTTTTTCCTGTTTTTTTAAGTCCTTATGTTTTTCTGTTCTTTCTTCTCGCCGTAGTATACGATTTTCGGAACAAATCTTTGCCCCGCTATCTTATACAGATATTTTTTTATAGTAGGAGTTCCCTTCTTTCTTTTTTTAGTGAATGGCACTATTTTTTTAGAAGCTCCTTTTCTTTCACGCTCCCCTTTCTATACAGCTTTTATCCCCTATTTTTTTCAATCTTCATGCTAGCTTTTACAAAGTGGTCTAAGGGCGCCCTGGGAGAGGGAGATGCTTACTTCCTGCTCTGCTCTTCGCTATATATGAATTATATGAGTTTTTTTCTTCTTCTTTCTCTCCGCCTTGCTCTCCTCCGCTATTGTTTCTATTCTGCTCTTTTTACTCAATAGAAAAAAAGAAGAAAAAGGATGAACGAACTCTCCTTTCCCTTCATTCCCTGTTTTATACCCGGAGCATTGTACCTGTTTATTCAAATATTCTCTGCATGAATGTGAAAGCTAAAGAAAAAGCTCCTCCTAATCAGCTGTTCAAAAAATCAATACGTCACCACTTACACCACTCACTACTCTCCTGCTCCATCGAATGAAAGGAATATTATGCACAGTATTGAAACCAGTCTTGTTCTTTTTATCAGCTTTGTCTGCATCGTTTTGCTTCTCCAAAGTACCATTGTTCTTCATACAACCATAAAGGAAAGAAGCGAAAAAGAATTTACCCGAGAATTAAACAGTCATACTTTTGGACAAAGATAAAGACTTCTTTAAAGTAGAACTCTATACCCGTTTTTTCTCCGTAGCGGAAGATTTACTGCTCCGCAAAAAGACGGAAAGTGATAAAAGTAAGACAGAATCTAGCCCCTCTTAAACTTTACATCAAGAAAGGAAAAGCTATGCCTCGGAATTTTTCTGAGAATTGAAAAAAATCTCACACACAGCTACCTCTATCTTCACGGGATGGAGTGGAAAGAAAAAGTCATGAACAAAAAAATCATTCAACAATGCCTCATTCCGGGAACTCTTCCCTTTCGCCTGATTCAAGAGGAAACGGAAACTATTTTTTTCAATATAATTTCTACCCCTATGAAAAAAATAGTTGATTATTTCGTGGAAAAACCGATGAATTTAAAACATATTATTGCGCTGTTTGAATCCATTCACAGCACTTTATTACAGATGGAAGAATATCTTCTTTCTCCGGAAATCTTAGGATTGAAAAAAAGAGGAAATATTCTTTGATGCTGAAAATAACCGCTTTCTATTCCCTTTAATTCCTCTGCTTCCGAAATCCGGATGAAGAAATCAAAGATTTGATTGACTTTATCTTTGATAATATTGATGAAAAAGGATGAACAAGCAATTCTTTCCGCCTACCTGCTCCACCAAAAAAAGAAAAACAGAAAACATTGCAAATTAAATCCATCTTACAACTTCTGTATTCGCAAAAAGATAAGGCAGGCAATACAAAAAGAAAAACGCTTCAATAATCTCGAAAAACTTCTTTGGGAATGCCATAGAAGAAATCTCCCTAAATAATTCCTTTGAAAATAAGTCCTTTGAAAATAAGTCTCTAAAAATCCGCTTCCATTTCAGGAACTGGATCTATCCGATTATAAATATGCAGACTATATGAAAAAAACATAGATGGAAATGCAACTGCCTCTACTCCGGACAATTCTGAATTTATGTCCCTTTCACAGCCGGTAGAAGGTGAGTGTAATATAGAAACAGAGAAAGGAAAAAGAAAAAGAAGAAGAGAAAAAACAAATTACTCTTCGGCTTAAAAAAATCTTTTTCAAAAAAATAAAGAAAAAAAGAAGATAAACTGCGCTCTATAGATAATATACGTTATGAATCTAAAGAACAAAAAAACAAGTGAAAAAAGAATAGTACAAAAAGGAACTTAGAAAAGTCCTGCTCGGTCTTATCCTAATGATTGCTTTCCCGATTTTACTTTATCTGTGGAAAGGCAGTTCTATATTACACGACTATCTTCCCTTCCTCATATTGATTGAAACAGCGATTTTTCTCTATGCTTCACTGGACTTTCTAACTGTAATTATCTCTTCAAAGCAATCGAGGGTATCGAGTCATTCCTAACCTTTTCTCTACTTAAAGAAGTCCAGTGCTCCTTCCGATTCCTCATTGAAATCCTCAGAAAAGAAGGACTTACTTTCCTGTAAAAGTATAGACAACTTATCCATACTTAAGGCATGGACACCCAGTATTACTTTTTCTTCATCCCCTATATCATAAGAGCGAACCAAAACAAAACGTTTCCATACAAATTTACCGTGTTTGTTTCTACTTCTAAAATACGATAATAAAAATCCTTCTTCCGAATCCTTCAGTCTTTCCCACATATCTTGAGGATTTAAAAATGCCCTACAATGTTCCTTATCCTCAGGATGTACGTTTTTTTATAGACATACTTATTGATTTCAGCGGAAAGATTGTCACTCTCTTCAATTCTATCAAACAATTCACACATATACACCGGCAGTAAAGTATCGCTTCTTAGGTTCAATAGAATGACCATATCATAAACTGAATACAGTGTACGAAGAGTATCATTCATATCTTTAATCTTTCGGAACACACGATTATTTGTCAGAACATCAATCCTAATCAGATAGATAAAGCATTCATCCATACTGGTCACAAGTCTTGCCTGCAGATGACAATGCTTTCCGGAAGAAATGAAGTCCATCGATTCCACTTCCATGGAATCTCTTGCGAGCATCATAATATCTCGTATTTTCTCCGCAAGCAAAACTTTTCTGTTGTTTAAGGCATCCTGAAAGTCATGAGTTCCGGCATAGCCCAGGTCCAAAAGATTATCTCGATAAGGTTCAGTGAAATTCAAATGGCATATCTTTCCCCCGGTCTCAGAACAAACCGCTATAGGAATAACTGTTTCAAATCCGTAAATATTTGGAGAATCATCCAAACGATCCAATACAAACGGAGTCGGACTTATAATATTGACCAGTCCGACTTGATCAAAAAGATAGTCTTCCTTTCTGCTTTCTACCCCATTTTTCTCAATCAAATCAGAAAGCCAGTTTTCCATCGGTTCCGGCCTTCCAAAATAATATCCCTGCATACGCTCACAGCCTGCATGCTTTAAAAAGCGAAATTGCTCCTCGGTTTCACTCCTTCCGCAACAGTATGTATGCCGATCTCCTTCGCCATATATAAAATGGAATAGATAATAATCAGTGATTTCTTTCCCATATCACTTAAGAAACGCATATCTATCTTAAAAAGTATCAAATTCAAATTCTTTCAATAAATTTAGGGAAGAATAGCCTGAGCCGAAATCATCCATCCAAACCTGATAGCCCAGCTCATGTAATTTCTTCACCACATACTTCATATAGCCTTCATTGTGCATTACCACGGATTCAGTCACTTCAATATGCAGTAAGTTTTTTTGGTACATGGTATTGCTCTACTATTGATTCCAGCTGATCCAAAAAAATCGCCAATATTAAAAATCCAAACGCGAAAAATTTAAAGAAATCGGAAATACCGTTTCCTTTCGTTCTAATCTTTCTCCCAGATTTTTTTACAGATTTCACGGAAAAACATAGAGATCCAACAAATGTATTTTTTTAAAGTTTTTTTCGAGTACGGAAATAAAGTCACCGGGATAAATCATCCCGTATTTGGGGTCAATCCAACGGGAGAGTGCCTCCGCTCCGCACACTCTCTGTGTTAAGCCACGCACATTGGGCTGCAAGTACACTTTTACCTGTTTTTCTGCAATAGCTTCTTCGATATGAGATTCAATATGCTTTTCCAGCTCTAAACGGGCAAGGTTTCTCTTCTCCTTCTTGGAGTGCGTATAACTGCGGATTCCTTTTCTTATCCCGTCCATCGTTATGAACTCGCTCCATCACTACTCCCCAAATTCTATACTACGTACAATAGAATTTCGTCGAATTAAAGGAAGATAATAAGGAGATATCTTACTGACACAACAATTTCAGAACTATTTTTTTCCCAGTAAATCTTTTATAACTTCTCCCCCTAATATAAACCCGCAAATCGGAGGGACAAAAGCTATCGAGCCGGGAGTATCTCGTCTAGACGCAGACGTCCTCCCTTCTTCAAGGCGGGAAGAAGAGCCTATTCTCTTCTTCTCTTCCTCTCTGTTCAGAGGACGAGTAGGCTCTTCCTCTGAATAAACCACTTTCAAAGACTCTATGCCGCGTTTCTTGCACTCTCTTCGCATAACTTTTTGCCAAAGGGCAGACTTTGGTTTTATAGATATCCGAAACCTTAAAAGCGGTCGGATCCAGTTTGTTTCCCGCTCCCATAGCACTGATAACGGGAACTCCCCAGACGATGTGCTTCCATAATCAGGCCAAGCTTTGCCGTTACCGTATCCACCGCATCAATTACATAATTATAATCGGAAAGGCAGAATTCATCTTTATTTTCCGGCAGATAAAAAGCACGGAAAACAATGCACTTCACAGTCAGGATTGATGCTCCGGATTCTCTCCGCCATCACTTCTACCTTACTTTTTTCCCCACTGTTAAATCTGTTGCAATAATCTGTCTGTTAATATTGCTTAGGCTGACAAAATCATTGTCTACCAAATCAATTCTTCCTATTCCGCTTCTTGCCATGGCCTCCACGGCATAGCCTCCTACACCTCCAACGCCAAAAACAATTACCTTGGATTTTTTCAGTTTTTCCATAGCTTCTCGACCCAACAAAAGCTCTGTTCTTTCGAAGCGTTCCGCCATCCTTACTCCATTCTATCCTACTCTTTGTTTCTCACGAAAACTCAGCCTTCAATAATTTATATCCGTGCTATCGTCTATGCACTACTATATGGATTGCTATATCTACTTTTATACACACTTCATCACGCATTGTAATATATAGGATTCGCTATATATTTCTATACATTGTGCTATATATTTTTCCATAGCCTTACTGCAGAGCGCAACTTTTTTACCCAGCTTCAATGCAATAAAAACTTTGATGCAATCCGGAACAATAAAGGGTAGCACTCCAAGGGATACTGCCTTTGCCGTATCCAGTGAAAGAACCTTGGCAAGCCATAAAGTTCCAAATACGTAACAAAGCGCTATTCCGATTAGGAAAAAGATGCGTACTGTACAACAAAAGAACCGGGGAAAATGATCCAGACCGAATCCTCCTACAATGCTCAAAAACAGCATTCCGAAAAGATATCCTCCTGTAGGCCCCAAGAGCTTTCCAAGTCCCGCTCCGTAATTGGAAAACACCGGAAGCCCGATTAAGCCGAGAAGCAAGTAGATCAAATAGGATATCGTTCCCATTTTTCTCCCCAATACCGCAACCGTTAAACAAACCGCAAATGTACCAAGTGAAATCGGCACAGGACCGACAGGTATGGATATTGGTGACAGCACTGCCATAACTGCCGTCATTAAAGCTAGTACGAGTAATTCCTTGATCTCAAATTTCATAAAAAGTCTCTCCTTGATGTCTCTATCTATAGTTCTAAAAAGCTGAGTATCCACTCTCCTTCTCCGGAAAAACAACTCTCCGCTTCCTGCCGGAATAAAAAAATCCGTTTCCTTTTTCTACTTTTTATAGAATGGATAGGATTTTTGTGATTCCGGGCTCTCCTGCCAACTTAACTCAGCCTTGCCATCCACCAGCATTGCAAATAAAAAAACTATCTTCGTTTACTTTTTCGCCTATAAACTTCTTCCGAAGCGGTCTTTTAACCGTTCCACCGTAAAATATTTGCAAGATCCTAGACGTTCAATATAAGACAGCCTAGGTTTCTCCTGCTTTTTCATTCCTTCAGAAGATGCACAGTTTCCTATATTCTCCGAAGTAAACCGAGCAGGCATTTTTGCAAGTCTTCCGGTATGCAATACCTTTAGTGCTTTCTCAATGTGTAATTCTCTTTCTTTTCCATACTTATCCTTCCGTCCATAATCATATACCCGGTACGTTAAGTTTGAATTTTCCTGTACTTCCGCAAGTAGAATTCCTGCACCGATAGCATGTACTGTTCCTGCCTCAATGAGGAATACATCTCCCTTTTCTACCGGGATTTTTTTGAGTAAGTCGGTAAGATAGTTTTCTTGAATTGCCTTCTGAATTTCTTCTTTACTGTAGTCCTCTTTAAAACCCAGATAAAGAAATGCGCCTTCTTCTCTTTCCAGGATGATCCACATTTCCGTCTTTCCCAGCTGTCCCTCATACTTAAGCGCATACTCATCATCCGGATGGACCTGTACAGAAAGAGGAAGCTTTGCATCTATCAGTTTGATCAGTATCGGAAAGAATGCAAATTGTCCGGCTATTGTCCCTAATGCTTCCGGGTGTCTCTCTAAAAACAGAGAAAGCCTCTCCTTTCCCTCTGCCGGTGATGCATCAATAGACGATGCTTCTACCGGTAAAATCCGACTTTCCCCATCTTTATGACAGGAAAGCATCCATGCTTCTGCAAGTGCTGTGCCTGAGTAAGTAATATGATATTCGCTCTTTAATTTTTCTCCCCCCCAAAGGTAATCCTTACACGCAGCTTCCAGCCTATATACTTCCATCTCTCTCCTTCTTCCATCTCAATATTACGGACTTACTCCGGGTCCATTTTCACTATCCGCCTCTCCGGGAAAATTCCCTTCTCCGGGTCCGTTATAAAAGGGCGAGCCTCCACCTGAACTACCGCTGTCCGAACTTCTTGTCGGAAGCTTTCGAACTCGATTGATAGCTTTTTCCAGTTGCTGGCTGAGCGATGCAAAATCCTCCGTACCATTTAAGTCTTTCAGGCGCTCTATTGCATCGGCAATAAGAGCTTCCGTATCTCCATCCTGATATTCCAGGCTTTGCAAGGCGGTAAGAGAAGAAAGAAAGGCCTCTCTTTATATTACGGGAAGTCTTATCCTCTGACTCTTTTACTTTTACTCTCTTCCATCGACTCATTACGACTGGACTCTTCTTCCTGCTTTTTTAAGTATTCTTCAATTTCATCTTTCCGGTCTTCCTCAATTTTTAGAAATTCCTTCTGCTTAGCAAAAAGCTTTTTCCTGATACTCCGCTTTAAACTTTTCATCGGAAATCTCATTTAAGAGCTCCCTGAATTTCAGAAAAAAAGGGCTCTCGCTGTAAAAATATCCTCGATACTTGCAATCTTAAGATTTTCATATCTTTCCAAGTCTCTCATTACAGTCTGTTTATTATCCTTTTCTTCCTTCTTCTTTTGACTTTCTTCTCCCTTTTTCTTCGCACTTAAAGAAACGTAATCCATTATTCCGCTTTGTTCATCCGTAACTTTTTCTACTGTATCGGGTTGCACCCAATCCTCCGCAGGAAGGCCTTCATGGATGGTATCCATCACATTTTTCCATATCTTTCCTGCATAAGTTGCGCCGTATATTCCCGGCATTTCCACGGGCATATCGTGTCCTACCCAGACCGCCATACTGTAATACTTGGTGTAGCCGCAGAACCAGGTGTCCTTTGAGCCGTTACTGGTCCCCGTCTTACCCGCTGCGGGCATCTTATTCTTCAACTGAAGTCCACGTCCGGTTCCATACTCCGTATTTATAGTTCCCTTCAGGATATCGGTCATAATAAACGCTGTATCCTCACTATATACCTGCGTGCTTTGAAGACTGTTCTCATCCGCTACAACACCGTTCTTCTCCGACTCTATTTTTAAAATACAGGTCTTTCCATCATAAACTCCGCCATTTGCAAGAGTGGAATACCCCTTTGCCATGTCAACAATACGAAGACCATTTGTGAAGCCTCCTATGGAAACCGCCATTGCATCATAATCTCTGAGACTGATTCCAAGAAATTGCATTTTTTCCAGATATTCTAATCCGTTCTTGATTCCTACAGCCTCCAAGACCTGCCAAGCTACTGTATTTAAAGAGCGATTGGTTGCTTCTCTGAGTGTGACCTCCCCGTGGTAGTTTCCGCCTGAATTGGACGGACCGTCCTCCCACTTATGGTCATCAATCAAACTTGCAGCACGAAATACCCCAAGATCCAGCGCCGGCGCATAATCCAGTAAAGGCTTAATAGCAGAACCCGGCTGCCGGTAACTCAGATAAGCACGATTGTACTTATCCTCCGTTCCTCTACCTCCGATTGTTGCTACCACATATCCACTTTTTATTATCTATGATAACAGCCGCTCCCTGCATGGAGAACTTGCCATTTTCCTGTACTTCCTGGAATTTGGAAAGGCTTTGATCGAGAATTTCCTGTGCCTGCGCTTGAATCTCCGGATTCAAAGAGGTATAAATCGTATATCCGCCCGCCCGAAGCTCCCTATTGTAATATGCATAGCTTTCCTCGTACTGCTCCTGATAATTTTCCTTCTCCGTCTGATCTTTAAAATGATAGGTAAAGGGAAACTGATTTACCTCCATCATACGAATCGTTGCAGCGTATAAAAGCATAGGCACTAAGATAATCTTCATCCGTCGACTTCTGTGTTTTTTTGAAATGGTAAATTCAGTAGAAATCGCTTTCTCATACTCTTCTTCGGAAAGGTAGCCCACCGTTTCCATTGATTTCAATACCTGATTTCGCTTCTTAACCGCCCTATCAGGATGACGCAAAGGATCGTAACGAGTGGGGGCATTCGATATTCCCGCCAAGGTTGCTGCCTCTTCTATACTCAGGTCTTTTGCCGCTTTATCAAAATAAAACTGGCTGGCAGCCTCTACACCATAGCAGTTATTGCCATAGAAGTTCGTATTGCAATAAATCTCCATGATGTCTGCCTTGGAGTAACGCTTTTTCCAATTCCTGTGCCAAGATGATTTCTACAATTTTTTTCAGTATAGGTCCGCTCCGCCGTCAGATATGTATTCTTTACCACCTGCTGCGTAATAGTGGATCCGCCTTGGGTAATCTTTCCCTTATTTTTTACCAGCTGCACAAAAGCCCTTAATGTAGCCTTGTAATCCACACCATTGTGGCTTAAGAACTTTCTATCTTCCTGTGCAATATATGCACGTTGAAGATTGGGAGAAATCTGATCAATCGTAACGTAGACAAAATGTCCGGCATTGATGGTTCCCAGCGTTTTTCCCTTCATAATCCAAAACCACGGTATCCGAGCGTTTTGTTAAATCCTTTAAATTGCTCCCTGCAAGCTTTTCATACGCAATTCCGCGAAGACGACTCAATTCCGGTTGGATGAAGAAAACAAATCCCACAACGGAAAGAACTGTCAGTATAGCTGCTATGGATAAGAAAAATTTTACAAAAAAATCCAAGCAGGGAACGTTTTTTTGTTCCTCTCTTTCTACCCTTTCTACTCTTTTCTTCCATTTCTTACCTCATGTTCTAATTCCACACAAGTTTCACACAACATAGCTTATGCAAAAGAAACCACAGATTTTGCAAACAATACTTGCCACAAACAAGATACTGCACACTTCGCGAGTAATACTCCTTAAGAATTACAAATTCGGCACAAAGCCCTTAAAGACTTTGTGCCGCTCTACTTAAACCATAATGCAGGAAAGCCCAAAGCTCTTACTTCGCATAATCCACCGCTCTTGACTCTCTAATAATATTGACTTTAATCACACCGGGATACTGCATCTGATCCTGAATCTGCTGAGAAATGTTTCTTGCCATAATAGTCATATCATCATCGCTGACCTCTTCCGGAACAACCATGATTCGCACTTCACGACCTGCCTGAACAGCAAAGGACTTTTCTACACCCTGATAAGAGTTGGCAATCTCTTCCAGCTCCTTCAAACGATTGGTATAGGTCTCTAAGGACTTTCTTCTTGCACCGGGTCTCGCTGCAGAGATCGCATCTGCCGCTGCCACAATAAAGGAAATCATGGATGTCGGCTCTGTTCCGCCATGGTGAGATGCCACCGCATTGATAACCACTTCCGGCTCATGATACTTTTGACAAAGTTCGATTCCCAAGTCAACATGGCTTCCTTCCACCTCATGGTCAATCGCCTTTCCAATATCATGAAGCAGACCTGCACGCTTTGCAAGACGTGTATCCAGTCCCAACTCCTGCGCCAAAAGTCCGGATATCTGTGCAACCTCCATGGAATGCTGCAACGCATTCTGTCCGAAGGAAGTACGGAACTTCATTCTTCCCAAAAAGGAAAATAAGCTCCGGATGAATTCCGTGAAGCCCCAGCTCCAAAGTAGCGGACTCTCCCTCTTCCTTTATGGTATCATTTACTTCTTTTCTACTCTTCTCAACCACTTCTTCAATTCTGGCAGGATGAATACGACCGTCCACAATTAACTTTTCCAGAGCGATTCTTGCCACTTCTCTACGTACCGGATCAAAACCGGAAAGTACAACCGCTTCCGGTGTATCATCTACAATCAGCTCTACTCCTGTAAGCTGTTCCAAGGTGCGAATGTTTCTTCCTTCACGTCCGATGATTCGTCCCTTCATTTCATCATTAGGAAGTTGCACAACAGAAACGGTAGATTCCGTTACCTGGTCAGCCGCACATCGTTGGATAGCCTCCACGATATATTCTCTTGCCGTCTTTTTCCGCCTCTTCCTTTGCTCTGGCATCATATTCTCTGATAATCAAAGCGGTATCATGCTTGATACTGTCTTCCACGGACGCCAAAAAGCTCCTGCTTGGCCTGATCTCTGGTCAATCCGGATACTCTTTCCAACTCTACCAATTTTTTTGATTATGTAATTGCTCAAGTTCTCCCTCTTTAGACTGCAGTCCTTCCTCTTTTCTTAAAAAGCTCTGCTTCCTTTCGTTCTAAACTTGCCGCCTTCTTCTCGGAGCTTTCCTCCCTTTTTAAAAATTCTTCTCTCTAACTCAGTAACTTCTTTTCTTCTGTCTTTCAGTTCCTTATCCAGATCATTCTTCGCCTTTAAAGCTTCTTCTTTTTGCTTCCAGTAAGGCTTCTCTTTTTATTCTCTGCTGTTCTGATGGCATCATCAATAATCTCTCTGGACTTTTCCTCGGCACTCCCTACCGTTTTTGCATAAATAGACCGCTCTTTATTTTGTCCGAGGATAAACGTGATGACCCCTACCACAGCTGCCACGATCACGGTAATGGCGATTGCCAATGGCTGGTTCACTGTTACTACCTCCTTCAATATTCCTTTGTTAATGTACAAATATGTGAGGCAAATATTTTTCTTGCGAAATTTACGGATTCCATATTTATTCATCAATATAACGTATCTATTTTTAAGGTATCGGAAAACATGTGTCAACGACATTAGCGGAACAAGGTCATCATTTTTCGCAGACAGACTTTCTCCCACTCCCATCACGTTGTTCACGAATAAAATCTCATTAATTTCCTTCTCTTCTATAAGCTCCGGTAATTTCTTATCATAATATCTATAATCTATGACATAAATATTTTTTTATAGTTTTGGGCCAAAAAGGGGATGATTGCATTTCCATAGGAGTCCTTAATGACAATAAGATTCTTCTCTCCGTTTTCATTGTGAATTTCCGCATAAGGATGATCCCCTAACATAAAGCAATTATATTTATTTCCCGGAAGCATCTTTTCCGCATCATTGATAAGATTGCCGGAATACTCCTTTCCGGAGGCATCCAAAAATCGCATATCATTTACTTCTCCGGTATACGCAATGACCGTATCCGGATTTTCCTTTCATAGCCCTCAGGACGGTTCATATAAAAATAAAATGTACCGTAAAAATCCTTATACTCCGCCTTTGTAAAGCTCTCCAGCGATTTTGCAGCAAGTCCCCTCTCCTTGCAAAACTCTGCGTAGGCATAGTAAGCCCCGAGCTGTGTCCAGTGATGGTCTGTCCGAAAATAAATATACTCCGTTTTATGCCGCATAAGAGAACTGAACACATCAATACTATGGATTTTCGGATTCATCAAACTGTAGGTATAGGAAATCGCCTGATCCATGCCGGAAGATGCCAACTTTTTCTTGTATTTGCGGGTCCAGGAGGATGCCGAAAGAATTCGGTGCAATCAGGTGCTAATTTCGAGATTCGGGTATAAGCTTTCTACTGTATTTAAAAAGGGAAGCATAGCTTCTGACTCCTTTTTCACTGAAATAATAGAGCTCAAAGGCTTCCTTTCCACTCAAATACAGGCTCCCCACCGTTTCACCCTGTAAGGCAACATCCGCATCCGCCTTTTGAATTTCAAGATTTCCTTCCGCATCCGTTTCAAAATTTTGTTCTTTCTTGTTCTCCGAGGAAGAACCATTATCCGATGATTCCGAATCGGAAGCAGTCTCTACTTCCCTTTCCGTATTCCTTCCCTCGTTTTGAAACAGGACTGGTCTCTTCTATGTTTTCTATAGCAAAGGTTTCTGCCATCTCCCCTGTTTCCGGAATGCTCTCCGCTACATTTTTTCCTTCGCCATACAAAACATCTCCCTGAAAACCATAAAGATTTTGTACCTTTCCGGACAGAGAAAGCCACTCCTCTTTGCCCGGATAGCTGTCCTGGTACCAGCTGGAAATGTCTTTAAAATATTGCCCGTTTAATACTGCATAAACGGAGAACGCAGGGAAATGTTTCAGCTCCCTTTTCTCCTCATCGGAATAGCTTTTTCGTAAAGGAAGAGCTATTCCGAGAACAAAAACGCACAGGAAAAAGAGCAATATAACAGAAACTGCAAGCGCTTCATATATTGTTCCCTTCTCTTTATTCCAATTCATCCCCTACCTCCCGCTACTTCTTTTACTCCGCCACAGCTCTCTTTTTCTTCCACAGCCATCTTTTTCTTCCACAGCCATCTTTTCTTCCACAGCCATTTTTTTCTTCCACAGCCACTTTTTTTCTGCTATTTCTATCTTTTCTGCTATTTCTATCTTTTTCTGCTATTTCTGTCACTACTATTAAGAAGGTCTTTTTCCTGAAATGACTCTTGTAGTCACTAAATCTTTTTTTATTTCAAACTACAATCTTAATTAAAATTGATTATATAAAAACGGAGTATAACTTTGTCCCGCCATTGCTGCAAAAGAAATGCATAAAAGCCAGTAAAAGCTAGCAGTATTTTTCACAAAAGTAATACATCTTCTCTCCATGATCCAAGAAGAAAATAGTCCACTTCGTCTTTCTTTGAATCTTCTTTAAAAGCTATGCTATGTCGTTTCAGCTCTTCCTCCGAAAGACCGGATTCTTCCTGCATTGCCTCTTTAATATCTTCTTTGATATCTTCTTTAATATCTTCTTTAATATCTTCTTTGATATCTTCTTCAGTTTCCACATCAAACTTAGGTCTTGCATCTTCATCTATTGTATCTTCATCTATTGTACCGACATCTATTGTACCTCTATCTTTTATCTCTTCCATATCGGCTTCCTCCTCCATACCGTAGAAGCCTTCCTCTTCTCTCTTTCCTTTCTTCTCTTTCCGGATACGTCCGCGAAGCATTAAATCCTCGCAAAAAGCATCCAGCTTTTGAAATAGACTCGTTGAAAAAAGGACGGCTAAAAGAAAAAGGAAAATATGATTTCGAAATAAAATCAGACTTCTTCCATCCGAAAATGCATTTCCGCTCAAGAGAAAAAGGCTCTTTAAAAACATTTTTTTCAAAAACAGCAAAAATTCGAATAGCGGAAAAAAATCCAAGAAATAAAAACAACAACAAGAGTGTAGATATGCAGCACTACCGTCCTACCATAAGCCGGATTAAAAATGTTCCATTTGCATTTTTTTCTCTATTTCTTTTTTTCATGTAAAAGCCGGCTCATTTATATTTGCCTCATCCTTTTTCCGGGCAGGAAGATGAATCGGAAATCTATGGATTATATGCTTCATAAGCAACTCCATAACGATAATCATAAAATAATATAAGCCCCAAAGAATGAAGTTTGCTGTTGCTCCATGCCACATTCCGGTAAGAATCCAGATCACAAGAAGATTGATTACTCTTCTCCCAAAGGAGAGACGATTCCCGCCTAAGGGGATATAGATATAATCCCTAAAAAGCAAGAAAGGGAAATATGCCAGCGACGCCAGAAATCCCGGATGCTCTTTTGCTTCGTAAGGATAATGGAAGTTCTCCGGAATACTGAATCCCGACCATTTCACCTATACCGACTGCCATATCCGTATAGGCGGAAAAATCAAGATAAATCTGTAGCATAAATGCAAGACTTGAAAAAAAGACCGCCAAAAAAGAAGGTGCATTGCTTCCCTGGACTGCCAGACCTGTCAGTCTCTCCATAGGAAGAAATGAAGTGGAAAGCTTTCCCAGCTCATCCGCCAAAAATCATTTTTCCATAATCCGAACGAAAAAGCGGAACAATCCCTGAGAAAGGTTAGTGAAATTACTCTCTCTCGATACAATCTCCCCTCTCATCTCTTTATAACGAAGAATCGGTCCTTGGGAAATAACAGGAAAAGCAAAAGCATAAATTGCAAAATGGAAGAAATTCTCCTCCGGCTCCATGCCTTCCTTACAGTCCGCAAGATAAGAAATCAGACGAAAACTGTAAAAAGAAATTCCAAAGGGCATAAGCCCTCTTATCCATTGCGGAAGAAAACGAAAAAATACACTGTACTTAAAAAGAGAAGCGGTAGTAAAAAGGAGAACAATGCTAAAAGGGAAAGAAATACTTTTTTCTCCGTCTTTAAGCGCTTTGCGGCATAAAAGCTGAACAAACTAAGTAACAGCAAAACACCAAGGGAAATCAACCCCTGAAAAAGCAAAAACAATCGAAAAGAAGAAAAAAACTAAAATTTTTCCCTCTAATACTCTTTACTTATAAAAGAAAAATAGAAACAGGGGAAGAAATGCCCCTACAAATATCATTTCCGAAAATTGCATAGTCCCTTCTTACTCTTGATTAAATCATTTCTCTACTTGATGTCTCATTCATCTTTGACTTTCCATTTATCTATGATCCTAATACCTCTTTCCTATTCAAGCTTTTTTATGTCCTAAATTGAGAAAGTGCGGCAAAACTGCATAGACTTGCAAAGCCTTGGAAAATCCGTTATACTTCTACTGCTTCGGGGGCAATGAAGCTTGGGCCCCACGCAATGGGAGATACCGAACCGTGTCAGGATGGGAACATAGCAGCACTAAGGTAAACCTTTCATGTGCCGTGGGTCATCCTGGGTGGAGTTCCCGAAGTTTTTTATTTTCAAAACTCGTCTATTGTATCCTATACACTTTTTCCCCATTCTTTGCTGTTACACGAATCACTTCCTCAGCAGAAATTCCTTTTAAATCAGCAAGAAAATCCACTACATAACGAAGATTTCCGGAATAATTTCTCGTACCTCTTACCGGCACAGGAGCCATATAAGGACAGTCCGTTTCAAGCACAATATGCTCCAAAGGGAATCTCCTCCGCCACCTGCTTCAGCTTTTTTGCATTGGTAAAAGTCAATACACCGCCAATCCCAATCATCATACCAAGCGATACAAAGTCCTTAGCCACTTCCAAAGGATAGGAGAAACAATGCACAATGCCTCCGTTTTTATAGGCCTTATGATCCCTTACAATGCGAAAACTATCCAAGGCCGCATCTCGCGAATGAATCACAATCGGAAGATTTCTCTTTTTCGCAAGCTCAATCATGGAAATGAAGCATTCCTTCTGCATTGCGGGCTCCGGGTCAAAGTCCTCAAAAACTTCTTCCCCTCTTTTTTTCTTCTCCTCATCCTGCTCTTTTTCGATAGGACTTCGCTTATCCAATCTATAGTAATCCAAACCAATCTCTCCGATTGCAACTACACTCTCGGAATAACTCAGCTCTTCCAGCTTTTGGAAAGAATCAGGATTGAATTCATTGGCATTTTGCGGGTGAAAGCCCACAGCGCTATAGACCGAAAGGCCTGTTCCCCGATATTCTTCGGCTAAATGTACGGCTTTCTCCGAGCTTTCCAAATTGTAACCGATTTCACAAATTCGGTCCACTCCTTCTCTCGGAAGCCCTTTTATTAAGTCATCTCTATCCGAATCAAAAGATTCGTCATTGTAATGACAGTGCGTATCAAATATCATCATCTTCTCCCTACTACTTTTTTTCTCTACCATCGCAGTTACACTGCCTGATTCCTATTGCAAAATATATTTCGACTAAAAGAAAATTTTTAAATAGCATTTATCACGAAATTCTACGCTGTGATTTTGGCACCGAAATAAATCAAAAGATAAAACAAAGTTAAATGCAAAGGATAGTAAAAAAATAAAAGAGTCTTCCCAAGGGAATACGCCCTTTTTCTCCATTGTAGAAAAAGATAGGAATAAAACTGAGGGCTGCCGCTCCAAAAATTAGCCAAGGACAGTGATATGGAGAAAAACATGCCGGAGGCAATACGAAGTGCCTTTTCCTTTCGAAAAATTATACAAAGAAGCAATAAGAAAAAAATTCCTAAAGCTCCGTAATCGCATCGTAGTAGCTCTGCCAAAGCGGCACAGATGAGTACCGAAGTCCATTTCAAAATAGACTTTCTCCGAAATTTCTTCATAAAAATACATTGCAGCAATTCCCAAAGATAAGGTAAAACCGATATTTTGTGCGGAAAAAAATTATACCATTGATTATAAAGACAAAGATCAAAGGGACTTCCGAGAAAAATAGCCATAAGAAGTACACGGAAGAAATATTTCTTCCCTATCTTTTGTATGAATAAAGCCCTCTGTTAAGAGGAAGGCAAAAATCGGAAAAGCCAGCCTTCCGATGGTCCGGAAAATATGATACAGCTGCATCAAGTGTTTTCCTTCCGCTGTAGCAATTGCCATTTCATGATACTCTGTAGAAAAGCCATAGAGATTCCCATTGTAAATCACGATAGCAGCATAATGATCTATGGTCATGGAAACAAGGGCAAGAAGCTTCAGCAAATCCGCTGAAACCCCTCCCCCTTTTTTCTTTGTGTCCAGTGCAGTCAATGCAGTCATATTATGCGATATCCGCTCCTGCAGGCATATCCCGCAAAGAGGTCATAAGTGATAAAATCTCTTCTCCGTCCTGCTCAAACGCTGCAGACAGAAGCATACCCTGAGACTCATAGCCGGCAATCATTCTGGGTTTTTAAGTTCACAAGAACCATTACCTTCTTTCCAACCAAATCCTCCGGATGGTAGGCCGACTTGATTCCGGAAAGAATCTGCCGAACTTCTTCTCCAATTTGTACCTTGAAGAGTAGAAGTTTCTTGGATTTCTTCACCTCTTCCGCATGAAGAATCTTTCCGATACGGAAATCCAGCTTTTCAAAGTCCTCATAGCTTACTTCGTCTTTATAAGGAAGCACTACAGGATTTGCATCCTTAGCTGCGTCGCCTTCCGCTACAGATTCTTCCGTTCCTTCTTTAGCGCCGCTCTTTCCTTCCAGCTTCTCCTCTTCCAAAGAAGCCTTACGAATCTGCTCTTCGGTAATCTTCTCTACTTCCTTTTCGATTTCCTTCCAATCTTTTCTGTCAAATAAGGTAGAAGGATTCTCGGAAACCTTTGTTCCGGACGGATAAAGACCAAACTCGCTAAGCTGTTCAAAGGCTCTCTTCTCCGTAGCGAGCTCTTCTAAAATCGTCTTTGCCGTATCCCGGCATAAAGCTTTCCAAAAGAGATGCTCCGATTACAATAGACTCTGTCAAATTGTAAAGCACAGTCTTAAGGCGTGGAGCAAGCTCCTCTTCTCTTGCCAAAACCCATGGTTCTGTCTCATCAATATATTTGTTGGAACGTCTAAATATCTCGAAAATAGCAGTAAGCGCGTCGGCAACCCTGTGCTCTTCCATCTTTTCAGTAGCCACCCTCGCTTGGGAAAGCACTGTATTCTTTAAATCTTCATCCACCGGATCTACTGCAGAGGTTTTTTCTACAACTCCCTCAAAATACTTATTGCTCATCGCAATGGTACGCTTCACAAGGTTTCCTAAAATGTTCGCAAGCTGAGAATTGTAGCGCTCTACCATGAGCTCCCAAGAGATTACGCCATCATTCTCAAAAGGCATCTCATGCAGAACAAAGAAACGAACCGCATCTACACCAAAGAGCCGAACGAGGTCGTCCGCATAGATTACATTGCCTCTGGACTTGGACATCTTTGTGCCTTCTTCCGCCTTTCCTGCCGCAGTAAGAAGCCATGGGTGTCCGAATACCTGTTTGGGTAGAGGAACGTCCAAGCTCATCAGGAAAATAGGCCAGTAAATCGTATGGAAACGAACAATATCCTTTCCGATGAGATGTAAGTCTGCCGGCCAATATTTTTTGTAGTTCTCACCGTGTGCACCTTCCGTGTCATAGCCGATACCGGTAATATAGTTTGTAAGCGCATCAAGCCACACATAAACTACATTTTTCTCATCAAAATCTACAGGGATGCCCCATGTAAAGGAAGAACGGGAAACACAAAGATCCTGTAATCCCGGTTTTAAGAAGTTGTTCACCATCTCATTTTTACGGGAAACAGGCTGTATAAACTCGGGGTGAGACTCGATATGCTCCATTAAACGATCCGCATACTTGGACATCTTAAAGAAATAGGCATCCTCACTCGCCTTTTTCCACAGGACGGCCGCAGTCAGGGCATTTTCCGTCTACAAGCTGGGAATCTGTCCAGAAGGATTCGCAGGGAGTACAATACCAACCCTCATATTTACCCTTGTAAATATCCCCTTTTTCATACATCTTCCGGAACATCCTCTGAACTTGCTTCTCGTGATATGGCTCCGTTGTACGCATGAATTTATCGTAGGAAGTATTCATCAAATCAAAAATACTCTGAATCTCTCCTACAACTTCATCGACAAACTCTTTCGGTGTCTTTCCGGCGTCCTTCGCCTTTCCTTCTATCTTCTGTCCATGCTCATCGGTTCCGGTCATAAAAAACACATCATATCCCTCGTAGCGCTTAAAACGTGCCATCGCATCCGCAAGGATAATTTCATAGGTATTTCCGATATGCGGTTTTCCGGATGCATAAGCAATCGCCGTGGTAATGTAGTATGGTTTTCTTTCCATGGACTCTCCTTTTTTCTTCCCTTTTCAACTGCTCCGCCCCATTCTTTTCTTCTTTAATGGTAAGCGAAAAAATAACGATTCTAGTCTAGCATAGATTTTTCGTTAGTCAATCTTTCCCGATTTATCTAAAGTCAATCTTATAGCCAAAGAAAGGCTTACCTAATAAAATAGTCTTTCTGTTTTTGTCTCTTTCTTGATTTAAGAGAAAAGATATAGGCTTAAGAAGCATTCCCTTTGAGAGATGAACATCTCTTCGGTATACAAAAATGGTGCGGAATCCCCCGCACCACTCAATATATAAACACCCTATACATTATTCCTTTTTTTAATTTATTTCTCCAAAAAAACTATTCCTTAGAAAGAGCGTCTGCCGCATCACTTGCAGCATCTTCTACTTTGGCTGCCACTTCTTCTACCTTGGCTGCAGTCTCTGTCCCTACGGATTTTTGCGTCTTCCGCCACCTGCTCCACAGTACTGTGCAACATCCTTTGCCTTCTCAGCAGCATCCTTTTGCCTTCTCAGCAACATTCTCTACCTTTTCTTTCACGTCATCCTTCAAAGCCTTCAGCTTTTCCTGGATTTCGGCAATCTTAGCCTGAGCAGCATGAATCTCGTCTACGAAGTCTTTAAACCCTTCTGTAGGCGCATTCTGAAAATCTTCAAAAATACTTCTTACCGATCTTCCCGTAAACAGCAGAAATCTTCCTTTCTTCATCATGAATCATGGAGTTGAACTTAGCAGTATCTGCCATTTCCTTTCCCTTTTGCACTACTTCCTGACTTGCACCGGAAATCTTCTTTTCCAAGTTCATCAAAAAAATCCCATAGGCACCTCCTACCGTAACTTCTACAAATACTTCTTCATTCTAACATTTATTTTTCTTAAAATTCAAATTAATATGACATTTTTTATTATTCTTAAAAACAATTAAATTTAGATACTTTCTCACTTATCGCATACATACTTACGTCTTTATATCCTGCTCCTTTGCAAGCTATGTCTTTGCAAGATACTTTAGTAATATGCCCTTTGTATGCTATCCCTTTACATTTTCACTTTTAAATAGTTTTCCGGAAAGAAATAATAAAAGAACCCGAGAGGGATTCATTCCGATTCCTCTCAGGTTCTTTATTCTTATGAAACTGTCACAGATAAAGCTGAAACAGCATTTACTTTCTATTTATACTCGCAAAATGAGCATCGCATATTTCCTAATTATTACTTTCTGTTGAAAGCACCGAAACCGGGATAGCAAGCACCCTCGCCAAGCTCCTCTTCAATACGAAGAAGCTGGTTATACTGCTACTCTCTCGGAACGAGAAGGAGCACCGGTCTTGATCTGGCAGGTATTTAATGCTACCGCAAGGTCAGCAATGAGTGGTATCCTCCGTCTCTCCGGAACGGTGAGAAGAAATAGCAGTGTATCCTGCCTTGTGAGCCATCTTGATAGCCTCTAAAGTCTCGGAAACGGAACCGATCTGGTTTAGCTTAATGAGAATGGAATTTCCGCATCCAAGCTTGATTCCTTTGGAAAGACGCTCTGTATTGGTTACGAAAAGGTCATCCCCAACGAGCTGAACCTTATCTCCAAGCTCCTTCGTCATCTTCTCCCAGCCTTCCCAGTCTTCCTCATCGAGTCCATCCTCGATAGAGTAAATCGGGTACTTCTCTACTAGGGACTTCCAGTGAGCAATGAGCTCATCGGAAGTGAAATCCTTTCCGGACTTCGGCTGATGATAGAAGCCCTTACCCTTTTCGCTCTTCCACTCGGAGGAGCTGCATCCATAGCCAGAACGAAGTCCTTACCCGGCTCGTACCCTGCTGCCCTGATTGCCTTTAAGATGTGCTCAATCGTATCTTCATCGGAAGCCAAGTTCGGCGCGAAACCACCCTCGTCACCTACTGCAGTGGTATTTCCCTCGTCCTTTAAGATCTTCTGAAGAGCGTGGAATACCTCTGTACACCAACGAAGACCCTCACGGAAGGAAGGAGCGCCTGCCGGCATAATCATGAATTCCTGTGTATCAACAGAGTTGGTAGCGTGTGCTCCACCGTTTAAGATGTTCATCATCGGAACAGGAAGACGGTTTCCGTTTGCACCGCCTAAGAAACGATAAAGGGAATATCTAAAGCATTGGCTGCAGCCTTGCAGGTTGCGATAGAAACAGCAAGGATAGCATTAGCACCGAGCTTGGACTTATCCTTTGTTCCGTCAGCTTCAATCATAGCACGGTCTACTGCATAGATATCCATCGGATCCATGCCAAGTAAAAACATCATTAATAATAGTATTAATATTTTCAACAGCCTTGAAACACCCTTTTCCGCCGAAACGGGACTTATCGCCGTCACGAAGCTCCAGTGCCTCGAACTCACCGGTGGAGGCACCTGACGGTGCAGTACCTCTTCCAACAGTTCCGTCAGTTAAGGTAACCTCCGCCTCAACGGTAGGATTTCCTCTGGAGTCAATAATCTCTCTTCCAATGACCTTCTCAATCTCTAAGTAGCTCATTATGCCCTCTCTTTCTTATGCAAATCCTTTGCATAAACCACATTTACCTTTTATTTCAAGGCGATATACACCTTAAAACCGTAGACTTATCATGTAGGGAAAATCCTTCTCCCACATCATAAAACAACCTTCCTAATAGTAATGGATTGATCTAATTTGTGTCAAGGCGGAAAAACCACTCCTGCAGAAAAAGTCCCTAGCCCCAGGCAAAGTTCTCGAATACCTACAGAAAAAGTTCCTCGAACACCTCTGTCTCGCCCTTCATAGTCTTGAAAAACTTCCACATCGAAAAAAACCTTCTTTTTGAAAATGTCTTTCACGCTAGTCCCTTGGTCATAGCCGATTTCCACATAGACTCTTCCTCCCGGAAAAAGAAAACGCTTCCCCTCCTTTGCAATTCTTCTATAAAAATCAAGGCCGTCCTCCCCTCCGTCCAGAGCTAAGGCGGGCTCATGAAGAGCAACTTCCGCATCGAGTGTTTCTATTACATCACGCCTTATATAGGGTGGATTGGAAACCAAAATGTCAAAAGCGGAAATAGCCTTTTTCTTCCATAAAAAGAAGGAAGCGCATCAAAAGGTCCGATTCCAGAAAATGCACGGAAGGATTGCCCATTGCTCTCTTATTCGATTAGGATCCGGTTCTCTTCCGCTGAAAGCACGGAGCATTTCATTCTTCTTTGACACTTTCCTGTTCTAAAAAGCCTCCTGTAGTTTTCTTTTGCGACTTCCAGCGCTTTATCCGACTTATCGAGAAGCAGCACAGTTTTGCAGTGCAGATTTTTTTGCCAGAGTGAGGCCGATACAGCCCGAGCCGGTGCAGAGGTCCAGGATACTAAGTGCTTTCGCATCCGGCAACTCCTACACTTTCGTCTGTTAATTCTATTTTTCTTACCGCTTCTCTTATCTTGCGCTCCGAGACTTTTTCCATTTTTTTCTTCTTCCTCCAAAAATGCGCTCCACAATGCACTCCGTATCTTGCCTTGGGCTAAGCACATTTTCGTTGACCAAGAAAGAAAGGCCGAAGAACTCTTGTCTACCGAGAATTTGAGAGAGCGGAATACGATGAAGTCGCTTTTTCGAAAAAGAGAAAAAACGGTTAAGAGCGGAATCCGGCTCTTCATCAGCAGAAGAAGAAAGCGCTAAATCTCCGGTAACTCGCGAAGACGAAAGTGCCGGCTTCTCTTCTGCTCTTTTTCCCTATATAGGGTAAAAACCGCCTCTTTTTTTCCTAAAAAGATAGTCCTTTGTATCCAAAGAAAAGGCTTCCTGTAAAAAGAAGTCTTAAGTCCAACTCTGCCTCTTCTACACCGGCTTCTTTCAGGAGCGGAAGAGCATATCTTTTCCAAATCAAGAAAAGAAAAAGGCAGTGCTTTTGCCCTTTCTCATCTTGACTCCTTTAAAAACTCTTCTTTCAGACTATTTGCCATCTTTTTTCTTTCCCTGTCTTCTCTCAAACCCTGTCCTTCTCTCCGGCAATTTCTGTATCGAGTATTGCCCAAGTCCCTATATTTTTTTCACCTACTTTTATCAAGCTTTCATCCACTTTTTATCATCAAAAACTTGCATTTCCTTTATGGCTTTTTCCGAAAAAATGTTCCCTCTGAAAATGCCCTCCAATCAAAGACCTTTTTCCACAGCAGCAATGGCTACTTCCACCTCTTCGGCATCAGGCTCTTTTCGTCGTCAGGCCCTGCATCCACATACCGGGGATAAAGAGAATGCGCGTTAAAGCATTGTCCACCATACCCACAAGGCGAAGTACTTCATAGCTGATGCCGGCAATCACGGGAATAAGAAGAAGACGCGCCAAAACTTTCATCCACAGACTGTCAAATTGCAGGAACATAAAGAGAAAAATGAAATCATCATCACATAAACGATGAAAC